>Ga0222719_10000084_pt1 | contig 88298 bp, 105 predicted proteins | sample C33_34DmetaG_FD_165039 | JGI IMG/M metagenome (GOLD analysis project Ga0222719, IMG submission 165039) | Estuarine water microbial communities from San Francisco Bay, California, United States - C33_34D | ecosystem: Environmental > Aquatic > Marine > Unclassified | place: USA: California... | reverse complement strand
TGCACGTCGTTGGGAATGTCTATGCAACCGGCAACGTCGAGACTGCCGGATTTCTTGGGGATGGAACTCTGGCCAATCTCTCGGCAAATATTGTAACCCTCGAGTCTAACCTCGGACTCTACGAATCAAATATCCATCTAGAAGGCTACAAGGTGGGTATCAGCCCAAACGATTTCACACCCTCGGCAAACCTGCACGTCGTTGGGAATGTCTATGCAACCGGCAACGTCGAGACTGCTGGCACCGTCGCGATTGCAAACGTCCAACAATTCTCCGATGCATTCCTGACCCTGGGTGACAACGAGACCACCCAAAGGGATATGATCCACATGAGCGGCAACTGCGTCATAGACTGTGTGGGTCAGAGTGTGGCAATCGGGAAAAGTTTGCAGGTACAGGGCGATTATTCCGTTGCTCTGGCTGAGGGTGCAGGTGGGTTAGGACTACACAAGATCTCCATAGGTGCTTTTGCTGGTAGGAACAGCCCGGGCGACACAGTGGCAATCGGTGGATTCGCTGGCAATGGGGGACAGAACGAAGCCGCGGTGGCAATCGGGCGCAGTACTGGGCGCAACAATCAGGGTTCATACGCCGTTGCCATTGGAAAAAATGCAGCTTTTTACACTCAGGGTGAATACGCCGTTGCCATAGGATTCGAGGCAGGGTTTTCCAATCAGGGTTCATCCTCTGTTGCCATTGGACGACTGGCAAATGCTCCGACAAATTCTGTTGTCCTGAATGGCACTGGGTCTGCCTTTAGCCCATCAACATCCGATGGGTTCTTTGTGAAACCAGTGAGACACATGCTAAATGAAACAGCCAATGTCATGTCATATATCACGGCTGCGGGTGAAGTTACAACATCTGATATTCAGATTGTCAATGGAAATGTTGGTATCGCCAACACGGCACCTAACCACAAGCTGTCCGTCAATGGGGATGTGTATACGAGTGGTAGCTATTTACCATTCACAGGGGCACATATATCATTAAATACGTTATCGTCATACGAAGATGGTACACTGGTTGCGTCAACCGGTAATGTTAGTACAGATGACACAGTATACAATACATCTGTAGAAATTGAACCAACATCGGTTTCTAAAGACAAGCGAGTGATTGGTGTCACATGCAAACGTGAAACTGAATTAGACGCAATCACAACAACGCAGATCATTGCTCTAGGGGAGGGTCGTATGCTGGTCTGCAACGAGAATGGTGATATTGAGAATGGTGACTACATCTGTAGCTCAAATGTCATTGGGCACGGTATGAAGCAAGACGATGACCTATTGCACAATTATACAGTAGCAAAGGCTACAGAGGACTGTTCATTTACAGGACCGGATGACAAGAAACTCGTATCTGTGACATTTCATTGTGGATAGACGAACACTCAATCAAGGTTAAGGAAAACATTGATGGAGAGCATGTGTTTGAAAATGGGATCAGTTTTCACAATAGCAACAGGCTGAGGGGCTGAAGTCTAAGTCATAGACAGTATGATTGCTCCAAAAACAAAGAACATGACGAGGTAAGAGCATTCGCAATCTTTCCTGACGTCAGGTCTGAGAACTGGTCTCGGAGGTGATTCTACAGTCTCTTCATCGTCTAGAGGGGCATAACTAAGCATCTTATAATGTTACTTACAAATTAATTTCCTTCTTTTCCGTCTTTTGCTTGCGTGGGCGGCCGCGCTTCCTTGGGATATTTACGTCACGGGTCTCAGACTCGACGCCCGATGCGAGAGAGACGATGTCTGATACACTCTCTCCATCCTCTTCTGCCGGGGGTGGCTGTGGGGTGCTGCTCACCGGTGGTGCGGGTGGCATCATTATACCATTCATGAGGCTTGAAATATCAAGGGCTGGTCCCTGCATCTCGCGCCGCCCTCCAGTATCAGTAGATGGTGGAGGAGCTGCACCCCGAGGCTGTGTATTCTGAACAGCGGACATCATGCTCTTCACGAGGTCTGGATTCTGCTTAATGACGTCATTCATGTTCGGCATTGCTGCCTTAAACATGCTGTTCGTAAGGTGGAACATTGTCGCAGAGCCACCAAGCATCATAATGAGCTTGACCTCCGGTGCCATCTCCATCTTGCCCTTATACTTATTGTGGAGCTCCTCAAAAACATTGTCATAGTCGTCGATATTCTCCATGATAGACTCGGACCAGCCGTCTAGGTGAATCTCAAGGGGGTTATAGCGCTTGTTAAGAAATTCCAAACCAGTCACGCATGCCACCAGCGCTCGTCGTGAAAACTTGACTGCCTGGTCAACCTCGATGCTGTATGTCAGGCGCTTGACCTCTGTCCTAAGCTCGTGAATACTAGAGTATGCATTCAGGCGTTTATTCACGTTGAGGCCCTTCTTTTCTAATCTCGCCAGTTTATTCAGTAGATCGGCCTTCTCCTCGTCAACTGAATTAAAACCTTCAGATGGCTGTTCTCCCCCATATGATTGATATGGGTCACCCATCTCACTCCCAGACTCCGCCTCATCATGGTCTCCACCATAGTCAAACTCCTCAGGGGGAGGTCTTGCCGGTACACTGGACTTTCCGGGATTCATGAAAGCATCTATGTCGTCATTTTGTTCGGTATAACGAGCGTGATGCTGTTTCTTCACCTTTGGTCGGCGGAAGGGTTTCCTTACAGCCGGCTCGGGGTCTATTGTCACCTCCTGTAGAAGGGCTTGTTCGTCATCATCTAGTTTCAGGACACTTCCGGTTCCTTCCCTTTCGAGTACAATCTCTGTATCCATAGAGTGTTACAATAGTATTCTAATATATTCAAAGTTCTTTAACGCGGCTGAAATAATTTTGTGTGCAATTAATAAATGAAGTCGATCAACAATATTCGCAAGATGTCCAAGCGCAACCCACTGGGTCTGATTGTATTCCTTATGATCGCCATCCTGCTCATGTGCAAGTTTGGTGGCCGCAGCGGTTACAAGATGTCTCCACGTGAGATTCAGATTGAGGGTGAACAGCCCGATCTGTTTGACATTCCATACGCAGTTGAGTGTGTACCTGGACCTCAGCAGACTGCAGGCGCCTACACCAGGAGCCTGACTCCCGGTGGCTACTGTGGAATGCAGCAGAAGGTTGCACAGGCTGCCAGTTACAAGATTGCCGGCGGCATTGGAGGTGACCTTGCTTAAATAATTTAATGAAATTTTTTACAAATTTGAATAAAAATCAATTAGTAAAAAATTGTGGTATAGTATTAATGGAGTCAAGGACGATCTTTGTATCATCTGAAAACAGGGACAGGACAATCTACCCACATGGCAATTCATACACCCTCCACTTATCAACTTGTATAAAGGATGTTGTGGAGGCTGAGCTGCTCCATGCATCAGTACCAAATACTATTTTTAATCTGACAGACGGAGCTGGAGTGTTGAGCTTTAGCAACACGGCAACAGGTCAGACGGACCTCTCAAATCTTACGACATTTTCTATAAGTCCCGGATTTTATGGTGCAGTTGACCTCGCATCAGCGATTACAAATGCGGTGTCAAATATTTCAGGTGTCACCGTAACATACCTATCATCGGAAGGTAGATTCTTGTTAGCAAGGGATATATCTCATGGACCATTTACAATGTACAGCAACACGGTTGAGATGTCTAGGCTACTTGGTTTTTCAGATAGCAATACAAATGTAGAAATAAATTCATCAAATGTTGCATATACATCTGGTCTGAATATACCATTTGCATCTGACAACACAATCTATAGGAACAAGGAGTTCATCGTCACAGATACGATCACAAATATGGCTCCAAATGAGGGAATATTCTTAGATATTGAAGAACTTAGGAGTAAATTCAATCATGACACAAAGGCTATAGACGGCGATACAACAAGTGGAGCCACGATGTCGAGATCATTTGGTGTAATTCCTATGGATGTTTCCAGTGGTTCTGTGAAGATTTTTAAGAAGTCTACAGACTATGACATGGTTGTACAGTATCCAAGCCCCATCCAGAAGCTTCCAAGACTTACAGTCAGATGGGTTGACCGTGAGGGCAAGACTGTTAATTTTAATGGTATGAATGATAATTCATTCGTATTGAAGGTTAAGACCCTTCGCAAAAATCTATGCCCATAAAAAATATACCATTATAATAATATACAATGTCCGGAGGTATTACACAGCTCGTAGCAATCGGTGCTCAGGATGCTCACATCGTTGGCAACCCCGAGGTGTCCTTCTTTCGATCCACATACAGGCGTCACACCAACTTTTCCCAGACTGTCGAACGCCAGATAATCCAAGGCAATGTTGCGAACAGCGGCATGTCGACCGTGCGTGTGGACCGCAAGGGTGACCTCCTTGCCCAGATGTACTTTGTCGTTGATAACGGCACTGAGACTCAAGCTGAGGATTGGCTTACCCTTATAGATAAGGTGGAGCTTCTCATCGGTGGCCAGGTCATTGATACTCAGGAGCGCGAGTTCATAACAAATGTCGCAGTTGATACGCTCTCTACTAATATGTCCAAGTCCGCAAACGGTCTTTTCCGCGGCAGGGCTGTACCCGCTCGCTTCTTCCCACTGAGGTTCTTCTTCTGCGAGAACTTCCAGTCTGCTCTCCCACTCGTGGCTCTCCAGTACCACGATGTTGAGATTCGCATCACATGGGGATCTGCAGCAGCCGACAGCAACCGCCGCTGGGAGTGCTATGCAAACTACATCTACCTCGATACACAGGAGAGGCAGGAGTTTGCAGCCAATCCTCATCAGATGCTTATTACACAGGTTCAGAAGGCACTCCCATCGAACTCTCTCACTCAGGAGCTGAACTTCAACCACCCAATCAAGTTCCTTGCGAGTAGCAACATAAACTCGGGTGGTCTGTTCTCTACCACCAACAAGGTGAAGCTGCAGATTAATGGTTCGGATGTTACAAACTACAAGTTTGCCGTACCAAATTACACATCGGTTACTGCATACTACCACACTCCATTCTCGCAGTCCAACGATACCGACCTTTTCATCTACCCATTCTGCCTTGACACATCCAAGCTTCAGCCAACAGGTACACTGAACTTCAGCCGTCTTGATTCGGCTCGTATCCTCTCACAGTCTGCGAATATCACAGACATAATCTATGCAGTGAACTACAACATTCTCAGGATTGAGAATGGCATGGGTGGTCTTGTCTATGCAAATTAAATCGCAACAATAATTAAATGAAGTTTCATTATGTTCTAGCTCTGCTCGCGTTACTTTTTGTTATCAGCTATGATCCCAAGTCCGGTACGATTGAAAAGTTCATGAATCCCGGAAAACCACAGAGTGGTTGCTGTGACGATACACAGTATATGGCGGATAACAAGAGGCAGTGTCAACCCGCACACTTTCAGGGTGTGACTTTCGCAAATGAATCATATGGTTGTCCAATTCAGACCCCTCAGGTTAATATGGGTGCGGTAATTGGACGCTAATTAAATGGCTAGTAGTATCAAGATGCTTGGTGCAATAAACAAGGACATGATAATGCTTGCGGCAATTTTAACTGTCGTGGTGGCATGCGCATTCCTATACAAGGAGAGTCAGAAGATGAAGGACGAGATTTCTTCATGTAAGTTGTTTTCTATCAATTTGGCAAATCGCATACCAGCTCCGGCTCCATCTCCATCTCCATCTCCAGCTCCAGCTCCAATACCGGTTCAGGAAACTGAGGGAGAAGTTGCAGAAGAATAATATACTTATGTTTCAGAGAGCTAAATGGCTCGAGAAATTATAGAACAGCATAAAACAATATCAATACCACTATGTCTAACATCACCAGAACCTCTATTTTTAACCGTTAGAGACAGACGTTTCAAAGATTGGATATTTGTTGCAGGGGGCTGTAGAAAAAGAGAAATATCCAATCCACTGCGGTGTGCATTAAGAGAATTAGAGGAGGAAACAAGGGGTGTTTTCAGTCTGAAAATGGGTGAGTATTCATACTTTACATTCAGTACAAGGAATAGGACGGAGGCGGAGCAGAAGTCGGACGATTCCAGCAATATAGATGTGGTATATATTTATCATGTTTACATTTTCTTTATGAATTTAGATGAAAGTGAAAGAAGCAAATCAATGAAGAGGTTTACAGAGGAAAGGATAAAAACAGACCAATTAAAACAGTTAAATCTTCCGATAAGGAGGACACATGATGAAAATGACAAGATGGTTTGGGATACTCTTGATAATTTTAAAACAAAAAAACAATGGAAAACGATTCAGGCACACGTATTAGATAATCCGGATTTTTACAGGGCTATAAACTCGTCAAATAGGACTAAATTTAATACGAGAGTATCATAATGGCACCCAGAAAGACTAAAGGACTTGCATATGTTTTAAAGGAACTTTACGAGCTTGAAAATGTACCCGAAGAAGAACGGGATACAGACGAGTATGTGAATCTTACCATGACTGCTATTCTCAAAAGGATAGAGGCGGCAAAGAAGAAAGTAACCCCCCTACCCGTGGAAGAAGAGGGCCCATACAGGGCTTGGTCCTCATTTAGAGGTTAGATTCTATACATAAAAAATGATGAGAAGATGGGCATCAGAGAACAATCTAGCAAACAAGAAGAATCTATCACATGTGCTTATGGAAGGCGGTGTGCTTTCAATCCCATGCGATAGGCTCGACGAATTCTACAAAAGGTGCATAGATGATGTCAGGAATAACGAGAAGATTTTTGTAGTCGAGCAGAAGACCGATATATACAACTTCTTCTTGGATATTGACTATGTAGACGACGAATCACTCGAACTCAATCAGATAGAGGCGATTGCTAAAGTCATATGTGAAAAGGTGAATAAACTGGGCGGTAAGGATTGCTTGATAAGTGTAAGTGAACCCAAACCCAAGAATGGCAAGATTAAGACGGGTGTTCACATGAATTGGCCGGACTTTCCAGTAAATCAAGAGGGAGCTCTGACGTTACGTGAACATATCGTATCTACACTCAGACTGGCTTATAGCGCAAAAAGCTGGGGAGATTTTATTGATGACTCTGTCTATGGAGTTCTAGGAAAGACAAAAGGGAGTGGCTTTCGAATGCCATGGTCCCATAAGTATGTAAAGGGAAATATAGAGGGGCCCTATTTACCATTCATGATTTTCAGAGGTACAGATGGTAAGGGGCCGTTGATGCTAAATGGTATTATAGAATACATTGAACCTGAGATAAGTCTAGAACTTCTCAAGATGGCAACTGTGAGGTCAACTGCTACAGAATCATCCGATATACCAGAGTTGGCAGATGGGCTCAAGAAGTTAGAAGGTGGTTTTACCGCCGCTCAGAAGAAGAACGAGATAAGTGACACAGTCATGATTGCAAATGTACAGACATTTATAAGACTTAATATGGATGGTCAGAAATATGCACATGTTAAGAGGATTTTCAAGAGCAAGGATGTTTATTTGGTTGAAACGGATTCAATGTATTGCGAGAATCTGGGAAGGTGTCACAATTCTAATCATGTGTGGTTCATGATACAGGATGGCAATATACGGCAAAAGTGCTTTTGCCGTTGTGATACAATGAAAGGGCGCAAGATGTTCTGCAAGGATTTTAATGGAAGGGCACACACACTTCCAAATTCAATTGTAGATGGGCTGTTTCCAGATAAGAAAAAAAAACACGAGAATATTAAGGCAGCTATACTTCCAAATGCTGTTATTAATCGTAATAGGACTATTACTAATAATAGCGTTTCTATATACACCAGCAATTTCTAAGCAAGAGGAGTCACAATTTGAGGATATCAAACAGGCTGTTCATGTATATTCAGGCCTGCACCCAGAGCACTTTATAGCGTTTATAAATAATATTGATTTATTTGAAAAAAATACAGGCAGTGTTCATCTAGCAGCAACATATCTTTATCGGTCAATAGGGTTCTTAGAAGAATTGGCAATGTATGGAGATGTGGATGTTCAGGAACACATTCACAAGATTATTCCAACAGTTGGTATGACTGGAGAGCGTATTCTGATGAAAGAGGCATTACAGCGTAATATGGTATTCAGGCCTACTTATTTAAAGAATTCATACTAATAATCTTTAATGATTAAAACGACGCGTTCAGGTCGCATTGTTAAGAAGCCCGAACGTTATGAACCGGTTGAAATTCCAGAAGATGATTACAAAGACGATGATGATATTTCGGATTGTGAAAGCGAGGATGATGAATGTTTGAGCGAGGACGAGAGTGAGTCTGAAGAGGAGGATGCAGATGAAGATGGCAATCTTAAAGGATTTGTAGTATGTGATGACGATGATTGATGCGGCATTTATCAGAATAATTATTCATATCATATGACAATGGAAACGGACATTGGCACTGTTGACTTCACTGGTCTCCGTTCAGAACCTGCACCTACCCCTATACCAGAACCCGAACCACGAGAACAGCATGGCCATCAACAAGATTGGGACCCTGTTCAATATTACACAATACCACCAACATATCAGCAACCAGAGAAGAGGGATATACTTGCTGATATGGACAGGAATACATATTTATTCATATTTATTGCATTTATTGTTGGATTTTTCTTGGGTAGAGGAATGATTCAGCCAGTTATTCTGCGAGGGAACTAGTCAGCTTTGACATAGAACCTGTAAAGCCACCAATATCACCATATTTCTTTTCTGCATAAAAACCCCTTATGACGGTTGCGGGATCCTTTAAAGCACTCTCAAAAGCGTCATGAGCACCAATAGTCTCATTTTCTGGGTTGTTAACGACCTTGTACATTATAGCAATCCCGAATGCAACTATCAGAATTGTTAGAATGTTTAGTATGACCGAAACTTTATGGATCATTATTTAATATATGGATATATAATTTACTTCGCATCTCGTTCCTTCTGACGTTCCTCAATCTCCTTCGCAACAATTGCATCAGCCTCCTTCACGAGCTCTTCGATTGGCGCATCGGGCTTCTCCTTCTTAAGACGCTCAAGAACTTCCGCTGGATGGTCAATAGGCTTCTCGTCGGGCCTTGTATAGAACTTCGAGTTCTCGTCACCGGGCTTCATGTAATTCTTATCACCCTGTTCAATCATGTCACGCTTGCGCTCCTCAAACATCTTTGCCGCCTGTCGCTGGTTCTCGCGGTATCCTGTCATAATCTCCTCCAGACGCTCATTCGTATAGTGTGAATCCTCAATCTTTGATGGGTCGGGAGGAATGAGAAGCCACTTGTACATGTCTACGACATAGATGTCGAATGTAGAATCCTCTTTCTGCAGACGCTTTGCATGACTTGCAGCCTCCTCCTTAGAAGCGAAGCATCCTCGGATCTTGATACCAAACTGGTCAGTCTTTTGAGGACACTCCGGTCCAACGACAGACAGACACGCGTATAGCTGTCCGGGAACGGTGGTATAATCCTGTTCAAGCGACATGGGATTTATAAAAATATGTTCGAAAGCCTTTAAGCCTTTTAAAGTTGTTGGTGTATACGTTGCAAATGGATATCGTGCGTAGAGAGAATAATCTCAAGAAGCGCGCTATAATCGACGATGCCTGCAGGGGCCGTCCGGGAGCCCTTGTGCTTGACGTAGGATGTGGCTTCGGCGGTGATTTGCAGAAGTGGAGTTCCCACGACGCAAGAGTTGATATGTGTGAACCAGACATCTCTGCTCTCAAAGAGGCGCAACGCCGAGCAAAATCACTGAATATACACGTCAAGTTCATTCATGGTGATATACGTGATTGTCCAAATAAGTTGTATGATATTATTTGTTACAATTTTTCAATACATTACATCTTTGAGAGCAGGGACACATTCATACGGAGTATAAAATCAATCCGACAGCATCTCAAAAAGGGTGGGATTCTGGTGGGCTGCATACCCGATTGTGAACAGATACTCATGAATACACCGTTCAGTGATGATTTGGGCAACATCATGATTAGGAAGGATGGAACTGGAATGGGAGAATTTGGCGAGAAACTATTTGTACAACTGGCAGACACTCCATTCTATGCAAACGGTCCTAGGCCCGAACCTCTCGCATACAAAGACATGTTGGTCACCCATTTAGAAAACAAAGGTATTCTATTAGAGAGATGGGAACAATTTCAGGGACTGCCCATCCAACAGTTGTATTCTAGCTTTAGATTTGTATGCCGCGGATAGCGCCCTGCTTGTAACGACGCTGAAACGGCTCCACGCGATACCCTTCCTTTTTGGCAGAGACGTTGTCAGGGCGAAGGTAGCGCTGCGCCTCTGCGCGTATTTCACTATTAATCTGGGGTGTGCAATAAACACGGTTCTCTTTCATGCCCTGGTCTACGAAATGTTTTACGAGTCTTTCGGCATGTTCAAGACCAAGACACCCTCCATTGCAAACCTTGTCTTTCAAGTCTGGATGCATGTTACCATAGCAAAGTGCAGCTGCCTCCTGACGACTTATTCCACCGTCGTTCCTAATTGATGATTTATTGGCGACGGCGGCCCAGTCCGGCTCCACGCGATACTCTTCCTTTTTGACAGAGACGTTGAAGGTGTCACCACGCGTCCCCATTTCTGCGCGTGTTTCCCTATTAATCTGGGGTGTGCAATAAACACGGTTCTCTTTCATGCCATGGTCTACGAAATGTTTTACGAGTCTTGCGGTATGTTCAGGGAAACACCCTCCATTGCAAATCTTGTCTTTCAAGTCTGGATGCATGTTACCATAGCAAAGTGCGGCTGCCACCCACTCCCTAATTGATGATTTATTGGCGACACTCGATTGTATGTCCCCTCCGGCCCTGTCATAGCCCTCTCGGTCTTCTTCGCCCGATAATGTTGATATGCATTCTGTACCGGATTTTTCGAACCCCGTGACACAACTGTCAAATACACACTCACCACTGGTGTCATATTTGTATATTCCATTTTCAATGGCTCCCGTACAAGTATCGCCCGATAATGTTGATATGCATGCTGTGTTAGAGCTGTTTGGTTTCCAACCTTCCTTGCACGTGTTAACAATCAGACATTCTTTGTCTGCGTTGTAGATGTAATCTTCGGAATTTTCATCCTTTGAACCCTCGTCTGGTGTGCACTTGGCACCCTCCCGGGGAAGGCGTCCCGAGAAGGTCCAGCCTGTGAGAGCCCCCCATAGAACTATCACACCAACTACTACAAGTAGAAAAAGTGCCGCCTCCTTCGACATTTATTATAACAACATGTTTTTTTCATCCCGAGTCCTTCCTGTGGAGCATCGCTCCCGTGAGTTAGCCGAGAAATTTTCCCTTTGGTTTCTTTTTCGCATTAAGCCATTCTGGTACATATGTCTCTCTGTTGGATGGTACGGGTGCGGGTTCGGGTGTCTGAACAATCACATCAGTTGCAGAGGCTGGACCATCGGTCTCGGGTTTCATTGGCTTCATGAGTTCAGCATCCTTTGTGTAGAATACGGGATTTGTTAATCTTGTTACCTGCGTCTTAAAACCCGGCCTTCTATCGGGTGGAGGGCGCAGCTTTTTATCGGATGGAGGCCACGGCTTTCTATTGGGTATCACTGGCTTTATGAGCATAACATTCTTTGTGTAGAATGTAGAACCACCAGGACGTGTTATCAACCGCCTGCTTAGAGCCTCCTTCGTCTTGGGTTGGCATTTTCCGCTGTTGTACATTGAGAACCCTACACAACTTTTATCCGCGTCACATTTCTCTTTACACTGTTTAACATCCACGTCACGGAGAGTCATAATTGGTCTGCTGGCATAATCCTTTCCGGGATTGTCAACCCTATAACCGGGTGGTGCAATAATCTTCTTATATAAAGCTCCGTTTTCATTATCTACATATTCATTTGGCGTTGGAAACGTGGCCGTCTGATCAAGAATTATACATTCACCTTCACCGGTGAACTGAATACCGGTGCACCCAATATCATCCTCATTGCACTCTTGCAAACACTGATTTACATCCTTGGCGAAATTGGTATAATTAGCAGATGCACTGTCTAATGGTTCTTCGATACCTTTTCCAGGTGCAAGAACATATTTGGGATCTTCTGGATATTCAATATTGATTTCTGGGGGGTCTACAACACCCCCATCTTCCATTGATGCAGCACAGCTATTAGCAACTTCCATTGCTGGGTCTGAACACGCGGTGTAGCTAGTGTCAAGTTCCTTGGTAAATGGATATGACATCTCTGCCGTGTATCCAAAACACCTTGTGAATTTACCATCATCATCCTTCTTCATCGCGAAACCTGCATAATTTGCCTCCTTGGCCTTCGCCATGCATGCATCATGATTATTGGCACCTTTAATCTCTATGAGATTTTCTCCGCCGATTCCCGCCTCACTGCCCTCCGGAGGAGGTTTATCCATCTTCTTTTCCTCTTCAGGTTCTGGTTCTGGTTCTGGTTCTGGTTCATCTCCGGCGTCTGCGTCCCTACGCATAAAACGTATAATTACTATGACAAGTACAGTCAGAACAACTCCTATTATGAGTGCAAGCTTGAGTTTACCACTTGAGCCACTCTCTACCATGTTGCTGTTATTTTCTGCTATCATTATACTATTATATCCAGAAAAAAACAGCCGTATATATTAACATGATATTGGTGGCGTTCGTACTACTAGTAGCGTTGGCGTTCGTGTGTATTTCAACTGTGTATGAACCAGAACGTTTTACACAGGTAAAGGAGATGTACACCGTTTTTATTGATTACATTAACAGGGAGAACAGGGACCCAAGGTTTGAAGTTCTGAAGAAACGATGTGTTCTTGTAGGATTTGATAAAAAGAGCGGTGACCTTGGATATAACACCAATAAAGGTTATGAAATTGGGCTGTGCCTTGATGGCACACCCAATCAGATTTTCCATGTATTGCTACATGAGCTTGCTCATTGCACTGTACCTGAATATGACCATAGTCCTCAGTTTTGGAAGAACTTCAGGGATCTTAAACAGATGTCAGTTGATGCTGGAATATACAAAATGATACACAATAGGGTAGCATTCTGCGGTCAGGAGATTCAAGACATGTAAAAATATTATAATAGAGTATTATATAAGATGGAAGCGGTACCCTCGCTTGGTCGGGTCGTCTTACCTACAATGTATTATCTGATGGTAATGATTCTTCCAGCAATTGCTAATCTGGTCGATAGCAGTCAGCTCAAAATATTGATAACGTTCATGATTCTGCCTATGGCAGTCCTCTTAATGGCCCGTGACCCCAAGTTTAAGATTAATAGGAATCTGGCTATGGGTGCAACATTAGCGGCTTACTTTATAATCGCATCTATAGCCAGTCTTTCTAAGGATTTCAAGAAAACCATTGAGGACCCAAAGAACTCTACAAAGCTCAAGGCGACTTTTATATGGGTTGGTGTCATGATGATTTACGCCATGTTAATAATAATACCAGTCATGTATGGTATAAGCCCTCTTTACGAAAGCGCAAACATGGCTTAGGCCCGCATTGCAAAGCGCATGCCAAAATAGAAAATAGCCGCGGCGACTACACCGGACGCAACAAGTCCGACGGTAGACCTGTCACCGTCAACGAGAAAGTTTGGAATAGTTGTACCCAATTTCTCCTGGACGGGATTGCTAAATGCAATGCTAGCAGCTACAACAATGACAAGGGCCTGCATCTGTTCATCAGTAAGATTGAAAGGGTTCTTGGACTGAGTTGGCGGTGCCTGTAGTGGTGCCTGCTGCTGAGGCATTGGCTGCATCATGTGCATAGGAGCCTGCTGTGGTGGAGGAACCATTTCCTCAGTATAAACATCATCAAGGGGGGTTGCGTCCATCATGTCTTCTTTACTATTAAGCAGATTATTATTTGGGTCTGGTACGAACGCATTGCCGGTTCGTTCTTTTAGGGTGTTGGCAGGTTTTGATGACGGTGCCATAGGAGGAGCCATCTGGAGATCCACCATACCTTCGCCCCCATCAGAAAGATTCATAGTCTCAACACCTCCACGCAGGCGCAACACAAGATGGAGCGTACTCTCTTTCTGTATGTTGTAATCAGAGAGTGTACGACCGTCTTCCAACTGCTTTCCCGCGAAAATGAGACGCTGTTGGTCGGGAGGGATACCCTCCTTGTCCTGGATCTTGGCCTTTACATTGTCTATTGTATCACTAGATTCAACTTCCAATGTTATAGTTTTTCCTGTGAGTGTCTTTATAAAAATCTGCATCTTTTATTATTTGTATATGTCTATTCTTTATTTACCCTTTGTTATCTTTACAACACCCTTCTGTTGATTACTTGAAGTGTCGCGCCTGTTATTCGGGTCATATCTCTGCTTGTGCAGCGCCCACAATTGTGGGGCACAGCATCTGAAGTTTTTGCGTATAGCAGCCTTATACCAAAATACACAATCTTCGATACGATTTGATTTGGATGTGTTGTCCAACACTAGACACTCATAATTCTCTGTGCATGCATCCATAACTTTTTGGAAGGTATTAAAATTTGGAAAAATTCCAAAAAAACTTTTATATAATTTTTCTCTATTCTGTACAATATTTTCCCTCAAAATAAAAACATAATCGACATTTGCTCTAAGGTCAGGTGAAAGGTCCATACAATATTGCATTGACAACATGAAGAATATCTTCCAGTGTCTACCATTCATGAAACATTGGCGAATACATGTATCCTTCATGAACCTCCTATCATACATACAGTCATCTAGAAGCAAAAATGCACCGGATGGTGTTTGACCCCGTGATGAGATATTCTTTTGTCTATCCAATACCCTTTCTATAGCCTCTCTGTCGTAATCGCCATAAATAAACAGGTCCGGTATAAACGATTTGTAGTGATGATTCCCATCCTCTGTCGCTGACATGACTACACCAGCTGGTATATGCCTCTTGTGATACATAATATCAGTAATTAATGTGGACTTGCCAGTACCTCTCTTCCCTATAAAAACACACACCTTGTCATCAGCCATTGAGGCTGGATTGAACTTTTTCAATTGCAAGTTCATATTACAATCATCATGGATTTTTACACAGAAAATATTCCGCAGATAATAGTAATATGGCAAGTGGCCGTGTAGAGCTTGCTAGTACAGGGATACAAGACAGCTTCATAACAGATTCTCCACAGATTACATTCTTCCAGAAGCAATTCAAGAAACACACGCAATTTGCCCTAGATACTATAGATAATGGCGTCGATGGTACACCTTCATTTGGAAATCGTATAACATGTGTGATACCGAGAAAGGGTGATCTTATAAAGACAATTTATCTAAAGGTGCGTCTCTCTACACTGTATAACGTACAGATTGGTGATGTAGATCATTGTGGGTGCAATATATCGAGCGGGGATGACGTGGATCCACAATTTGGATACACAGATAGTATAGGTCATGCAATTGTAGAGCACGCCGACCTTATAATTGGAGGTCAGCTTGTTCAGCGCATTACAGGCGAATTCATGGAAATACATAGTGAATTGTTTGTAAGCGACTCTCATCAGGAAGGACTCAAATACACATCTGGGAAGATGGGTACAAAACTGGGCTTAGGACCTGCTAATGGCACGTATGGTGTATATGGCAACTTCCCAAGAGAATTTATAATGGCATTGCCATTTTATTTCAACAACAATCCATCTTTAGCTATACCATTGTGTGCGATAGACAAGCAAGAGGTTGAGGTCCATATCAGATTCAGGAAACTTGAGGACCTCTATGTAACTCCAGTCTCAGATCCACCATATGAAGCGGGTGGTAGTATAGAATCGGTGTCTATACCAGTTGAATATGCATATCTTACACCTAGCGAGATATCATATATAAAAGATCAACAGACCGACTATGTAATCACACAGCTCCAGATTGCTAGAACTAGCATGGAGGCTAATCTAACAAAATCCTATTATAAATTGCATTTTACAAATCCAGTCAAGGAGATGTTCTTTATTGTGCAGACGAGGGATACATCCATGTTGGAAAATGACCATTTTAATTACTCAAACAGCGATGACCCTTCAGGGGATCATATAGATAGTATAAATCTCATGTTCAATGGCGAGGATAGAATTTCTGAAAAGATAGCAACATCAAACTACCTACGATTTATACAGCCAATGACACACCACACGAGAACTCCAACACGACGCATATATAGTTACAGCTTTGCTCTTAAACCGGAGAACTCAGAACCAACCGGGCAAGTTAACATGAGCCGCATTCTCAATCAGGTTCTGACTGTAAACACCAAGCCATGCACAAAGGTTAGAGATGTGAGGATATATGCATTAAACTACAATATACTCCGCATACAACACGGCTTGGCCGGCGTTATTTTTAACGAAAACGAAAGTCAGTAGAGAGCATATACATGGAAGAACAGATCATACAGGCTTCTATAGACATTCTATTACCGGTTATGGAGAGTGCACAGGTTCTAGCAGGCGAGTATTGCAAGGCCTGTAACCGGAAAACGGTTACAGGCGAAGATTTGAAATACACGATGAGATACGCGGCAATGAATATTACAGGAAAGCAGATTGGGACGCTTTTCCCAGAGATTTATGATGACAGCGATGAGGATTGCGAGATTGAAGTTGTTGATGAGGATGATGAACCCTTTACCAGATACTCAGGCGACGACCAGCTTATGACCGATATAAACAGGGCACATGACACATGGGTCTCATGGGTCCCAAACTCACCCGCGGAACAATTACTTAAATCTTCTATTAATAAGGTACATGGCGTGTGAAATAAAACGTTTCGGCATCCAGGAACCGAAGGGTTGGGATGGTGTCCAGACACACCCTATACTTCAGGAAACTGACTCAAACTATATAGAAACACCATACTACGAGAGTGAGGATGAGAGTGAGGATGACGAAGACACAGAATGTGAAACAAACGACGGGTATCAGGACACCGATAGCGACTATCAATCATCAGACGAGAATACAGTAATAAAAAAGTATAGTAATTTCAAAAAAAGAACAACTTGGAATTATAAAATTATTTTAGCAGATGAGACAGATTATATTCCAGAATAATTTTTTTCTTAAATGATTATATAGAAACAATGGACGTCAAGAGTCAGGTAGTTAGCGTTGCCGGTCAGCTTGAGGGTCAGGCCCTCAACTCAATCGTTGCTGGTTTCAGCTTCGCATCCGCCATTGCATGGATGGATGTGGTTCGTGTGCTGGTCTCCATGGCCGTGAACAGCAGCAAGCAGGGTCCACTCCCCCTCACAATGACCGCCCTTACGACAACTCTCCTCTCCATCCTCGTATTCATGCTGGTGACCCGTTTCTCTACCCGTGTGAAGGAGCCAACCGCACCAATGTACGCCGTTACCCGTTAAATACAGTAATCAGTTAATCAAAAAAATCATCCCGTAGAGTTTTCCTTTACGGTACGATTTGCAAGTGATACAAGCCCCAGAAGAAGAACTATTGCCAGTGCGATGGGTATGATTTTATCAGGGGATATATCTCTTATTTTCTCTTTGAATAGGGGCATCTCAACTGGGGGCGGGAGTTCCTTCTTGGTATAGACATCCTCATCAATAGTATTAGAATTCAGTTTGTCAGTATTTCCTTCAATCTCCAATTTTACAGTGTGATTTCTGTTTCTGAAATCATATGGCACAAGCTCCGTGCCGTCCTTCCAGTGGAAACTCACTCTAAGCGAGGTTATGTCCTTTTTATTACTTCGGGTGTACATGCTTTCGATAGCATCAAGATGACCATAATGATATATAACATCTGAACCTATACCGCTTATGAGAAAGCCCCCGAAATATACACCACTATCAGATGTGTAAAGACCCCTCTCCAGTTCGTCATCACCCGAGGACAGTTTCATGATTATAGACTGGACTCCTAAGAGGTCTATTGCACCTGAAACCAGAGTAGTTCCCGTAGATGCATTATCTCCCTTTAAGAGACCGAGTATACGCGCTGTACTCTCAGAAGTAAATGACAATGTAAATGATGTTGACCCTGTAAATGTTAAGCTGTCATTTGTGGAGTTGAATGTGACAGATATAGACGGTATTTTTGCTGTAAGGTCGGTTGCTAGGTCCTGCCCAGATGTATAGTTCTTTTCATCCAGAGTTACCTCTGTGTCATCGACCTTGAACACCTTATTTACAGAATTTACAAGTGTCTGTGACCTAGGTATAACGGCGGAGACAACCCTAATCTTCTCAACGTTGTAAATTGGTCTATCAAGTGATAATGTGTAATCACTTGATAGTGGATACAGCGAGATGTCTCTCTCGCCACTCTCTAATTCAATGATGTGTTTCATCTAATCTATATTGTTAAAATTTATTCATCCCGAAATCGAATGCGCAAGAGGATTGTTGGCGAGCTGATTCCTTGCCAGATTGAGATCCATATTGGGATTTGGATTACCCTTGTAGACGTTGTTATTCTGGTAATCAATGCCATAGTAACGCTGTCCGCGCGCGTCGTTCGCGTGGCTGGTCCACCCATCAACCCTAGAAGTGTCAGCCCTAACAGCTGTAACCTTACCAGCAACTTTAAGAGCAGATTCCCTCACATTCATCCTACCCGCATTGCCCGCGCGGTTGGGTGCAGACCTCTTGTCGTGCGGGCGTATAGCTGCTGTACCCTGAAGAACCTGTGGGGTATTTGTGTAGGCGCCGTGGAAGCTATGAATACCCGGCTGGGGGCGATTGTTGTGCAGGCTCACGCAGCCATTGTCGTCACCCTTATTGCGCGTCGGGTCCTGTGCAACCTGCAGTGCCGATACGGTCCTCTTTGCAGGTGCATACCCAAGACCATCTTGTCTGAGGCCAGTTTCCGACCGTACTGTAGGACGTTTTGTATGTTCATGCCTCGGACGTACGGTCACGCCATTGAGGCCGCCGCCCTGTCCTTGCCCTCGACTGTGTACAGTGGGATACCTAGATGGTAAATATGCAGTCGTCTCCGGCTTGTCGTGAGTAAGCTGACCAACAAGTCCACTCGCCTTGACAATAGACTCTGCAGGGCCGGAGCGCCCGGGGAGTGTGGTAAGGCGATACGCCCCTACATTCTCAGGGTTTACCCTGTATAGCTGCTGATATCCACCATATGCGGGAACATCTGCTCCTACGCCAAGACCAGGCCCTACCAGCATCTTTGCCGAAGGAGACAGGTTGTTCATCTTTCCTGAGATATATGGACGATCACGGAAATTGTATACGGGATCGCCAGCTGCGTACTTCTGAGGACCTATGTGTGCAAAACTGGTGTGCTCCTGCTTGCCAATATCATTGATGGTCAACTGTAATTTAGGTGATTCATCTGGGATAGTTGTAAAATCATCGGTCATGAGTTCCGTGACATTTTCTCGAGTAGTCTGTGCTTCTGGTTTTGGCGGAACTTTCTGGCTAAGTTTATTACCCGCAAACACCAGACCCAAGATTGCTGCTATAGAGAGTGGATCTGCCATCCTTATTACTTTTATTCTATATTTTTATTTATCTGCCACAATACCGCTGTGTGAACATTCCATTCTGCAGATCCGACCGTGTGCTAGAGGGGTCATACGACCTTGTCCTCAGAGGTACACTGCACTGCATGTTGTTGAGTGGGAAGAAGTTCCGCTCGTGAGTTGGAACTACAACCTTTCCGAAACGAGTTGTAGACTGTGGGCGGAGACGGTCAGCCGTATCAACAAACTCTGCTGGAGCACCCTTTCCAGCCATATAAGGAGCAGTACCATATAGCATGGTACTTGGACGGCAGCAATTATTATGCGATGAAGCTTGCGGGTATACAAAAACATTATCCGTCGCGCATTGGGGTGGCACAGCCCTGTCGCCAGTCCTGTCAGTACTTAACTGATAAGCCATTATTTATTATATTGATATATATTTTTATCGCCTATCAAGATTTGGTTGCAGCCCTCCAAATGCCTCTAGCTGTACACCCCTCGCGTCAGGAGAGCAGGCTGTCTGGTCATTCCTACATAACGGTGAAAACTTGGCACCATAGAGCCACTCCGCAAATCGTGTCTGTGCGCCGGGTACAGTGCTCACGGGCTGAGTAACGAATTGCCGTGCGGCACCATTTTTCTGATACTCGGGTAATGACGATCTACTGCGCCCGGCATCATATGGGATTGTATTGTTGAGATACTTTATCACGTCACCCTTTACATGCTGAAAATCACATGCAGGGGGGCGATTTGGCCTGTCACTTATGTCAGAAAGGAGCACATTTGCCATTGGATTATCCAGAGTTGGCCTCTGACAATTACCCCCATTGTAATTGTAGCCATCTACAAATGCCGGGTGGGTAGAATCTGAAACCATACCACGCTTATAAAGGATAAACATTGCTGCAACAACAAGCAGAGCCAGTATGAAAATTCTAGAATCATGACGTATTGGATAACTTATCATCACCGCGTAAAGCATAAAGCGGGTAACTGCATTTACTCGCTCCTCTGGTGTCTGTTCCTTTGTGGGCCAGAACGCCATCAGCCTGTCGGTCCTAATAAGTTCAAGCGGGTCATCGAACCATACACGTTCCATATTATTATATTATAATCATATTTATTTCAGAAGGTTACCAAACATGTTCATCAGGGCTTCTGGATTCTGATCACCACCCTGCATCTGACCGGCCGCCTTATGTGCAACCTCCTCGATCATTGAGAGAGTGTCAGCAGGAATGGATGTAATCGTTGTCCCAAGCATGTAAAGTGTTGTTACATACTGCCAGATAACATCCTTGGTCTTCTCAGAACACTCTGGCCAGTGCTTCTGGATATTATAATTGGAGAGCGCCTCAATCTCACCATTTAGCAGCAGAGACTCATCCCTAGCCATAATGCGCTGAGAATACTGAGCTGCATCTTCCATAAAAGTCTCAACACATTTCCGAGGGTTGGTCTTCCTGAGGAGCTCGAATGACGTGTGCTGCTTCTTGATGGCTGGTTCTTCGGGAAATGTGAGTACCAGTTCCGAAAGAAATTGGTCCATCATGTCGTTGAAAGCCGTAACAGAAGTCATGTTTATATAATTCTGGCTTTTATTCTTTAAATTAATACGCGATTAATAAGGGTCTACTGATATCTTCTCCTTGGCGCCCATCCCTCCCGATACAATGAAATAGACCAATATAGCATTGAGTACAGCAGGTTTTGTATATGCACTGAGTTCAAGCTTGCCCTCATTGTTCATCTTTGCCTTTACATGTATATAACCAGCTGTACAACAGCCTGCGACTATAGCAGCACCAAATGGGTCTCTGAGTGTCTCACCAATGTCCATGACTTTAATATACTGAAATATTTATTTATCTTTCAGGAGCACTTGGAAAAAGTGTATCATCGTCTTCCTCAGCCTCTCTGCGCTCAAGACTTATATCTTTTACTTCTGGAACGGGTTCTGACGTCGGCTCCGGCTCCGGCTCCTGCTCCGGCTCCGGCTCCGGCTCCGGCTCCTGCTCAGGGGCAGATGATGGCTCGTCCTCCTCTTCTACATCTGGGTCACTATCTTCTTCAAGAGGGCCAGTATGGATATCAATCTCACCCGGAACCCTGTCGCCTATATTTGTTTTAAGTATCTCTTGAACCGGTATCATATTGTCAACCGTAATCTCAATAAATTCATTAAAACGTTTTGCCAAAATTACATCCCTGTCAAATTCATTTATGCTCTTTCCATATATATAAGGGTCCTTGTATAGGTCCCTAGCAACATTCTCATAGCACCCTTGAATGAATGTTTCATTTGAAGGAATCTTTATATTAAGCTTCTTGCGCTCTGTAGTAAGTTTTACTGAAGAAAGAATCTTTACAGCACTCACAAACACAGCAGCTAAAAGGTCATTGTACCATCCACACGAATTCGTCATGGTATCAACATGTTGCTTTACTATATTGCTGTTCCAATTCTTGACATCTTTGAGTAGAGACTGAAATTGTTTCAATGTATTCTTTCCTTTAGAAAGCCTCTCTGCCTCCTCGTACATTTCCTGAAAGGCAACAATCATATGGGGAGTCATAATATTACAGAGTTGCTTCTGGTACTCCTTTCGTGCTGTTACCAAGACCTCCATGTAATATTATTACCTGAAATTATTTGTACTTATTTGCCGCTTTTCTGAGATTTATCAGAGATATGAAGGGTGTATCATCAAGCTTTGCAGCTTCCACATCCCTTTTTTCTCCTTTACTCCACGATAAATACATCGTATATTCTCCAGCATCTGCAATATTAAACCCGCCATTTTCAAATTGCTTCTTTATATATGTATATGCTTTTCCCCTGTCGAATGCTGGCTGACCATATACAAATTGTGGTATAGTGAGTAATACAAATTTGTGTCCCATCTCTACCGAATGTCTAACTTTTCTAGAAAATGTCACATATATTTCTTTATATATAGCCTTGCGTATCTTCTTCTTCTCATTTTCAACTGCATGAATTTCGTCAATACGCAACATTCATACTATATTAAATACCGAAAGAATTCTTTGCATTGCTGAGCGCGTCTAATGTAGGTAAGTTCGACTTGGAAATCATTTCAAATCCTTGAAAGTCTGCACCTATACTCTGATTAAATGCCTCTATGTTACCATCTATCTTCATGGGCTGTGTGCTCATGCCAACAACACTAGCTATATTATCTTTTAACATGATGTCGGCCTGAATACCTACGCCAATAGGAAATCCAGCATCACTTGCCATAAATGTAAAATTGGCACGATATACTGAATCATCTATGAGCCTTACATTATTGGTCTCAAGTGGATACATACACGTATCCATCTCTTTCATAACCGCTTGAATCATCATATTTATATCGTTGCGGGTTACTGCTATAGGCTTGTCCCTGAGACTCCCGGTCCCCCTGTATGGCCTGTCGAAACGGACACCTTTTGCTGGACTATGTCCACTAAAGCCAAACATCTCAACGAATTTTTCGGATTTATTTGTAAGAAGAAGTGCAATAATCAGCAAAGCTATGACTGCAGCCATTATATATAATACAGAAATATATTAGTGCGCGAATATCATATCCACTAAAAAGTCTATAATTAATATATGGCTCTGTTGATACACAGCAATCGCTGTCCAATATGCCGTGACCTACTTGTATGGCTGAATGAAAACAAGCGCGTATCACAGATTATTCGTCTTCACGATGTAAATGTAAAGGGTATACCACAGCAGTACAAGAATAAGATTAAAGTTGTACCAACACTCCTGACACAGGATGGCAAGATGCTAACTGGCTGCGAGGTAAAAGCTTGGTTAATAAGCATGAATCCAGACAGCACTATAACAAATCATTGCTTTGGAAGTAAATGCACCGTTTACGGATTATCTGGTGAAGATGAAGGAGATGAGATATTCAATATAGAAAATTATGGACAGAGTATCCAACCGGCAATAACGCCGGAACTGAATGCCAGAATAAATGCGGCCGTCATGGATAATTATCAGAAGATGCAGTCGCTTAAAGATTAGATGAGTTGTTTATATAAAATGCATCTCAAGACAGTTCAGGCGAGTGCATTTAAATCTATCTTCGAGGTACTCAAGGACGTTTTAAATGATGTTAACATCGTATTTTCGCCGTCTGGAATGAACATACTGACCCTCGACACGGCGAGAGTCGCACTCATAGATCTCACACTAGCATCAGAAAATTTCGAGGAATATGAATGCGAACGAGAAATTGTAGTTGGAGTCAACATGTCCAATCTATTTAAACTCCTAAAAATCATTAGTAATAATGATACATTAGAATTGAATGTCGTAAATCGCGACGCTTTGAATATAAAGATTGAAAATGCCGAAAAGAGTTCAGTAACAACATTTAATCTCAAATTACTTGATATAAATGATGATAGGATTGAAATGCCAGATGTGCCAATAGAATCTATAACTACCCTCACAAGTGTGGACTTTCAGAGATTGTGCAGGGACATGGGGAATATTTCTACCAATGTTATGATACATAGGTCTGGAAACACACTTGCGTTAAGTTGCAAAGGTGACTTTGCAGACCAGTCGACCAGTATAGAATGTGTTGAAAAGACAGAAACTGATATAAGTGGATTGTACAGCCTAAAGTATATGAATATATTCACAAAGGCTACGAGTATGTCTTCAAAGATGCAACTACGTCTAAACTCGATAAGCAACTTTCTGATTTTGCATTACAATGTTGCAAACCTGGGGCACATGGAATTCTACCTAGCCCCCAAATTAGATGAAATCTGATGGCCATACGGTGCGTCTGTTACCTAAAATATCCTCGATTATCAGTGTTACATTTCCCAACACATGATACAACATAATCTTCTTACCATGAAAGTCACCTCTAGGGCCAGCAAGCCTCTTTACGAACGTTGTATGGTCGTTGCCCTCTGTGTCTATAGCAGACTTTATAGGCAAAATAAATGTCGCACCCTCGATTGGTGATGGTGGCCAATCAAACTCCGGATCATACGTTACATATATATACTTTCTAGAATTGTAGATATATGTGATCATGTGACAAACTACAGGTGGCAGTTCCGTTGCCTTCCATCCTCGCAAGAATCTCTTTTTCATGACAACACGTCCCTCATACACACGCTCCTTTTTGGTCACGACCCAATCTATAGTTTTTATACCAAAACATAGTGCACATATTGCCAGATTCTTCAACATTATCTTATACTAACTATTATTTAGCAATATATCTTTAATAATAAAGCAAAGTGTATATTCAAATGTAATGGAGTCTAATTTCGTATCAAAATACGAAGAACGATTAAATGAATTTGAGAGACTTATAGAAGAAAACCCAGACAATAAAGACCTGTTAGAGAATGAAAGAACAGAATATATGATATCATGCATACCATTGATAAGAAAGTACTGCGAAGATTCAAACGAAATTATAAAGAGTGGTTCATTTAACACAAGAACTATCAAGGGTGCGCAGAAGCGCGATGTATACCATGAATACCTAGAGACAATCGAAAATATCAATACGGGAGGGGACATCATGATTAAAAGGGATCTTGAATATACAAGCTGTTCGATGTGCGGATCTTCTAATATATCACCAACCGCATGTCAGATTTATATAACATGTTGTGATTGCGGTGCTACAAAAGAAGTTATGGTGTGTGAACAGACATACCGAGATGAGCATGAAACCACAGAGAAGGTTATAAATTACTCATATAAGAGGTCAAATCACTTCCAAGAGTGGCTCAATCAGCTACAAGCTACCGAAAGCACGAATATACCACCTGAAGTGATAGAAAGTCTCAGATCGGAGTTCAAAAAGATGAAGATAAAGGCTGTAAACGAAATTACACACGCAAAGGTACGCTCACTGCTAAAGAAACTCAGAATGAACAGATATTATGAACATGTTCCATACATCGCAAATATTCTGAATGGTATCCCCCCCATGAGGATGTCAGGAGAACTTCAAGAGAGACTCAAGATGATGTTCAACGAGATCCAGGCACCATTCGAGAAGCACTGCCCAGATAACAGAAAGAACTTCCTAAGCTATGCATATGTCCTTTATAAGTTTTGTGAGTTGCTATCAGAGGATGAGTACCTCAAGTACTTCCCACTATTAAAATCCAGAGAGAAGCTAGGTGTACAAGACACAATCTGGAAAAATATATGCAAGGAACTCCGATGGGAATTTATTCCTACACTATAATATAACAAGAAAAGCATGGGTGGATCTAGTAGCAAGTCTGCGACCATGATTAGCGAAAGCATGACCAAACTTAATGAAAGCATTACAAGAAATATCAGTAAGACTATACAGAACAACATAAGTAACATAACAGGTACACAGAACATGACGATTGGGACGGTTAGGATGTATGGATGCAAGAACGCATCGGTTCAACAAAATATGGAATTGGCACAACAGATAGTAGCCGACCTAACAGAAGAACAGCTCACAGAGATGGAAGCTGAAATAGAAAATGAGTTAAAGACCGTAATCAAGAATGACGCAGAGTCTGAATCGGCCGCGCTCAGTCTACCGGGTATAGGCACGTCGGACTCAGAAACAGATCTAGATATGCAAATTGACAACTTTATAAGTGAAAGGAATATTATGGAGAATGTACGGGAAACGATCCAAAATACATTTAATGAACTTAAAGGTGGTCAAGACATGGAAATTGAAGATGCAACGTTAGATCCATGTGGCATTGGCGTGTTTAAGGATGTTATGGCAGGCACCGGTGGTTACAGTCCCATGGAGATGGGACAGGCAATCTCTATGATGGCAGCCGAGTGTCATAAGGGTGCCGGATCAGACTGTAAAATTTCACAGAACTTTTATGCCGAACAGATATCACAGAATGTGGTTAATGTCATTGCCGATAATATTCAGAAAAATTCAAGCAAGACAACAAAGACTACGGAAGGATCCACCGAGTCAAAGTCAAAGCAACAGGGTGCGCTCGAGGAGGCTGGCGATGCTGTAGCCGGTGCAGCGAAGGGAGTAGGTGAGGGCGTCGGCGAAGCTGCGAGGGGAGCGGGTGAGGGCGTCGCCGGTGCAGCGAAGGGAGTAGGTGAGGGCGTCGGCGAAGCTGCGGAAGGCGTCGGCAGAGGACTGGCTTCGATTTTTAGTCCCGGTGTCATAATTGTGGTACTACTTGTATTTGGTGTAGGTGCATTCATATTCATGAGGTCGAAGTCACAGAAGGGTGGTGGCAGTTATCAGAAATTTAGGTAAATAAAGTGTTTTAAAGATAAAGTATAAAAAATGGAGCAGATAATCGAATTTGCAAAGACAATATATGATACACTCGGGGCTGGATATTCAGAACGAGTGTATCACAATGCAATGGAAGTCATGTTACGGACCAACAATATCCCATATGAGACTGAACGTATTATAACAATTGACTTTATGGGTAACACCATTGGAAATCTCAGAGCAGACCTTATTGTAGACAAGAGTATAGTTGTAGAATTGAAGGCAACAAAATCCCTAAATGATACCAACCGTACTCAACTCAATAAATATCTGGAACTGTTGGGTATCGACAAGGGAGTTTTGATAAACTTTCCACAACCTGGGAGCGAAACAATTGATTTTTTTATGTCGCGGTAAGTTAATACAATAATGGGAGCTAAACCCTCGACACCGAATATCAAGGTACCGAATATCAAGGTACCGAATATCAAGGTACCGACCCAACCTAAACCTATACAGGCCGACCCTGCTGTACCAGTTATCAAGAAGATGGACATATATATCGTCTATACTTGTGCGAAAGGGGCAAAAGGAGGTCCTTGGAAGTTTGAACAAGTGACCTATGGCGCACTCAGGGCCCAGCCCTATATATTCTTTTCACATCCAAGTGATGGGCCAAAAACAATCTATCTTACAAGTGCCGAAGCCAAGTTTTATGATACAATAAAACATACTCTTGGCGACGGGACAGATCTCCGATCTGTAACTAACAATTTTCATCACGGTTGCAGGGTAAGCAGACCCTATCACGTTATAAAATCAGGTGATAACCCTGTCCCTCTTTCACATCTGACGACTATCCAAATTAAACGAGGTGCTGCGAACGATGAGTGGTTAGGTATAACCGCGGCGATAATTGACCTTGAATTTGAAGATAACGTGTATATACCTCCACATAGAATTGTTCTTGGAGATCATGCTGGCCGAGATGAGGGGTTGACTGGAATGGTTGCGACAAATGGCGCCGATGGAACAACAAAAAAGACAACTCTTTATATTGGTACCAGAGGTCTGATATCCACTGACTGGAGTATGAGATATAAGGCTCCACATTATCACGAGATTAATGATAGTGATAATGGAACTCATGTTGTTATCGACAAGAAATACGTAGATGCCCTTTTAAAGGGCGCTATCAACGCAACTTCGGTGAAGGATAAGACTGTGAAGGCTTATGGGGTAATGATGAATTCAAGCGCATCATACGATCCAAGAAAACAGAGATTCAAGGGTCGTAATGGATGTTACAATAAGTTTAATGCACAGTACACAGCCAATCATCATGGTGATGACGAGAGAAAAATCGAGCAGAATTATAATAAAGGAGACCCATATGGCGACTGGCAAGTTAATGATACCACATGTGTCATAGCAAACGATCCAAACGCCAAACACAATTTCAATGGGAGGGGTGTCGTGGGCCCTGCATGTCCCGAGCCAGCAATACACTGGAAATGGAGTGATAAAGATACCGGTACAATAGAATGTACATATGATGTCAGTGATTTGGATGCGATTAAGAAAGCACGGACACAACTAGAAAGTTCAAGTGACAATATGGGGAAGGACCTATACACACAAGTTATATCGGGATTCTGCAAACTACCGGGTAATGCAACTGTAGAGTATGATACCGGTAAATTATGCAATGCGTTTGCAGGTGAACAGTTATTAGAAGATTGCATGAGAGATTCCGTGTTGTTGTCGCCCGGTAGTTGGGATTCATGTAAGACACTTTTAGATGACGCTGCTACAAAAGCAAGCTTTGAAAGGGCGCTTTCGGCGTTCTGCACATCTAATCCATCAAGTGAAATATGCGGATGCTTCAATACATACAGGGATGGTGGTGCATGGTGTGGGTTTGAAGGAAACAAGAATATGCCTGGGTGTGCGAAAGTGACCGAAACGATTGCGGAGTTTGAAAAAACAAAGGCGTCTATAATGGCAGCCGCAGAAAAGGCTGGTAAGAAGGCATCTGAAGCAGTTGTAACACAATTGGATGGTCTAATCAAACAGACCAGACAAAACCCAAAATGTTATGCAGGTGTTTGTATAGATGGTAATAAAGAGTATATATATGCTGGACAAAGCTCATCTGCTTGTATTCCACGGCAGATTTGTGTTCAGAATATGGATGTGGGCGCTGTAGAGGCTATTGGTTCTAATGTAAAGCTGGATCAGTCTTGTGCTTTCAAGACTGATTCAGGTGAAGAACCAAGCCCAAGCCCAAGCCCAAGCCCAAGCCCAAGCCCAAGCCCAAGCTCAGGACATGCCGAACGGCCAGTAATTAGACCAAGCCCAGGACCAGGACCAAGCCCAGGACCAGGACCAAGCCCAAGCCCAGGACCAGGACCAAGCCCAAGCCCAGGACCAGGATCAAGACCAAGCCCAGGACCAGGATCAAGACCAAGCGCAGGACCAGGATCAAGACCAAGCGCAGGACCAGGATCAAGCCCAAGCGCAGGGCCAGGATCAAGCCAAGCGCAGGGCCAGGATCAAGCCCAAGCGCAGGGCCAGGATCAAGCCCAAGCGCAGGACCAGGATCAAGCCCAAGCGCAGGGCCAGGATCAAGCCCAAGCGAAGGGCCGAGCGAAGGGCCGAGCGAAGGGCCGAGCGAAGGGCCGAGCGAAGGGCCGAGCGAAGGGCCGAGCGAAGGTATTGAGAAGAAGAAGGAGGTAAAAAGCGAACCTAACAAGACCATTATTATAGGTGGTGTTATAGTGTTTATACTTGTAATATTTGTTATTATGGGGGGGAGTCAAGAGGGAGAAGGAGGCATACAAGCTCCGCCACCGCCACCGCCACCGCCACCACCGCCACTGCCACAGATGGTATACGCACCTAAAGGTGTATATCGTTAAAAACAATTTTTAAAAACAATTTAAATATCAATCATTCGGCTATATTCTCTAATTTCCTTAACAACCTGATTGAACCTCTTTCTAATTTTCTTCATATGATCATTGAAATATTCTATTATACCATCGATGATACGCATGCATTCGTCAACCTCAATCTCATGCATTACTAATTGTCGTAGTATATCAGACGACGTATTTACAAACATTTGCATCAGGTCCCTAACTGCACGGTCCTTGGAGAGCTTCTTCTCGGCCTTCTGAATATACTTTTTGAAAGCATCCTCTGTTAGTTCGTTGAGCATGTACCTCACTCTCATGTGACTATGGTCAGGTTCTCGGACAGTGTGTTCAAGCCATCTCAATTCATATGCCTCTGTATGAGCCACAAGCCTGTGGAATTCGCGTATGTTATTATTAGTAACAGCAGCATCAATCTCTCTCAATGAAGGTAAACCGCCGCATGGGATATCCCCATGATTGCGACCTCCACCAGCTCCGGTGCGCCGGAACTCGTAAAAGTGTGGGTTGTGAATTATGCCCGTTTCTATCTCGAGAGTTCTCCAATTGAAAGCCACGTGGCAATCTGGACACCACATCTGCGAACACCCAGATATCTTGAAAATCATTGTACCGCATTTGGGGCATGATTTTGTATCCTTGTTCAAGAGTTCAACAGTCGCCTTGTTGCCTGGATCACATTCATGTCCTTCCGTCTTAATCTCATTGCAATCTTTACAAATGCTGTTGCTGCATACACCACATCTCCACTGAGTGGAAAGAAACCCCTTGCAATCCTCAACTGGGCATTTGCGCACGAATGCCCGCCTCTCACTCTGGTTGACCCTAGAGTGTCTAATAGTGTCTATAACACTCCTCTGGTAGTCCAATCGTTGTGCCATGTCTGCAATAGCAGCCATAAGCTTCTCCTCCTCGACCTTTGCCTGTCTCAACAGTATCTCCCTCTCGACCAGTGGCTGTGTAGAGGGCATCATGCATTTCTGGCGCTCGAAGAGTATATTCTCTCTATGCTCCTTTAGCTTTCCATTGCAGAATACCTTTGTACATGATGCATCTACAAAGTCCCGATTCCACTCCTTCTTGCATGACATACAATGAGGATCTTGTGTCGTCTCGAGCAGATAGGTCTGGACACACATCCGACACATTTCAAAATCACATGATGGACAAGTAATTTTGAAATGCTTTTTCTTGTTGAATCCTTCGCAACATATAGAACAGTCTCCCATCTCTTTTTAGAGTGTATGAATCTTAGTTTTTAAGCTTGGTCCGTCACCACTGCGGTTGCTTTTTGTGCTAATGCAAGCTTGGCATTTTTCAGCAATTGGTCTTTTAATTTATTATCATTTGTCTTCTGCAAGAAGTTCTTGTTATTTTCTGAAAGAACATTTAACTTGTTAGTACTGTCCGATGGAGCTCCCTTTAACTTGTTTAAAATTCCCTGTAATCTAGATGTGTTGTTGTTCTTATTCATTTCGAGCTCAGCACTTGCATTGGTCGGCATTCTAGTGAGTTCTTTCATATTGTTATTACTCTGCATGCCAACTCCTGTTCTGGCTGTAGGGTGATTCAAACCCCTGATATTTTCAGGGCTGGATATCTTCTGGTCACCCATCTTGGCTTGTTCAGTCGTTTTCCTTATATTTTCTGCATTTCCCGACATTTTTATACGATTTTCAACCGTTGCCTGCATATTATTTGTTTGTTTGTCCTCCTTTATATCGGAGATGTGAGAATTCGTATTATTATTTGTCTCCTGTTCAGAGAGTTCATCTAACGTATTAACATTAGAAGCTTTCATGAGTGCATTCAGGTATGCTCTCTGGCCGTTGTTCTTAAAGAACCGGCCTTCACCATATACTTTCTTGACGGCTTTTTTGAGTAGTTTGGGGTCAACCTTCTTCAATATATTGAGGTACTTTTTATCCGTATCCTTAATCGCCATCTCGACGATGTCTTGGTCTTTACCAGCTGGCCCAACGCGCATGTCTTCTCTAAGATTGCGCAGAGCATTATTGGAACTACGTCCACCAGTAGATTCATTTTTATTCTTGTTTGCATCTGAATTTTTCATTGCCTTTAAAAGCGCCGCCTCGTTTTGGGCATCAATCATAGACTTGGTTGCCATAATTGCCTCTTTGGACTTTTCAGTGGCTTCCGCGGCGGCCTTTGCCATCTCTTTCATGTTGTTGGCACTCTCCGCCCTTTCCTGTGCAGCCTCTGCACCATTCTGCGCCCTTTCTGCGGCGGCCTCCGCCTCTCGCGCTCTCCTCTGAATAACACGCAGCTGACCCCGATTCGTGTTAGAAAGTAGCTTTATCGCGTTTTTATTTCCATATGAGGCATTTTTGATTGCCCTTATCACGAAGTTATTGCGACTCCTGAGCGCCTTTTCGATATTAACAATGTTTTTTTGTTTCTTGGCCAAGTTTACAAGCTCTCTCCGGGGGACGGGTGCTGGCGCGGGAGCGGCGGTTCTCTGCATGTTCTGCATTCTCGCCAATCTGAGCTGGTTGAGTGGCTTCAGAACCCGAGGAACCTGTGTTTGCTGCACCTTCTTTATAGTATTTGCAAGTTCCTTTTTGGTAACTCCCGGCTTCTGGACAGGCTGTTGCAGCCTCTGCATTCTCGCCAATCTGAGCTGGTTGAGTGGCTTCAGAACCCGAGGAACCTGTGTTTGCTGCACCTTCTTTATAGTATTTGCAAGTTCCTCTTTGGTAACTCCTGGCTTCTGGACAGCCTGTTGCAGCCTCTGCTCTGCTGCGACTGCTCTGTTAAAGCTTTTCTGTATAGATGCTACGTTTCTCCGAACCTGCGGCGAAGTTATATTCTTTGATAAGTTCTTGGCAATTACCATTGATGGAGGTTTCTGCAGAAGTGCATTCGCCATGTTCTTGAGGCCATTCACTGTAGTTGGTGTCCGTCTCGCCTTCTTTATTGGAACCATAAGTGGTTCTGGTGCGCCGGCCGTTTTGAGTCTCTTTATTATGAGACCTTTCAGCATATCCTTATCATCTGAAACCAGTCCTAGCTTATCGGCTATGCGCTTGAGAACCTTGAAGGACGGTCTGCCTACGAGGAGATCTTTGTAATCCTTCCCCCTTAAGTCTATACCACGCGGATTGCTATAGTATATCCTGTGCTTCCCAACCCTATCATAATCCATCGGTGGCATGGCCATGCCATTTGCCCTCTTGCACCTCTTGAGAGCCAAGCATATTGCCTCTCTTGACGCACCCTGAACTAGTGATTTTGGTATGCCCATTTTTATGTGTAGATAGCTTCTTGCATTTTTTATGTCTGTACCCGGATCACACGGGTCCATTATTTATTATAATTATATTAGAAAATAGTTGCACCATCCATTATCATCCGTAACTTTGTCTCGTAAGACATGTTAAAATCCATCACGTCATATTTTTCAGCTTCCAGTATTACGAATTTACAAGGTATTTCAATTTGGATTCGCATGCTACGAAATATCGCATGTATAAATGCTTTACAGTATTCCCACATGTTCTTGATTTCATGAAAATCAATCTTTTTGAATGTAGTTCTTATGAGTAGACATTCTTCAGCCTTCCATCCGATTGGTGCAGAAAATGGCCATAGTTCCGCAGTACCCCCGTCTACATATAAATCACCTTGATACCTTAATGGTTCTAATATAAATGGTATAGCTACAGAACCCAAGATAGCATCTATGACGTACATATCTGGATGTGTAAAATTTGAAAAATACACAGTCTTATGTGATGAAACGCAGTATGAAGTTACATAAAAAGTCTTCTTGAGTTCACTGAAAGTTGGATTTGACTCGCATACCTTCAGTAGAGCTCTCTTCAGACTTTCCGTTTTTATATATCCAAAACGCGTTAACAAATTGCGTATACTCTTCTTTGCACATGTATCTGGATGTATACTTAATAGGGCATCCATTATGCGCTCTGGATGCCATCCCATTGCCAAGAATAGACCTATAACAGCCCCGCCCGATGAACCTGTTATTGTATCTATATTACGCAATTTCTCCCAATTAGCCTTTATATACCCAATATTCATGAAAAGGGCCATAGAACATGGAGCTATGATAAGGTGCCTTATCATTATTTAGTAGTAAAGAGGAAACTGCTTGCGGAGTAACGCAAAAATGACTGCGAATACAAGCGAGTGGATGAGCACTGCAGTTGGGTTTGTGCCCTTACCGCCGGGGAGGGTAAGAAGCATACCGGGAGAGAGTGAGATAAAGAGTGCGGTTGTCACAATAAGGTCAGCCTGAGTGAGAACAAGTCCCATCGTCTTTGCAACCAGCCTATAAAGAATAAGGAAAACCAGTGCATGGAACAGCACACTCTGAGGACTGGTCTCACCTGTAAAAAGGGTCTTGTTAAGGTTCTTTATGCTACTTGGTGGCAGCTGGAGGAGCATACCGGGAGAAAGGAGGGCGAAAAGGACAACTGGGGTTGAAACCTTTGGGCTAGTGACGTCGAACATTTAATATATGTTTCGAAAATATTATGTGGCTCGCCTGCTGGACATCTTGGTCGAAAACTGGTAGAAGAATGAACAAAAATCATCAAAATCCATATCACCCATAAGAGGTTTTTCTAAATATGAATCATGTAGATACATCTTTACACCCATCCACATGTTCATGAGATCATTGTTGTACCACGTAACCCAGTCGTGATATTCCAATGGCGTGTTGTAGATGTCAAATATCTCCTCATCTCCATCTTCCTGTTCCTCTTCTACGTAATTCGTATATGGTTCGTCGACGAAGTCCGTAGAAGGCATTTGACCTTTTATTGTATATACTCAGAACACTTTAAGTCTTTTTCTGTGTCAATGTCACCGTACTGACCTCCTCTGGCTCTATGGTGTTCTCTATACACTCGATTGCACCTTCAACCCGCGCAGTATCATTATCAAAATATACAATGAGACCCTGCCTGACGGTATTCTTATTGAATGGCGCCCTCTTCTGCCTCGTCTTCTTATTAACTTTACCCGACTGGTCCGCAAGTGTAATTGTGTCAACGTCGTTTTCACTCATTACAGTTGTGATGTACGCCTTCAGTTCTTTTTCCTTCTTGTTGAGCACCGACATGTCCTTTCTGGCTGAGGCCAGCTGACGCTTGAGCTCAACCCACTCATCCATAACTTTCTTGAAGTCTGATGGAAGTGTCATGATTTGCAAATCTATGATTCTTTATCTTTAATTGAGTGGACGGCGCATAAGGTCTGGTACTATTGTGCTGTTGGACCACACATAGGCAGTCTTTGGGTTTGGTGGCTCGGTGCGGATCTGCTGGTTTGCGTTACGCAGGGTACCGCCGATTGTCTCGGGGTAGCCCACCTGCTGACGGGGGTCGAGGAAGTTCTGACCCCTGAGGATGTCATCTGGAGCAAACTGACCAAAATCTTCCTCGGATGCAATTTCACGGGGAAGGAGGCTAGACGCGAGACCCACACCTGCACCCATACTGCAGCCTGCTGTCTTTACGTTTACGTTTACATTTGCCGCCTTACCGTTAACTGGAGCGGCGTGCTGGAGGGTATAGCCAGACGACTTGGACTGGCTACAGATAAACCACACGAGGAGGGCGACCGCTATAAGCAGGGGTGCGGACTTCTTGAGGTTTTTACCGTTCATCATCTTTACTTAAATAAGATAAAATAATTTTAGAAATCCTCATCCTCCATTTCGATTTCTGGTTCGGGGTCCTCGAACATGCATTCATCGGTGTACTTCCGACGCTTAACCGGTTCTGGGCGGAGCTTCACCTGAACAATCTTCCACACCGGACTATATGTCTTTTTGAAAAAAGAAACCCCTGCGAACTCGATAATCACATCACATGTAACATCAGCTGGAATGTCGTCGAGTGCCAAGATGGTCCTATCGCTGTTAAATGCACGCACCTCTGCTATCTTGTCTACAAACATCTTGTTTGACTTGAGACTTCCTGTATAACCAGCCTCTAAAGTCTTATCTGGAACCTTCTTACCAAACCATGCCTCCGAATTCTCCTTCGCCGCCTCAACAACCATCTGGTCTACTGCTAAGATCTTGTCCGCGTCCGCAAAATCAAGTGTGACGGTGTCACTATCAGTAAACTTACCTTCTATTGTGACCCTGTTCACCTGAACAAACTTTGGTTCGACAACGCGTGCATTGTAACGTCCATCTGCACCCTGCTTAGGCTGTGTAAACATTTACACTATGTTCATATTTTTCAAATCAAAATTTAACGCCTTGCAAATTGTATCGCAACGCTCTTATTTACAATATTTCTTGGGATATTGAAATTCCGCCTGGTCTTGTATCCATAAAGGGGCTTTGGCATGTTGTCTGGATGCTCGTTCGTTTCAACATTCTTATTATATCTGTAATTATATTCATTCCTTATATAATTGGTCCTGTTGTTCTTTACCCATACACCCCTGTTGATATTCACCCTGAAATTGGAATATGTCGGTGCATAGTTTTTGATATTAAGACCATTAGGCCCCTTAACGCCATATGCCATTGTGAATACCTTCTTAGCGGATGGCTGCACAATTCTATTGGGCATTTTCAATGGATTAACCTTGCGCGCCTTTTCCAACTCGGCCTGGTAATCAAATCGAGCCCTTCTGAGTTTCTTTGTACGGGCGGCGGGTATCTTTCTCCTAGAACGAGTATATAGACTTTCGAATGACCCTGAGACATCTCTTAAACCCGCAACGTGTCGTGCAAATGCAACCATTCTATCTTTATCCTTTTTCTTTTTATTAGGCCTAAGACCAAGTTTTTGCATGCGATAGAGGTCGTCTAAAAAGAATCGTTTCCCTGCTATATTGTCCTTTGAAAAATCTTGAATAATTTCCGAACCAAATTCATTTGGCCTCATAAATGCTACATCAAGAACGCCACCCAGATTCACGTGCTCAATCTTGCCAGTTTCTACATCATAATGTCTCACGTTCATGTCTATCGCAAACAATTCAACATCAATGAGTGTGTTTCCCGGTGACACTTTATTTGTCGAGCCATTCGTCCTTGTTTTCATCATGAGGGTATACCTCCTTTTGAGAAGTACACCGGATTTGGGTATTGTTAGACCTATCATCTTGGCAGGTTTATAATTTTTAATTTTTTTCAAAACATTTTTTCTAAATTTATTTTCAAATTTTAATAAAATTTCATTTAATTTTTCCCAAAAATTTATTTTTAAAATCTGTAAATTTCTAAAGAAATTCTCAGTCTTGAAAAGTGGAATAAATTTTGTATCTATATCACCTGTGATAATTCTATGCTCAATATCAACAAATGTGTTGAATGCCTCTCCACCCGATATTATCAACTCACCGTATGGCTTAAGAAATGCTACAAGTTTCGGTATGACCTCCTTGCGCATAACCGACCTGATGCAATCGGTAATTATGACATATACGACATCTTGTACCTCTCGCGCGGTCGCATATTTTTTCAACAACATCCTGTATTTTTTTACATCATTGTCAGTGTACGCCTTCAAGATGGCCTTGTTCTTCAGACATACGCGATCTCTCTCAAATTCTTGGATAGTTCTTGGTGAATAATATTTATCATCCATATATTATATACTAAGAAAATGAAAGACTGCAGAACTGATATATGCAAAGGTGATAATAAAACGCGCAATTGTCAATGCTATAGACAGGTGTCTGGTGGCATGTATGACCAATTCTGTGGCTATGAAGAAGCGGGATTCCTGGTCCCATGCAACAAGGGCTGTTGCAACGATGGCAAAGGCTGCCCGGGACAGTGTGACGGTGCGATAGACGCGCCACCTTACAAGAGTGACATAGGTCTCAAGAGGCTGAATGAAGCTGATGTGGATATAGAGAGGGCTGTGAACTTGATGATGTTCCTCATCATAGCACTCATCATGTTAAGTACACTTCTATTGCTTATTAGCGGCTTAAAGAACAATGGCACTAAGGTAACAGAACAAACCAAATGGCCGCAATCAACGATCTCATCGTTTCCGAGCTTGCAGCCCTCCGCTCCGAGGTGAAGTCCCTCGCAAAGCTAGTGCGCAAGGTCCGCGCGACGCAGGAGGATCCGACTGGTGAGAAGGCTAAGGAGCGTGCTGCGCGTTCTGGGTTCAACAAGCTTCAGAAGGTGTCTCCCGAGCTGGCTGCCTTCCTCGGTCTTGCTCAGGGTGAGGGCATCTCTCGTGGGCAGGTTACAAGCCGTATTTCCAAGTATGTTAAGGAGAACAACCTCAAGGATCCTAACAATGGGCGTGTTATCATCCTCGATGACAAGCTCAAGTCCATCCTGAAGGACGTGCCAGAGGGTGTGGACATCAAGATTACCAACCTTCAGACATATATCAAGAGCCACTATCTTGGTCTCATGGGTGAACCGGAGCCGGCCACCCCTCCACCAGCCAAGAAGGTGGTGAAGCGTCCGGTGGTGAAGAAGGCTGCAGCTTAGAGAATAAAATATATAGATAGAAAACAAATGGAGCAACCCCCGGAATTGATAAGAAATGAAATAGACCTGCTTGTCGGTACAAAGGTACGTGACTTATCTTTGTACCAGCGAGCGTTTACTCACAAATCCGCTCTCAAAACGTATGCAATTGAGAGCAGTTTTGAAACGCTCGAATTTATTGGTGATTCTGTATTGGGTTTTGTAATTACCAAGTTCCTGTTTGATAGATATGAGCACATGCAGGAGGGGTTTCTTACACGTGCCAGAACAAAACTCGTGAGGGGGGACACATTGGCGAAGATCGCAAATCAGATCGGTCTGGGGAAGTATATCCTCATGGACGAGAAAGGCATGAGGAATGGTTGGAACTTGAATCCAAAGGTTCTTGAAGATGCATTCGAGGCACTGGTTGGTGCCATATACATGGACCTTGGGATGCTTCATGCAAAGAAGTTTGTGCTCGACATTTTTACAAATAAATCTATAGTTGACCTCAATCTCATCAACAAAGATGATAATTACAAAGACATGCTGATGAGATGGTGTCAGGCGAATCGTAAAGAGTTGCCGGACTATCAGATTACAAGTCAGGAAAAGGGTGTGTTTATGATATCTGTCGTTGTGGATGGTATTGTATCTGGTATTGGAAAAGCGAGAAACAAAAAGGCGGCTGAGCAGATAGCCGCCAAGATGGCGATTTCTGACTTGGACTTAAAGGATTTAGCACATGATACGGTAAAGGATGCTTGAAAAAGTTAGAAAACTTGTCGAGCGTGAATATGCAGCTCAGAAATCCGAAGAATGGTTGGCTCTGCGTGGAAACATGCTAACCGCTAGTGACGCAGCTGTCGCGGTAGGGACGAACCCGTACATGACCGAGAAGGAGTTTATCCTAAATAAATGTGGTCATAGAACCTTCTTCGGCAACGAGGCTACCAAGCATGGGGAGAAGTATGAGGATGAAGCTCGTGATAAGTGGTGTACAATGACTGGTGAAGTATGTCACGAGATTGGTCTGTTTCCTCATCCAGAGCACAACTGGCTCGGCGGGAGTCCAGATGGAATTACAGAATCTGGAAAGCTTGTTGAGATCAAGTGCCCACTAAAGCGCCGCATTACACCGGAAGTCCCTGAGCATTATATGCCACAGCTTCAGCTGTTAATGGATATTCTAGACCTTGATGAGGCTGTATTTATTCAATACAAGCCGTACGACCTGACATGGCCAGCTCCGGAGGAATTTGTCGTAACACACGTTCCTCGAGATCGTGAATGGATGACGACAAATCTACCAAAAATGAGAGCGCTCTGGGATAAGGTGTTATGGCATCGTGAGAATGGCGTTGAATCTTTACAGGCAACACCTGCGAGGAAATACGCACCTAGAAAGAAGAAGGAGGAGTTTCCAACAGAGATGCTTATTACAGAGGTATCTGAAGATGAAGATGAAGAATACTAACCAAACGTCTTCTCCAATCTATACCTAACATGAAGCATGCGATCTTCTTCGTTGACATGCTCTGCGTATGTTTCTCCCACCGTTGCTGCATTTGAAGGTAATACACCCCTGCCAACAAATATAAATAGAGCATGCTTTGAATCCAGCTTTATACGATTTCTTATTATGTAAACGACCTGTGCCATAGTCATGTCTCTCTCGATTAGATATTTGTGTTTATCTAAGTCGTCGACGTTATTTTCGCCCTCTGCCCTCTCTATCCATACGGGGACTCTTGATGGGTAATTGGCCATAGCGACATGGACGGCTCGCAACTGGTCGTACATATACCGTATATAAAGATAAAAATCGTATTCTGTCTATATATAGAGCGTGAATGCGAGCATTGGTAAGGACAACGTCAAGGGTCGTAAAATTGAATGCACGACCCTTGAAGAGAAAGCAGATTGCTCTCAGATGGATACCATATACGATTGATACTGCACTTCTTCACAATCACATTGATATGAAAACACTTGTAACTATATCGGAAGATATGATGCTTTGTGAGGGGATATACATAGCAACACAGGTGGCTATAGTGATGTATAACGTCTATGGAAAAAACATGTCTGAATAAACTTACGTATGTTAGCCGTATAGGGTAAACATGGCTCTCAACGGCCGGCTCATAGTTCCTCATCAACATGATGGCGTCAAGTGGCTCCTCAATCGAGAGTGTTCAGGGAATGGTTACAAGGGCGGATTCCTTGCTGATGAGATGGGTCTAGGAAAGACAATCCAGCTCATCGCAACTATACTCGCCAACCCTTGTGGTCAGACCCTTGTGATAGTACCCAAGTCTGTCACCGATCAGTGGATGACGGAGGTTGAACGCTTTGCACCATCCCTTTCGGTCAGTATTTACAATGGCGAGTCGATGGATACAGATATAGTCATAGCTACATATGGTATGTGCGTAGCTAGGTCTACAAAGAAAAGCCCAATCCCAAAAGATGAGATTAGGGCTACGCAGTTGCACACGAGGCACTGGGGGCGTATAATACTCGATGAAGCCCATGAGATACGTGATCCCAAGTCCAAAATTAGCAAGTCTTGCAAAAAATTCAGCGCACGCATAAGGTGGGTCGTAACTGGTACCCCAGTGTTCAACAGTGTTCGTGACTTTGTTAATCTGGGAGAGTTCGTGGGTATACCCAAAGACTCCATATTAGGTAAAATTGACGCCGTGAGAACTAAATATGTACTGAGGCGCACAAAACAGGACCTAGCCAGTGTTAACAGTAGGCTGGCCCTCCCAGAATGCGACTTTCAGAACGTCATGATAAAGATGAATGACCACGAAGCCAATCTCTATAAAAAAGTTTTCGAGGGGGGCCGTGACCATATCAGAGAGGTCATGGCTTCAGGTGGAAATGCGAATATGCATATGATGTCTTTTCTCAAGTGCTTACTCAGGATTAGACAGGTTATGGCATACCCACAGTCATATCTTGATGGGATTGCCAAGGAGACTGGCGAGCCTCGCGAGTTGTGGGAACACGGCTCGGCCAAGATGGATGAGCTATTCAGGATGATGGATACACATCCCAAAGAGAAGACTATAATCTTTTCGCAGTTCATCGCAGAGATGGATCATATTCAGGCTGTTCTTAAGCATCAGGGCAAGAACATATACAGGATAGATGGGTCCATTAATCGGCACAAGAGGGTTGCAAATATTGATGAGTTCAGAAAGGCTCCAGATGGTGCGGTATTTCTGATTCAGGTCAAAGCGGGGGGTGTGGGCCTAAATCTTCAAGAGGCGACACGGGTTTACATAACATCTCCCAGCTGGAATCCAGCAACCGAACTTCAGGCCGTAGGCCGCAGCCATAGGACTGGTCAGACACGACGCGTGGTCGTAAGGAAACTCCTCTATGATGCCGATAGTAGTGTGGAGATATCCATGATGGCCCTCCAGGGGCACAAGTCATCGGTAACGGCTGAAGTGCTAGCAGACCCCAGGATAATTGGACAGATACCCGTAGGTAGCGCGCCCGGGAAGCTTTCCGTTAGAGCGATTCGTAACATTTTCTCGGTGTAATTTATACATAACAATGGTTGAAACAAAGGCCGTCAGGTTCCATGCAGGTGACAAGACGTTGAAGTTCGACAAGAAGACTAATTCGATTAAATACAAATCCCGCAGTGCTCTTGCCAAGAAGAAGGATAGTCCTCTTGCAATCTGGCGCAAGGTATCCAAGGAGTATCTCAAGAGGGGCGGCTTTGTTACTATCCCAAAGAAGGGCACATATGCACACAAGGCCATGCTTACCCTGTATGATAAAGCCATGAAGAAGGCTGGTCTCAGGTAAATATTTCTAAGTGTACTATAAAATGGACAGTTGGAAAAAGTGCGTTCAAGGTGTGAAACAGGACATGGGTCATGATAAGAATGGCTATATGATGATCTCTGGCCCTCTACTCAAAAAGTCGCTTCAGGCATATTGTCTGGTTAAGCGATAAAATGAAAAATTATCTCAAGCTATAGTAAACAAAATGCGCCCAATCGAGTCAACCAAGTTTCTTACCCGCAATCGCAAGAAGATCTTCATGTCCAAGCTCAAGAAGAATTCTTCCAAGAAGGTGTTCTTCACCCTTAACAAGGATGGCAAGAAGACCTACAGGCCCAAGGCATACTTCGCTCAGAACAACGCCAACAACAACACTACTGTACGTACCATCAAGCCACAGAACAAGGTACCCGCCAAGATTGCGCCCAAGCGCCTGCCAAAGGGCAGCAGGCCAAAGAAGGTGGCTGCCCCATCCAATATGGCAGCTGCAAACGCCCGCCGTGCTCGCATGAACGCTATGGCCGCCAAGCGTCGCGCCCGCGTCTCTCCCAAGTATGAGGCCAAGAAGGCCCCAGTCCGCAAGTCCCCCGTGTCTCCAGCCATGAGGCTGCTGCTCAAGATCAACGCCGAGAACCGGCGCATCATCGCCCGCAACAATGCCCTGCTGGCCAAGGCAAAGCGTACCCGCAAGGCGCCAACAAAGAGCCTTGTGAAGAAGCTGAAGAATAACAACCCATTCTCCCTGCTCATGAAGTCAATAAGGGCACGCAAGGCTGCCAAGAAGTAAATGGATAAAGAAATAAATATAAATTTCAATTAAAAATATTTTGAAATATATTTCAAAATGTATTTCAAAATACGATGACTATTCTATAGATGGCATAAGAGATAGGTTCACGGAGAGGGTGGTTCGTCGGGCATCTGGATGTGTAGACCCTTTAGCCTCTGAGGCTCGTGGACCTGCATCTGTGCCATGCGCCAGACGATTCCAAACTTCCTGTTCATGAAATAGACGCCTCCCAATTCTACGACCGAAACCACGGACTTTCGTGCATACAACCCATCGGTTACAACCTGAGTGATATCGTCATGCCGCTCGTTGAATACCTTGAACCTTGTCACAAGGTCACGGTCTGTGTCAACCTTTACCCGCAGCTTGGGTTCATACCCATTTGCGGCATCCTTCATGTTTGAATTGAACATGTTGCGGATATCATCATCTGCGAGTGAAGATGAACCAAAAATAAGCTCCTTCTGGTTACAGACGTGTTCAATTACAGTGTTCTCAATATCCTTTACAAAGTCATAGAACCTCTTGACATACCCATCCTCCTTATCCCACCCTTTCAGGGCCAGCTCGACATTCCAGTTTGTTGGGCGGTTAGGAACTACAAATCCAGAGATTCCAAACGGCATGTACAGTCTCGGGATTTGGAACGCAAGCGCCTTGTCATCTGTATCACAGATCGGAATCTTCTTATTGACAAATTCGCCAAACTTGATTACATTCTTAACATCGTAAAACTGACGAACCATTTTTATCTAGATATATTCATAATTCCTTAAGCCCCACACGAGAGGCACGGCTCTATAGTCACCTGTTGAGGTCGAGCCCTTGCCCGACTGCGGATGTAGTAACTACCAGTTTTGAGACCCTGCTTCCACCCATACATGTGCATACTAGACAACTTCCCAAATGTAGGGTTTTCAACAAACAGATTCATAGACTGTGACTGGTCAATGAATGCGCCACGGTCACGGGCCATATCAATAATAACCTTCTGCTTAATCTCCCATGCGGTCTTGTAAAGATTCTTGATTTCATCTGGTATATTCTCGATATGCTGGATACTGCCATCAGCCTGGATAATCTTATTCTTTGTCTCAGTTGACCACATACCCAATCTATCAAGGTCATTTACCAGATGCTTGTTAACAACCACAAACTCACCCGCAATTGTACGCCTCAGATAGATATTCGTGGTATATGGCTCAAATGCCTCGTTGTTCCCCAAAATCTGCGCAGTGCTTGCTGTCGGCATTGGTGCAACCAGAAGGGAATTGCGGAGGCCGTTATTCTTAATATCTTCGCGCAGTGCATCCCAGTCATAACGCTCGGAAGGTGTAACACCCCACATGTCAAACTGCAGGATTCCTTCGGAAGCAGGAGAACCTTCAAACGTCTCGTAACGTCCTTGCTCCTTTGCCAGTTCACAACTCGCGGTAAGTGCTGCATGATATATCGTTTCAAATATGTTCTTATTGATGAAAGCCGCCTCCGGGCTGTCAAATGGATACCTAAGGATCATGAAAACATCCGCAAGACCCTGCACACCGATACCAATCGGGCGATGACGGGTATTAGACTTCTTGGCTTCCTCAACTGGGTAGAAATTGCGATCAATCACCTTGTTCAGATTTCGAGTCAAAGTCCGAACCACATTGTGAAGCTTGGCATAATCAAAGCTCCCGTCCACAACAAATTTCGGCAGCGCCAGAGACCCCAAATTGCACACGGCCGTTTCATCTGGAGTAGAAACCTCGCAGATTTCTGTGCATAGGTTACTAGACTTAATTATCCCAATATTCTTCTGATTTGTCTTGCGATTGATATGGTCTTTGTAGAGCATGTAGGGAGTACCAGTCTCAATCTGAGACTTTAGAATCATACTCCACACGTCATGGGCCATTATCTTCTTACCCAGACCCTGATTCTCGTACTTCGTATAGAGGGCGTCAAACTCGTCACCATACACATCCGACAGCCCCGGACACTGGTCTGGACACATAAGGGTCCAGTGCGAATTCTCCTCGACGCGCTTCATGAAAAGGTCTGGTATCCACATAGCTGAAAACAGGTCGCGGCACCTAGCCTCTTCGTCACCCTGATTCAGACGAATCTGCAAAAAGTCCAAGATATCAGCATGCCACGGCTCCATATAGACTGCAATAGAACCCTTGCGGCGACCAGCTTGGTTAACATACCGCGCCGTCGCATTGAACACCCTAAGCATCGGAACTATACCGTCCGACGTCCCATTTGTGCTACGGATCTTAGAACCCTTCGCTCGGACACCGTGACAATGCATACCAATGCCTCCGGCATACTTGCTAATGTGTGCACACTCCTCCAATGTTCCGTAGATCCCCTTAATGCTATCATCCTTCATAGCCAAAAGAAAGCAAGACGACATTTGGGGACAGTTTGTGCCAGAGTTGAAGAGCGTAGGAGTCGCATGCATCATCATACCACTCGATATAAGATCATATGTTGTCAGCATATTCTCAACCGAATCATAATGAATTCCAGCTGAGACTCTCATGAAGGCATACTGAGGAGTCTCAATAATCTGCCTGTGCACACGCTGAAGGTATGACTTTTCGAGTGTCTTCAGGCCAAAATATCCATATGAGAAGTCCCTATTGCCATCGATGTAGCTGTTGATAGTATCAGAGTTGTCCTTTACAGTGGTCCATACACTTTCCGAAAGGATCCCATTATCATACAGGGTTCCCATAGCCTCGCTGAAAGTCTTTGGGGCAATCTTCTGAATATTGCTAGCAGTGATACGAGTTGCAAGAGTTTCATACTCTGTACACTGTGTCATCATACCGACTGCAATCTCGGCTGTAAGGGTGTCAATCTCCTGAGTAGAAATACCATCGTACATCGATGAGAACACCTGTTGAGCCACCTTGTCAGCACTGACATTTTCCAAGCCAAATGTCAGTTTTGATATACGTGAGGTGACCTTATCAAATTTCATGTCCTCAGCATCGCCGGAGCGCTTGATGACCTTCATTTTGTAAAATATATGCCGAAAACTTTAAGCAGACCTTACAGGCACTGCGCCAACAAGCTCACGCTTACGGTCATTCTGAAGATAGTATGTGTTTACAAAGAATGGGCCGAACTGGCCGGGAGGAGTAACTGGTGGATACGATCCTACAAAGCATGCTGGTGGACTGCACTTCGGGCCATTTGGAAATGGACTTGCTGTTGATGGAGCAATAACCTCATCTAATTCAGCTGGGAAGGCAAACATGTTTTATATATCACAACAATTTATTTTCAAAATATATTACAATAACAATGTGTGACTCCAATATGCTCACATCTATCCAACAGTCTGAGACACCCCTGAACAACCTCTTCTTTTCCGAATTCAATGTAAACTCTCTGCAGAGGGGCATCCGTCAGGCATTCAAAAACTCTAGTGGGATAGCTATCGACTATCAAGATAGAGACTCCCTGTTAGCTATCATGCGGACTGCATTCATAAACAACGCCGGCGACCACTTCACAGCTGTAAACGACCAAGTGAAGCAGGTGAACCAGATTGTCATAAACATGGCACTCACCCAGATTAACAGTGGTGTCATGCAGTACATAGACTACCTTAAGCAAGTCGAGTCACCCAGAAATCCCCTCGCAGCACCAATCAACACGAGCACATATGGCAAGAAGATTGACCTTGGGAGGACTGTTGACTCAATAGGAATCAATTAAAAGCTACGCGCTATACACTAGAAATATGGGGTCACTTAATTTCTATAGAGATGCAACTATGGATATTTGTAGATATAAGGGATGGGCAGATTCAAACGTAGAAACCGTGTGGATGCTATTATCCGAAGAAATTGGGGAATTAGCTGGAGCTATCAGACAGCATGTAGGCCCATTCAGGAAACACGTAAATCCAAAAAGGAGTCCATTGGTTCACCTCAGAAATGAATTTGGAGATGTTTTTAGTTATTTGTTTCAGCTAGCAGCAATACTAGATATTGACCTAGATAAGATGTGGCATTGGCATCAACACAACATGGTATATAAACATTACCCCGACGAAAATATCTCCAATACTAGTATAGATGGAGGATTACATCCAAATAAATGACATAAATCCATACACACCAGATAGAACAATAATGCCCGGCACATGGTCTGGAAACTTTCCATATGCGAAGCACGCCGACGATTCGTCATCATCTGATGATGAAGATGAACCCGAGAGAAGCCCTTTATGTGGCTATGCAAACACAATGGGATATGGTACTATTCACGCGTGCAAACCTACACCACCCAATTGCCCTCTAGGTAGGCCCTTGATACCGGGGCGCAACATAGAGGACGGTCTCTGGTCTCTCCCCTGTTCAAGAGAGTCTCAGGGTCATGCCGATAGGGCGTTTCCAATGTTTATGATTGTCCTGATTCTGGCAATCCTACTTACAGTGACTTTACGTACTTGAAATACTCCTCAATCCGCTTTTCATTGCGACATCTTTTAAGAACGTACTTGCCCCAGTTTGAATTAAATGCATCCACAAGATCATTTTGCCATCCACACCGCTCGTTTATAGTCGGCGGGGTGAATGTCGGATCAAGGATTGTCACAGAATTCATTAGGTCAATCTTCACATCAATACCACGGTCATACATCAGGATTTCGTCGACAGCCTTCAGGGCCTGCAGCCGACGCGTCTCAACATCTGGGACAACCATGGTGTCAAGGAACTTGTAAAGCTTAAGCTGTTCAGGATTGAATATGAGATTGTACCACCCACCAACCGTGTCAGCTCTGACGGTGACCTTCTCCTCTACAACACCATCCGGCAGGTGATTGTCATAATATATAACCAGGCCATCTTGTGTTACACTAGCACTACGTATATAGCAGCTCATGTTGCTTTACTACTTTATATCCCAATTTTTTATCTAGTGTTTTCAGGTCATCCTCTATCTTCGATGATATGCCTTGACACTTGTGCGTCTCAAAACCACGGCACGATATACATAATGCCAAGGGACAATATTTGCAGCCAAACGGCACACTGCCCACCTTCTTCCTGCAGTTCTCACACTTCACCATGGTTGTGAATATATGTATCTTAACCTTTAGTCTCAAAAAAAATGTGACTGTACTATAAACATGAGCAATAATAAGGAGGCGCAATCAGACGCGTTGAAAGCTATAAGCGAATTCCAGACTCTGAACTTGAATGGTAGTATTACCATTGAGAAAACTGTCGAACATCTCAAACGGTCAATCGTGACTGGTCTGTTGAACCAAGATGAGGCGAATATGATTTCCAGTCTCGCAGAAACCCTGTCTATGGATGGCGTTGAACAATTTTTAGATGAAGGCATTTTCGGCAAGTTCGGTAACAAAACCACTATCGAGCCCAATAATGCAAAACGCGTTAAATCGAAGTTGTCCGTTGGCGATGGCGATGTTAATCGCAGAGTAATCATCAGTGCCATCATAAAGGTGTTGAAGGATGTTATTGTTCAGAGGCGCAAGGATAATCCAGAAGGTCCAAGTATACAGGCGGTTGTTAAGGCGAAAATACTTGCTGGTAAACTCAAGAAGAGGATGATAAACAAAAAGGAGGCGAACGCAAGGATGCTGAATGAAGCTATACTCAAAACCGTCGATGTGCTCATCAAGAACAACGCACCATCTACTATTGAAGCTCACCCTATATATGTCAACAACAATAACAATAGCAATATCAATAACAATAACAATAACAACAACAAGAATAACAACAACAACAAGAATAACAACAACAACAAGAATAACAACAACAACAAGAATAACAACAACAACAAGAATAACAACAACAAGAATAACAACGGTCAAGAAAAGGAGCTCAAGGCTGCGTCTGAGGATAATGGTGTACAGAATACGAGGAGCCGATGGCAGCGCCTGAGGAACATGGTGTCTCGTAAAAATAACAAGTAATTATATTATAATGATTAAGGAAAAACTTATTAATGATTTGGAAAATCAATATATAAAAAAATTAACCAGAGGCTTGAAGTCTGCAATTTTTGAACTTGTTCGGTCTGTGAAAGCCGTAGACGACAATGTACTTGAATCTAATTTTTTATATGGCACGTTTCCATCAAATTTTGAAGTGAGTAACATGAAGAGGATTACAATTATTAAAAAAATTATAGAGGTCCTCCGTGAAAAATACCCAGGTGGTACACCCGTCAAGATGAAATCGAATAACAATTACCCACTAATTCCTATAGACCGAGCGATATCCAATGTGTCATCGGAACTTGAAAAGACCGCCCTGACATCACGACCCGTCGCATCTTTTCAGCCGGGTGGTGAGATTATGCTTGCAATTCCAAACAGAAGTGTCGCCACCGTTACGGTTGAAGATTTCCTTGAGAAAATTAGAGAGTACAAGAGTTCTTTAATCGAAGGTAAAGGCACAGACGACATGGCGAATGATCTGGTGAGAACCTTATATAAAATTGATGAAAAGGAACTGTCCGATCGATTTACATACGTCATAAAAAAAACAATTGAAATGTTCGAAGATGTCATAGGTAAAAAACCCATGCGTCGTCAGGAGAACCTGTTGCACTTCTTCACGGAAACAATGCGCGGTGCTATACAGAGGGATGGTAGGATATTAAACAGGTCCTCCAAAGGACTGCAAATAGTAAATATTAAGCTGGCTATCTCAGAGATTTTTAAATTATAGTGTACTTATAGTATATATGAGTAAACGAGAAATTGTTGATAAACTTGCAACTTTAGGTACCGAAGGGAAGATACCGATAAATATCCAGCCTCTAATCGGAGAACTGTTAAAAATAGTGCAGGATGTTGACGAGAGTATACTCTCGGGCGAGTTCGGGATATATTTAAATGGTACGTCCATTGATATCAACAAAAAAAGGAAGATTGTGAACTTCATGAACTCCAACTCTACACCCGTAAAGCGCTCAGCTGTGATAGTAGCAATTGCGCGTGTACTGGAAGAGCGCATACAAAAGAGTGACGCAGCAAAGAAAAAGTGGCAGAGTGCTGGCAGTAAAATTATTACACAAATGAAGGTATCCGACACATTAAAATCGTCTGGCGAAAATCGGTCAAAACAACTCAACGAAGCCATCCTCGCAGTTACAAACGCACTCGTTAAAAATTAACCTACACATATAGTAATGAAAAAGTTGAAATCGACAAAATTAAAATTCTCAAGTTCAGAGAGACAGATGATTAAAGACGTAATCAGAACATCTCTCCGAACTGACACGTCTGCGCAGACGGTATTTAAGGGCCCAATTCGTTTTGTGAAACAGGATGAATTCAACCTGACTGTAGATAGTCCCAAAGCGCGTCGCAAAGTCATAAAGGCTCTTAAGAAGGCTGTAGGACCCATGAGACTAGTTGTGCGTTTCAGGGGACCCGTTGTTATTGGAGTTAAGCGGATGAGCAGATCCAAAAAGGTTCTCAACCCAATAACCGGAAGGTATATAAATAGAGATGGTACATTGTGTAAACGCATGTTAAAGGATGGTTTTACAATTGTAAATGGTATATTGAAACCACCAAAAGACTATATGCGTAAAGATAAGAAGAATGCATCACTCATAATTTTAAATAGAGAGATTGAGAGGATACGCCAGAAAAACATCCCCAGAAAAGAGGAAGAAACAAAAAGTGTCATGACGAGACTCAGACCACCACCTCAATTGAAGAACACCAAGGCACCAAACATCTCGGTATTCAACCTGCCACCACCACCACCTCAATTGAAGAACACCAAGGCACCAGTTAATTCGGTGTTCAACCTGCCACCACCACCACCACCTCAATTGAAGAACACCAAGGCACCAAACATCTCGGTGTTCAACCTGCCACCACCACCACCACCACCTCAATTGAAGAACACCAGGGTTCCTATGGCACAACCCATTGCTTCCAGTACACCTCCGCGCCCTAAGCCTGCTTGGAGAAAGGTTGTGAATTTCGTAAACCCTTTTTACAAGAAACCAGCTCCACCTGAACCAAAAATAAATAATACCGCTAAACGATTAAATAATGCGACAGTCGCAGTAATTAATAAAATTGAGAAGGAGGGAAAGTGATTATATTTCCAGACTCTACATAATTTGCGTATATTGTACCATCGGGTATGTTAAAAGTACCATTTACAAAGAACAATTGAACTTCTGTATGTAACATTTCATGTGAGTCGGCTTTCTTCTTTACAACCTTTTCTACTCTGGATACAATGTCCATAGTTGTATCAAACCCTGTTATATCTATATAAATATGACCAGACTTGGAGATTACTTTGCCATTTGCTTTTATACAGTATTTACCATAACCTTTTGGGTTGGGGATACGAGTGCCCGGTGGTGGACGATATAAAACTGGTGACATACTATATTAGTAATGGATACTATATTTTTAATAACAAATAAAAACATGTTATTCTCGCATCCAACATCAAAGCCTGATGGGACACATCGGACATGTCTGGTTGCGGCGAGAACGAGGATGGCCGCACAGGGAATTGTTTCTAGTATTCGTCATAGTAAACATTCAAATGAAATGAGTATATTCAGGAATGATGATGTCGATGATATTAAGGTGGCTGCTATAAATGTTAGGGATGAGGGCTTCTATAAGATGCTTCATCTTAACAATTTTGCACTTATGCTGGCCGATACCATAAGAATAAAAGAAGATTTTTTTGAAATCAACGGTGATATTATAGACTATGAATATGACATAGATAATGAGCACAGCAGATATATGGACTACATTTACAAAAAATTGTCCTAAAAAACTTGCGTCTTTCAAAAATTAAGGATAAACAAACAATGTACGACCAAGTCTCCAACAACACCTTCAGCTATATTCTCACTCTGGATGAGATGAAAAGGAACTTCCCACAGGGTGATATATCATCCTTCCCCAAGCTCATCACAATCACTCTTGTTGCTGATTCAAAGAGGAGCATAGACACTGCCATATTTAAGGAACGGATGCTTGCAGTTGGTGATGTAAAGATACGACCTAAAGGCAAGGATACCCAGCCGTTTATTTGGCAGGTCAAGAACACCGAGTTTTACAATCAGGTGACAATGTCATGTACTGACATGTTTAGTACAAAATCTATCAAGATATTCTCTAATGGTAGCATTCAGATTGCTGGTTGTGCAGACCTGTTTGACTGTTGGCGTGCTATTCAGCAGATAACCATGATAATCCACAAGATTATGGATATCAGCGTTGACATATCAACTTTCAGGGTTTGTATGATTAACGCAAATTTCCAGTTTAATCGAAGTGTCAACCTCCGAGAATGTGCTAAACATTTCAGTGCAAATCCAATGTTCAAGGCCAACTTTTCAGAGGACAAATATGCAGCCGTAAAGATTAAATTCAAGCCTGCTGAGGACATGAAGGTTATGACGGCGAGTATTTTTGGTACGGGCAAGGTTATATTGTCAGGTGCAGAGACCCTAAAGGAGATTGCATTTGGCTATAACACACTCGTTCATTATATAAATAATAGTGAATATGTATTGGAGGAACAGCAGGATGATAATAAGGAATTCAGGACGGTGATGGGATATGAAATCGATGACTGGGTTGAGAATCTCTCTCCGAAGTTCAAATCGTGGCAATTTACATATAAAAACAATCCGATTTCTTTTCTCGTCAAGTAATAAATGAGTCAGCGGCTAGGCCCAGCGGATGGGCGCGCATTCAGCATAGCAACCAGTAGCAGACTTTTTAACAATTACCTTATGGAGGCGAGTGGCATCCCGCTTGTTGACAACTATTCTTACCGTCAGATGCTCATGAAGCGTGGCCCAGAAGTTATTCAGTCCGTACAGAAGTTACAGACTGTTCGCCCCAACTTCAACCCCAACGGCGTGAATCAGTGCTATTCCGCCGACCTTCCCCTCCTCAAGGTTCCTGGGATTTATTAGAATAAAAACTTTCGAATGTATTCTTAATTATGAGTCGCTGCTCGGCCACAACGGCTAGCGGCGAAAGGTGTAGAAATGCACGCATGATAGACAGTGAAATGTGCATGGTTCATACCATATTAGGTGAATGTCCCATATGTATGGAGTCAATGACACTACGTACATCTAGGAATATCGGTTGCAATCATAGGTTTCATAGTAATTGTTTAGAGAGGTGGAAAGACCAGGGTAAGAGGACTTGTCCAGTCTGTAGAAAGTATTTTGATTGTTCAAGGTTCAAGGTTTCTTTATCAATAATGGATATGGAGAGTATGCGAGTTTTAACAAGCAATTTAGAGTCAAATGTTGTAAACTCGCTTATTGACGCAACAAACTTTAATTTTGATTCAGTAAGTACAGATATGTTATTTGATATAGATGATATTACAGAATTAGAACAGCTTCTTAGTGATCTTGGGACGAGTCTTGCCGACATTAACACCGTCGGTACTAACGCAGAAGGCGTGGCAGAATCGTTTGTAATTTAGAGAACCGTAGTTGCGGCTTGCTGTTCTTGGATTGAGTATAGCCTTGCCTCTTGCATCAGTTAGAAGTGGGCCATTACCCCATCCACGTTTGTGACTCCATACATTTGCCTTAAATGTTATATTCTTACCGGGTTCTATATTTTTACCGGACAGCCTCGATACAGGAATTTTGAAAAACCTAGCTATACTAGCTTTGGTGTCGCCCGATTTAACTTTGTATGTTATCTTTCCGTGCTGTTTATACCAATGAAAGTCGTTACGTCCTTTTACAGGACTTACAAAAAGCATAATCTTGTAATAACCTCTAGGACATGACTTTTTGTAGTTGGGACATACAAATATCTTGCCGGGATTGTCAGACACTACCCTCTTTGCAAGACCCTTACACGTTGAATATGAATGGTGATTATTGCTCATACCAGAGACGTTACCCGGCTGAGCCTTGTGCACTCTGTAAGTCTGCAGATCATTTACAGCATATGCATAACAATTATTGTTCCATTTGGCCCTCTCTGTAATCCATCTCTTTGGATTATATTCAACTTCCCAACCGCTCAGTCTGAGACGCACCACTCCCATTTTATTATCTATGTGGATAATAAAATGTTTGTTAAGGATATTGTCGATCCCAAGGACCGTGTTCAGATTCTCATAACCTATCTCCTTGTCATCCTACTGAGCACTTTCTTGCTCAAGTTTTTCTGGAACAAGGCGCTGGTTCCACACATCACAGTGTTCAAGCCTCTGAAGAATTTTCAGGATGCGATCGCGCTTTCGATAGGCCTGATGATTATTCGCGGTTGCTAAATATCTCATTGTACCCGTCTAGACGTATTCCAGTCTTGTGAATGGTTGTTGGGAAACCGTTGATACCTTCGCACTTGTTCTTGGAGCAGTCCACAAACTTATATGGTATGCCATTTTCTTTCATATGGTCAATCTGTTTACGAGTCCATCCACAGCTCATGGTCCCGTAAATAGTCCAGTCGGCAGCAGGAGCGGCGCTACCGAAAGATGGCCGACCAATTATAATCGCAGCCACAATCAATATCAGGGTCACGATGGTAAGAATCTTCATTGTATATTATCTATAAAGGAAAAACTTTACTAGGATTCGCTCACAGAATCTTGGTCTTGCCGCGAGCAGCCAGCGCCGCTCTTGTCCTATCTCTGAGCCTCTTGCGTGCTTCTTCCAGTGTGATTGGTGTTCTGGCCTTTCGCGCGACGGGCGTTGCACGTTTTTGAACAACGGGTGTGTTGCTGTTGCTGTTGCTGTTGCTGTTGCTGTTGCTGTTGCTGTTGCTGTTATTCAGACTCATCTGTATGAGGCGACATAAGTCAGCCTTTGTCGCCTTTGGTGGTGCCTTCTTACCGAGCACCATCATGACAGTCTTCACAACTGCAACTGGATGGGCATCACACTTCTTACCTCCGATTGTGAGATAGCCCTTCTCCGTAGAGAGCTGTTCCTTCCACCAGCGCTTTTGCTTGGAAATCGACATGTTAGCAGGTGGACCAAATCCACTTGTTTTGACCTTCGTGACGGTTTTCTTTGCCTTTGGATTCATCTTTATAACTGGCATGTTCATCTTCATGTCTTCAGGAACCTCTATACCCCTCTTCCTAAGTTCCATAAGCTGCTCAGCGAGTGTAAGCTCCTGATTATTCAGCAAGAACCTGCGCCTGTTAAGGGGGATCTTCTTCTTGCGCTGAACCTTTGCTGCATCTATAACAGTTGGTGCCGAGCCAGTCTTCTTTGTCTTGGTGGGTTTAGGGCTCGTACGGTTAAGCGACCTTGCCATCTTGGGGATGATAGCCTTGCCGAACCCGGATGGCCTTGCAAGAGGTTTAGGAAGGAATTCACCTCTCGCCTCCCTCATAACCAGATTGCGAGCATCTTTCTCAGAAAGGCTGGATGCGTTTATCATTGCATCCTTCATTGCCTGTTCCTGTGCATAGCTTGTAAGTGCCCTAAAATCCTTATTCATAGCCAACCTTTTGGCGTCATTCGCCGTAAACTTGGTTGCTGCTAAGCGCTTCTCATACACAAGTGCATCAATTAGCGCCTTTCGACGATATTCTTCGACCGTATTCTTCTTCGTACGCTCACTAAGTGGAATGCCAACCTCTAGTTCGTTAAATTCTGGATTATAATTGATTGGTGGTTCATTTATGAGTGGGCGCTTCACAACCCTACGGATCCTGGGCTCGAGTGCCATGTTTATGGTTGCGTTTCTGGGCCACCTGTACTTTGCAGTCCCCGATAAGGCTGCTACCCTGTATTCACTGAAATAGGGGTGCTTAAGCATACCAGAAAGGGGAGGGATGTCTTTATTTGCAGCAGAGTTTGCGCGGAGCCTCTGCTCGGACAGCTTACTGCTCTTTCCACTCTTGGTTGGCATATACGCCTTTGGTATGCACTCCTTAAAGAATACTCGGAATTGGTCGGCAGTTGGTAAAGCACTCACAAGCTCATCAAATTGTGTAAGGAACAAATGAACGTCATATAGCCGAGACATGCCTTGGAATATCCCAAAGTCATTCTTGTACTGTCCACTTGTCACATATGGATTGCGCATACCCTTCCGATCGATATGAGAATTGGCAAAGTCTCCAATTATAACACGGAGACCATTTACAGGCACGACAAAGTTTGGCTTGTACTCCATGAATCCCTTGGCCGTCTGTGTGTTGTCAATAAATATGTTGTCAAGCAAAAGGTCCGAATGCCTAAACGAAGGATACCTCTTAGATATTGCGTAGAGTGTCCATACAACCTGAAACACAATTGACTTGATATGTGCAGGAGTCAGAGCCCTACCATACTTTGTAACAAAATCCCTAAGATTTCCTCCGGCTGCGTATTCAGAGTATAAGATACCATGTTCCTTGGGGAAGCTATTCAGCAGAGGATTACCCTCGCCGCGGCGCCTTGTCCTTTCGAGTGCACACTCTTCGGGAGTCTTGTAAATAAAGGGATGTTGAATGTGTGGCGATATCTTCTCAAGAGCCCTCATGATGTTAAATTCGGTCGACAGAGATTGTTTCTTGCCAATCTTAATTGCAACCGGGTCATTCTTTGCAGAACCAAAGTGGCCAACAAAAACGGTGCCATCAGCACCTTCACCTAAAAGTGCGAGACCATCAGCCTCACGGACATTCCTGCGATACTGAGTGCGTATGGCGCCATTCTGGTTCACATACACCTCAGACAAGTGAAAACCGCCGCGCACATTACGACTGTTAGAACTCCTTATGGCCCTGAATTTCCGCTCTGGGATACAGAACGCACCACTCAGAACACCCATGAGGTACTTACCTATCTTAGCTCGGTCTCTCTCAAATTTATGAACAACCGCGTTCGTCATTATATACTATATATGTAAGAAATTTACTGCTCGTCATCGTCAACCTCAACCTCCTCATACTCAACCTCATCCTCATCCTCATCCCCTGTTACCCCCTCTGTATCAATTCCGGTAAATGCAAACTTGGGAAGCTTCTTAGGAGGCTCCATGAGAACCTGATTGAGACGCATTGTCACGCCAAACTTGTTATCAATGAACCAGATGCTAGCAATCTCGGCAATAACGATAACCTTCATGCCCTTCTCTAGGAGATTCAGTGGGACAATCTCACGCTTCATGTTGTAAGCCTCTGGGACGAATTCACCAGTCTTGTTATCAACCATGACCTTGAGCTTGATGGTAGAAGGATAATCATCCCGATTGACGCGGATAACCGGCTTGTAAAGAGCCTCCCTCAGAACAGCCTCCTTGAAGGGCTTGCCAAGCCACTCCTTCGAGTTGGCAGCCACCGTCTTGACCACTAGGTCATCAAGCTCCTCAAAATTCTTTTGAATTTTCACAAGTTCGTCATTGTCCTTGTCGAATGATAGGTCAAGCGAGTAAGATGTGCGATTTGTCGCGGCATCAGTGTAGCTGCTAAGGCCAAATGGAGCGCGCATCCATGGGAACTGGATATTGAGCTTTGAGCGGTTGGACCCACTCAGGTACACTGTCTTATTGCCACGTGCCTTGTTAACACGGAGAGCAGAGAAGATAACGTTGGAAGCAGAGAACTCGGTAGCGCTGATGATAGTCATCGTCATTGCAGTTGTTTTACTATGAATGGTCGCTCGACTTTAATACCAAACTTTTTTTCGGTGGTCATAGTATATAAGATGTCGTGCAATAACACTGGCAGGGCTAGCAGATTCTTTAAGGACTGTGGGTGCGGCTGCAAGGGAAAGAAGCAGGAGCAGAAGCTCATCATATCTACCATGTCTGCACTGGTGTTTTTCGCCGTTGCAAACCCCGAGGTTTTCAGGCTCACGCGCAAGGTCTTTGGGTCTTGGGTGTCCTCTCCAACCGGCTGTCCATCCACAAAGGGTCTTGTACTCCACGCGTTTGTGTTCCTTCTGGTCACGTGGGCTCTCATGAACATAAAGAAGGAGAGGGCTGATGGTGATACGGCAATCGAACCCACTCCAGCAAAAGAAGATGAGTATGAGTATGAGTATGAGGAGGAGCCCATGCTTCACCAAGAAAATGTGGCACGAGAGGAGGAGGAAGAAGATGATGGTGAATTCGCAACATATAGACTAGCCAATGGCGCTGCGGCTCCGGATGTCCAGACGGCTCGGCTTGCGAGTGTCGCTGTTCATGGCGGTCAGATGAGTCGGGCTATGGGTGCACCAGCCGAGACTGGCATGTATCCCAGTCCCCTGAAGAAGGGAGAATATCAGCAGTGCCGCTGCTCCGACGGCTCGTCCGTAACACTTATGCGCTAAAAGAATTTCCCTGCAAATTATAGATGAAAATTGATAAAATAGTAATTTTTGTAGTGTGCATATACCTTGCCCTTGTAGGATATAGAGTGATAGCCTACAATGACAGTGTTGTTGAACTAGAGACGTGGGCAATACGTAATAAAAAGAAGGTTATGGTGTTACCAGACAAGTTGTCAGATTCGGACAATAATGCACCCACCAAGAGGGGTCTCACATGCAGACTTGAACATGTAAGTGGAAAGACCTTAAATAACAAGGGCGAGGCTCTTGATTTTGACATGAAAGTCCCGTGTACGGCATGCAACCAGTACATTTACAAGAGTGACAGGAAGTGCATACCATATGAATACGACAAAGAACTCAATGAACGTGATAACGAAGAACCAGTCATGGGGATGTGTACACCATCTAAGGACGCAATTGCACAGAATTGCCCCTTCAAGACAGAGACAAAGACGTTTAGGGATGTGTATGAATCTCTACCAATAAACCTGATAAAATCAATATTGCCAGACAGAGACCCTGTTGAATATTAATGCCTGCATCTTGGTCAAAAGTCCTCATCGAATGTGATATCACCTGTATTTCCATCTGCACGAGAATAGTCTCCAACGCGCTTCTCAAAGAAGTTTGACTTTCCACTGAGCGCGATATTCTCCATGAAGTCGAATGGATTTTGGGCGTTCCAGAGGGGGCTAACGCGGAGCTGCTTGAGCAGACGGTCCGCCACAAACTCAATATAACGCGACATCTTGTCCGAATCCATACCAATCAACTTGCATGGCAACGCGTCTACAATGAAGTTCTTCTCAATCTGTACAGCCTCCCTGACGATATCACAGATGACCTTCTCACGGCTTGGCTTCCTGAGCATGTGATATAACTCAACTGCAAATTCCTGATGAAGCCCTTCGTCCCTACTAATCAACTCGTTGCTAAAACTCAATCCGGGCATCAGCCCGCGCTTCTTAAGCCAGAATATCGCACAGAAGCTACCGGAAAAGAATATACCCTCAACGCATGTGAATGCAACCAAACGCTCTGCAAATGGTCGTTCGGGGTTAAACCACTTGAGTGCCCATTCAGCCTTGGCCTTTACACACGGTATGGTCTCTATAGCTCGGAAGAGGAGATCCTTCTCGGTTATATCAATAACATACCTGTCAATGAGCTTAGAGTATGTCTCTCCGTGAACCATTTCATTGTGTTCTTGGTATGCATAGAACGACCTAGCTTCAGGATACTGCACCTCGCGGGCAAAGTTGACACTGATATTCTCAAATACAATACCATCCGACGCGGCAAAGAATGCCAAGATGTGCTTTATGAAGTGTCTCTCATTGTCGGATAGACCATCCCAGTCGGTCATGTCTGATGAGAGGTCGATCTCCTCGGCAGTCCAGTTTGACATCTGCGCCTTCTTGTAAAGGTCCCATAGATTGGGGTGTTGAATTGGAAATATCGTAAACCGGTTTGGATTCTCTACAAGCATTGGTTCTAATTCATCCAGATAGTCATTGAAATTGTTGATATCACCGATATACTTATTTCCAACGAATATCTGTGGATATCCGTAGATGCGCTCTCCACAAAGTTTTTCAATCTGTTCCTTGCCTAGAACAACCTTGTCATATAGAATGCCATTGTCTATACAGAGCTTTGCAGCCTCCTCGCACATAGAGCATCCATCCTTTGAATATATGGTTACACGCATCTGTACCATATGGATATATTTTTATATGCGTTCAAAATTTTAACTAAAAATTTCAGATGTTATAGTAAATGAATATCGATGAGATAATGCCACATGAGATTATAAAGGTGCTTGTAGATGATGATGGTCTAGAAGAATATATGTGGGCTAAGGTTATAAAGAACGAGGGTATCTACCTATTTGTAACATACTTGGTACCTACAGAGAGAGTGTACAAGGGTGCATGCATACATAGCTTCGAACCCAAAGCTAATATTGTAGAGGTTGAGTCGATATCCGAACATCACCAAGGGATTATAGATATCTGTGACCTAGGATTTACAAAGATAAATATAAACATGTTTGTTGATGATAATGAGGTTGACGATACGTGCGGGGACAGCGAGATATTTGACATGACAGCCGAAGATGATGACCTAGAGGGTTTTGTGGTACCAGATGAGCCATGTGCGGACCTACCACCCGGAGCCCGTGAAATTGACATTGAATGGGACAGATGGTCACCAAGCACATTCGGCGGGCAGTATTTTAAATCGGTGGTTGAACGGATAGAGGAGAGGGCACGAGCCGCTTGCGATGAGGCTGCTTTTCTTGCAGGGTCTTGAACAAAAAAATGTGCGAAACCACTTAGATTCAAAAAATGTACATGTTATAGTAAGAATGGCCTCGGATGGCGATATATGGGCAGACTTCGACGCAGCAATGGAATATATAAAGCCAGAGGAATCAGAAGATATAGAGACATATAATCAATATACATGCAAATGTGGAGGAAACAAGATTTACAATCATGGAGAATTACCGTTTTGCACGAGCTGTGGACTCACAGATAGCTTCTGCATAGACGATGCTCCAGAATGGACGAATGGCGTCTCAGAGAGCGGCGAGAGTACAGACCATTCGAGAGCTGGCAATCTAGCGCTTGATGGTGACCTCTACTCATCTTCTTGGGGCGTAGGGACGGTTATCAATGCGAAGTGGAACTCCAGTTACGCTATGAGGCGCATGGCACGAATCAACTTCTACCAGTCAATGAACTCAAAGGACAGGCGTCTGTTTCATAGCTACTCTACGATCGATAAGGTGGCATCATCTGTGCTTACACTCCCCGACGACGTTATACGCAACGCAAAGGTGATGTATAAGAAGTTTTCCGAGGGAGATGTGCTCACGCGGGGTGGTAATCGACAGGGTATAATGGCGAATTGCATATATTATGCGTGCAAAGCTGGAGGAGTTCCGAGAACAATTGATGAAATTGCCAATGCTTATGAGATTGACCGCAAGTTCATATCTAGGATGGAAGATTCGTTCTTAGATGTTGTTCAGCCGAGTGAGACGGAGACGTGCGCATCAGCTTCTATTTCTCACAGGCTCCTTAATGAGTTTCAGAACATAACTGGTAAAGATCGTATGAAGGTTCACAGGGCATGCGCCAAGCTGGCAAACTGTTCTAAACTCATGTCCAAACACCCCAAGACAATCGCCGCTGCGGCAATAATGGTAGAACTTGGACTCTCTCGTTCAGACGTTGCCAAGCAAACAGGCGTTTCAACATCAACGCTTAATAAGCTAGAGAGTATAGTTAGAGATTATATTGCATGTTAGTGTAAATGACAAAGGTATTCTTGTCAACCCCCTGTTATGGAGGCCTATGCCTCGAACCCTATATGTCATCTATAATAAAGCTTCAGATTCTCATGATTCGCGAAGGGATGCAGCTGTTTATAGACACTACCGAAAACGAAAGTCTTGTTCATCGTGCCAGAAACGTGAGTGTGGGCCGGTTTATGCAGAAGACTGATGCCGATCTGTTCATGTTTATAGACGCAGATGTTCACTTTGATCCAGAATCCGTTGTAAGACTTGCAAAGTCTGGTCATGATATATCAGTTGCATGTTATCCTAAGAAGATTGTGATGTGGGACCAAGCTGCTGACAACATAAAGAATGGCGATGAACGCAATCCAGCCATGATGGCCTCTAGCCTGGTTGTAAACTTCGGTGCCGCCAATCGCCCCATTAATAACGGATTTATAGAGATTTTAGATGGCCCTACTGGCTTTATGATGATTAAGCGAGAAGTATTCAAGACTCTCGAAGAGAAATTCCCGGAGTTGTGGTGCAAGAATGACCATCAGAATCGCGACTTTGATGACTATCATGCATGCTTTGATTGCATGATTGATCCCGAAAGCAAGCGTTATCTATCAGAGGACTATGCGTTTTGTCGGCGATGGCAGCAGGCTGGTGGGAAGATTTTTGCCGATGTGAATACAAGTCTGGGTCATGTTGGCAACCTTCCATTTGTTGGGTGTTTAGAGGATAGGTTAAAGGTTGAGGGAGATACAAAATAAATGCATATTGCTTCTATTATAGTTACGCGGAGCAAGTCATGTCATGTAAAGACCCTGCACGTGATGCTTCGCTTCAATGTCATGTGTATGGAGAGGGGACACTCGCACGAGATAACATATGTGGATGATGATGCCCATAAGAAGGCAGAGGCTATTACGAGGGCAATTAAGGGAAATTCAGACAAGATTCTATTTATAGATTTCGGTGTTCACATAAATCATGAAGCTATGGCTCAGATTTTTGAGAAGAATGCCTGTGTGGTATTTCCCGGGCCAGTAGAAGGGATCAATTGGGGTATGTTCAAGGATAAGGTACTGGCCGGTACCAAAGAACCCATAGGGCAAGCTGGTCTAGAATTTGACACCGTTATTGGCAAGAAGGTCGGCGATGGGTTATATACGGTCAAGTCGACAAATCCCAAGACATGGGTCATGAGTACAGGGGCTGTATACAAGGCACTGAAGCAGAAGAAGGGACAGGGAATATACATACCTACAAAGATTTCCGAACTGTTTGAAAAATTGGTGGAGAGAGACCTTAAGATTTTAGCATTCACTAAGGCAACAGTGACAGTGACCTATCCCCACGAGTGTGTATCCAACATCCTTCAGGCAGCAGGTGTTAAAGTCAATTAGATATATATTGCAAATGGAGAAGCTAACAGAGGTGAACCCAGATACACCCATTTATAAAGCCGCATTAGTACTCTTACACACAAAGTTTGGTACCATCCGTGCAGACGGGAGTTTCCCCCCCATCTTCCCAGGACCTCAACCTGTTAGCATAGAGCGCAGACACCTCCCTCTACTCAAACAGGAGCCATATGTGGTCTGCGAGAAGACCGACGGCGTTCGCCACGCTCTTATGTGCCTAAAGGTCAATGGTAAGAAGGTGGTTCTGTTAGTCAATAGAAATGTTGAGTTCTATATCGCACCTATCCGCATGCAACACACTGACACAATCTTGGATGGTGAATTGGTAAAGTCACGCGAAGGCAAGTGGCTCTATATGGTCTATGATATTGTCGAGCCCGGTACATTCCCCGAACGGTATAACCTGGCTCGCACAGTAACATCAAAGATTCTCAAGGTTGCGAGTGACCCCTTCAAGGTCCAACTCAAGACATTCTATACCATGGACCAGTTTAGCGTGTTTCTAGAACAGAAGTATCCATATGATACCGATGGATTTGTATTCACACCGGTCAACGAACCCATCAGAGTGGGGACACACGAGACCATGTTCAAGTGGAAGCCATTGGAGCAGAACACTATCGACTTCCAGTTGAAGAAACGGCCTAATTCGACACGCTGGGGATTGTATATTCAAGACCACGGTGTGCTGGTCTACGAGTGTGAGATACCATATGACGACCAATATCGAGAGGATCAGATAGTGGAGTGCAAGTTCATTAAGAAGGGTCACACATGGGAACCAATCAAGGTGCGGGAAGACAAGAACTACCCCAATGCTAGGCGGACATATTATAGAACAATGATTAATCTTAGAGAGGACATTCAAGTAGGTGAGTTCATGTAATAAATAACCAGATAGTGAAAATTATCCAGAGGCTGTTCAATCTCAGTAATACTGAGGTCATCCTTTAAATACCATTTCCCCTTGTGTCTACCCACACTTACATAGTGACCATGATGGTCGTTGCCCATATGAACCGCGCTGCTGATGTAACTGTAACGCTTCCCGGCCACTTCAAGGTGTTCGGTAAGCTTTATCTTGTGGCGGTATCCAAGTGAGAATACCAGCACCTTGGGTGCGGTTGCGATCGAGGTTCGGGTGGTGGCCACGTGATGTTTCTTGCCCGTATCATCTTCATAGTCGGAGATGGTTGCCCACTTTTCATTGTGGGCGATAGTGTCTTGGATGGTCTCATGTGTCTGGTCGGGGTACAAAAAGTGAACAATCATATCCTCTGAACTTCCAGATTTTCCATCTGGAAAAATAATTTCTTTTTTTATTTTTGAATAAAAATTTTCTTTAATTAAATTTGTCGATTTGTCAAGAATGTCAAGTATGCATATGAAGGCCTCTTGGACATCATGCTGATTTGAATTTTTAAATTGTGGAAAATTATTTATAAAAATTTTAAAAATATTTTGAAATAATTTTAAATTTATTTTTTCATTTTTGGAAATCCAGATCTCATGCGACACATCCTGAAGTGTCAATGTAAACTCACAATCACCTCTATACCTCTTCAATATGAAATAGTTGGCAACCAATGGTATCTGCAATAGACATTGAATAGCACTTGAGAAGTAACATGTGTTACCAAGATTGGGTATACCCTTCATCTTTAGAATACATGTCATAAATACCTTAAAGATTTTACACGATATATGTAAAAGGGAGTGTCGATATGGATGCACACGCAGTCTTTCATGCCGTCAAGCCTGTTTTCGAGTCCCTGAAGTACAGGCCCTATCTAGAGGTTGAGGTCCGCCTTGGTAGGCATAATGGAAAGTTCTTTGACACCAACCTAGGGAAGGAGACCTTCGACCGTATTGTAGATGCACTCAAACGTTATGATGGATGGGAGGAGACCGCCTCTGAGGACACAGAGGTTTTCATCAAGGGTGATATCCGGATGGTTCTCAATGAGGAACAGGATTCGCAGGAGGTTCATCGCAAGGTTAAGATTAATAAGATTGACCTTAATCTGAAGGACCGGCCATTGGATGCTAGGGTGGCATTTGCACAAGAGATACCCGCTCCGGATTTTGATACTGATACGGAGATGGACAGCGTTCGGGTGCGTCACCGCGATATGTTTCTTCGCAAGAACCTGCGGATAGATTGTACAACCGTTCAGGGTGGCGAAGTGGACCCGGATGCAGAGGATGACACCGTGTTCCAGGTTGAGATGGAGATTGTCGACCCTACAAAGGTGAACGATGACAACGACCTATTCAACATCCTCTACAAGCTCCAAGATATTTTAGATACTATTAAGTAAGAGATGAGTGACTCGTCCCAATTAGTGAAATTAGCAATAGCAGCTCTCGTAATCTATGTCATCTTCACCATGAAGGACAATCGTGGTGTTCAGGCCCGTATAGGGAATTACGAAACTAAATACTTCCCCTTATCTGGTGGGTATTCATTAGAAATGTTTCAGAGCATGAAGGACAATAATGTGAGTCAGAGTAGCATCAAGGAATTCTTGTCGATGGAGGATGCATTCTTAAAGATGGAATATGATACGGTCCGTGGGGGTGTGTCATATCACATACAGGCACAAGAATTGTCAAAGATGATTAAAGAGAGATTTAAGGGGTTCAATTTCGATTACCACAATCTTCACCTGAAACAGATGGCCGAACCATCTAAATTAATAAATAGAGACATATACTGAAATTAGACCATATCAAATAGGGCACAGACGAGGGTCTTGTGTCGGCACGCCTCCATGCGGTTGTAGTTTTCCAATATGTGTAAAATCAGACTATTATCATCCTCTTCTCCCCTTCTAGTAAGGAATTCAACTTCAAATGGCGAAGGGCCATTATGCTCCCTGTACTGCCTGATATAGTCGGCGACTACATATATCAGACAATCTAGGATTTCCTCCCGAGCCATTTCCATCCACGAGTTTTGTTTGGTACCCCATTCCCTGGTGTCATCATTTACGCGGACCCCATGACCATAACGCTCAAGGCCCAGTGCCAGGCGCTCACGGATCTGGTCCATTTATCATAAATTGCCCGTTTCCTTTAACGCTGAATAAAATACTGTAGAGGAAATCGTTCAATATTCACTCCTTGACCAACCAGATTTGCTCTGGTCATGATCTCGGGGTGCAAAATAACCCCATGTTGTAATAAAATTTCCATATTATTTACTATATTCATATACTTGAACATACTTTCCTTATCGCCATATGCAGCTTGGTCATTAAGACCGCCATAATGATCCTCACCTAATGGCACATACACGGTATTTGGTTTGATTTCATCAAATGAAAATGGAGTAGAATAGACTAAATCACATCGCAATGACATAACCAAATCGTAGTCGTCATTCACGAGTGTAAAGACTCGCCATTTATTTACAAAGTGCCTAATCATATTATCTATATTTGCCAATTTCCTATCATGCTGTTCGTAATTTGTAGCCGTATAATCTATCTTAGACACTACATAATCTTTGGGTTTGTATAATGATATAAATCTATCGACATCCTCTTTATCTGGGCAGTCTGACGATAGATATACATCATACTGATTTCCAGCTGGCAAATTTGCTAGAAAATTCTGACACTTATTTATCCTCCCAAAAATACATACAGCAACCTTCATTTATTTCTTAACGGCCTTATTCTTTAACTTTTCTGCGAATGCCTTGATCTGCCTGAACGACGGCTTGGATTTCTTACCAGCCTGAATGGTATTAGCAAAGTTCTTCACCCGGTTGGCCATATTTGCATCACCATTTACGAGCATAGAGTAGTAGATTGGCCTGTACTTGGCCTCGACGTCCGACTCGAATGCCTTCATGAACCTCTTGATAACACCCTTCTGCCCACCCTTTGCAGTCTTTTCTAAGTTGATTGGCTTTATCCTCTCGCGCTCGAGTGCCTCCTTGGCCATGTTGATCACATTCTGCCTCATTGCATTCCGACGATTCTTGTTCACTGCCAGATTCAGGTACATAGACGGGGGCATGACTGCGTTCATCTGCCCGCGGCCCTTCTTGTTCACCAGACCCAGATTCTTCAATCGGTTCGCAACCTCCTTCGCCCGATTGGCCGCCGCCTTGTTGGCAATCTCCTTCGCCCTACGCGCGTTATTCTCCGCTCTCTTCTCCGCAGCCTCCTTTGCTGCCTTTTCCCTAATATTTATGTTCTTCTTTAGAGACCGTCTCTTGGCATCGGCGAGGTCTGCGATGAGTCCGACCAGCGCGTCTCTGCCAAGGTTCTCGCGGCCGGCGCCGGCTCCGAGCTGCTTTGCAAAATCCCTGAGTTTGTCTAATGGGAACGTTATAGCGTTGCGGTGACCAATACGGATGGCCAACCCGTTTCCAGTTATCGCACGCTCGACCTTGCCCCTCTTGCCGGTGTCAGACACAGTTACGGCCATGATTCCGCCGGCGGATCCGGTATTTGACCTGTTTGTAGAGGTTCCCCTTGTGGCCTTCCTTATAAGGTGGCACAGGACCTCTTTCTTCATATTCGGTCGCGCTTCTATTATATTGAGGCGCTTGGCAATATCCATAAGAGCAACCTTCGTGTACCTTGTGCACTGGCGGGTACCAATCTTGAGTTGAGAGACGTCTGGCACGTGCCACAATTTCCTACCACGAGCCTTTGTTATTATAACATTGAGAGCCATAGGGTCCTCAAACTTTGCCTTTGAACCGGGGCGTGTTCTCAGAGTCCAGAGGCCATTGTCAGATACCCTCTTTGACTTCCACGCATTCAATAGACGGTTCATGTCCTCTATGTAGGCATTGTCTATGGTTGGGTCATTGAAGACCTTTATAAAGTTTTTGCCTGATAGGTATGTAGTATTAGACAGGGCGTTGTTACGATTTTCCAGATCAAACATCTTCTTGACATTATCTGGAATCTTAACATCAGCCTTCTTGTAGGCATTGGCAACCTTTGCCCTTGAATATGCAATTGATCTGGGAATCTTATAACAGCATGGCTGGCCTTGAGGATTTGGTTTTATGTACATCCCCGCCTTTTGACACTTCCCCTGGAAACTATACGGGACTGGACACCTGTCTGCTGGACATGTTGTACCCCTGCGAAGGACTTCCGGTGCTTTTCCACCTTGCATGTACCTTTCTGCGCGAGTCTTGCTGTTCGTCTGAGCTGGGAGGGCTCCAAACGGCCCGGTTACTTCGCGCGTTAGAAAATCTCTTGCCTCTCTGAATGCGACATCAAAATTCTTGGCCAATTCAATCTGGCACCGACCGGTACTGCTCACGCGCAATACACAGTTTTTTAAGGGTATTATAGCGATGCCGCGCACCACCCTAGGCATGAGCCTCTCCTTGGACTTCTTTAACTTGCCAGTTTTCTGAATTATATTCTTGTCCTTTACCGGTGGCTTGGGGGCAGCCCTGACCAGCCTCCGAACATCCGGCTTTGCGTTTATTGAAAAGCTTCCCGTAAGGTTGTTGTATTTGAGTTCATTTGCAGGGACGCCATATGCCTCTACCAAAAAACTGTGAATATCATCGGGAATATCATCACCATATTTCCCCGACATCCTCATAGAACCGTTCCTATAGAGGGTAAAACTTGCACCATATAGCTTGTCCTCATACCTGTAGGCAATCTTGAACTCTATGTTGCGTATACCAAGCTTTTTGCGTTTGGCAAGCTCTCGACTGATAAAGCGCCTCTTTAAGACCTCTGGATCCTTGCGCTTTGTAATCTTCTTGAGCTTTTCGTATGTCATACTGGGGACATTGTTGTTGTCGGGGCCCTCGAATTCCTGACGGAATTCTGGCACCTTTATTGGCTTATTTGCATCGTCCTCATTTTTCTGAAGGTCCTCAAGTTTCTTCTTTATAACATATCCATATTCTGGACTGAGCTTTAGTAGAGGCTTAAAGTTGGAATCTCTACCTATTATTTCCAATATAGTAATTTCATCAGATGACGGGAATGGCCACTTAGAAGTCATCATGTCTAGCAGTTTTAATTTTCGGTCTCCGGGGTGTGCATATGACATGTTGAACATGTTTGGCCGTAACTTGGAAAATTCCAACGGCATTTACTATATGCCAAGAAATTAGTAGTCATCACTGAATTGGAGAGCATCCTCAACAACATCAACCCCGAATATAACTGGCTGCAGTGCATACGCCCTGCCCTTGTAGGTTACAGCTTCATTCCTAACCTCGATATCCCGAGTGCTGAATGGGCCTGCATAGAAGTCCGGATTGAACTTCACCTTTCCAAGATTGTTCTCTTGGCAATGCTGGTTGAAAATCTGGACGAAAATCTTTTGAGGTACGAATGCATCCTTTTCGTAGCGCACCTTCTCCGAAGCCAGGAAGTTCTGCAGTGTGTTTGTAACCATGGCAACCTGTGTCTGAACATTCTTGAAATAGGACGGTACTACATTCCAGATATCCTTGTTTGCATACTTCTGTGAATATTCGAGATATGCCCTCACACACTTGAGTAGAATGATTGGGATCTCGGCCTCTAGCTTCTCCTCTAGCTGTGGATCGGCCTCCTTCACCTGCTTTGCAAAATTCCATGGCAGCAAACGCCTAAGAACACTCCCGGAATTGTCGCGCCAATTTGGGACCTCATTGCCACCCAATATGCCCGGCGTCTTCCATTCGACAGACTTTGCCTTCTCATGCTTTACCGCAATCGAAACGTCCTCGCCGCTCACCAGAGACTGAAACTCTGCCTGCTCAAGGCAAAGATCACCCTTAACCTCCGGTGCAATAAACATGAAGCCATCGTAGATGCTGGAGAGTCCAAACTTCCGTTCGATATTATTTGAGAGTGTCCGGACGTCCTCATTCTCATAGAACTTCTTGAAAACCTTTGTGATAAGGGTGGATTTGCCAGACCTAGCAATACCCTTCAAGAAGGGAATAATCTGCCACCCATCTAGGTCACCCACATCAAAACACAATCTCCCACCCATCACATACATCCACTTACAGACGTCGATATCAAACTTTTGATAGTCCATGACGCGCTGGAAGTTTGGTGTAGGGATATCATACCAATCTCCGATGTGCGAAAAGTCGTCAAATTGCATATCAAAAAACTTGGCACTGACAATGAGAGGGTCTAGGCACGCAAACTCCCTGCTCTCGTATGGATAGAACTTGCATGTGTACTTCCCGGTCTTTGTATCCATAATCTTTCCAACAAACAGGCCATTCTTGAAAGACCACACCGACCTGTTCTTTACAATTTCAGGGAACTGCATATCCTTGCACTCCGAGAGGTGCTTGATGGCATCACGGGCGCTCGAAGCCTTTGCCGTGAGATTCTTCCATACCTCGAAACGCGTCTCCTTCTGTGCTATTGTATAGACAAAGTCTGAGACGGTCATGATTGGCTTCCAAGCCTTTGTATAGTGCTGGTCTATAGTCGTGATCTGCTTGCAGCACTGACCCTTATAACGACGGATGTTGTTTGTATATGTCTCATTCAAAAGTGCCAATAGAAGCTGCTGATACTGGCTTGTATCTTCAAGATCCATAGTTGAGCATCTGAAGAGGGAATGGTCGCTCTCTGGGCTGATCGGTGTGTATGTAGGATGATTTATTCGTTCATACATCCTAGCATATCGGAATACATTCTCGTACGCGTCATCTGCATGGTCAATCAATCGGTTGATGCGCGTCGACACCTTTACATCGCTACTATTTATGTCAATAGTATCATCGTCAAATATACCCAAAGCAACGGTACGATGATAGAGTTCCCCAAGGAGACCAAGCTGCCTCTTGTGTTGCGCGGCAACCCGCTCAATATCTATCACTTTAGGATATCCGGTGTCATCGAGTTCTTCTGTGTGGAAAAATTGCTCAAAACCAATCTTGAATGGTATGGACGCATCATTGCGCTTATCAAGTTGCCAGTTGTATTCAAGATCATTCAGGAGTGCTAGTGCATCACTGCCCGAAAGACTGTGAACCTGCGACTTGAGTAACTCCAGCCTAGATTCGTTTTGGTCAGCATTTTCTGAAATGTAAAGTAGGTCGGCCATCCCTCTCTATGACTATATGTTCACAATTTTTTAAGCACCCTTTTCTTAGACCTTGCACTTGTATTTGATTAGGGCACCCGATTTTGCACCCGGAACCGTATCACAATCAAAGAACATGCCGAGGTACTCTCCCATATCACCCGCACCAGCTACACATTTGGAACCCTTGCTCACCTTCTCGCAATACGCGTTTCCAGATATGCTGCCATCGGCAAGAGGGAATTCAGTAGCCTTGCTATCGATGTACATCTTACGGAGTTCATCGGTTGTAAAACCCTCACGATGAGACATTATTATAATGGCGATAACTGCCGCAATAATAATATTAAGTGGTGTCAAAAATTTCTTCATATTTTAATATATTAAAATATTTTATTCTTCTGCTGCCTTCTTTGTTACTTGTGATATAAGTTTTACAAGCAACTTGTTTGTAGTCTCAAGCTGACTCGAAATCTTAAGCATGGCTGTACACACATTATCACTCTCTGTGGAAAGTAGGCCCTGTAACAGGTCAGCCATATCTGTATACGCCTCATCATCCTCATCTTCTTCATCGACATCATATTCGAACCCATCCTCTGGCTCCTCCTCAGTCTCAGACTCAGACTCGTCAATGGGTGCTTCCTGAACCTGACGACGCTTCATGTGTACGGTACTATTGTATGTGGAAAATTTTGTCAACTTTTTCCGCGCGCGGCTGGTCAGAAATATTTTCTCTGCGTATAGTACAACAACAATGGCAGGCGGTCTTATGCAGCTTGTAGCTTATGGCGCTCAGGACGTATTCCTTACCGGTTCCCCCAAGGTAACCTTCTTCCAGGCGGTGTACAAGCGTCACACCAACTTCGCCATGGAGAACATCGAGCAGACCCTGAACGGCTCTGTTACCAACGACGGTCGCGTGTCTGTGACCATCGCCCGCAACGGTGACCTCGTGGGTGACATGTACATCGAGATGACCACAAAGGCCCTCGCCGGCTTCGCTGGTGACCTCAGCGCTGTGGACCCATGCTGGGTGGCCGAGCGCGCCGTTAAGGACATTGAGCTGTCCATCGGTGGCCAGCGTATCGACAAGCACTACCAGATGTGGTGGCGCCTGTACTCCGAGCTCTACCTCGACGAGTCCAAGAAGGCCAACTGGGGTAAGATGACCTCCAGCGCCAACGGTGCCGCTAACTCCAAGGTGTTCCTCCCACTCGTCTTCTTCTTCAACCGCAACGCGGGCCTGTACCTGCCACTGATTGCCCTGCAGTACCACGAGGTGCGTCTGGACATCGACCTCGCAGCCCGCTTCGACAGCTACCTCCAGACCTCCGGCTTCAAGGTGTGGGCCAACTACGTGTACCTCGATACCGAGGAGCGCCGCCGCTTCGCCCAGAAGGGTCACGAGTACCTCATCGAGCAGGTGCAGCACACCGGTACCGACACCGTGGATGTTGGCACCACCAAGCAGGTGCGCCTGTCCTACAACCACCCAGTGAAGGAGCTGGTGTGGGCCTTCAACAACGGCACTGCCTCCAACGCTCACATGTGGAACTTCACATCCAACGCTGGTACCTCCAACGCCGTTGTGCTGGCAACCGACCTTCACACCGCGTGCGCTGGCAACACCTGCGTGTCCAGCACCACCCTCAACGGTGCCCCCCAGCTGATCACCGCCGGTGTGGACTTTGGTTCCGCTGCCCGCTGGGCTGAGGAGGGTGATGCCTCTGCCACCAACTCCGTTGGCCCACTCGAGACCTTCAAGCTTGTGCTTAACGGTCAGGACCGCTTCAAGGAGCAGTCCGGCAAGTACTTCAACCAGGTGCAGCCCATGCAGCACCACAGCGGCTCCCCATACCCCGGTATCTACTCGTACTCCTTCGCGCTCAAGCCCGAGGAGCACCAGCCATCGGGTACCTGCAACTTCTCCCGTATCGACAACGCCCAGGTGGCCGTCACCCTCAAGGCTGCTACACAGGACTGCACCACACTCAACATGTTCGCCACCAACTACAACGTGCTCCGCATCCAGTCTGGTATGGGTGGTCTGGCATTCTCCAACTAAATTTAAAAATAAAAATAAAAATAAAAATAATAAAAATATTTTAAATTTTAAATTTGATTTAAATTTTAAAATATATTAGCGCGGAAGGTACCTAGTCCATGACATTCTTTTTATTGATGGGGGAGGAGTATTATATTTGCACGTGTATACACAATCACATATATCGTCCTTAGGAATAACAAACTTCTCTGCGAAACACCGAACAGGAACGTTTGCGTCATTTCGCATTGCTCTAGATATCAGCAGACGCATGATGTTTCTCATACTATACTATTATTGTTTATATTTATCTACTTCTTTATTAAATTCATTACGGGACAGTGTAAATGGCTGTGATGATTTTGCAAATGTGAGATAGTTATTGTATGCGTTGTTGCGAGTTTTGAAATTGATACCAGGGCCTCCCGGTGATAATCTATGATTGACCCATGTGTGAAACCCCTGCGCGGCCAGGGCATTCGCAATTTCTCTGTCTACCATTTCTATATCAAGGTTCTCATTTGGAATTCTCATGACCTCATTGGTTTTTGTCTTGACTGGTTTCTTGTGTCGCAAGTTTACCGGTATATTACGGGAAACGGGTTCTCCCAAGTTTTCCCTGCCACCTCGGTCTCTCAATAATCTCATCATGTTCTCTTCTGACACCATAGTCATCGTTCCATGCACAAAATCACTAAATGTACTGTGATTTTCCAAATTATATGTCTTTAAATTATTTATGACATCGACTATAAATTTCGATGCATATCCAACACATGAAGCATCTTGTTGCAAATTTGGACCATTATATTTGAAGATTTTATTACAATTGTAAATTTCTTTGAGTTCTTGAAATATCTTGTCATCCAGTGGCTTGGCATCCTCACCCCATGCATTAAAGCAGAACAAAGTCCTGTCGTGTTTCACCGCCGAAATTGCATGATTTGAGTGCATGCCGGCATCCTGATACCCAACGATTCCAATCAGAATACCAACTGTGCCTGCACTGGGGTTTTCAGACCCCATCCTGTCTAGATTGCCATCTTTATATATATACGTGACGATTGGTTCCTCGATTCCTGACTTTTTAATCTTTCTCTGTATAGAACCATCAACTATTGAAGGATAATCACAACTCGGGTAAAGTCGGCGTGATTTATACATGTGTGTTTATATATACATATAAAAAATGGATACCGGCGATATTGTGTTGCATACAACTCCAAGGAGGTGGTGGATATTCACAGTTTCGGAGTGGGTCCATGTGGGTTTTGTAATAAAAGACCCAGAATGGCTTGACCTCGAGGGTGTTTATCTTCTCGAGTCGGAGTCATTCGGTGTGCAGGTTGTACCTTTGGATGAAAGGATTAACGAAGGTAGCACATATTACAGGAAGTACAACGGTACACCCATATGTCACAAACGGTTGCAGGAGATATATCAGGATGTAAAGGACAATCCATATGTCGTTGACCCGTGGGACTGGGTCAAGGCATTCTTGGGTCTCAAGACGCATCCCCATCGAGAGAACATCTTCTGGTGCAGCGCACTTGTTGCGTGTGTATTAACAAAAGTGGGTATCCTCCCTTCGAATACAGATTGGTCTATATTTGAGCCCAAGATGTTCGGAGATGGCTTTCACCCGGCATACGGGCCTATAAAAAAACTCTCCAGAATGTAGATGGTTATTATATTTATTGTTATTCTATTGGTTATATCTATTTTATATAGAAACGTAACCAATCCATATAAAACAGCTCCTTCTAAAATGAAACCATTAGAAGAAAATTGGAAAACAATTGCCAATGAAGCCGCAAAGCTTCCAGATAATATTATAGATGGGCCTGTTACATATAGGGTGCAAGAGGATTGGTTGGGTGACAGGGGCCTTGCAAAGATACATGAACAGTTTAAAAACAATGCAGGTTGGATTTATGGATGGCAGGCGGATATAGGTGGCCCAAATAAAGAATGGATGAATTGGGGTTTAATATTTAACGGCGAACCATGTGGAAAGAATGCGGACATGTGCCCCGAGACAACATCACTCCTTAAGTCAATTCCGGGCATACAAGTTGCCGGTTTCTCATTGATGACGCCCAAATCAAAGATAAATCCTCACACTGATGCAACTGGCAAGAAGTTCGGGAGTATGGCATATCACTTGGGATTGGACTGTCCTAAAGGATGTAACATGGTTATAGGTGACAAAAGGGAATGTGAGAAAAATGGAAAGTCCTTTATATTTGACGCAACCGACCTGCACTGGGCCGAGAATACGTCTGACAGACCTAGAATGATTTTGTATATTGATTTTAAAGTTTAGAATATATATACAATAAATGAAAGATGTCTACACCGACGGGAGCTGCCTTGGGAACCCTGGCGCCGGTGGCTGGGCCGCAATCTCTGATACCTTTAGGATATGCGGTGGTGAAACTGAGTCTACGAATAACCGTATGGAAATGCAAGCAGTTATTCGTGGCCTCGAAAAGTCTCTGGAAATGGGCAACCTCGAAGTCAGAATCTACACCGACAGCAATTATGTCAAACAAGGAATCACCACATGGTCAAAAAAGTGGGAACTCAACGGATGGAGAACATCCACCGGTTCAGCTGTGAAGAATGTTGATTTGTGGAAAAAAATAATTGAACTCTCGAAAAAGTTTCTAGTTTTGGAATGGCAATGGGTGAAAGCACACAATGGTGACCCCATGAACGAAGCGGTAGACACAATGGCTAGAAAGGTTGCTAAATTAATCTCCCCCGATTCATCCTAAGCCCCGAACCGTTTGCGTCGCGTCCCTGAAGACGCATTGACCTTCGCAGCATGGTCTTTTCTTGTTCTTTCTTGATAGTTTTTTCAAGTTCTTGAATTGAATTATTATTTAATGTATTCAAATTCAAATTGATATTACTTTTTACGGGTAACTCACGGGTTTTAATATTGTTGTTCATCATGTTATTATGTCCAATATTAGGATGCACTGGGAGTTTCTTTATATTTTCAGCTTTTTTTGCAGCACCCTTTATAAATGGCGTCGGAAATTTCATGAGTAGACGGAGTTTCCTAACCTGTACACGGTCGAGTCCAGTTATGTTAATTTTCGAACCTATTCGTCTTAACTCTTTAGACAATGAGGAACTAAATCCGGGTCTTATCTTGGCCATTACATTAGTTTTTATTTCGTCCTGAATGACTTTGACTATATTTTGCGGTAATTCGTTCACCAAACGTTCCGTTTCCTTTCTGTATTTTTCAAATAATGATACAGATTTGCTGTTATTCGTAACTGATGCATATTCCATCCATATAGGTGTATACACACGGTATCCAAATGATTTTCCATCCAAAATTATACCAGCACCATTTATGATTCCTATGGCAGCTGCCAAATAATCCTGTGTAGCTAAATAATTCGGACCATTTAAATCTCCTAAGTTGGCATTTGAAACTCGTATTGCATTACCATTTTGAACTGTATATAAATCGCCAGCTCCATTTTTAAACTGATTTATTTGCGTACAATATACTCCCTGCATTCCATCTCCGCACCGCTTATATTCAAAAATTGCCATTGCAAATTTGAGCTGATCTTTTTGGTCAAGATTTCTGGGCATATATTGTTGCGCAATTAATGATAATTCACCTGCACTAGGTCCATACCCACGGTTTACGTATAAAATCTTCTTATCTTTACTTATGTAAATATTGGGCATTTTATCAAAAGCTTTAATAAACCCGTTAGGTACTTTAGAAGTTGAAACTATTATAGTTGTTAATATATTACTGAACTCGGCACCTTCATTAGGGGTTCGTGTCATAATAACACCACCGCCCGACAGTGACTTAAGCGCGGGTGCTCCTCCTAATCCATATGAATACAACGTGAATGTCCCAAGTAATTGTTGCATGGAACATTGTTCGTGGAATGTATAACCAGTTGGTAAAATTGATGTATCCAGCTTAGGGGGAGGTTTATCAGTTTTAATAAATACAAATTTGACATTTTTGTCATCTATACCGATGGTGGATGCGCCATCAAAAAATTGCGCAGGTGTGATTATCACCTTATCTATGACTTCGCGTCTGAATACTCTCCCCGCAATTGTATTTTTGTTATATTCTTTTATTTCTCTACCATTCCTTCGTACACGTGACGGTAAAGCGGCTACGTCTAGAGAAACTGACCGACCCTTATCCTTTATCCAGTCAACTACGTTCGGCTGTGAACCCTTGAAAAGACGTACATATGAATAATCCTTGTTATTGGACATTACGAAGTGTGTCTCTAAAAGTCTAATGATATTTCCCTTCATGGCATCTAAATCTTTTATATCAGTGTTTTTACCATTTATATTATACCCCCTAAATACAAATTGAGTCTTATCCATAGTAGCAAGTGCGTATTGTGGTGTATAACATGCCGCTAATAGTACGTAAATGTTTTTTTCTAGACCATTCATTTTATCACCTGCAGGCCCCCTGTTACGTTTCCCTTTGTTTTGAGGGGTACCAGTATATCTAAATAGGTCTCCCTTGCTTTGTAAAACAGTCGCATAGTTAGAAACAAATGATTTAATTCCGATTGATTCACCGGACTTCTCATCAATGTCATGCCACGAATCGATTATGTATACAACATTGACAAGTGCTTGGGCAGTAGCAGTATCAATTTTGAATAAACGCCCAACAAGTTCTGCGGGGGTTAATAGTTGTTTTGGATTACGACGGCCCTTCTTTAGTGTATTTTCCCATGTGAATGGGTCTAGTAACTTTTTAATCGTGTCAGGTTCAGTCATCTACTATATCATTCCAAAATAAATACCAAGTGCATGAACGGTCTGTCACATCCCCAGCTCGTGAGCGGGGTATTAAAGGCTTCATACAATATATAGGTAGAATGGCGTCTATTACGATGCTTACTAGCCCATCGGGTAAGTCATTCATTACCAGTAAGTATGATGACAACACTCTAGATCTAGATGACCCAGCGTGCTTTGTGTTCAAGAAGGCTGTTAAGAAGTATGGCTTTGAGAGGTTCGATGTGAAACCTCTATGGTTCGATGACGATGAATGTGGAGAGGAGTATGTTACATTCATGGAGGATGAAATGATTGACAGTTACAAACCAGAATATAATATGGCTGTATTCTAAATGAATATCAAACTAGAAACTGTTGTTGGTGGCATGGCGCTATTGGTGGTACTTTACAGAATAGGATTCATGATGGTTCCTATGTTGAGGAAGGGGGTTGCATCACAAGATATACCAATGATATTTAAATCATTCACATTAATAGTATGAAGGGGCTTCGCGTTAAATTAACGCTAGAATTACATAGAGGTATAGTGAGGGTCAGCCCTCGTGGCTCTCATAACTCAGTTGGTTAGAGTGTCCGGCTGTTAACCGGTAAGTCGTCAGTTCGAGTCTGACTGGGAGCGATTGTGGTCCGCGTGGCCAAATGGATAAGGCGTCCGCCTCCTAAGCGGAAGATTGCGAGTTCGATCCTCGCCGTGGATATTTGAACCTGACAACGGTGTGTCCCCGCTGCCAAGTTTAAATCTCGATATTAATTATAGATGTCACTAACGAATGACAGCAAGGGAGAATTCAAGGTGGACAATCAGAAGCATCAAAACTTCAGTGTCATTGGTCCGTCATCTACATTTCAGTCACTTGCGAATGTTAGATATGACGCCGGTACCAGTATTTATGGGGGCCGAGAGACTGCGACCATCTCAGCAACATACTTCTCAGGTCAACTCGTGGTCGGAGGATCGGAAAATGGGGTCGTGTTCAGTAATACAGGTGGTGTAACAGGTGTATCACCAAACGTGTTCATAACAAGCACGGGACTCAGTGTACTAGGAGACTTCTCGGTCAGAGGTGATTTCAACGTACTTGGGTCGAATAATGTCATAATTTCAGACCCCATATTGGAGATTGGTAATGGAGCCGCAGATGGTTCAAATGTTGGTATAATTTTGGATAGGCCATCTGGCAATGTGCTACTTGCATATTTAGGTACACCAAATGAATACGATAATACACTTGTGTTATCGTATACCAATAGCTCATCATATTCATTTGATAACAGTGCGATACCAGATGATTCAAAGACGCTTGATGTGCGTGTTGTGGGTAACGTTCATGTTACAAACAATCTTTATGCAGAGAGACTGTCGGGCAACGCATCAAATTTAACCTCACTGACAAACGCCGATTCGGGCGTTTATGGAAGTGGGACCACCATCCCTGTTATAACTGTTGATTCAAAGGGTTACATTACGGATATAGAAAATATACCAATCACCGAAGCGGATGTTCCCACTTTAGAAAGTGTAGTTCAGAGTGGGAATGCAACTTCAAATACAGTCGAATTTACAAATTCTGTTTCATTTGTGACAACGGGGAGTGTTGGCATATCAAATTCAAACCCACAACATGCACTCTCTGTAGGAGGCTCACAGTATTTTGATGGTAATGTGATTATAGTGTCAAATGGCAATTCAGTATCCATTGGAAACACACAAACATTAAACGCGGCAAGTTCTATAACAATAGGTAATCTAGCCAAAGGTGCGATACGAGCGGTATCAATCGGTGATGGAGCCAATGTCGGCGTCGACTCGGTTTCTATGGGTTTTGAGGCTGGGAGTAGTTCACAAGGGTCGGTTGCTATAGGCAAGCAAGCTGGAGCCGGTGATTATGCAGTTTCTATAGGTAACCTCGCCGGTCAATCGGCGCAAGGTTATAATGCGGTTGCTATGGGAACTGGTGCGGGTCAGTCTGGACAGGGAAACTTCGGCGTTGCCATTGGTTCCCATGCCGGTCAATCGGCGCAGGGAATTCATGCGATTGCCATTGGTGGTGATACTGGACTTGAGAGTCAAGGCGCCAATTCTATAGCTATCGGTTACAAGACGAATGCCCTTGCAAACTCTATAGTATTGAACGCGACTGGTGGCGAGCTTTATCCAGCGACACCCGATGGGTTATTTGTAAAACCTGTACGCTATACCACTACGCAGACCACAAATCTACTCAGCTATAACACAACAACCGGTGAAGTGATTAATAGTGGCTTTTTGTTCGGCGATTCGCAGATTACCTCAATTGGTACAAACTTGAGTGTAACTGGTAATGTTGTTGCGGCCGATTTCAGTGGTAATGGTGCCAATATAACAAGCACAGTCGATGTTGCGTCTGGTGTGTATGGTGGTGGAAGTAACGCATTTGGTTCAAATGTTTTGCAGATTTCCGTAAATCAAGATGGAAGGATAGATCGTATAACAAATGTATTCATCCAGACTCCGATTGGCGGAGTGAGTTTTGCAGAGGTTAGTAATATTGGGAATGCCACCGCCAACACCATAAAATTTTTGAATGAAGAAACATCATTCATAACAGCCAGCAATATAGGTATTGCAAATGCACAGCCAGCACATACAATTTCGATAGGTGATGGAACAAGTGATGTGTCAGTACACATGTTCGGCAATGTGGATATTCAGGGGTCCGATTCTCAAGTGCTGATAGGCAGTGACACAGTTTCAATCGGTTCAAACGTCGGTGGCACCGGTGCCATTGCAATTGGTTCTAATGCCGGTGTGACACAAGAGATACATTCGATAGCAATTGGTCATGATGTTGGTGTGACGCAAGATAGAGGTGCAATATCCATTGGTACAGAGTCTGGTAGGATCTCGCAGTCTGCAAACTCTATAGCCATAGGAACAGGTGCAGGTGACGATACACAGGGGACTAATGCCATAGCATTAGGTTATCTCGCAGGATCCGTTGACCAATCCGACGACGCAATTGCCATAGGTTCAGGTGCCGGTGCTACCAGTCAGGGTATAGAGTCCGTAGCGATCGGTAAGAATGCTACTAGTGATGAAAAGTCCGTTTCTATTGGTTCTGATTCCGGAACGGGTACACAGTCTGTCGCAGTAGGTTATGCATCTGGAGGTGGAGATTATTCTGTTGCAGTAGGTTCTAATGCGGGCGCTACAAATCAAGGTTCGAATGCGATTGCCATCGGTCATTTGTCCGGTGAGACTGAACAGCATGCAAATACAATCGTTCTCAATGCAACTGGACAGGCGCTGAATACACACGCTATAGACAGTACTTATGTAAAGCCAATTCGTTACAGTCAGACTACACAAGCGGCTAATTTGGTCGCTTCAAACTTGTCTAGCGGCGAACTCATAACAAGTACACTATCCACATTGAATGGAAATGTTGGTATAGGTATTCAAGTACCAACTAGAGAATTGGATATATCCGGAAGTGTTGGATTCACTGGATTAATATATGGTAATGCATCCCAGTTGGTGTCTACCACCGACGCCGAGGAAGGCTCGTACGGTGGTGCCAGTAACAGCTTTGGCTCAAATCTTGTATCGATCAGCGTGAATTCAGATGGGAGGATAGATAGTATTTCGAATGTATTCGTTCCATCAACCCTTCTTACTCTCCAACAGGTTACAGAATTTGGAAACTCAACGTCGATAAATCTCGAATTGGCAAATGTCGTTACAAGCGGAAACGTTGCATTTGGAACCGGCACTGGATACACACCCATGAATACAGTTGCTATTGTATCAGGAGGTGAGGTTCATTATGATGGAGACCTCCGCCTTCATACAGACGGTGATAGCATTGAGATTGGTAAAGGAGTAAGCTCCGGTGGGATAGGTCTAGGGTTTCAGGTTCATGAATCGGGTGCAAGTGCAAACTCGATAGCTATCGGTACGTCAAGCGGAAGAACAACTCAGGGCTCTGGGGCGATCGCGATAGGTTCCAATGTAGGAACGGTAAGCCAGAGCGCAAATTCAATCGCGATTGGTATTCTTTCAGGGGATATATCACAAAATGTAGATGCCATTGCAATCGGCAGTGAATCTGGCAAGACTAGCCAAGGGTCGAATTCTATTTCTATTGGCAAGAATGCGGGTAGGACTGTGCAATTACAAGATTCGATTGCAGTAGGATCTTTTGCAGGGTACCTTTCTCAATCGACGAATGTCATCGCCATGGGTTACGAGGCTGGTTATAATACACAGGGTGACAGCGCGATTGCTATAGGTCGGTTAGCTGGAAAGACCCTTCAGAAGCAGGGTGCAGTTGCGATCGGTCACCTTGCTGGTCAGACAGCTCAGGGATCATATTCGATAGCTATAGGCGCATCGGCTGGTCAGACTAACCAAGATGATAGAACAATTATAATAAATTCAACTGGAACTAATATTGTTTCTGTCGCATCCGATTCTACATATATTGCACCAATCCGCAACAGTGACGTGCAGAGTGCAAATGTTATAGCAACAAATCAATCTACTAAGGAGGTCATAGCATCCCAATTGGCTATCCATGGAACGAATGTTGGTATAGGTGTAGCAGCACCGTCCTCCAAGTTGTCCGTAGATGGAAATATATATGCAAGTTCAGAGATTTCAGCTACTCGAGCTGAATTGCGCGGGGCAGGCACTAGTATAGATTTCAATTCGACTGCAGCTATAGGATTGAATACCGGAACACTGACATTTGAGACCGGTGCGGGATACGTCATGAATCTCATGAGCAGTGGTGATGTAGAAATTCCCAATGACGTAACAGCCAGCCACTTTATAGGTAATGGTGCAAATCTGGTGAGTACTACGGACGCAGTACCCGGAAAGTACGGTGGGCATGGCACTGCTTACGGCTCAAATATTGCAGTAATAAATGTAAATTCTGATGGGCGTATAGACAATATCACAAACGTATTTGTTTCGAATATAAGAACACTACAAGAGATTGCAGATTACGGAAATGTTACTTCCAACGTGATAGATTTCGTAAACCCATCGACCGGTTTTGTGACACTTGGCAATGTAGCGATTGGAACTGGTAACAGCTATACACCAACCAAGACTCTAGAAATCGGTGGGAGTGACACCGCTTCACACTATGGCCTCAAATTTAATGGAAATGTCGTGGTTCATGGAACTGGAAACAGGGTGGCTATAGGCTCAAATGTCGGTTCCGCTGCACAAAGTGTTACAATTGGGAGTGATGCAGGGAGTATATATCCGTCTACAGGCGTGGTGGCGGTAGGGTTTGAGGCTGGTAAAGATACACAGGGTCAGAACTCAATTGCTATTGGTAAATTAGCTGGCAAAACAAGTCAGGGTGCCAGAAGTATAGTTATTAACGCATCCGGTACAGAGCTTTCGCCGACAGTCACAGATTCACTTCACATACATCCAATAAGGAGTGTGACGTCTGGTGATACATTTGGAGTGATAGGATACAATTCGACCACAAAGGAAGTCGTTGTGAGTAATATCCAAGTCGCATCTAACGGTTTACTTATTGATGTTCCATATGAAATACCGCACCCTGTCGAAGGTTCAACTGGTCAGGTTGCATACTTCGACGATACTGACCATGTTGGTGGCACGGATGGTTTCACATTCAACGCAACAACAAATACATTATCCGTTAGTGGAAATGTTAATGTTGGTGGGGACCTTATCGTTGAAGGAAACGTAATTGCAACCAAAAATATGATGATTGAGGACCCGATTATACAGATTGGTAACAATGCTACACAGACTACCACAACCGGTATTGTATTTGACCGCCCATTGTCCGGAAACGTCATGATAGGATATCTGTCGACGGAGGGATCGCAATACCTCGACCACCTCGTTTTGGCGCATACGGATAACAGTGCGTATGATGAGACACTTGTTCCGGACCTCACCAAGGAACTTCCAATCAAGGTAATTGGCAATGTGTATGCAACCGGAAATCTTATAACAGAACAAAATCTCAATGTTTCGGGAAACATTGTGGGCGGCGCCGAATTGCGTATAAGCGCCACTGGGTCATCTAATATAAGACTGCTGAGTAATGTTCTTTCTGGAAATATAGCAATTTCAAACACAAATCCATCCGCACCGTTATCTGTCGGCACAGGATTTAGGGTAACATCGACGGGTGATGTACATGCACAGAAATACTACGGTAATGCAGTCAACATGGTTTCTACAACTAACGCACAACAGGGTATATATGGTGGTGCAAGTAACATTCACGGCTCAAACATAGCTAGAGTAGAAGTGGACTCGAGTGGGAGAATTGCAAGCGTAACAAATGTTTTCGTTCCAACCCCATTCGGTAATCACACATTAGAAACTATAACAGGTTTAGGAAATACAACAACATACACGGTTGAGTTCAACAACGTGACAACCGGATTCACAACCCTTTCAAATGTTGGGATATCAAATGCATCACCAAATCACAATTTATCGGTCGATGGTTCGATTTATAACAACAATCTATCCGCGAATGGCATTGTGTTTGCAAATGCGAGTAATGTACTAAGCACAGACTCAGCTATAACATTCGATTCAACCACGAAGATCATGTCACTTGACACTGTTGGCGGTTTATACTCTAGAATAGTCGAATACGGTAAATTCATAGGAGATTCTTACATAAGAGGCGAACCTGTGCATATTTCGGGTGCAGTCGATAGTTCTGGACTGTTCGAATTCTCTCACACCGACAACGATGACCCCACGAAAATGCCTGCGGTCGGAATTGCCATGGATGACTATCTGGAAAATGACCTTGGGTATGTAGTGAGACAGGGTGTTCTTTTCGACATATCAACATCAGTTTTCACAGGTGTAACACCCACATCATCAAATGTTAATAATAAGGTCTATATCGGGGCGAGTGGTACGTTGACTCTTGCTAGACCATCTCTCCCATCCGAACTTATCCAGAATCTGGGTGTAATCGCCAAGGTGACTGATTCGGGTGTGGCAATCTTGGTACAGGGTGCTGGTAGGTCAAATGACGTGCCGAACAGGTTGAGTGCAGTTGACGCCAACATCTATCAGACGGTCACTATAGGAGGGGGTGCAATCCAGTCAGACACAAACCTAGAAGTAACTGGGAATGTATATGTTTCCAGTGATATTGTGACGGATGCAAATATCCATGCACAGTATCTCAGCGGGAACGCATCTAATATGGTTTCTCTCACAGGGGCGGCGCAGGGTACATATGGTGGTGATAGTAATGTATATGGGTCCAATTTATCAGTGATTGAAGTTGATGAAAATGGATATATAACAGATATTTCCAATTCATTTGTGTATAATGCAAGCAATTTACAAATATTGACCGAATTTGGAAATGCAACAAATAAGACTGTAACGTTTGAAAACGCACAGTCTTTACTCACACATGGACGGGTGGGTATTTCAAACACAAACCCCGCGACCGGTGACCTGTTAACGGTTGGGAATGTGTTTAGGATTGATAACCAGTCTAATATTTGGACTGAAAATAACATAAATATTAGGTCATCAAATATCTATGCATCAGTCTCGATAGGTGCCAGAGCTGGTCAAGACATTAGGGACCGTTCCGTGGCGGTGGGAACCGATTCAGGTAGGCAGGGACAAAACAACTACACGACAAGCGTAGGATGGGGGGCGGGCAAGCTCGGGCAGGGTAGCGGCGCGGTTGCGATTGGCGCCTCGGCGGGTGAGACATTCCAGAATGCATATGCAATTGCATTGGGGTATGCAGCTGGCCAGACTGGGCAACATGCCAGATCCATTGTTATAAATTCGACCGGGTCGGCATTAAACACTACATCTGAGGATAGATTCTATGTGAAACCGGTGAGACGCATGCTAAATGAAACAGCCAATGTCATGTCATATAACACGGCTACGGGTGAAGTTACAACATCTGATATTCGGATTGTCAATGGAAATGTTGGTATCGCCAACGCGGCACCTGAGCACACCCTGAGTATTGGTAGCAACGTCTACTTTGACGATGCCGGAGCAAACACATTGGTGACGAGTGCAAACATCAGTGCACCCTATATCACATCAAATGGCAAGTTCCTGACCGACACGACGGATGCCGCCGAGGGTGTATATGGTCAGGTCATAGACGACCACTCTGCCAACATAGCCGTTGTGACTGTTGGCTCGGATGGGAGGCTCGAAACGGTCTCGAACGCACTCTTTACAGTTGTGGAGACCTCAGATCTCGATGATGTCGTCAATCGTGGGAACGCAACATCCAATACCGTTCAGTTTACAGATACTGGAACTTCACTGATAACTTTGGGTAGGGTTGGTATCGCCAACGCGGCACCTGAGCACACCTTGAGTATTGGTAGCAACGTCTACTTTGACGATGCCGGAGCAAACACATTGGTGACGAGTGCAAACATCAGTGCACCCTATATCACATCAAATGGCAAGTTCCTGACCGACACGACGGATGCCGCCGAGGGTGTATATGGTCAGGTCATAGACGACCACTCTGCCAACATAGCCGTTGTGACTGTTGGCTCGGATGGGAGGCTCGAAACGGTCTCGAACGCACTCTTTACAGTTGTGGAGACCTCAGATCTCGATGATGTCGTCAATCGTGGGAACGCAACATCCAATACCGTTCAGTTTACAGATACTGGAACTTCACTGATAACTTTGGGTAGGGTTGGTATCGCCAACGCGGCACCTGAGCACACCCTGAGTGTTGGTGCAAACCTGTATGTTGAAAACTCTGGCAACTTGGTCACAATAGATAATGTCAACGCAAACTACTATCTTGGGAATGCCTCTAAACTAGTCTCACTGACAGCCGCCTCCGTGGGCACCTATGGGGGAGACTCCAATGTTGCCACCATAACGGTCGATTCGAATGGGTATATAACCTCTATATCAAACACAACCCTCTTAGCCGGAACCTCGAACCTCGCCCAAGTTGTGAACCGAGGCAATGTGACAGCCAACACCGTTCAATTCACAAATCCAACAACCGCCCTTACGACCGATTTGACCTCAAATGTCCTGGTGAAACTTGACCAACTCTCAAATGTTGTCATCAGCGACGTTGATGTTCACAAGGTCTTGCAATACGACGGTTCTAATTGGATTGACGACTATGTCGACTTTACCTCAATTCTGGTGCAGGCTGGCGAAGATCTTGTGAAGGGTGATGTGATCTATGCAAGTAGTGCAGCTGGCGATATTCCTATAGTTTTAAAGGCAGACTCATCCGACCCAGGCAAGATGCCGTCCATAGGTATAATCCAAGACGGGAGTATAACAGTCGGTTCAACTGGCCACGCTGTAACCTTTGGTGTGTTCAATATGACACTGAGTGCGAGCTTTGCGATTGGAGATACCCTCTATGTGAGCAACACCACACCGGGTGGGCTGATGAACACAGTCCCAACAGATACAACAACGGTTGACAAGATTCAGAATGTTGGTGTATGCATCAAAACCGGCTTGGGTGGCAAGATCCTAATAACCGGCGTGGGGCGTGCCAATGACATCCCAAATGCCAATGTAGTAACTGACACAGAACTGGTCGATTACGTGTATTTCAACAATTCTGGGAACAATTTACTGAAGATTGATCCAACTCTGCTGGAAACAAAAACCCCAAATCTAGAACAGGTTGTAAGTGTTGATAATGTCACAACGAGTGTCGTTCAATTTAATTCTGGTCTGGTAACTTCTTCAGATGTTGGAATTGGCAACACAAATCCTCAACACCTCCTAAGTTTGGGTGAGGGTGAGATATTTCTGAATAGTAACATTGTTATATTGGGTTCTGAGAGTGCCATATCAATTGGTACGGTTCAAGCTGTCCAGGAACCTGGGGCTATATCCATTGGTGACCGTGCCGGTGAATCAAATCAGGGTGAGGCTGGTGTTGCAATCGGTAGAAATGCAGCAAGTGGTACGCAGGGGTCCTATGCCATAGCAATTGGCGACTCGGCCGGTGTCACTTCACAGGGTGAGAATGCCATAGCAATCGGTAGAAATGCTGCGAGAACACAGGGTTTTGCCAATACAATAGTTCTAAATGCTTCTGGTGAGGATCTCAGCCCAGTTGCAATTGACTCGGTCTACATCAAGAACTTTAGAAATTCAACAACTCAGTACACAAATGTTTTGAGTTCCAATTTGACAAGTGGCGAGGTTATAACCTCGTCGATAGTTGTGTCTGGCTCGAATGTTGGCATTGCCAACTCGACACCTGGGCACACCCTTTCGGTTGGTACCAAGTTTTATGTTGATGAGGGGGCAGCCTCAACGAACGTGGCGGTTGTGAACGGCAATGTGGCAGCAACCAACTTTATTGGCAATGGGTCTGGCTTGTCGGGTCTGAATGCAAGTCAAATCACTACTGGGACCCTGAACAATGCAAGGCTGCCCCCAGCAATATCGGTCACATCTGTCTCTGGCGATGGGTCTGGCTTGTCGAATCTGAATGCAAGTAATATTGCCTCGGGCACCCTTGCTGTTGCCAGAATACCGAACTTGGATGCCTCCAAGATTACCACGGGCACCCTTGCTGTTGCCAGAATACCGAATTTGGATGCCTCCAAGATTACCACGGGCACCCTTGATGCGAACAGAATACCGAACTTGGATGCCTCCAAGATTACCACGGGCACC
>Ga0222719_10000082_pt1 | contig 88805 bp, 96 predicted proteins | sample C33_34DmetaG_FD_165039 | JGI IMG/M metagenome (GOLD analysis project Ga0222719, IMG submission 165039) | Estuarine water microbial communities from San Francisco Bay, California, United States - C33_34D | ecosystem: Environmental > Aquatic > Marine > Unclassified | place: USA: California... | reverse complement strand
GCATCAAGAATTGCACATCCAGATAATAGAGAGCAGAACAAAGATTTGAGAAAAAATATGGGTCGTACTGCACTCGCACCTGAACACAAAGATTGGAAGAAATATATGAACGAATCAGTAAACGAAGGTAGAGTTGAAAAAGAAGTATTACAAAAAATATCTAAATTTGAAACTTTATTAGGATATATTACAAATGATGACCAATATAAGCCATTAGTTTCTAAAGTAAAAAGAGAAATTGATAAGTTAAAAAAACAAATTGAGAAAAACGAATCGGTAAACGAAGCAGCAAGTAGAACCGCGATGGAAATTGGTGGTTTGACTGGTATGAACAAAGATGCTATCCAAAAGTTTGTTGATGATAATAAATTGGACATTGAAAAAGTATACCAATTCGTTAAGAAAGGTAAACTTGCTGATAGAATGAAGTTAGTATCTGCAATCGCAGGTAAACCTAACAACCCAGTTCAAAAACAAATGGTTAAACAATTCGGTGAATCAGTAAACGAATCACAACTTAAAGAGTTTAAACATAAAGTAGGTTCAGAGACTATACAATTCAAAGTATCACCTTATAGAACTGGTATTTCATTAATTGCTGCAAGTGGTAACGATTTAGATAAACTACAAGATGTAATGGGTAGTGAGGATGAAGTAAAAGGTGAAATTCGTAAGTCTCTTGAAAAGAAACTAAGAATCCCAATCGAAATTGACCGTGATTACGAAGGTGCTGGATTTGGATTTAAGATAGATTTATACTCATTAGCTAAAATGGTAAAATAAGATGAATAAATCAGAACTCAAAGAATTAATCCGAGAAGAATACCATAATGTAAAAAACTTTATGGAAGAAAAGTATGGATTCACTCCTGAGTTGGGTAAGGTAGTAGATAATCCATACGTATCCGCATTTAAAAACGAAGCAACCTATTCAAGTGGATTATATATGATACTTGATAAGGATGGTAAAGTCGTTGATAAGGGTCTTAAAAATAATATGTGGTATTCCTTTGAAAAGTTTAAAAGTAAGGGAACACATTACATCGTATCAAAGAAAAACCTAAGTAAAGCACAATCACTTATCAAAAAGTATCAGTCAGACCTTAGTAATAATAAGTTTAGAGACTCGATGTTTAAACTATATAGTGAATCGGTATCAACCGAAGCATTATCAGATTACGAAAAAGATGATGTTGACTACGAAGAACTATACAAAGACTACCTCTACTCTAAGAAGAGAAGAAATGAAGGTGATGAGTCTGACTCGGATATGGCAGTAGACCAATTAGAGGCTTCAATCAGAAAAGCACAAGAGTTAATCACAAAACTTCGTGGTAAGGGTGACTTAGAACCTTGGGTTCAGTCATTGATTACAAAAGCAGAAGATTACATTTCGACAGTATCGGATTATGGTGAGACTAAAAACGAAGCAACTGCTGAAGAAGAAGATGAGTTCCATACTCAGTTGGATAAATTAGTTCATAAAACATTTGGTAAAAGTTCGGATGAAGAAATCGAAGAGTATGATGTAGAGAACGAACAAGACATCAAAGAGTTCGTTGAGTTTATGAGAGAGTATTCTCAAAAACTAAATTTACATAAGGGTGAAACTCCAAAAGATTTATACGAAGCAGAATACCAAGGTAGAAAAGTTGAACTTGGTAAGATTATGCAAGGTGATGTTAAGAAGTTCAAAGTATATGTAAACAACGACAAGGGTAATGTTGTAAAGGTAAACTTTGGACAAAAGGGTATGACTATAAAAAAAGATAATCCAGGTGCTCGTAAATCTTTTAGAGCAAGGATGAATTGTGATTCTCCAGGTCCAAGATGGAAAGCGAGATATTGGTCGTGTCGTAAGTGGTAATTAATTAAATCCGAGTTACATACTTATATAAAAAGTTACATATGAAAGCATATCACATTTATGTGGTAAATAATAAATACCCACGACAATTCGAACTTATAACCCAAATGTATTCGTGTCTTAACCACAAGAACTCTAATCCTGAGATACCCTTGTGTTTAGTTACGGATAGAAACACATTAAACTTTTTCAAAAAGCACTCTATACATCATTTATACGATGAGGTTATTACAGATATATTTGATGACTATCCAATAGATATAATATCTTCAAAATATTGGGCAAGTCCGAAAATATGGGCTATGTCTAAATTAAAAACTCCATTTGTAGTATACGATACTGATTTGGTACTGAATAGAAAAATCATACCCAGTTCAAATTGTGACTTACTATACCTACATCGTGAGACTACTTCAACATATCCTAATATCTTTGATGTAGACCACAATGAAAATTTCGAATGGCCCCCCACATTAATTACTTCTTTTAAAGATACACTACCAATGAACTGTGCGGTAGTTGGTATGTTTAATGAGGATTTTAAAAATAGATACACCAAGTTTTATTTTGACTTTGTATTAAACTCATCTGGTGAAATTTATAAAGCAACTGAAAATTCTCATTTGATGTATGATGGTAATGGTGCTCAAATAATGATTGAGCAGTGGTTACTTGCTGCATTAGCAGAGGAGGAGCGAGTTTATAGAAACCCACAATTTAAAGTGAATTCATTTTGTAAAGTTTTATTCACATCAGAGACATTAAGACAATATGATATAGATTCAGACCCTGCTTGGGCAAACCTTGAAGTATCAGAAACTATGTATCACTTATGGGGTGCAAAGGATTTTCAAGATAGACCAACACACGAATTGTATCAAAGAGCAAAAGAACAATTGTTAGAAGCCGAGTGGTTGGTTGCTCAATCTGAAAAATACGAACTGATTCAGAGGTCATATTACAAACTAATATCTCAATTAAAATAATTTACATATTTATATAACACAATAAGTTTAACAAAGAAAGAAAATTATGACAAAACTTAAATCAACACTCAAGAGAGCATGGAACTGGCTCCTTGGTAAAACTACTATCGATGAAAAATTAATCGAGGTAGCTCAAGAAGTAAAAGGTAGAGCAAAGGCCGTTAACGAGCAACTTGGGGAATTACAAGATGAACTCGCAGATGTTAAAGCCGAAATCAAAGATGTTGTAACCGCAGCTAAGGGTGGTATCACCATTGAAGGTAAAGTTACTAAAGGTAAAATTCGTGCTTTTAAGAAAGATGAACTAATTAAATATGCTAAAGCAACTTTTAATGTTAGTTTGGATAATAGTCTAACTAAGACAAACATTGTAAATAAAGTTTACGAACTTCACAATGGTAAAAAATCAAGTGGTAGTGCTGCAGCAGGTACAATTAAAAAAGGTACATCGTCTGGAAACGGTAGTAGCAGTTCTGGTAAAAAATCTGCTGGAAGAGTTAAGAAGTAAATGAAAAAACTCAATCCTACATACTTAATCATTGCAATTCTTGCAAGTGTCTTGATATACCAACAATTCTTTTTGGGTAATAGATACAAAAAAGAATACGAACGTATGATGAAGGAAAAGGAAGAGTCTTACATTTCGGAAATAGATAGGTTGGAGAGTGAAGCAGATTCACTACTCCAACTTAATCTTTTATTAAACAATCAAATTGCTAATATCGATTTTAAGATAGATTCGACACAAGCAAGATTAACCCTTTTGAGAAACCAATATGAAGACCAAGTTGATAAGTTTGGTGATATGTCTCACGATGAGCTTGTCACTACATTCACAAACACTTTCAAGTGATAGTCTTGTTTGTGTTCCAAGAATCGCAGTAGAGAATGCTCTGACCTTAAAGTCAAAGTATGACCTTACATTGATGGAACTCACCACGACTCAAGAGTTGGTTCAGTTTCAAGAGGAAAAGTTGAGATTACAATCAGACCAACTATCCAACTATTCAGTTGCTCTGCAATCCAAAGATGATATTATAAAACAAAAGGACAACATAATCTCATTGAGAGATGACCAAATCAAATCCCTCAAACGAGAACGTAGGGCAAAGTTTTGGAATGGTATTTTATTTGGTGGTGCAGGTGGTGCTACCTTAATCGCAGTGTTGTTCGTTTTATAATATGGCAAAAGATATAAAAACATTAATTAGAGAAGAGTGGGTCAAATGTGCTAAAGACCCAGTGTATTTCTTTAAGAAGTATTGTTACATTCAACACCCTCACCGAGGGAAAATCCTATTCAACCTATATCCATTCCAAGAAGACTTAATGTCAAGTGTCAATGACAATCGATTCAATGTAATCTTAAAGTCAAGACAGTTGGGTATCTCAACACTATCGGCAGGGTATTCATTATGGTTGATGTTATTTCACGAGGATAAAAACATTCTTGTAATTGCAACCAAACAAGAGGTGGCAAAGAACTTGGTGACCAAGGTAAGATTTATGCACGATAACTTACCATCGTGGTTAAAAGGTCAGACTGAAGAAGATAACAAACTATCTCTACGATTAAAGAATGGTTCTCAAATCAAAGCAACTTCTGCTGCTGGTGACGCAGGTCGTTCGGAAGCATTGTCGATGTTGATTATTGATGAGGCTGCATTTATCAACAACGTAGAAGAGATTTGGACTTCGGCACAATCTACACTATCTACTGGTGGGGGTGCAATCGTACTCTCTACTCCAAATGGTGTTGGTAACTGGTTCCATAAGATATGGGTTCAAGGTCAGCAAGGTGAACAATGGAATCCAACCGAACTTCATTGGACAGTCCATCCCGATAGAGACCAAGTATGGAGAGATGAACAAACAAAACTATTAGGTGAGAAGGGTGCATCACAAGAGTGTGATTGTGACTTTATCTCATCTGGTCATACGGTAGTAGAAGGTTCTACTCTACAATGGTATGAAGAAACATACATCAAAGACCCACTTGAAAAACGAGGATTCGATGGTAACTATTGGTTATGGGACTATCCAAACTATTCTCGTGATTATGTAGTCGTAGCCGATGTTGCTCGTGGTGACTCTTCGGATTATTCAGCATTCCACGTATTTGATGTGGAGACTGTTGAACAAGTAGCAGAATACAAAGGTAAGATTGACACCAAACAATATGGTGCTATGTTGACCTCAGTTGCATCTGAGTGGAACAACGCTATGTTGGTGATTGAAAACGCAAATATTGGATGGGCAGTAATCCAAGAAGTAATCGACAGAAATTATGCAAACCTATACTACTCGTATAGAGACTTAGGTTATGTAGATGAAGATATACACATCAGAAAAGGTTTTGATTTGAAACGTAAAGAGGATATGGTTCCTGGTTTTACAATGTCTTCAAGAACAAGACCTTTGGTGATTTCCAAACTCGATATGTATATGAGAGAGAGAACTCCTATAATCCACTCTAAGAGACTTATAGATGAATTGTTTGTATTCATATGGAATGGTAGTAGAGCAGAAGCACAACGTGGTTATAATGATGACCTTGTGATGTCTTTCTCAACTGGATTATGGGTTCGTGATACAGCACTCAAACTTAGACAACAAGGTATGGATTTAAGTAGAAGTGCATTGAGTCATATTGGTAAGTCAAGTACTGGTGTATACTCCCCAAGAACTATGGGACAAGACCCTTGGAAACAAAAAGACCAATACGGAAATGATAACGATTTAACTTGGTTACTATAAATTTGGTAGTTAAGTTTATTTTTTGTATATTTATAACTTGTAAGAGTATACACTTTTGTTTAGAGAACAATTATGGCAAACAAATCACTATTTAGTAGGTTAAACAAACTATTCAACACTCAAGTTGTTGTACGTAGGATTGGTAAGGGTAACACACAAGCAATTGATACCCAAAGACTCCAATCTCAAGGTAACCTCCGTGGTTCATCATATTACGATAGATTCGGTAGACTACACACCACAAGAAGAAATTGGGAAACATATAATAATCAGTTCAACTATCATTCAAATAAGTTAGAGTTGTATACTGATTATGAAGCAATGGATAAGGATTCTATCATCGCATCAGTTCTCGACATCTACTCTGATGAGTGTACTCTTAAAAACGATATGGGTGATGTTCTTCGTATTAAGACTCAAGATGAGAATATGAAGAAGATTCTTCACAACTTATTTTACGATGTTCTTAATATTGAATTCAACCTATGGGCTTGGGTTCGTGGTATGAACAAATATGGTGACTACTACTTACACTTAGATATCGAAGAAGGTGTTGGTATTGTAAACGTATCACCGATGTCTGCATACGAAGTAGAACGTGAAGAAGGCTTCAACCCAGACAATCCATATGAAGTTCGTTTCAAGTTAGGTTCTATGGGAACTGCTCACGGAGCAAGTACAAATAGTAACGCACAATACTTCCAATTCTATCAGATTGCACATTTCCGTTTGATGGCAGATACAAACTTCCTACCCTATGGTCGTTCACTATTAGAAGGTGCAAGAAAGACTTGGAAACAATTAACTCTTATGGAAGATGCAATGATGATTCATAGAATTATGAGAGCACCTGAAAGAAGGGTATTTAAGATTGATGTGGGTAACATTCCTCCTGGTGAAGTTGATAATCATATGAGAAGTATCATCGACCAAATGAAGAAAGTCCCATACCTCGACCAAAACACTGGTGATTACAACCTCAAGTTTAACTTGATGAATATGATGGATGATTACTATCTTCCAGTTCGTGGTGGTCAAAGTGGTACTGAGATTGATTCCCTAAGTGGTATGGAGTTCGGTGGTATCGATGATATCGAATACCTAAGAAATAGAATGATGGCTGCATTGAAAGTTCCAAAAGCATTTGTTGGATACGATGAGTCAGTAGAAGGTAAAGCAACACTCGCACAAGAAGATATTAGATTTGCACGCTCAGTTGAGAGAATCCAAAAGATTGTTCTTTCTGAATTAACTAAGATTGCAATCGTTCACTTGTATTCACAAGGTTACGAAAACGAAGACCTTGTAAACTTTGAGTTGGAACTTACCAACCCATCTATCATCTACGAGCAAGAGAAAGCAAACCTATGGTCTGAGAAAGTCAATTTGGTTCGTGATATGAAAGACCTTAAAATGGTTTCTCAAGAGTGGATGTATAAAAACATTATGAATATGTCTGATGATGAGTGGAAATCTGAACAGGCTAAAGTCATTACCGATTTGAAACTTGGATTTAGACACACTCAAATTGAAGATGAAGGTAATGACCCAGTTAAGACTGGTCAATCATTCGGTACTGCCCACGACATCGCAGCAATGCAACAAGATGGTAGTCGTGAATCTAAACTCGGTGATGAGGGTGGTTCACCCGAAGGTGGATTTGATGGAGCAGGTCGACCAGCACAAAGTGGTAACTACAAGTCTGATGATAATCCATTTGGTAGAGACCCATTAGGTCAACAAACTGATATTAAACCAGCAGCAACTTATCACAAATATAAAAACTCACCACTTGCATACGAAAGTGCAGAGGCTTTGAAAACATCTCTAAAAAACGTTAAAGTTAAATCACCATCGATTCTAAAAGAGTCATTGAGTGAGGAGAAACAAAAAGAATCAGGTCTATTAGATGAAACAAATCTATTAGAAGACACGATTTGATGAGTTTTTACATATTTATTAATTGGAATAGTAATATATAAGGTTTAGGATGAGTAAACTTAAACATAGTAAGTTCAAGAACACGGGTATTTTATTTGAATTACTCGTAAAACAAATCGCATCGGATACGTTAGCGAATAAGGACTCCCTTGCCCTCGAAGTAATCAAAAAGCACTTCAAAAGAGGAACGGAGTTAAACAAAGAACTAAAACTATATCAGGCATTGACTAAAGAGAACTTTGATTCTCAATATAAAGCTCAAGAGTTTGTTAACATTATTCTCGAAGAGAGAAACAAGTTGAATGAAGGTATTCTTCGTAGACAAAAGTATAATTTGATTAAGTCAATCAAGGAAGCATTTGTAATGGAAGACTTCTTTAAGTATCGTGTAAACAACTATCGTGAGTTTGCATCGGTATATAAGTTGTTTGAGAATACACAATCAACATCTCCTAAAGAATATGTAACTTGTAAGAATACTATTCTTGAAACAATCACAAAGCAAAATGTTGAGATTGTGACCGAGAGTACTGATACTGAATACACGAACCAACCTAAAGAGGTTCGTATGTTAGCATATAAATTCTTGGTAGAATCATTCAACTCAAAATACACAACACTTTCAGAAGAGCAAAAACAAATCCTAAGAAAATACATCAACAATGTAGATAACTCTGCTAAGTTGCGAACTTTTGTAATTACTGAGGTAAGAAAACTAAAAAAACAACTTAACGAGGTAAACGTATCTGATAAGGTGGCTAAAATCAAATTGAATGAAACCATCAACCTTATTGATAATATTACTAATTCCAAAGTAATCAACGAAAATCAGATTCTTTCACTTCTAAGATACCACGAACTTTTACAAGAACTAAGGAGAGTTTCAAATGTCTAAATTTTTATTAGAACAATTGGAAAGTGCATTCGAAGTGTTGGAAAGTAAAGATACACTTCAAGAAGAGGATATTGATGAAGCTAATGTTACCGGCAATATGGATGGTGGTGCAGGTCCAATCAAAACCCCTAATGCATTTGCTAAGAGTAAAGATGAAGATGATTTGGATACGGACCACATCGAAGTCCTTGGTTACAAAAAAGCAAAGAAATCTAAAATAAACACGGAGTCGAAGACAATGAAGAAGTTGGAAGACAAACTCGAAAGAATAATTGAAGCAACTTATAGAGACTACAAAAAAGATGACTCTATGAAAGCACACCAAAAGGTTAATCAATCAATTAAAGAGATTAATCGAATGATGTACGAGGTTGAAAAGATTGTGAATCAAAACACTAAGTTAAAAAGTGAAATGGGTGTATCCAACGAACAATATTGGCAGTCAACACAAAAGAGGTTTAGTAAGATTTCAGAACGTATGTTAAAAGTTGCACGTAATCTAAAAGAACTGAGTGCATAATATGTCGTGTGGGTGTAATAAAAATAAACTAAACGAAGAACTCGAAGTTCAAGACCTCGAAGATATCAGATTGATGATTCGTAGAGAGCTTGCAAGAGTTTTCTTTGATTTATATCGTAAGAAAAAAGTGTGGGAAAGCTAATGAAACAACTACTCGTAGATACAATGATTTTCGAAGTAACACCTACAATGTTACAAGAGGCAAAGGATAAGACTGGTCGTTTCTTAGTAAGTGGTGTCCTACAACGAGCCGATGCTAAGAATCAAAATGGCAGAGTATATCCAAGAAACATTCTCGAAAGAGAAGTTGAGAAATATAAAGGCCGTGAGATTAGAGAGAATCGTGCTTATGGTGAGTTAGACCACCCAGAGTCTTCAGTTGTAGAATTGAAGAACACATCACACATCATTCGTGATGTATCTTGGAAAGGTGATGATGTAGTAGGTACAGTTGAAATCCTAAATACACCATCAGGTAAAATCCTACAAGAATTGGTAAAAGCAGGTTGTACTGTTGGTATCTCATCAAGAGGCATGGGTTCAGTAAAACAAATCGGTGAAGATACCGTTGCAGTGGAGAATGATTTTGATTTGATTTGTTGGGACTTTGTTTCCAACCCATCAACTCACGGAGCATTCCTATCACCACGAAATGAAGGTGTAATCAATGAGTCGGTTACCACAAAAAAGAATACTTATAAATACAACAAAGCCAATGGGATGATGAGAGACATCATTTGTGAAGTTGGTGGATATTGTGAATGTGATTTCGGAGTATAAAATGAAGAAACTAAAAGACATCCTAAACGAATCTCAACACTCTTATAACAGAATGAATGTTGGTGAGGATAAGGAAAAAGAAGGAATGACTAACGAGGAAAAACGAGAATTCCTTAAAGCCGTTGCTGAATACAAAAGATTTGGTGAATCAATTTATCGTTCAGGTAACTTGGCAGAGGTATACGAGTCAATTAAAGGTATCGTAGAGACTGCACATAAAGTAACCCTTGAAGAAACTGGCGATTGGTTCGATAAAGTGACTGTGGGTAGACATATGAAGTCTATGAACGAGTCATTCAAAGTATTCGAAAAAACAATCTCTGAAGTAAACACTTTACAACAAAGACTCGAATCAGCATATGATGAGATGGGTGAAGTTCTTGGTAAATACTACGAAATCAAAGAAGGTAACGAGTTCGGTGCTGAAAGAGCAAAGGCAATTGCTAAAGGTCAAGATGAGTTCGAAGTTGGTGGTAAGAAATTCAAAGTAACCAATGTTGATAAAGAAGACAAAGAGAATGCAAAAGAATTTGCTAATGAAGCATACGTTAAGAGTATGGGTTTTAAGGCAGTTTCGGAAAGAATCGATGGTCTTACAAAATCATTAGACCCAAATGGTATCCTATGTAAAAAAATCTCACAACAAGCAGATAATGTAAAACCAGAGTTTAAGCAGATGAAAAAACGCATTGATGAGATAGAGCAAATTTGGGGTGAAGTTGAATACACCATCGAAATGTCAAACGAATCAGTAGTAAACGAAGGTAAACACGATGCTATCTTAGATAAACTTGCTGATATCGTAAAAGGTGCTAAATCATTTATGGATATTGGTAAAGAGTTGAAATCAAATGGAATCAAATACTCGTTTGGTACTAATATGATACCAATGTACATAATCGATAAACCAGTCAAGATTGCTATTCTAAATAACAAATATGCAGATGGTGCTGAAAGAGTTGTTGGTGATACTGCAATCGGATTAATGGAGTCAATTAAAGAGGAAAAATCAATGAAACTAACTGACATTCTAAGTGAAAACAAATATTCAATCATCGACCCAAAGGGAAACCAAAAGGGCGTAGGTCCTAAAGACGCTGCAAATAAAATGCAAAAGAAATTGGGTGGTTCTAAAAAAGGATACTTTGTAGTTCCTGCTAAATCGGCATTGAAAGCAAGAAGAGCAATGGAAAAGTACAAGTTTGACTTTAAAAACCCTAAACTTCAAGATATGATGTCTGACCTTTACTTCGAAGGTGTTGAAGAATCAGTAAACGAGGGTGCATCATCTGAAGAAAAAAGAATTGTAATGCTGGCAGTTAGAAAAATTGCTAAATATCGTAATGTTCCAATCGACCAATCGGTAGTAGATGTAATCCGTGCTGCAGAAGAATTGGATAGAGACATTCAAAAAGGTAAGGTTAAGAAGTAATGAATAACTTAGAAATCCTACAAAACTTTTCAGTTGATATCTCAAAGGTGATTAAGAACCACATTAAGGATATTAAGAAGTTAGACCCTAAGACCCAAAGAGAATTGGGAAATTTAATTGGTGATTTCAAAGAAGGTTTAGATAAACTATCTTAATTAAATTTACAAACACTATTTATAGACACCTATCGTTAGTTCGGTAGGTGTTTTGTTTTATAAAAAAATACATATGGCAGAAAAGAAGTTTAAGAAACCAAGGGAAGAGCAATTCCTATACGGACACGCAAATGGTGTTCGGGTTATTAATGGTAACGTTGAAGCAGCACTTAGAAAGTGGAAACGTACTATGAAAGATAATGGTATTATTGATTGGGTTAAACAAAACCGTCAACATACCAAGCCGACTACGGCAAAGAGAAAGAAAATGAATGATGCTCGTAGAGCTGAATGGGTTAGAAGAAGGAGGGAAGAGGATTATTAACAAACACTCTATCGTTTTTAGGAACTAACCCCTATTTATTGTAAATCAATACCACCCCTATCTAATGGGTGGTTAATTATTATTTTTATATTCTATTAAGATTACCAATAATCTTATTATCCAAAAGTTTAATTTAGGAGATAACAAATGAAATCAGATTTGTTAAAAGAAGCAATCGCTGATGCTAAGGCCGTTAAGGAAACTGCACTTGCGAACGCAAAAATGGCTCTCGAAGAGGCATTCACTCCAAAACTCCAATCTATGCTTTCTCATAAACTAGCTGAAGAGTTAGATGAAGAAGAAGAAGTTGAAGATGAAATGGAAGAAATGATGCACAACGAAGAAGATGATGCAGAAGTTTCTGAAATGGAAGATGAGATGTCTGAAGAGGAAGAAATGGAAGAAGAGTTGGATTCAGATGAAGAAGAAGAGGTAGCTGATATCGCTTCTGATGAAATCGAGTCTCACGAGGATGAAATGCACTCCGATGAAGAGTCTGAAGAAGATTCAGAAGAAGATGAAGAAGAGATGGAAGAGATGATGGATGAAGAGGAAGATGAACTCGACCTTGAATCAGTAATCGCTGAACTTGAAGCATCTTTGGGCGAAGAAGAAGATGAAGAAGTATCTGAAGAAGAAGATTTGGAAGAAGAACTTGAGTCATCTGACATCGAAAATGATGATGAATTAACTGAAGAAGAAGATGAAGAATTGTCTTTGGAAGAAATCATCAACACTTTGAAAGAAATGACTGAAGAGGAAGAAGTTGAAGAAACTTACGAATCAGAAGAAGTTGAAGAAGATTCTCACGAAGAATTGGAAGAAGCATATGCTACTATTCAATCTTTGAGAAACACAATCAACGAGGTAAACTTGTTGAATGCTAAACTTCTTTACACTAACAAGTTGTTCAGAACATTCGACTTGAACGAAGGTCAGAAGATGAAAGTCATCGAAAACTTCGATAGAGCTGAATCTTTGAGAGAAGTAAAATTGGTATTCGCCACATTGGGTGAGAACTTGAATGTTGCAAGAAAACCAAAAACAGTTGTAAAAGAATCACTCGCTTCTAAACCTATGGCATCTAGCGCACCTAAGAAAGAAATCATTTCTGAAGGTACTGAAGTTGCAAATAGATTTAAGAAACTTGCTGGTTTGATTAAATAATTTAAGAAACTAAACAAAGAAAAGGATTAATAAGATGAACACAAATTCTCTATTAAACGAATCTGCTGGTTTCAACAAGAAAATGAGCGAAGAGGCTAAAGGCCTTGTAGCTAAGTGGGAAAAGACTGGTCTTTTAGAAGGAATCGACGCTGATTTCGAAAGAGCATCTATCGCTACTTTGTTGGAAAACCAAGCAAAACAATTAGTATCTGAAGCATCAAGCACAGGTACTTCAGCAAACTCTGAAGAGTGGGCCGGTGTCGCTCTTCCATTGGTAAGAAGAATTTTCAGCGAAATCGCTGCTAAAGAATTCGTTTCTGTACAACCTATGAACTTGCCTTCTGGTCTTGTATTCTACTTGGACTTCAAGTATGGTACTGCTCAGCCAGGTTTCGAAACAGGTGCTGGTAAAGACTCACAAACTGACTCAGTATTCGGTATCACCGAAGTTGCTGGTGCTGCTTCTGAAGGTCTTTATGGTGCTGGTCGTTTCGGTTACACTATCAACTCTGCATCTTCTGCTACTCAAGAATTAGCAGATACTGCAGCTGCAAACAAGTACTTGACTGCATCTTTGTCAATGGGTGATATCAATTACGATTCAGCATTCTCTGCATCTACTTGGGCTACTCACACTACTGATTTAGTAACAGTTGCAGTTCCTACTGCATCTCTTACTGGCTTCGATTCTGAAGGTGTACGTGCATTCTCAGTTACAGGTGTTGATGAATACTACCCTGCATTCACTAAATTGTCTGGTGCTAACGTAGTATTCGTTGCACGTGATACTGCATTTGATGACATCACAGTTGTTTACCAAAAACAACCAACTGACATCACTCGTGGTGACTTCGAGGCTACTGGTCTTGGAAACAACCCAGAAACTGACTTGAACATTCCAGAATTGAACGTAGAGCTACGCTCTGTGCCAATCGTTGCTAAGACTCGTAAGTTGAAAGCACAATGGACTCCTGAGTTTGCTCAAGATTTGAACGCTTACCACTCAATTGATGCTGAAGCTGAATTGACTTCAATGTTGTCTGAATACGTATCTCAAGAAATCGACCTCGAAATCTTAGATATGTTGATGGAAAATGCATTGACTGAAGGTCACTGGTCTGCTAAAGTAGGTTACGAGTGGAATGGTTCAAATGGATTTGCTGACGGTGGTACTGCTGCTCGTTACACTCAACAACAATGGTTCCAGACTCTTGGTACTGTTCTTCAGAGAGTGTCTAACCAAATTCACGCAAAAACAATGCGTGGTGGTGCAAACTTCCTCGTTGTTTCTCCAGATGTAGCTACTATCCTTGAGTCAATCCCAGGATTTGCAGCTAATGGTACTGGTGCTGATATGCAATTTGCAATGGGTGTATCTCAAGTAGGTTCATTCGCAAATCGTTACCAAGTGTACAAAAACCCATATATGACTGAAAACGTTATCTTGATGGGCTTCAAGGGTGCTCAATTCTTGGAAACTGGTGCTGTATATGCTCCATACATTCCATTAATTATGACTCCTTTGGTATACGACCCGAAAAACTTCACGCCAAGAAAAGGTGTAATGACACGTTACGCTAAGCAAATGGTACGTGGTGAGTTCTACGGAAAAGTATACGTAGGTGACTTGAACACATTGGGATAATCAATATCTCAATATAGATAATTAAGAGGGGCTTCGGCCCCTCTTTTTTGTTATGGGTAGGATACTTATACTAAACAATGTTATAAAACTAAAGGACATTACGTATGCCGGAAAATTTAGAAAAAAGAGTACCCAAGGGAAATATAAAGTTCTCAATCTCTTTATCGGAAGAACAAAAGTCTGCAAAGTCTGAGATTCTATCTCACCCATTCAATTTTATATTAGGAAAAGCCGGTAGTGGTAAAACATTAGTAGCAGTTCAGATTGCATTGGATTCATTCTTTAAAAGAGAAGTAAATAAAATCGTTATAACTCGACCAACAGTATCAAATGAAGATAATGGATTCTTACCAGGTTCTTTGGAAGAGAAGATGGAGCCGTGGTTAGTTCCAATCCGTTCTAATATGAGAAAGGTTTACAACAAACCTACCATATTAGAGAAGATGGAGAAGGATGAAGACATTGAATTAGTATCCCTATCTCACTTTAGAGGAAGAACGTTCGACAACGCAGTGGTAATCGTAGATGAGTTCCAAAACTTGACTAAACAACAACTTGGAATGGTATTGGGTCGATTGGGTAAAAACTCTCGAATGATACTATGTGGTGATGGTCAACAAATTGATTTGAAATTCAATAATGACTCAGCAATACACGATGTACCGAAATTAAAAGAATCGAGATATGTATATACAATAACACTCAAAGACAACCATAGGCATGAATCTTTGGATGAAGTGTTACGTTTATTATATTCAATTCAATAGTTCCGTTAGATTTCCTACTATTTATTAAGTGAGGGATTAAGATAATTATCGGAGATATATATGCCATTTGACTATACTGGTTCATTTAGTGGTTCATTTTATGGTGATATAACCGCATCAAATGGTGTGATATCATCATCAGCGCAGTTAATCGCTAATTTACCAAGTGGGGTGTTATCATCATCGGCTCAAGTAAATTATAATGATTTACAACGTAAACCAACCACGATATCACCATTTCAGGCAAGTTCTATAATTGCAAATAGTAATTTTAGAGAGAACACCTTTCCAACGGTATCAGCATCTATTGCAGATGATATAAATGACGCGAAGCAAATTCTAACATTAAATGGTAGAACTCTTTCTATATCATTTGGTAATAGTGTACTTTTACCCGAAGGTGGTGGAAGTGGTGGTGGGTCAATCTGGTCAACTGGTTCATACGCACCTACAAGTGAGTCACTCGCATCGGGTTCATTTGATTTTTATCTAACCCAAAACAACCTTGTAGTAACTGGGTCATTATCAGTAACTCGACCAATAACTGGGTCATTATATGGTACTGCCGATACTGCATCATTCATATCAGACTCATTCATATCGGCATCGGTTGTTCGAAGTGGATTCGGGTCAGATATGCAAATTTCAGGCTCAACACTTGAAGGTGATAATGTAGATGGTCAATTTAAAACTATTATTTTTGATTCATCAACTGGATTACACGTTACTGCGTCAAATGCTACTACGGCACTTGTTTCAATTGGGTCACACTTCCGTGACATTATAGTTAACGGACAAACTACATTAGTTGCAACTGGGTCTGACCAATTGGAATTGGTATCTGGTAATGGACTTACTATTGAAACATCAATTGAAGATTCGAATGGCAATTCCGTATCAAAAGAATTACTATTTAGATTAGATACATCTTCAGCACATTTTATAAACGCAGTAAATGACTTAGGGTTATTTAGAGTAACTGGGTCAGTATACTCAACTACAAACGACCTTGAAATAACTGGGTCGGTTGAAGTAAATGGTTTATTTAAACTAACTGAATTTTCATCATTACCAACTGCCGAAGGTGGTGCAATTGCATATTCATCATCTGCATTTTGGTTTGGTGTAGATTAGACATACTTATTATTAATAAAGAAGTTACATTTGATATATCAAATTAAAAAAGTGTTAACACAAAAACGGAGAAATTAAATGGCAAGTTGGAAAAAAGTCATTGTCTCAGGGAGTAGTATCTCACAACTCGACAACGATGCAGGATACATCGCATCAGTTGGTGGTGGTATCGTATCATCATCAGATACGGGTGATGCTCAGGGACAAATTAAAATTAATGGTGTAAATGTTGATGTAAACAACCTATCAACATTAGATAGTCCAGAATTCATAACAGTCGAAGTTGGACATCCGAGTGATACTACACTTGGTAGAGCATCTGCGGGCGTACTACAAGTAGAAGGTATTCCTCTTTTGAGAGCAGAGAACGATGGTATTTTATCTGGGTCTGGTCAAATTGCAACTGAGATATCTGGTGCATTTACTTTAACATCTGCATCTATCGCATCAGATATTGCGGCTCTTGAAGCGGCTCAATATGATTTGGATGTTGCAGGTGATAGTGGTACTGGTACAATTACAAATGCTGAAACATTTACTATAAGTGGTACTGCTAACGAGATTGAAACATCAATGTCGGGTAATACTTTGACAATTGGTCTTCCAACTAATGTAACTATTGCAGGTGATTTGACAGTTGCAGGTGATTTGGTATCACTTAATGTTGCAAACCTTGATGTTGAAGATAAATTTATTTTATTGAATTCGGGTTCAGCATCGGGTGATTCTGGTATTGTATTTGGTGGTTCTAATGGTACTGCTCAAGAAGGTATGGCTATTCTTTGGGATGATGATACAAGTGTATTTGGATTTGCTGAAGATGTTGCTCGTAATGCAACTGGTGCAGCTCCAGATTCTAAATTGGGTAATATTCAGACTAATTCTGGTGGAGACCCTTCAGGTGCTCCTACTTTCCAAGGAGTTGGTACTATCAATGTTAGAACTGATGACCAAACAATTTGGATTTATTCTTAATCTAAGATAATTTAGTTATGAGTTTACAACAGCGATTAGGTCTCAAGAAAGAAACCAAAAAAGATAATGAAGTAACCCTCAAGCTTACCAAAGGTGAGCTTGAGGCACTTCTCATCGGATTGGGAGAGGCTTCTTTTAAAGGAAGACAAGTTGAATCAGTTTACAACTTAGCAGTAAAGTTACAAGTAGAATTAGAACGATTAAACAAATAATAAGTTATGAGACCATACGAAGGATTTACTGAACAAGATTTAAAAGTCATTCAAATTTCAGTTCAAAAAATGCAAATTACTGGGGCGGAAGCACCAATGATTTCAAATCTACTTCAGAAAATACAAATGGAGATAGAATTACTAAACACCCCAAAAGCAAGTAGACCTAAAAAAGGTGACCTTGTTACAAAGGAATAGTAATTTAGACAATACTAAGAACCCTCACTCAAAAAGTGGGGGTTTTTTATTATTAGTTTCCCTATTTATAGTTACATAAATTAAAATGGTACTATATTATGTTTGAAAATAGAAACTATATGATTCTATCCACTTCTGAGACTGGGAGTGTTGATTTTTCACAAGTATTAGAAACTTCATCGCAAACTTTAAGATTGAGTGTTGATGAATCACTAACATTTGTAAAGTGGGAAGGTGATACCCCATCTTCAGTAAGTTCATTATCCACAAAAGAAGGACCATACACTCACTCAGAGATTTTGTCTATCCTATCTACGGAGATATGGACTGATACTTCATCTTCAATGGTATAAGATATGGGATTTAGTAGAGGGCCTAAAATAGTAACCGATGGATTAGTCTTAGCATTAGATGCTGGGTCTAAAAAATCATATGCTGGTAGTGGTGATGTTTGGAATGATTTGAGTGGTAATGCTAATGGTGGTACATTAAATAATGGACCAACGTTTAATTCTTCAAATGGTGGTAGTATTGTTTTTGATGCGGTGGATGATTATGTAACGGCTTCTCAAATATTTTCAGGTAATATGGACTCAACAAACTTGAGTTATTCTGTGTGGTGCTACCCAACGGGTCCATCATCAGGTTATGGTGCATTGGTTAATCAAGGTGAGTATAATTATGAACCTGCTTGGATGAATAATGGTTCTTCTTTTTATTTGTGGTACTATGACTCAACAATAATACAAGCTAATAACTTATCCCCAAACAAATGGTATAACGTAAATGTAGTTAAGTCCGGTACAACACATACGATGACAATTTATTATGACAGTGGTACATTTTCTCAAACAGTCACATCATCTAAAAGCAGTGTTAGCTGGGGAGATAGGAATGGTAATGTCACAATTTACATTGGACAAAATGGCAAAGGGGAAGATTATAACGGTAGAATATCAAGTGTAAAAATATATAACCGAGCACTCTCAGCACAAGAAGTCCTCCAAAACTATAACGCAACAAAATCGAGGTTTATATAATGGGAGTAACTGGTGGGCCAAATATAGTTGATGATGGGTTGGTGTTTTGTTTAGATGCAGCATCCAATAAAGCATATCCAGGTAGTGGTACATCCTCTACTGAATTGATTGGTAGGAATGTCGGAACACTTACCAATGGTGTAGGACTAAGTTCAGATGGTGGTGGTAGTTTTGAATTTGACGGGACTAATGATTATATTACGTTCGGTGATTTAGAACTAATAACAAGTACATTTTCAATTAGTGCTTGGTTTAGGGCAAGTTCTACTCAAAATGACCCATCATACCCCACGATTGTAAGTAAAGATGCTGCTGGTACTTTTGGGAATTGGATAATGACAGGCCCAAGTAACGGATACTATATTAGATTTGGGTATTATGGAAGTGATGGTCAAAAAGAATTATCCAATACTTCATATTCAGATTTGACATCTAATGAGTGGGTACATTATTGTGGTACTTGGGATGGTAGTTCAAATTTATACCTATATAGAAATGGTATACAAATAAAATCTACCACTACTGCAACTGGTACGTTGGTGACAAATAATAATCCACTTCTAATTGGTAATAGGTCTGCAACATCTGGCTACTTTACAGGTAAAATTGCAATCGTACAAATATATAATAAAGAATTGACATCATCTGAAGTCATTCAAAACTACAATTCAAAAAAGTCGAGGTTTATATAATGTTCATAGGTCCTAATATAGTAACCGATGGCTTGGTATTCTCGATAGATGTTGGGTCTAAGAAATCATACCCCGGTAGTGGTACAGCTATATATGATTTAAGTGGTAATGGTAATAACGCAACATTGACAAATGGGCCATTGGTAACAAATTCCGTAAATGGTGGAAGTGTACAAGCTGATGGTTCTAACGATTATATATCAGTCAGTAATATGCCAACTGGTACTTCTTGGACTATACAAACTTGGACTTTTATAGATGGACCAACCACCTTTTCAGTAACGGGTCATAGAACCTATGCTTGTACCGATTATTTTAGATTTCAATGGGATGATAAAAACACAAATATAGCATATGCACCCTTCGTAGATTTTTCATCAGCAGCAGGTTCTGCTAACATCACAGGATTTACAAACAAATCCGAAGATGATGTTTTTAATAAATGGAATCAAGTAACGATGACTTCAGATGGAACTACTATCAGTTTATATTGGAATGATGTAAAGGGAACGAGTTCATCTATTACACGAAATTTCTCATCAAATGGTAATATGCAGATTGGGTATAACGGATTATCAGGCATTGGTGGTACTGACATATTTAATCGTGATGGTGGGAATTGTTATTTTGGACCTACTATGGTTTATAATAGAGGGTTATCTCAATCAGAAGTTCTTCAAAACTATAACGCAGCAAAACCCAGATTTATATAATGTTCGTAGGTCCTAACATAGTAACCGATGGGTTATTCATATCATTGGATGCTGCATCAACAAGGTCATACCCAAGTAGTGGTAATACTTGGTATGATTTGAGTGGTAATGGTAATAATGCTACAACATATAATACTATATCCCATAATACAACATCATCAGGTGAGTTTCATATGGATGGTGGTAACGAGTTAATTTATATATCGCCAAGTTCTGACTTCGACCATTTCAAAAGTGGTGATTTTACAATAGAAACATTTGTTAGGTCTGATAATAAAGTATATCCACAAAGTAGACATCCAATGAGGTTAGGGCATACTGTATATAGTGGTAATAAAGGTTGGTCGGTGGGCCACCAAACTTGTAATAATAATATAGAAGTTAGAGTTTCGGATGGTACTAACACTTCATTTACTGATTTAACTCACGATGATTTAGAAGAATCTACATATTATCATAGAGTATTTTCAGTAAGTAGAGATAGTGGTTGTGCTACTACATACTATTTGAATGGTGAATTGGTAGGAACTCATAATGCTACAAGCGTAACTGGTGAAATATACGACCCCAATCAATCGAGTGATTACCTAACCGCAGGTTTATCATTTGGATATAATTGGGGTTGGCGATTTGTTGGAAGTATAAACATAATTAAAGTATACAATCGAGTACTTTCATCATCTGAAGTCCTTCAAAACTACAACTCAACTAAATCTCGATTTGGGTTATAGTTTTAATCTCCATCTTCCCTATTTATAATAGATTATAATCATAAGTAGTAAACCTGGTTGTTGGCCCGAAAGGGAAGTGGGCACTTAGAGTGTTACCAACCGCACATTAGGAAGAGAACATGCCAAACTGGAAAAAAGTCATAGTATCGGGTAGTAATGCACACCTGAGTGGACTTAGTGTTGATGGGAATGCATCGGTAACTGGGTCTTTAACTGTATACAAGTCGGGTTCGACTGTATTTAGCGTACAAGGTTCACAAGGAACGTTGTTTGAAATCACCGATAGTCTATCTGGGTCATTATTCTCAGTATCCGACATATCGGGTATCCCAATTCTTGAAGTATTCTCAGATGATACCGTCAAAATCGGTACATTTGGTAATGAGGCTATCATCGTTAATGGTGATACTGCTCAAATTAGTGGTTCATTCACTGGGTCATTCTCAGGAATACCAAGTCCAGTCCAACTCGTTGCAGATTGTAAAAATTTGTCAACTGGATATGTACCTTGGTACTCACTATCCGACTTACAACCAACCATCAATCAAGGATATGCTATTTGGATTGCACCTTCTGATGGTCATCTCGAAGAAGTGGTGGTCTCTCCCGAACAAACAAATACTACAACTGCAAATGGCACTCTTCAAATGACCAATGATGGGTCAAACCAAGGTTCAGCCGTAACAGTAGCAATGGGTGCTGCTGGAACAAATAAGACATTTACATTTGGAAGTACTTATTCTTTTAGTAAGAACGATAGAATCGGATTACATTGGAATAAAAACTCAAATACCGCAGATTTGTACTCGATGCGAGTCTTATTTAAATTAAATAGTTAACGGGTAAGGTAAGATATGGAAATAATTCACGGTTTACATAAAGATACCTTAATTGAAATCAACGGAGTTGTCACCAAAATTGGTGAAATCAAAATTGGTGATGTAGTAAAAGGTTTTGGTATAGAAGAAGGTAAAGTTAGAGACAATAAAGTTGTTTCGGTAACTAAGTCTTCAATAGACTCATACTTGGAATTCTCACTTTCAGATGGTTCTAAAATAAAATCATCGATTGATGCTAAAGTCCTTACCTTAATGGGTGACTGGATTTCTCCAATCAATGCATACAACAAACAAAAAGAATTACACAACGATTTACATATTACCGCTCTAAGGTATATAGAAGAATCGTTAGATATAGTAAGTATAGAAGTAGAACCCGACCACAATTACTATGTAGGTCATTTACTTTTCCATAACACTGGCCCAACCGGGCCTCAAGGTGCTCAAGGGGTCACTGGTCCTACTGGTGCCCAAGGTGCGTCATCACAAGGTCCTCAAGGTGCTCAAGGTGCTACTGGTGGTCCTGGTTCACAAGGTCCTCAAGGTGCTCAAGGTGCTTCACCTCAAGGTGCTCAAGGTCTTCAAGGGGTAACTGGTCCTACTGGTGCTCAAGGTGATTCTGGTGCAAGCTTAACTGGTCTTCAAGGTGCTCAAGGAGATGGTGGTGGTCAAGGTGCTCAAGGTGTCACTGGTCCTACTGGTGCTGCTGGACCAACTGGTGCTCAAGGGGTCACTGGTGGATTAGGTGCTCAAGGTGCTTCGCCTCAAGGTGCTCAAGGTGTCACTGGTCCTACTGGTGCTCAAGGTGCAACTGCAACAGGTGCGCAAGGGGTCACTGGTCCTATTGGTGCTCAAGGTGCTCAAGGTCCTCAAGGTGCTTCACCAACTGGTGCTCAAGGGGTTCAAGGTGCTCAAGGTAACCAAGGTCCTCAAGGTTCATCACCCACTGGTGCTCAAGGTGACCAAGGTGCTCAAGGTAACCAAGGTCCTCAAGGTTCATCACCAACTGGTGCTCAAGGGGTTACTGGTCCATTAGGTGCTCAAGGTGCTTCGCCTCAAGGTGCTCAAGGAGACCAAGGGGTTCAAGGTGCTCAAGGTTCATCACCAACTGGTGCTCAAGGAGACCAAGGGGTTCAAGGTGCTCAAGGTGCTCAAGGTCCTCAAGGTGCTTCACCAACTGGTGCTCAAGGGGTTACTGGTCCATTAGGTGCTCAAGGTGCTTCACCTCAAGGTGCTCAAGGAGACCAAGGGGTTCAAGGTGCTCAAGGTTCATCACCAACTGGTGCTCAAGGAGACCAAGGTCTTCAGGGTGCTCAAGGTGCTCAAGGTCCTCAAGGTGCTTCACCAACTGGTGCTCAAGGGGTTCAAGGTGCTCAAGGTGCTCAAGGTCCTCAAGGGTCTTCACCCACTGGTGCTCAAGGGGTTCAAGGTGCTCAAGGTGCTCAAGGTCCTCAAGGTGCTTCACCAACTGGTGCTCAAGGTACAACTGGTCCATTAGGTGCTCAAGGTGCTTCACCTCAAGGTGCTCAAGGAGACCAAGGGGTTCAAGGTGCTCAAGGTTCATCACCTCAAGGTGCTCAAGGAGACCAAGGGGTTCAAGGTGCTCAAGGTGCTCAAGGTCCTCAAGGTGCTTCACCGACTGGTGCTCAAGGTGCCCAAGGTGCTCAAGGTGCTCAAGGTCCTCAAGGGTCTTCACCCACTGGTGCTCAAGGTGACCAAGGATTGCAAGGTTCACAAGGTGCTCAAGGTGCTTCACCAACTGGTGCTCAAGGTGACCAAGGGGTTCAAGGTGCTCAAGGTTCTCCTGCATTGGGAACTTTGATTGGGGGTGTGTCTCCTGGTTTAACTTGGGATTCAAACTTAGGTGTATTGAAATTTAATAATGGTGGTGCAACTTACATTCTTCATATGTACGTGAGTGGTTCATACTAACATAGATAAAGAAGTAATATGGCAGGATTAAACGGACAACTCGTAAGATTACCCAATAGTTCATCAGTTGCAATTGAAACCCTTTCAACTGGGTCAATAGTATCGGGTGTATCTTTACCTGGTCTTTCACTAAATGAAAATGGGTGGAGAAGTTGGTCTTCGACTGATATATCATCAACATACTTAGATGATGCAAGGGTAACACACAAAAATAGCCGTGTTAATGATGTTGTTGAATTTAATAATGGTAATCTTACAGTAGAACCATTCCAAAAAATCTTAATTAAAGATAATAGTGGTTCGTATCAGTTTGTTCAAGCAAATCAAGTCGAAATAAACTCCGATTCATTAGTAAAATATACTGATAGTGGTATCGTTGAAGAACTAATCACTTCAGCATATACACTTACATCACAAAATGTAACCTCAATTGGTATTGAGGATATTGATGTTTATTTATTAGATACATATATTGTTCACAACCCTCCAATTTACACACTACGTGATTGTGGAACCGGAACCGACCTTGGTACTTTTGAGATGGTGTGTAACGACCCAGGTCCTAACTCACGTGATTGTCTTAGTGTTGAAAATTTCCCAGAGGTAGGTTCAGATTGTGTATATACGTGTGATTACGGTGACTTTGGTGACCCTGCGTGTCTATTAGACCCTTGTGGTAGTCCTGGTTCGTGTGGTGGTGATGCTGATACATCACCTGGTCCAACTGGCCCACAGGGTAGAACTGGTGCTACTGGTCCACAAGGTCCTGCTGGGTCTGGTGCTGTTGGACTTGAGGGTGCTACTGGTGCAGTCGGACCATTCGCAGGTCCTCAAGGATTTACTGGTGATATTGGGGCATTGGGTGCTCAAGGTGCAGCAGGGTCGACTGGGGCAGTGGGTGCTCAAGGAGCACAGGGTGTAGATGCACCATATCCTGGAAATCAAGGTCCACAGGGTGCAGTTGGAAACACTGGGCCACAAGGTGCTACTGGGGTTCAAGGTCCTCAAGGGTCTGCACCACAAGGTGCTATTGGTGTTCAAGGTCCTCAGGGTTTAGATGGGGATGTAGGTCCTCAAGGATTTAATGGTGCTACTGGTGCTCAAGGTGCAGTTGGTGTTATCGGTCCACAAGGTGTCACTGGTGCTACTGGTGGTCCAGGTGCTACTGGGTTAACTGGCGATGCTGGAAACTTAGGCCCTCAAGGTGCTACTGGCCTTCAAGGTGCTCAAGGTTTAACTGGGGATGCTGGAAACTTAGGTCCACAAGGTGCTATTGGGGTTCAAGGTGATGTGGGTGTAACTGGCGATGCAGGTGTATTAGGTGCTCAAGGTGCTACTGGGGTTCAAGGTGCTCAAGGTTTGGCAGGTGACTTGGGTGCTCAAGGTGCTCAAGGTCCTCAAGGTTCAACTGGTGATGCCGGTAATACTGGGCCTCAAGGGCTCGCAGGCCCACAAGGTGGTACTGGTCAAACAGGCTTGACTGGTGATGCTGGGAATGTAGGTCCTCAAGGTGCTACTGGCCTTCAAGGTGCTCAAGGTTTAACTGGGGATGCTGGGAACTTAGGTCCTCAGGGTGCTTTAGGTGTTCAAGGTGCTACTGGCTTGACTGGTGATGCTGGGAATGTAGGTCCTCAAGGTGCTACTGGGGTTCAAGGTGCTCAAGGTTTAGATGGTGATTTAGGTCCACAAGGTGTCCAAGGTGCTCAAGGTCCTCAAGGGAACTCAGGCGATTTAGGTCCACAAGGGCTCGCAGGGCCACAAGGTGGTACTGGTCAAACAGGCTTGACTGGTGATGCTGGGAATGTAGGCCCGCAAGGTGCTACTGGGGTTCAAGGTGCTCAAGGTTTAACTGGAGATGCTGGGAACTTAGGTCCTCAAGGTGCTTTAGGTGTTCAAGGTGCTACTGGCTTGACTGGTGATGCTGGGAATGTAGGTCCTCAAGGTGCTACTGGGGTTCAAGGTGCTCAAGGTTTGGCAGGTGACTTGGGTGCTCAAGGTGCTCAAGGTCCTCAAGGTTCGACTGGTGCTGCTGGTAATACTGGACCTCAAGGGCTCGCAGGGCCACAAGGTGGTACTGGTCAAACAGGCTTGACTGGTGATGCAGGTGCATTAGGTCCTCAAGGTAATGTAGGTCTTCAAGGTGCTCAAGGTTTAACTGGAGATGCTGGGAACTTAGGTGCTCAAGGTGCTACTGGACTTCAAGGTGCTACTGGCTTGACTGGTGATGCTGGAAACTTAGGTCCACAAGGTGCTACTGGGGTTCAAGGTGCTCAAGGTTTGGCAGGTGATTTAGGTCCACAAGGTGTTCAAGGTGCTCAAGGGCCACAAGGAAATGCGGGTGATGTAGGTAACCAAGGTGCTCAAGGTCCTCAAGGTTCAACTGGGAATACTGGCTTGACTGGTGACTCTGCTCCTGTAATTGGTGAAGGAACTTTAAATTACGCAGTATATTCAGTATATGGTGGTAATGGTACATATTATAGTGGATTCTCAGGGCATCCTACTAATTCTGACCAACTTGATTTCTTTTTTGAGGATGGAAACACATTAACTACATTACATAGTAGTGGTACTGCAAATGCAACAACACTTTTAAATTGGGTTACATATACTACTCTTACTGGTGCAGGTATATCAATACCAAATAGTGGTAATTATTTTTCATTATTAACGTATGGTACGTTTAAACCAAGTGAAACTGGAACATATACCTTTACTTGTGAGGGTGATGACGCAGTTGATGTTTATATAAATGGTGTAAACGTAGCAAATCATTATGGTGGACACGGTACTGGTGCTTTGGGTACACATACTGGGACTATTGCATTAACCGCAGGAAATACATATACATTCAGAGCACGACAAGAAGAATTAGCAGGTGGTGAAGGTCTTAGGGTTGATTGGAAAAAACCATCTGAGTCTGGTGGTGGTACTTGGTATCAACACACCGATGAAATCGGTACATCAGGATTACGAGGTAGTGTTGGTGCTCAAGGTTTAACTGGTGATGCCGGTGTATTAGGCCCTCAAGGTGCTACTGGTCTTCAAGGTGCTACTGGGTTGACTGGTGCCGTTGGGGATTTAGGTCCACAAGGTGCTTTGGGTGTTCAAGGTGCTCAAGGTTTAGATGGGGATTTAGGTCCACAAGGTGTCCAAGGTGCTCAAGGACCTCAAGGGAACTCAGGAGATTTAGGTCCACAAGGGCTCGCAGGCCCACAAGGTGATAATGGTCAGACTGGTTTAACTGGCGATGGTGGAGATTTAGGCCCTCAAGGTAATGTAGGTCTTCAAGGTGCTCAAGGTTTAACTGGTGATGCTGGGAACTTAGGTGCTCAAGGTGCTTTAGGTCTTCAAGGTGCTACTGGCTTGACTGGTGATGCTGGAAACTTAGGTCCACAAGGTGCTACTGGGGTTCAAGGTGCTCAAGGTTTAGATGGGGATTTAGGTCCACAAGGTGTCCAAGGTGCTCAAGGACCTCAAGGGAACTCAGGAGATTTAGGTCCACAAGGGCTCGCAGGCCCACAAGGTGATAATGGTCAGACTGGTTTAACTGGTGATGCCGGAGACTTAGGTCCTCAAGGTAATGTAGGTTTACAAGGTGCTCAAGGTTTAACTGGAGATGCTGGGAACTTAGGTCCTCAAGGTGCTTTAGGTGTTCAAGGTGCTACTGGGTTGACTGGGGATGCCGGGAACTTAGGCCCTCAAGGTGCTTTAGGTGTTCAAGGTGCTCAAGGTTTAGATGGGGATTTAGGTCCACAAGGTGTCCAAGGTGCTCAAGGACCTCAAGGGAACTCAGGAGATTTAGGTCCACAAGGGCTCACAGGCCCACAAGGTGATAATGGTCAAACAGGCTTGACTGGTGATGCCGGAGACTTAGGTCCTCAAGGTAATGTAGGTTTACAAGGTGCTCAAGGTTTAACTGGAGATGCTGGGAACTTAGGTCCTCAAGGTGCTTTAGGTGTTCAAGGTGATACTGGGTTGACTGGGGATGCCGGGAACTTAGGCCCTCAAGGTGCTTTAGGTGTTCAAGGTGCTCAAGGTTTAGATGGGGATTTAGGTCCACAAGGTGTCCAAGGTGCTCAAGGACCTCAAGGGAACTCAGGCGATTTAGGTCCACAAGGGCTCGCAGGCCCACAAGGTGATATTGGTCAAACAGGCTTGACTGGTGATGCTGGGGACTTAGGTCCTCAAGGTAATGTAGGTCTTCAAGGTGCTCAAGGTTTAACTGGGGATGCTGGGAACTTAGGTCCTCAAGGTGCTTTAGGTGTCCAAGGTGATACCGGCTTGACTGGTGCCGTTGGGGATTTAGGTCCTCAAGGTGCTTTAGGTGTTCAAGGTGCTCAAGGTTTAGATGGGGATTTAGGTCCACAAGGTGTCCAAGGTGCTCAAGGACCTCAAGGGAACGAGGGTGATTTAGGTCCACAAGGGCTCGCAGGCCCACAAGGTGATATTGGTCAGACTGGGTTAACTGGAGATGCTGGAAACTTAGGCCCACAAGGTGCTATTGGGGTTCAAGGTGCTCAAGGGTTGACTGGTGATGCTGGGAACTTAGGTCCTCAAGGTCTTCAAGGTGCTCAAGGATTTACTGGTGAGACTGGAGATGCTGGAAATGTGGGTTCTCAAGGTAGTCAAGGTGGTAGTGGTCTTGCAGGTGCTGATGGTGCAAAATTAGATGGTGGGTATTTCGAATGGGATAACACATTGGATAGACTTGTATTTAAAGAATATGGGTGGTCTCCTGGTGATAGATTATTCTTAATAGAAACTTATAGGTCAGGGTCATCTTATTAAGTTTAACTTACATATTTATTATCAAATAATTCAGTTATGGAAAACGGATATAGGTTTAATCAATCAAAAAACTCGATTGATGTAAATTATACAAACTACTATTGGTTCGAAAACGGATTTTCTCCAAGTGAGTTAATCTCAATCGAGCAAATGACTTCTGATTTAGAATTTCAAAAAGCAGGGATTGGTGAATTGAATGAAACCAATAGAGTAGACTCGGTTCGTAAATCATCAGTAAAGTGGTGTCCTCAAAATGAAAATTGGGAATGGGTTTATTCAAAACTACACGATATGATTGTTGAAGCAAACGAACAAATGTGGGGATTTGATTTAACATCAATGCGAGAGCAAATCCAATACACCGAATACTACGAAGGTGGTGGTCACTATACTTGGCATATGGATTGTGGTATCGGTATTCAAAACCAACGGAAGGTATCAGTTACCGTGCAATTATCAGGCGAAGATGAATACGAAGGTGGTGATTTGGAATTCAATGTTGGAAAGAATATGGTCGCACCTCGTGGAAAAGGTAACGTAGTAATATTTCCATCATTTTATTTACATCGAGTAACACCAGTAACTAAAGGAACACGTAAGTCTTTTGTTCTTTGGGTTGGTGGTGAGCCTTACAAATAGAATATACTTATGAAGACAACATTACCAACAGCACTCATCTACGGATGGGATAGATTCGGAGAAATCGAACTACAATCGGATGTTTATTGGGAAGAGCACTTATTTGATGGTGTTATATTATACTCATACGAAGATAGTTCTGACTTTGCAAATCACTTTGCTAAGCATAGACCTGATGTTATTATAGTCTTAGGTGATTCAATACCACAATCCATTTTGGATATGAACCACCACACTATCATATCATCTAAGTTGCATCACTATGATGATTATATGCCAGACAATGTAATTGCTAATGTTGTGGTGTGTCAATCCACATCTTGGTCGTGTGCTTCTCATAATGAAATCTTTAAAAACAAAGAAACACCTATAATGTCGGTATTTACTCCGGCATATATGACTAATGAGCGGATATATAGAACATACAAATCCCTATCAGAACAAACTTATGTAAATTGGGAGTGGGTGGTTGTTGATGATTCACCCGAAGGTGATTACAAAACTTGGGAATACTTAAAAGATATTGCCAGAAATGACTATCGTGTCCATATCCATAGAATGAGACCTAATTCGGGTGGAAATGTTGGTGAAGTAAAACATAGAGCAGCAACCTTATGTAATGGTGAGTGGTTAATTGAATTGGACCACGATGATTATTTGATGAAAACTGCATTAGAAGACATATTAAATGCATCAAAACAACATCCAGACGCAGGGTTCATCTATACCGATTGTTGTGAGATGTATGAAACTGGTGAAATGAGGCCATATGGATTGACTGGTGAACGAGAAGTTTGGTATGGTAACCCCGAAAATCCATTTGCCTTTGCGTATTCTGGACATAAATGGGAAAATCATTATGGTAAGGATTACTTAGTCCATAAATACACCGATATAAACCCCAAAACTATCAGATTCAATATCTCAATGCCAAATCACACACGAGTTTGGAGAAGTGATGTGTATCATAAGATAGGTGGTCATAGTAGGAGTATCTCAGTTGCCGATGATTTTGAATTAATAGTTAAAACATTCATCGAAACACGAATTATACACCTACGCAAGTTCTTGTATATTCAATATAACAACTTTAATTCAACCGTTGATAATAATGCAACGGATATTAATAGAAGAGCACGATTAATCAGAGACTATTATGACCCATACATCCACCAACGCATCGAGGAACTTGGTGAGGAGGATTGGGTTTGGGATTATGAATCAAATCGGTCACATCAGTCATCATCTTGGATGGATAGAACACGTTATTTTGATAGAGAGGGTGTCCTTAACTATATAGTTGAGTGAAACCTTTGATAGGATACTATTTATATAGGACTAATAGTATTTAGGAGTATAAATGTCAGTAACAATTCCAATTTGGCCTGGTTCGGGTTCTTTTTCAAGTGGTTCATCAACACCATTCGGGTTCTTCGATTCTGATTTACAATTTCAGAGTGATGCTCCGAAAGTTGCTGAGTGGTGTGCTCGTAGATTAGGGTATCCAATCATAGATATCGAACTACAAGACATCAACTTTTTTACTTGTTTAGAAGAAGCTGTGAATGAGTATTCATCTCAAGTAAATCAGTATCGAGCAAAAGAGAATATGTTATCATTACAAGGGTCATCCTTGGATTTGGATTTATCAAATACCAATATGAATGCTAATATGCAGAACTTAGTAAATATTGCTAAGGATTATGGTACTGAAGCATTGAGTGGTGGTAAGGTAACGGTCTATACTGGTTCATTTGAAATGGTGGGTGGTCAACAAATCTATGATTTGGGTGATGATAACGTTGTAACACTCGAAAGTGGTTCAACATTGAATGGTCTCACATTACGTAGAGTATATCATACACAACCCCCTGCAATCATTAGATACTTTGACCCATTTGTGGGTACTGGTATGGGTTCTCAACAAATGATGAATACTTTTGGTTGGGGTAATTACTCACCTGGTGTATCGTTTATGATGCAGCCAATGTTTGATGACCTTTTAAGACTACAAGCAATTGAATTCAACGATTATATTCGTAAATCATCCTATGGATTCCACGTTGATGGTCAACGTATCCGATTATACCCAATCCCATCAACTGGTGATGGTGGTGCTAAGGTATACTTTGACTACACATTAGATAGTGAAGTAAATTCACCAATAGCAAACTCAAATGTGGTAAGTGATTTATCCAACGCACCATTCAATAGACTAACATACTCAAACATTAACTCAGCGGGTAAGCAGTGGATTGCAAGATATGCTTTAGCATTATCAAAAGAGATGTTGGGTGCAGTAAGAGCTAAGTTCTCATCAATTCCAATTCCTGGTGCTGATGTAACACTCGATGGGTCAGACCTTCGTAACGAAGCATCTGCTGAAAAAGAAGCATTGATGACTCAATTGACTGAAATGTTAGAATCAACATCTCGTAGAGCATTGATGGAAGCAAGAAAAGAAGAATCTGAGTATTTAGAAGAAACTCTTAATAGAGTACCACGACCAATTTTTATAGGATAACCAAATGGCTTTATTCGGTGGACAACGTGATATGGCATTATTCAATAAGTTGAATAAAGAACTTATCAACGACATTATTGATACTGAAATCTACTATTACCAAGTAGCATTGACCGAAACAAAGTCAAATCTATATGGTGAGGGTAAAGATAAGGTATTTAACCAACCCATTAAGATTCCTTGTTTGATTGAGCGTAACCAATCATCCCAAGTATCGGATGACTTTGGTCAATCATACACTCGCGAGGTTCAGTTTAGATTTTTACGTGATACTTTAGTGGATAAGAACCTTGTACCCGAAGTTGGTGATATTATCCAATGGAATGGTGAATATCACTTGATTGATGCACAATACTCTTACCAATACTTTGCAGGTAAAAACCCAACAACTTGGGATGGTGGTGAAACACAAGGTCTTAATGTATCTATTATATGTGATGCACACGTTACAAGACAAACAACAATTAGATTGGTTGATAATTATAAAGGTAATTCGAGACAAAACGATAACGAAGTACCATTAGGACTATAAGATGGCAAGTAAGTATAGAAACGAAGACAAGTCGAAACCAAACCTTACTCAAACTCAATCCTCTACCTCAGAAGATGTGAAACTGAATAAGGCAAAGCAACTTCGTAGAGACCAAGATAACGTAAAGAACGTTTCGGTTGGTATTTACGACATTGACTCTGCATTTTCTAACTTCTTACAAAATGATGTTAAACCTACTATCGAAGATGATGGTAGATTCTATCCAGTTCCAGTAATGTACGCATCTCCAGAGAAATGGGCATCTGCTCAAAGAGATGGATTTATGAAAGATGATAATGGGATGATGCTAACCCCAGTAATCTCTTTTAAAAGAAACAATCTTTCAATCAATACGGATTTAGCAAAGTTAAAAGTTGCTGAGAACGAAGATACACATCAAATGTTCGAAAGAACTTACACCAAAGTAAATAGATACGACCAATTCTCAGTTTTAACTGGTCAGACTCCAAAAAAAGAATATATGTCAGTTGAAAGACCTGATTATGTAAATTTGGAGTATGAAGTGGTTGTATGGTGTGACTATATGGAGCAGGTCAATAAGATTGTAGAACAAATCGTGTTTTTCCAAGGCCGTTCATTTGGTGATAGATACAAATTCGTAATCAAAGGTGATTCTTACTCATTTGAAACCATTTCAGAGATGGGTCAAGATAGAATTACTAAAGCAAGTATCAATCTCACTGCCAAAGCATATATCGTTCCAGAATATGCAGCGATGTCTAACAATACTAAACGTAGAATATCAGTTGGTAAGGTATCTTGGGGTGAGAGTCCAAAATTAGGTGGAAATGAGTCCTACCCAACCATAGGTAATGAATAATATTTACATATTTATATAATAGAACAAAAAACATAAGGTTATGGAAGAAAAGACAATGATTCAATTCTCTCAAGAAGAAGTGAACAAAATCCAAGAGTTTCAACAAAAAGTAATAACCACCAATACAAGAATTGGTGAAATCGAACTACAAATCCACGGATTAGAGCAGGAGTTCCAATCGTTGAAAAGCGAGAAGCAATCGTTGATTGATGGATACACTACTTTAAGACAACAGGAAATGGAATTGAGTGCAGAATTGAAAGATAAATATGGTGAGGGTACTTACGATATTAACACAAATCAATTCACACCTACAAAATAAGTAGTCGTTTCCCTATTTTTTGGTGTATTTATTATAAGGAAAACCAAATTTTAGAATTTAGGAGAAAATAATGGCTGAAAGAATTGTAAGTCCTGGCGTATTTACACGAGAAAAAGACCTCTCATTCCTACCTGTGGGTATTGGTGAGATTGGTGCTGCTCTTATCGGGCAATCAATCAAAGGACCTGCTTTCGTTCCAACGAAAGTAGAATCATTTAACGAATTCCAACAAAAGTTCGGTGGTCTTACTGAAGATTCATATCTTCCGTATACTGCTCAAGCTTATTTAGAAGAAGCAGGTACTGCGACCATCGTAAGAGTATTGGGTCAGAGTGGGTATACTGCCAAACCATTAGCATTAGTGTTAACTGGGTCTGGTCTATCTCAAACAGTCGCTGCAGTTTTACACCCAACTACTACATTGGGCAGTGGTGATATGGACACTTCTACAATAACTGATGGTGAAGGTGCCGGTTCTTTTGTTTTGACATTAGATGGTAGTGGTATCAATAGTGCAAGTGATGTAAATGTAACATCTGCATCTCTTGACCCAAGTAGTGCTAATTATATCACTAAGATATATGGTTACGCACCTAAGTCATCTAAAGATGCATATACACTCTTAAACTTCTCAACATTCCAATCTTCTTCATTGACTGATGCTAACGTAACTGCATCTTTACAACAAGTAGATATTGATTACACAAATTCATACTTGGAAGCAAGTACTCCTTGGATTAAATCTCAAAAAGTTGGTGGTGTTGCTTCTAACTTGATTAAATTCCATACACTATCTCACGGTAACTCTACTAACTACGAATTCAAAGTTGGTATCCGTGACATTAAACCAGCTTCAGAGGTGCCAGGTTCTGAATATGGGACATTTAGTGTAATCGTAAGAAGAGTAGACACAGCTAAGATTCCTAATTCAATCTTTGGACAAGGTGTTCAAGATACTGATGTTAGACCAAACATTGTAGAAGAGTTCCAAGGTGTAAACCTTGACCCTAACTCACCAAACTACATCAAAAGAGTAATTGGTGATAGATGGATTACAGTTGATGCTAATGGTAAATTGACATCTAATGGTGATTACCCTAATGCATCTGCTCATATTAGAGTAGAGGTTGCAAGTGATGTTGACGCAGGTTCAATTGATTCAACACTTGTACCATTCGGATTTGGTGCTGTAACATCACCACTTCACTCAACATACAACCTACCCTCTCCAACTTACAACGTATCACAATCAATTTCAGGTGAATACAATAAGAAAGCATTCTTGGGTTACTCGTTTGATTTCACATCAACTGATAATTTGAACTTCTTACAACCACTTCCAAAGACAAACACCGAAACTGTTGGTAATGACTTTGATTTGGCAGAGTGTGTTACTGATACTGATGGTGATGGTACATTCACTTCTATCACACTAACTTCAAATGTAGATGCTAAGAAATTCTTAGTACCATTCCAAGGTGGTTTTGATGGATACGAACCAAATAGAGTAGTAAACGTAGGTTCAGCAATTGTTGCTGGTAATAACCAAGGTTTTGATATGTCATCTGCTACGGCAGCCGGAACAGTTGCTTATAGAAAAGCAATTGACGCAGTATCAAATCCTGATGAGTTCGATATCAATATGATTGCACTTCCAGGTGTTATCAATAGATTACACTCTTCAGTAACTACTTACGCTAAAGATATGTGTGAGGATAGATTGGATTGTTTCTATGTAATGGACGCAGGTGGTTACTCTGACTCTATCGCAACTGTAAACAACTCACTAACTTCATTTGACTCAAACTATGTGGCTACATACCACCCTTGGGTTAAGATTTTAGATACTGACAAGAACAAGCCAGTATGGGTTCCGCCAAGTGTTGTATTACCAGGTGTTATTGCATTTAACGATGCTGTAGGTGCTGAATGGTATGCACCAGCAGGTTTGAATCGTGGTGGTCTTCCAAATGTAATTGAAGTGAAGACTCGTTTGACTCACGATGAAAGAGATACACTATATGAAGCAAGAGTTAACCCAATTGCTACGTTCCCTGGTCAGGGTGCTACGGTATTCGGTCAGAAGACACTACAAGCTAAACCTTCTGCATTGGATAGAATCAATGTAAGAAGATTGTTAATCGCAGTTAAGAAATACATCGCATCTTCAACAAGATACTTGGTATTCGAAAACAATACTGCTGCAACAAGAAATAGATTCTTATCAATTGTAAATCCATACTTGGAATCAATCCAACAAAGAAATGGTTTATATGCATTTAGAGTAGTGATGGATGACTCCAACAACACTCCAGATGTAATTGATAGAAACATTATGGTAGGGGAAATTTACTTACAACCAACTAAGACTGCTGAATTCATTGTACTTGACTTCAACATTCTTCCAACTGGTGCTGCTTTCCCTGAAGCATAAATGTAGAATTTAGACTATTTATTAGAAAGACAATAGGAGATTATAAATGGCACAGCTATTAGACCCAAATGAAATTATGTTCACCAACTTTGAACCGAAGATGTCCAATAGGTTCATTATGTATATCGAAGGTATCCCTGCATACTTGGTGAAAACCGCAGCAAGACCTGAGATTAACAATGGTAAGGTGACTATCGACCATATCAACACACGTAGATATGTAAAAGGTCGTTCTGAATGGCAAGATTTGTCAATTACATTGTATGATGCAATTGTACCATCTGCTGCACAAGCTACTATGGAGTGGGTAAGATTACACCACGAATCAGTAACTGGTCGTGATGGGTACTCTGACTTCTACAAGAAAGACATCACATTCAATAGTTTGGGTCCTGTTGGTGATAAAGTAGAAGAGTGGACACTTAAAGGTGCATTTATTCAATCGGCAAACTTCTCAGATATGGACTACTCTGGCGAAGACCTTGCAACGGTTGAAATGACATTAACTTACGATTACGCTATCTTACAATACTAAAATACGGATTGTGCTAATTGCAAAATGATAATTGAGAACCCTCACCTTTCGGTGGGGGTTTTTGTATTATAAATGTTTGGGTTACATACTTATATAAGGTTAACCAATATAGTAACAAGGAAAGTTATGGCAGATTTACAAGATGATTACAAGTTGTCAGATGCTGAGTTAGCTGCTCAGTTAAGACAACAACACGAAGTGAAGCAAGTAAGTGATTACAAGTTTCCAACGGAAATTATCGAACTACCTTCACGTGGTTTGATTTATCCAAAAGAAAATCCACTTTCAAGTGGTAAAATCGAAATGAAGTATATGACTGCAAAAGAAGAGGATATCCTCACTACTCAGTCTTATATTAAAGATGGTTCGGTGTTAGACCGACTATTCCAATCCCTTATCATATCAAATGGTGAAGGTCAACCTATCAAATACGTTGATTTAGTCACTGGTGATAAGAATGCAATTATGATTGCTGCTCGGATTTTGGGATATGGTAAAGATTACGAAGTGGAAGTCGAAGACCCATATAGTAATAACAAACAAAAAGAAACCATCGACCTCACTCAGTTCGAAAACAACGAGTATGATGGGTCTAATCAAATAGAACCTAATAAAAATGAGTTCGAGTTCACCTTACCACGTTCAGAACGTAAAATTACCTTTATGGCGATGACTGAAAGTAAAGAACGTAAGGTAAAACACCAAGTTGAAGAATTAAAGAAAGCAAATCGTAAGTTGAAAGATGCTACATCAAGAGAACTGACTACACGATTGAAAAATATGATTCTATCAGTTGATGGTGATTCAGAACAAAAAACAATTAATCATTTCGTTGATAACGAACTATTTGCAGTAGACTCAAAGGCCCTCCGAGCATATATCAATGAAGTAATTCCTGACATCGATTTGACTTGGGAATTTGTATCGGAGGAAACCGGGGAAGGGAGAATGATGCAACTGCCAATGGACACGTCCTTTTTTTGGCCTGAGTCCTAACTATCGACAGTATCTACACGCACACATTTTCGACTTGATTTACCACGGAAATGGTGGTTTTACTTGGTCTGATGTTTACAATATGCCGGTTTGGGCAAGAAAGTTTTATATCAATAAGATTATCGAATTCAAACAAGAGGAGAAGAAAGCAAACGACAAAGAAGCTGCTAAAATCAAGGCAAAGACAAGAAAGTAAGGAAGACCCAACTTAAAGTTGGGTTTTTCTATATTTATTACTATATGGAGATTATATGAAATCAATCAAAAAATCAGAACTTACTGAATTATTGAAATCAAAGGGACTTGATGAGGGTTTCATTGATAGAATTTTCAATAGAGTAAAGGTAGCTAAGAAAAAGTCCGAATTGAAAGATTTAGAACGTGAGTTGGAGAAATTAGAAAATGACCCCGAATTCAAATCTATCTTAAAGAAGTATAATATCAAACAAGTATACTAATAGGTGGACTTATAAATGGCTGATAATCAAGAACGTATAAATCAGATAAAGCAGGAAGATGCAATTCAACGGAATCTATCTACGATTCTACAAGAACGCATTACTAAGACTGGTGAACTCACTAAAGCTCAAAAAGCATTGGTTGAGAGTACATCTGGTGTACAGGACCTCGAATCTAAAATATTATCAGTTCAAGAGGAAAAAGAGAAAGTCCTCAAAAAAGTTGCGAAGTTTAATAGACAAACTGATAAAGACTTATTATCACATCTCGACACAGTTGAGAAATACTTGGAAACTGAAAAACAGATAAAGGATAATAAACAAAAGCAAAAGGATGTTCAAAAGGAATTAACTGATGAGATAAAATCATCATTAGGGTATTCTTCAGAATTAGCAGATTTATTTGCAGCAGGTGGTGTAATGGCACTTGGTGCTAAAGCATTCGTATCAGCAGTTGAGAATATAAAAGCAGGATTTAGTGAAACCACAAATCAAGCTACTGAATTATATAAAAGTCTCGGAATTTCAGCCGGAGAAGCAGCAGGTCTTGCCGGTGATATGCAATTAGCAGCATCTACCTCATTATTATACGATATGAACGATATGGCTTCTGCAGCAGGTGCATTATCTGATAGATTTAACACTACTCAACATATTACACGTGATATGATGAAAGATGTCGCAGCTATTACATCACTAACTGGTGATGCTGCCTCTGCAACCGATTTAGCAGTAGCATTTGAAAACGCAGGTGCTGATGCTGGTAATCTAACATCCGAGATTAAAGACATTGCTCAAGGTGTGGGTGTCAACGCATCCGCAGTGATGAAAGATATGGCAGATAATCAACATATGATGTTGGGTATGTCAAAAGAAGAAATTAAAGTGTTAGCACAAAAGTCAGCAGAACTTGCCAAACAAGGTTTGTCTATCTCCAAGATGAGAGATGTGTCTGATAATATGTTAAATGTTGAAAGTTCACTACGTGCTGAAATGAAGGCAAGACAAATGGGTCTTGGTGATATGTTGGGTGATACTGAGGCAATGAGAAACGCTGCATTTGAAATCCAATATGGTGATGCTGAAAAGGGTGCTGCTATGATGGCTCAATCTATAAAAGATGCAGGACTTAGTACCGAAAAACTCGGTAGCATGGGATATAAACAACAGCAAATGTTAGCAGATGCATATGGTATGTCTTCGGATGAGCTAATGAAGATGGTTCAGACTCAAGAGCAGAATGCAGACCTCACTCAAAAATATGGAGACACTATGGGTGGTCTCATTGGTGGTGCTAAGGCATTTGCTGGAACGGCAGTTGGTGGTTTCAAGACTATGGGTATTGAACTTGCTAAGTTGATAGGGCAATACGCAGTAATGAATATGATGCAAGGTAAGGGTGGTAAACTCGGAATGGGTAACCTAATGCCAGGTGGTAAGGGTGGTTCTTCTGGTGGTGGTTCTCCCGAAATGCCAAAAGGTGGTGGTAAAGGAATGGGTGGTATGACTAAGGCAATATCAGGAATTGATGCCAAGAAACTACTCGCCGGAGGCGCTGCACTCGCATTAGTCGCCGCATCAGTATTCATATTCGCTAAAGCAGTCCAAGAGTTTATGGAAGTATCTTGGGAAGCAGTCGCTATGGCAGTTGTATCTATGTTAGCTCTTGTTGGAGCACTTGCATTAGTGGGTGCTATTATGATGAGTGGTGTAGGTGCAGTTGCAATCCTTGCTGGAGCAGCTGCAATGTTAGTAATCGCAGCCGCATTATTAGTGTTGGGTATTGCTATCCAAGAAATTGCTAAAGGGTTTGGGATGTTCGGAGAACTAACAACTCAACTAACTGCATTGGTAATGATAGCACCAGGACTTATCGCATTGGCAGGTGTATTTGCTATATTAGGTGCATCTATGATTCCACTCGCTATGGGTCTCGCATTGATTACACCATTACTACCAACTCTAATGATTTTGGGTGTATTCTTACCTATGATTGCTGGGGCACTTGGTCTTGGTGGTGGTGATTCTGACTCAAGTGCTGGTGGTGGTCAAAAATCTGACCCACTTCTCGATGAAATTAAGGGACTTCGTAATGATATTCAATCTCAACCAATTCAGATTGTTATTGATGATAAAGTGGTTTCTACGATGAATAAGAAAAATGTAAGAATGCAGTCTTATAGAGACCAACTGAAGTAAGGATACGTAAATGGCATTAAAAGACTTAAAATCAGACTTATCTAAGTTTAGAAAACCAATAGAGAAACCACTCATCGATAAAAAGAGAGTGGAAGTCCCTAAGTCTTCTAATCAGACTCCTCTATCTCAATTTGTAGATAAGACCCCATCTGCTCCTAAATCAAATACGACTACCCCTAAACAAGGTGTGACACCAAACAAATTTGATAACTCATCAAACTATTTGGGTGAAACATCTCAACCCAAATTTGATAACTCATCAAACTATTTGGGTGAGACTACACCATCTAAGATGTCTTTATCAGAAAGATTCTTAGGTCAGACCGAAACACAAGAAGTTCAACAAGGGGATAAATTCAAAGGTGAAACCGAAACAGCAAATATTACTCAAGGAGATAGATTTAAGGGTCAAACGACTCCTCAAGACTACTCCAATGCTGAAAAGTTCAAAGGTGAAACCAATCCTACCGAATTCAAGTTCACTCAACAATTCTTAGGTGAAACCACACCAAACGACTTTTCATTAACTGAGAGATTCTTGGGTGAGACTACACCAACTAAGTTTGATTTATCAGAGAACTTTTTAGGTGAGACCGATGTACCAAATATGGTATTGGAAAGTCCATTTAAGGGTGAGACTACTCCAAGTAAATTTGAGTTCAATCCACATTTAGAAACTCAGGCGACTGAGCCTACATTTGTTGACTTCATCACTAACGATGATGCTAAAGGATTTTCACCATTCCAACAACCACGAAATAATTCTACATTTGTTGGGGTAGACCCTTCACAAACTCAGTTTGAAGGTGTAACTCCAATTAGCGGCCAGTTCGTAATAAATCAATATGGTGTAACACGAGATAATGATGGTGGTTTGGGTACGACTTATACTGATAAACTCCTAAAAGATACTTACAACAAGTTCAATCTAAAAGAAGACTCGTATAATTCCTCAATCTTCAAGCAACCATTTATACTAAGTGGTATTCAAAAGGAAAAGGGTGAACCCGAAACATTGGGTGTGGGTTCATTCTCATTTATCAGAGGTGGTGCTATTACCTCAACTGCACGAGCTGCAATTGATGTAGTAAGAATGGGTCAATTCCTATTAACACCTCGTGGTATTACTTGGGGATTAAAACAAGTTGGGATGCAGAGAAGTCAGAGGTATGGTAAAACATTTACTCCAGTAAACTTACTTGCATCTCTTGGTGGACAACACCTTGGTTTAAAATTTGATAGACCTGGTGTTCAACCAATTGGTGATGAAACTTGGAAATACGATACTAATGGATATCTAACTGAAGTATATAATGTATTTAGACTCCAAACTAAAAATAGTGTATTACCACTTAGAGTAGACCCACGTGGTGGATTTGACTCTACATATGGTATCGGAGTAACCACATACAATAGACAACACAACTCATTCTTTACTAAGGGTCAAGATGAGCAGGATAGGTTTGCAAACTTTAGTCAAAGAACAAATCCATTTGATTTAACATTCGACCCATTCGTAAACTCATATGAAAAGACTGTAAGTTTACCAAATGGTGAGTTAACATCACAACGTGGTGAGTTTGATACCAAAACACAACAAACTCCAAACTTACTATCATCCGAAGGAAGAACTATTGGGTTTGGAAACGATATTAGTGATTACGAATCAATATCATATGGTACGATTCAGAAGATACAAGATAAGGATGCAAGTAATTACAAAGGTGACTTTAGAAATCTTAAAAAGGCAAAGTTCAATAGACTTAGTGATGTTGAAGCGGGTACTAATTATGAAGAGTATAACCTTGAAAAAACATATGGTACACCTTCAACATTTAAGACCAACTTAGAACGTATTGACCCACTTAACAAGAATCGTAGAATTGATAGTGTATATGAGTCAGTTTACAATGCTAAACTACAAAATGACTTGGTACATCTATTCTTTTCATACGATAATTCTGATGGTAGTCAAAACACAGGAAAGATAATTCAATTCCGTTCTACAATTAATGGAGTTACTGAAACCTTCTCACCATCGTGGAACGGAATCAAATATCCTGGTCGTGCTGATAAAGCATATATGTATAGTGAATTCGAGAGAACACTATCATTTAACTTTAAAGCATATGCTACATCGAGAGATGAGATGAAAAATATGTGGAAGAAGTTGTCTGAACTATCTAAACTTACAATGCCGACATATGCAGGGTCTGCTTACTCTGGGCACATTTGTTATTTTAGATTAGGTCAACTTTGGGGTAATGGTACTAAAGGTGTTCCATCATTAATAACATCACTAACCTATACCATTCCAGATGATTTACCTTGGGATATAAATCACGATGGGAAGTTATCTGAATTACCATTAGGTGTCGATGTAAATATTGGATTAACTATTCTCCCCGAAACTATTTATAAGAGTAGTAAGAATCACTATTCTTTCTATGAGACTAAAGGATTTCAATAATGAATAGATATGATAATATAGAGGTTCAAAAAGACAAGAAGGGTCGTAGATTCAGAAAGACTACACTACTTCCTATTATAGAACCAAATGTCGATGATATCTACATCATAGGTCAAGTTGGTGATAGATTGGATAATCTTGCATTTAAATACTACCAAGATTCATCACTTTGGTGGATTATCGCAAGAGCAAATAATATTGGTAATGGTAGTCTGACTGTACCAATTGGTATCCAATTAAGAATACCACAAAACCAATTTGAAATCATAGATGAGTATAAAGAATTAAATGGTATCGAGTAAGTTATGTCAGATATATTCAATCAAGGTGCTATGTCGTTACCACCAAATCCATTTGGTAGTAGACAACGTGCATACAAACGAAGAGCGTATGGTAGTGTAAGTGTAGTTGGTAATGACCAATTCACGTGTTCAGGTGGTGGATTCTCTCTAACCTTTGGTGGTGATAGTGAAACTAAGTTTTCCCAAGGTGGGGCATTACAACCACGTAGTGGTGGTAGATATGTACCCAACCCATACCTAACATCGATAACCACAAAAAACCAAGGTGGTGGTGACATAACCGATACTGCACTTTGGGAAATTGAATTTCAATATACTTGTTATGGTACTGACCAACTAAATAAGTGTTCAAATGCATTTATGATTCCTGGTATGTTGATTGATGTGGTCATAGGGTACGACCCTGGTGACAAGTTAACGATACCAAAAGCAAGATTATACGACTTTAGTTTTTCATACAATTCGGATGATGGTAGTTACTCGTGTACTGCAAAGTGCTTGGGTTCTAATTCAAAATCAGCAGTAGCAGGTGCTCTAAAAGTAAAACCAAGTGAAAATGGGTCTGAAATAACCGATGAGGGTGGTAAGACCATTAAGGGTTATTCCATAATTAAACAACTTCAAAACAATTGTGATAATGAGTTGAAGTTAGACCGTGATGCTGATGGTAACTTGAAAAATACAAATGTACCTTCAAGAGATGGAACTGCTAAATCAGTCGGGTCGTATGGTCTTATTAAAGGACAAAAAGACGCAGGTATGTGGGATATGTTATTTTCGGGTGGTAGTGCTGATAATATATTAGTACCAGTAGTTCAACTCAAGGAAGTGGTAGCATTCTTAGATAATCTCGTAGGTAATGTCTATGTATTTGATGCAACATACTCATCAAAATTATCAAAATTACAATCAGCAGACCCAATGGCATTTTGTTTACCAGGTTCAGCAGGTAAATATGGTGAAGGTAACGACTTTTCAAAATTAGGTGGTTCATTTGGTCAAGTGGGTGATATATGGGTATCAATCCCCAAGTTACTACAAATTGAAGATTCCGTAATGCAGTCTAAAAAAGAAGACAATAAAGAATATACCACTAACGAGTTGTTAAATAAGGTATTTGCCGAACTAAGTTCGTGTACTGGTGGGGCAGTTGATTGTTTTGTAGCAGAACGTGATAATAAGTTCAATATAGTCAATCGTAAGAATGATATAAAGAAGGGGACTAAGGGAACTGTAATCAAGTTATTAGACCCAAATTCACCAGTTAAGTCTTTAAGTATGTCTTCGAATATGGACCCTGATATGGCCGCAATTGCATTCGCAGGTGGCAGTGGTCCATATCCTAAATCGGTTATTGAGAGCGTATTCGCAGGTTGTAAACCAAAAGAGACCGATTCAGCAAAACCACTACCATCGCCTGAAGAAAAGTTAGCTGAAAAGATTAAAGAAATTGGTGAAAGTTACTCAGCAGAAGTTGCTCAAGATTGTAAGGGTATTCTAAAAGAGTATGTTAACCAAAATCTAACTCAAATCTCAATGAGATATGGGATTGACCTAAGTGTTACCTTTGATGGGTGGAATGGTCCTAACTTTATGGAGAGATTTAGTGTAAGTCCTTTACCAAACGCAGTAAGTGGTGCTGATGTCTATTACGCAGTTGGTGAAATTGAACATAAATGTGATGGTGAAACTTGGGACACTACGGTTGTCGGATATATGATGGTTAACGGATAATGAGTAGAAAAAAGATATATTACCCCGAAGGTCAAATCCAAAAAGGACTCTACACTCAAGGTGCTGAGTGGATGTTGGAAGATGGTACTGAATACATTGGTGATTACCATAGGTATATTACTGGTGAGGTGTTTACTAAATCAGCATACATCAAAAACATATCCCAAAAACTCATACCTTATGTAAACCTATCACAAAATGACAATAGAGTAAAGTTTGAATACGATAGTCTTAGAGGTGAGGAAGTAGAATCATTTGTATTTGCAAGATATGAAAAGTCAATACCACTTCAGAGAGACTATGATAGTGGGTTTTACTATCGTTACTTTGCTAAGAGACACTTTGATGGGTTAATTACTGAAATTAGTAAAAACACATACGACCTACTCCAATCTGAACACTATAAAACATTAGAGTTGGCTTGGAAACTTAGGGGTGATGCACCTATTGTAAATCAACGACAAGTAAATACTGCCGAAAAAGACATCGAGGGTATCTCAAACTATATTACGGATTATTCTGAATTCGTTAAAGTTTAACAATTTCTTAACATTATGCATTTGGTAAAGTCCATATCTTTCACTATATTTACTATGTAATAATGAGAGATATGAAAGTATTAGGAAAAAAGTACGGAATCGAAATCACGAAACCTTGGAATAAGGAAATGTATGACCACAACGACAAGGTTGCTGACTTGATGAAAGCCGAGTTAAAACTTGCTCTTGTCAAGGCATACAAGAACAAAGATGAAGAACTCCTAAGAGGGGTTGCTTCGGTGATTGAACCTTCTGGATATGGATATGGATTCGATATGGAAGGTATCTACAAAGATGCTCTGAATGGGTTGGAGATGGTTCAAAACTATTGGTTGAACGAAGAATATCCTTATGGAGTAGAGAAAGGTATCGTTCCTTCAGTTGAACTTGAGTTTATTGGTTACTAAAGTTTAACAATTTCTTAACATTAAAGGTTTGGTGGTTTCCTAAATAATCACTATATTAGTAGTGTAAGAGTGAGAAAGTTAAATCAAATTAAAAAGTAAAAAATGACTTATCAAGAATTAAATCAGTTGAGTATCGAACAATTACGAATGTTAAACACCAAAGTAATTGAAGTGATTAAGATGAAACAAAGTGAAGCTGCGATGGACATCAAAGAAGAACTTTACATTGGTGCTAATGTGAGTGTTAATCACCCAAAGTTGATGGGTAAACAACTACGAGTTGAGAAAATCAACCGAACCAAAGCCAAACTCAAACTTTTGAATGGTGGTGGTTTTTGGAATGTTCCATTAAGTATGATTGAGTTAAACAAATAAGATATGATAGTTCAGAAACCAAAAAGTGAAGGTATCACAATTGACCTAACGGGTCCTCAAGGGAATGCATTTTTCCTTATTGGGACTGCTACTAAACTCGCTCGACAACTTGATTTGAATGAGTATGAAGTTTTGAATGAAATGAAGAGTGGTGATTACGAAAACCTTCTTCAAGTGTTTGACCGATACTTCGGTTCATTTGTAACTCTTTATCGTTAAGATATGACACGAGTGGAAAACGAACAATGGCTCAAAATGGCCAATCAACTCCAACATAAGGGGTTAAACCCCCAAGAGTGGGGGGTTATGGTTGAACTTCGTAAAAAGATGTTGATTAGCAAGGGTAAGAATCCAAACCATTACGACTTAGGTTCAACACGATGTTCTAAAAAGTTTGGATACTAACGAATAATTTCGTATATTACCCTTTGTGAAGATAGTAGATACAAACGAAAGATTACATAAACGCATTTCTTCCTTGTCAAGTAAGGTGTTGGTGTTTCCCATTCTAACAAGTTTGGAGAAACACCCTCATCTTTCAAGGATATCGGGTATTATCATATCAGATGGTGATACTGACCTCTTTGTGAATTATAACAACATAGATGCAAGTTGTGTAACTGACCCCATAGACTTCAGTTTGTTCGAAGAGGTGTGTGTAGTGGGTTTAAAGGAGTTCTTACACCACTACGACTTCCTACCTAATATGTTTGACCTTGAGATGGAGTTATTCCATCAGGCACGAGATTTCGAGGTAGATGAGAAACCTATATATACAATCTTTAGAAGAAGAAAAGCACCTAAAGCAAATGACCTCATTCCAATTTGGAAACACTACGAACAATTCCAATCGTGGAAATCTATATGGTCTGATTTGACCCCAAGTAAGTTTAGTCAATTGTATCCAACTGGATTGCAGTGGATGGAGAGTAGTGGGTTACATACTGATAATGGTATGGAATATACCCAATACAATATGTTGACCACAACTTCACGACCATCCAATACCTTTGGTGGTGTGAACTATGCCGCCCTACCAAAAGATGGTGAGGTTCGTAAGAGGTTCATATCACGATTTGAAGGTGGTAAGTTGTATCAGTTAGATTTCGATGGGTATCACATTCGTTTGATTGGTAAATTGATAGGTGTAGACATACCATTAGACATCAAAGCACATAAGTGGTTGGCAGACCAATACGGAGCAGACCTCAAGGATGCAAAAGCAATTACATTCCGACAATTATATGGTGGGGTGCAGGATGAATACAAACATATTCCATTCTTCAGTAAAACCGCTCAGTATATAGAGACATTGTGGGGTGAATTTACACGAAATGGTGAGGTTCATACACCACTATTGAAGAGAAAACTTACTTTTGATAAAGATTTAAACAAAAACAAGGTATTTAACTACATTCTTCAGTCCGTTGAGACCGAACGAAACATACTTATATTGGAGAAACTATCTAAAATGATATCTTCTCGTAAGTCCTTACCCATCCTCTACACATATGACTCGATTTTATTTGATGTCCACCCCGAAGATGGCAATGAACTTATATTGGAAATAAAGAAAGTAATGGAGTCTGATGGATTTCCAACGGATGTAGAAATTGGTGATAATTATAAAGATATGGTTAAGGTCGAATTATAGATATTTATGGTTATGAAGAAACTTATCAATTACATAGCACAGCAAGTGTGGAACGAAGTGGGTGTAACTCTAAACGAGGGTATCACCAACGAAGAGTCGTTGAAAGCTACTTATAAGGTAGTTTCAGAAATCATAGGTGAAGAATTTGCCGAAGAGTTAATCAAGAACTTATTGGAAGCCGAGGAAGAAGACAAAAAAGTTGATTCCAAGAAAGATGATACTTCGGAGGAGCCGGTTGAGGATGAGCCAGACTTCGACTCAGATGACCAAAAGAGTATGATGACTCAAGCAGAGAGGGATGCTCTTAATGAAGCAAGTTTCTTAGACCCAAAATACAAACCAGGTCATCAGATTATTGTGGCAACACCACCACCATTTGCTAAAAAACTCAAAAAGGGTGATGTTCTTACTATTGTAACTGACAAACCAGGTGAGCCTGATTATGGAGATGGTGAGTATGAAAAAACACTACAATTTCCAGATGGAACTGAATTTAAAGTAGCATCGAAAAATACAGGATACGCATCTTCTTACTTCACTCACTTAAAATCCGGCAAAGCAATGCCAAGTGGTGAGGATTGGGAATCTCTAATCATTGTGGCATACAACAATACATTCGAAGGATACGAGTGGGAACGTGCAGAGAAGTTTTGGGCAGATTATGGTAATGATGCAAGAAAGATTGCTGACTCCTTCAAGAAAGAAATTAAATCCAAATCACTATCTCAGTTAGGTGCATCAACTGCACCACTAAACTCAGATTGGGGTGGTTCTAATAAAACACCAAAGACTGACATTTTAGGTGATAGTGATGAGAGAATCTCATTAAAAAAAGCAGGTGGGTCACAACTAATGAGTGGTGGTCAAGAGGAAGCACTTGCGACCTTTGATGCAGCAATGAAAATGGTAGGTGAGAACAAACCAAAGATTTTGGATTCATTCTTAAACACCTTAGAAGATAAAATGGGTAGGATGAGTCAAAAAGGTACGATTTCAGCACTTGAAGCACTAAGAGACAGTGGTGAAAAACTAACACCCGAACAAGAAACTGCAATTGCAGAAATGCAGCAGCTACAACTCAATGCTCAAGAAATAAATAAAGATATGTCTTTGGTATTTAAAGATATATACTTTAAGTCGTGTTTTTGTTTTGAAGCAGCAACTGGTACTAATAAGTTTGCAGACAAAAATGCAATTGCAAACGAACTAATCGAGTTCAACCCAGGTAATGGTAAGATTACGGCACACTTACCTATGAAGAAGATTGAAGATGCAAAACCATTGGCACAATCTAACTCATTCTATGTATCATTCAAAACAGGTGGGGGTGGTTCTAAACCATACCTTGCTTTGAGAACTAAGAAGATGAGTAAGAAGCAGATGTTGGGTGAAGAAGTAGAATCATTCAGAGACATTGTAGTTGAGGAATTTTCAAAATCGGATTATGGTATGAGTATGTTGAACGAAGCAAACGAACAACAACTTAACGAATTCCAAATATTCAATAAATTGTCTAAGGGTCTCAAAAATGTGTCTTCTAAGATAAAGTCACAAGCAAAGAAAATCTTGGACGCAATATTAAAAAGAATCAAGCAAGCATTTGATGCGATAAAGAAATTGGGTCGTAGTATGTTTGATGGAATTATGCACTTCTTGGGTATGGAAGTGTCTTCGGTGAAAATTTCATCTGGTGGTCAATTCCCATTAGTGTAGGAGATAATGAGTGAGAACGCAGTTATTATGTACGTTCACCAACGAAGGTGAATTTGAAAATATAGTAGATACAATATTGAAGACTTTTGATTTATTCAGTCGTAAGATATTCGTATTGAAGTTACAACCATCGAATGAGTTGGTAGTTAGTTATAACATCATACCTAACTCATCATCGTTCTTACCATCTACCATTATGGTGCATAGAAAGAAAGAGTCCAACACGATGTATACAATCAATGCTTTGAATAGATTGATTACTACTGAAAATGGTGGAGTATTAGATAAGTCATTCCAAGTAAATTGGGATAAATATAGAAATTCAGTTATACTAACCGATGGGGATGGGTATAAGATAATGAGGACAAGTTTATTCCGAATTATCGATGTTAATTAACTTTAGCAGCCTATTTATATACACGTAGTTTGACTACAAAATAAAAAATAAAAAAATATTTTGAAATACATTTGGAGTTGTCACCCAAATGTTGTATATTAGTGACATAGTTAACAATTAATAATTAAAAAGGAACAATTATGGCTATTGATTTAGACGCAATCCGCAACCGTTTGAATACACTTCAAACAAAAGTAACAAAGACTGATAATCTTTGGAAACCTCAACCTGGCAAACAACAAATCCGTATTTTGCCTTACGTTCACAACACTTCAAATCCGTTTATCGAACTTTACTTCCACTTTGGATTTGGTGGTAAGAATGTTATCTCACCATCTTCATTTGGTGAAGCAGACCCATTATTAGAATTTGCTGAGAAGTTGAAAGCAACTGGAAATCGTGATGATTACCAATTGTCTCGTAAACTCACTCCTAAGATGAGAACATACGTTCCAGTATTGGTACGTGGTGAAGAGTCTGAGGGTGTAAAGTTTTGGGGATTTGGTAAGAACGTTTACCAAGAACTATTAGGATTCTTTGCAGACCCAGATTATGGTGATTTGACTGACCCAGTAAATGGTCGTGATATCACAGTAGAATTCAAAACCGCTGCTGAATTAGGTAAATCTTATCCTGAGACTTACATTCGTGTTAAACCAAACACAACTCCAATCTCAGAAGATTCTAACATTCTTTCGGCAGTTAAAGACCAAATCGAACTTCCAGGTATGTTCAAGAAAGTAACATATGAAGAAATGGAAGGTATGTTGAAAGAGTGGTTGGAAACTGGTGAAGTATCAGACTCTAACGACCAACCAGTTGCTGAGACATCTCAACCAACTCAAGCAACTTCTCCTGCATCCAATGTAAAGGATGCATTCGATGACCTATTTAACGACTAATTAGTATGGCTAAGAAGAAGAAGGAAAGTTCTCGTGATGAACTGTCTTCTATCCTCGCTGACAACCTAAACAAGAAGTTTAAGTCCGCCCACAAGGTGGCTTACTTCTTGGATGGGGAGGAGACCACCCCAACCGACTTAGATGAGTGGGTATCAACGGGGTCTCCTATGTTAGACTTGGCAATTTCAAATAGACCAAATGGTGGGTTACCAGTGGGTCGTATTACTGAGATTACAGGTTTGGAAGGAAGTGGTAAATCACTACTCGCAGCTCACTCAATCGCAGACACTCAGAAGAAGGGTGGTCTTGGAGTCTATATCGACACCGAGAACGCAATGAATCAAGAGTTCTTAGAAGCAATTGGTGTAGATGTAAACAAGATGTTGTATGTTCCATTAGAGACTGTGGAAGACATCTTTGAAGCAATTGATTCAATCATTGAATCAGTCCGTTCTTCTGACAAAAAGAAGTTGGTTACAATCGTAGTAGACTCCGTTGCAGGTGCATCTACTAAAGTCGAGATTTCGGCTGATTATGACCAAGCAGGTTATGCAACTCAAAAGGCCATCATTATCTCGAAGGCAATGAGAAAGGTAACTAACCTTATTGGAAGAGAACGAATTTCACTAATCTTTACAAATCAATTGAGAACTCGTATGGGTGTATCATTTGGTGACCCTTGGACTACGAGTGGTGGTAAGGCAATTGCATTCCACTCATCTTGTAGATTGAGATTGAAACAAATGGGTCAGTTGAAGTCAAAGGTTGGTGGTGTTGACCAAGTTGTGGGTATTAAGACCCGTGCTCAAGTCATCAAGAATCGTATGGGGCCACCATTACGTTCGGTAGATTATGATATCTACTTTGATAGTGGTATCGACAACTATGGTTCTTGGTTACAAATGATGAAGAGTTACAAGTTGGTAGGACAAAGTGGTGCTTGGTACACTTATGTAGATAAAGAGACTGGTGAGGAAATCAAATTCCAAGCCAAGAACTTTGAAGAGTTGTTGGAAGAGAGACCCGAAATGAAGGAGTCAATCTACAACCAAATTTGTGATGCATATATTATGTCTTACAAACAATCAAGTGCAGAAGCAAACATAGATAACGTAGAAGTAGCAGATTTCGATGAATAATAGATACGCAGAACTCCTCAAAGAAGTGAGTCAAGAACACAAGGTGAAGAAAGATGAACACCTAAATGATAGAGTACTCATCATAGATGGTCTCAATCAGTTTATTAGGGTATTTGGGGCAGTCCCTGCGTTGAATGATGATGGTGAACATTGTGGTGGTATAACAGGTTTCTTGTTATCCATCGCAGCCACCATTAGAAGATTGAAACCTACACGAGTTGTTATCGTGTTTGATGGTAAGGGTGGGTCAAATCGTAGAAAGTCAGTTTATAAAGGTTATAAGGAAGGTCGTACTGGTCTAACTAAAATCAACCGATTGGCAGGATACGAGGATTTGGAGGACCAACAAGAATCTATGAGAAAGCAATTTGCACGGCTAATTGAATACCTCCAAATCCTACCCATTTCCCTTACTTACATTGACTATGTAGAGGCTGATGATATTATCGCATATCTTGCCAATCATTACTTTAAGAAAGAAGTTACAATCATCTCATCAGACAAGGATTTCTTACAATTAGTAAATCCACGAATTAAAGTGTATGCACCTACTAAGAAGAAGATGTATGATGAAGCACTTGTAATGGAGGATTATGGTGTTAAACCACAAAATCTTGTATTCTATCGTGTAATTGAGGGTGATAAGTCAGATAATATCGAAGGTGTCCGTGGTGTTGGTCCTAAGACCATTCATAAAAAGATGCCATTCCTAAATGATGAGGTTATGGACTTAGATGGGTTCATCTCTAAAATCAAAACTGAATGTGATGATAAGTTGTCACAAAAGTTGATGGAAAATGTGACAACTATTGAGATGAATTATGGATTGATGCAACTCAAAGACCCCGAAATCTCATCTTCAATCAAATCAAATGTCAGAGATATTATGGACTCACAAGAATCAAACTTTGATGTGGTTGAGTTTAAGAAGATGTTTATGTATGATAAGTTATACACTGTATTTTCTAATATTGATAGTTGGTTGCAAAATTCGTGGTCACCATTGCACAACTTTTTGAAGAATAGTTTTGATACTAACAAATAATTTCGTATATTAGTCCTTATATGGAGAAGTTAGGAAGTAAGTTTAGCACATCGTTTCAGAATAAAGTAATCTCGGCAATTATATCCGATAGGTCGTATACCCGACAAATCTACGATATACTAAAGCCTGAGTACTTTGACTCCGAAGCGTCTGAATGGTTAGTTAAAACCATTTTAAAATATTTTGATGAGTACGAGACAATGCCAACATTGGATGTCCTTAAAGTCAAGATAAACACCATTGAGAGAGATGTGTTAAAGACTTCAGTAGTCGATACATTAAAATTCGCTTGGAATCACTTAGATAGTGAAGATTTAACTTATGTAAAGGAGCAAGTCCTTGACTTTTGTAAGAATCAATCTATTAAGAACGCAATCTTAGATTCGGTGACTTTATTAGAGGATGGTAAATACGATACCATTAAGAAGAATATTGATACTGCAATGAAAGCAGGTCAAGACTCTGATATAGGACACGAGTATAAGACTATGTTGGCAGAACGATATGAAGATTCAGTTCGTAATGTGGTTTCAACTGGATGGGATGTTGTTGATGAAATCACACAAGGTGGTTTTGGTAAGGGTGAGTTGATACTATTCGCTGCTCCTCCTGGAATTGGTAAGTCGTGGGCTTTGGTGAATATTGGTGTAAATGCAATGAAGAAGGGTAAAGTGGTAGCACATTATACTTTGGAGTTGAACGAAGGTTACACTGGTCAGAGATACGATGCAGTTCTAAGTGGTGTTGCGGTAGGTAATTTGAAGTACAATATGGAGGATGTCAAGAAGGCAGTCGAAAATGTACCAGGTGACCTTGTTGTAAAACACTATCCTACCAAAACTGCAAGTGTGACATCTTTAAAAGCACATATGGATAAGATGACCTTACAAGGTAAGAAGCCAGATGTGGTAATTGTGGATTATGCTGACCTTTTGAGAGGACCTGCTAAAGAAAAGAGACACGAGGAGTTGGAAGAAATCATCGAAGACCTTAGAGGATTGGCAGGTGAGTATGAAGTTCCAGTCTTCACGGCATCTCAGATTAATAGAAGTGGTGCTGAAGATGACATTATTACCGGCACCAAGATTGCTGGGTCATTCTCAAAGATGATGACTGCTGATTTCGTGGTATCTCTATCTCGTAAGATTGAAGATAAACTTGCAGGGACTGGTAGATGGCACGTAATTAAGAATCGTTTTGGACCTGATGGTATGACATTCCCATCTAAAGCAAACTTCTCAACTGGTCAAATCCACATTTATAATGATGATTCTATTGATGGTAGAAACACCACAAAGCAGATGAAACAAGGGGAGAGTTTAGTAAGAAAAGAATTAGCCCAAAAATACAAGGAAATGAGTGGTGATATTGGTTTTTAGAGACTATATATTACCACCCCAATTAACATATTGTCTAATAATTAAAAGAGGAGAACCCTATGGGTCTATTTGATAATCGAATACCATTTAAACCGTTTGAATACCCCGAATACTACACCGAAGGTTGGTTGAAACAAGCTCAAGCATTTTGGTTACATACCGAAATACCAATGCAAGGTGATATTAAGGATTGGAATGAAAATTTGTCAGTCGAAGAAAAGAATTTAGTTGGTAATATCCTTTTAGGATTTGCTCAAACGGAATGTGCTGTATCCGATTACTGGACCACTATGGTTACTAATTGGTTTCCAAAACACGAAATCAAGCAGATGGCAATGATGTTTGGTTCACAAGAAACCATCCACGCTACTGCATACTCATATTTGAATGAGTCACTTGGTTTAGAAGATTTTGAGGCATTCTTACACGAACCTGCAACTGCTGAACGTTTTGAGAATCTTGCTGAGGTATCAAACAACTATACCTACGAAGACTTGAAGAACAATCCAGAAGCAAGAGCTGAAGTAGCACGTTCACTTGCAATCTTCTCAGCATTTACTGAGGGAGTAGCACTATACTCTTCATTTGCAGTATTGTACTCATTCCAAATGAGAAACAAACTGAAAGGTATCGGTCAGCAAATGAAGTGGTCGGTGAGAGATGAATCACTACACTCTCGTATGGGATGTCAGTTATTCAAACATATGTGTGAAGAATATCCCGAACTATTGGAAGATTCTAAAGAGTCAATCCAAAAGGCCGCCGAGTTGATTCAAACATTGGAACACAAATACATCGATAAGATGTTTGAAATGGGTGATTTGGAAAATCTTAAAAAAGAGGACCTAAAGAACTTCATCAATCAGAGATTAAATGAAAAATTAAATGAGTTGGGTTACCAATCTATGTTTACATATGATGAAGACTCAGCTGCACAATTAGAATGGTTCTACCACTTGACTGGTGGACATACACATACTGACTTCTTTGCTCTAAGACCTACTGATTATAGTAAGGCTAATGAAGGTGAAGATTGGGATGATATATTTTAAGAAGTTATGAAGAATTACGGAGAAGAATTAGGTTGGGAACTCGGAGTAGACTTTCCAACGTGGGGAAATACTGAAATTTACGTTAAGACCATCTCAAAGGGTTACCTATTAGCAGGTGAAAAACCAAAGGATGCTTATTGGAGAGTTGCTACGGCAGTTGCTCGTAGACTTAACAAACCACAATTGGCATCAAAATTCTTTGATTACATTTGGAAAGGGTGGTTGAACCTTGCATCACCAGTGCTATCAAATACTGGTACTGATAGAGGTTTACCAATCTCGTGTTTTGGTATTGATGTGGGTGACTCTATTCAAGAGATTGGGTCGAAGAACCTTGAGTTGATGTTACTTGCAAAGCATGGTGGTGGTGTCGGTGTTGGTATCAATATGATTAGACCTGCTGGTGCAAATATCACTAACAATGGAACATCTGATGGTGTAGTACCATTTGCTAAGATTTACGATTCAACAATCCTTGCTACAAATCAAGGTGCTGTTCGTAGAGGTGCTGCATCGGTGAATCTAAACATCGAACACAAAGACTTTGATGAGTGGATTGAAATCAGAGAACCTAAAGGTGATGTAAACCGACAATGTTTGAACTTGAACCAATGTGTTATCGTTGGTGATAAGTTTATGAGAAAACTTGAAGATGGTGACAATGAAGCAAGACGCAAGTGGGGTAAGGTACTTCAGAAACGTAAAGCAACTGGTCAACCTTACATTATGTATAAGGGTAACGTAAACAAACAAAACCCTGAAGCATACAAACATAATGGGTTGAAGGTTCATATGACTAACATATGTTCTGAAATCACATTACATACTGATGAGTCTCACTCATTCGTGTGTTGTTTATCATCACTAAACTTATCTAAGTATGATGAGTGGAAAGATACTGACCTTATCTATACGGCTACTTGGTTCTTGGATGGTGTACTCGAAGAGTTTATTCAACGTGCTAAGAATATGAGAGGGTTTGAGAACTCAGTTCGTTCTGCTGAAAAGGGTAGAGCATTGGGTCTTGGAGTTCTTGGATGGCACACTTACCTACAACAAAAAGGTATGGCATTCGAAGGATTACCTGCTCAGTTTGAGACTCGTAAGATATTCTCTCAAATCAAGATTGAATCAGAACGTGCATCACGTGACTTGGCTCAAGAGTATGGAGAACCACTTTGGTGTGTTGGTAGTGGTATGAGAAATACTCACTTGAGAGCAATCGCACCAACGGTATCCAACTCTAAGTTGAGTGGTAATGTATCTGCTGGTATCGAACCTTGGGCTGCAAATGTCTTTACTGAACAAACGGCTAAGGGAACGTTCATTCGTAAGAATCGTGAATTGGAGAGAGTACTTCGTAAGTTGAATATGAACAACAAAGATACTTGGGATAAAATTCTACAAGATGGTGGTTCAGTACAAGACTTGAGTGAGTTCGACAATTGGGCATATGTCAATGGTAAATTACTCAATCGTAGTGATATTGCCGATGTGATGATTGAAAACAAAGAAGTGGATTGGTTAAAGGATGTATTCAAAACATTCAAGGAAATCAATCAGTTGGAGTTAGTTAAACAAGCAGGTATCAGACAACAATACGTTGACCAAGCAGTTTCTCTAAACTTAGCATTCCCATCACAAGCAAGTCCAAAGTGGATTAACCAAGTCCATATGGAGGCTTGGAAAGAAGGAATCAAAACCCTCTATTATATGAGAACGGAATCAGTACTTCGTGGTGATATTGCTACGAGAGCTACTGACCCCGATTGTGTATCGTGTGATGGTTAAACGAAGTGTGGTTTGAAGACCACATCTTAGGACCGTGTTAGTTCACGGAAACGGGGTGGGGAAGTTCGCTACTCCCCACTCCACTTGAGATTAAATTAATTAAATGAAAGAAAATATGAAACAATATCTTTACTTTTCAGCACCTTGGTGTGGGCCGTGTAGAATGTTAGGTCCGATGATGGAACGTGTAAACAACACAATACCAGTTCAAAAGGTCAATGTAGATGAGAACTCTGAATTGGCACAGCAATACAATGTAAGAAATATACCTACCGTAGTTCTATTGCAAGATGGGCAAGAGGTTAAACGAATTATAGGAGTAAAGCCTGAATCTGAATATCTAAACGTTTAATTGGAGTTATAAAATGGTTACGAAAAATACAAAATCAAAGTTTTGTTTCAATACAATGGTTAATAATGAAGCACATTGTATTGAACGTATGTTAAATACAGTATGGCCTTACATTGACTATTGGGTAATTCAAGATAATGGGTCAACTGATGGGACTCAGGACATTATTCGCAATTTCTTTGAAGAGAAGGGAATTCCTGGGTTTTTGTATCAATTAGATTGGTGGGAGGGTCACGGTATTAATCGAGACCATTGTATCAAAACTGCACTTGAAGCAGACCACGGATGTGATTGGATACTAAGAGTAGATGCTGATGAGCAGTTGATAATCGATGATGAATTTGATTGGTCTGTTTTTGATGACACCTCTATTCAAAGTTTTAACGTTGCTGCTCGTGATGGTGGTACAACCTACTTTAGAACGTGGTTATGGAATGCAAAAGAACCTTGGGCATTTTATCCAGACAAAGCACACGAGACCATTTACTTAGATAGGGATGGTATTGGAGAGGAATTCCAACGTGTTAATTTGCCTATTGGTATGAGACATCTACTTACAAACGATGGTATGACTTGGGCAAAACCTATGAAGTTTTTAAAGGATGCTTTAAATCTTGAATTGGGTAATGTTCCTACTCGCAAAGTCTTAACTGATAATTATCACTTGTGGTATATTGCTAAGAGTTATGCAGATTGTCACGATGATGTCGAAAACTTACCATATGGTCAATTACATAAGGAAGAATATGCACGTAGAGCAATATTCTATTACAAAATGTATTTGTATCAAACCAACCCACGTTATGAATTAGAAGGTATATCAGAGGGTGATGGTCAAGAAATGGCATGGTATGCTGCATTTGGAATCGGTCAAATGTATCGTTCTTTAAACGAGGATGAATCTGCTATAAAATGGTATCAAAGAGCAAGTGAATTTTGTGCAAACCGAAACGAAAATTACTTCAATATGGCATTGTTGTACGAGAAAACTGGTCAATACCAAAATATGCTAAACATATCTAAGTTTTTAATAAGTGCTGACCGATACAACCCATTCCCAAATCGACAATTCTTAATAATGAATTATGCATATCCAGACACAAGTCAAGAACCACATTGGTTGCACGCACGTGCATTGGATTACTTAGGTATGGATTCAACTTACTATAAGAACTTGTTAAAAAATGACCCTACTACTCCTGAGTGGATTTTAAATCAAATCAATGAGTAATAATTACGACTATATAATAGTTGGTGCTGGGTTTTTTGGTGCCATATGTGCTTATGAACTGAATAAGGCAGGTAAGTCCGTATTGGTAATTGAAAAACGAAATCACATCGGTGGTAATGTTTATACTGAGGAACGAGATGGGGTTCATATTCACGAATATGGACCTCACATCTTCCATACTAACGAAAAGTGGATTTGGGATTGGGTTAATCAGTTTGCAGAATTTAATAATTTTAGATACAACCCAATCGCTAACTATAATGGTAAACTTTATTCATTACCATTTAGTATGTATACATTTAACCAAATGTGGGGAGTCACAACACCACACGATGCAAAGAAAAAGATTGAAGAGCAACGTTTTACAGGTAAGGTAACTAATCTTGAAGAACAAGCACTTTCGTTAGTAGGTAAGGATATTTATGAAACTCTAATTAAGGGGTATACTGAGAAGCAGTGGAGAAAACCTGCTACCGAACTACCTGCATCTATCATCAAAAGATTGCCAGTTAGATTTACTTGGGATAACAACTACTACTTTGATAAATACCAAGGTATTCCAATCGGTGGTTATACTCAAATCTTTGAAAAGTTGTTGGATGGGATAGAGGTTCGTTTGGGTGTTGATTATCTTAAAGAAAAATCAATGTGGGATGCTATTTCTAATAAAGTGATTTATACTGGACCTATTGACAAATACTTTGATTATAAATTTGGTGATTTAGAATACAAATCAGTAGAATGGGATACTATGAAACTGAATACTGAAAATTACCAAGGATGTGCTGGGATGAACTATACCGATAGTGAAACTTCATTTACTCGTATTATAGAACATAAGTGGTTTGATAACCAAAACCAAAAAGTAAGTTGGGTAAGTATGGAATTCCCAAAAGAATACAAGCGAGGTGTTGAGCCATTCTATCCAGTGAATGATGATATCAACAATGAGAAGTATAGAAAATATAAGGAACTTGCTGATAAAGACAAAGTGATATTTGGTGGAAGACTTGCAGAGTACAAATACTATGATATGCACCAAGTAATTGCATCGGCATTAAGTAAAGTAAAAAAACTTGTATAATTGAAAATAATTTTGTATATTAGTATATTATGAAGAAACAACTACAACAACTTTGGGACTTCCAAAGTGCATACAACTCAACAAGAAATACCAAACCAACTTTAATCGAACCTGATGATTACTTTTTAAGGTATCGTTTGGGTAAAGAAGAATTGTTGGAGTATTTAGATGCTTGTAATAACGATGACCTTGTAGAAATCACCGATGCTCTTGCAGACCAACTATACATCCTATTGGGTACTATGGTTGCTCACGGAATGCAGGATATTATCGAAGATGTCTTCAACGAGGTACATCGTTCTAATATGTCAAAGTTAGGTGAGAATGGTAAACCTATCTATCGAGAAGATGGTAAGGTTTTGAAAGGGCCAAACTATTCACCACCTAACATTGCACAATTCCTACCAGGAACTCAGTTGGAAATTCCATTCAATGAGGAAGTTTAGGATGGCATTGCGAGGAGAATCACACCCACAACATAAACTTACGGAAGACCAAGTAAAGTCTATACGTAAGTTGTGGGCTGTGGGTCACCGAAACATCAAAGTATTGGCCCGAAACAATGGTGTATCACCTGCCAACATCCGCAGGATTGTAAAAGGTGAAACTTGGACTCATATTATTTTTGGAGAATTTAACGACTACCAATAATGTCAGAAATTAAACTATCACATAAGATTAAGAATGATGAATACACGGAGTATGTGTATAACACCTTTGATATTCAAGACCGAGATACTACAAGTGTAAGTATCCCAATGAAAATTGGGGACTTAGATACATTTGAGTGGAATATCGGTGTAATCTATGGGAGTAGTGGGTCTGGTAAGTCCACCATCTTAAATAAATTGGGTGGTGTTCGTAGTATCAAGTTTGATGAAGAGAAATCGTTGATATCAAACTTTGATTGGTTAACTCCAGAAGAAGCAGGTAGAGTCCTTACATCCATCGGTCTATCATCCATTCCAACTTGGTTGAGACCTTACCGATTATTAAGTAATGGTGAAAAGTATAGAGCAGAACTTGCATACTTGATATCATCCTCAAAGGATGGTGACATCATTCTAATAGATGAGTATACTTCAGTAGTAGATAGAGATGTTGCAAAAGCAATGTCGTTTGCTCTTCAGAAGTATATTCGTAGAGAAGGTAAGAGAATCATCCTTGCATCGTGTCACTACGATATTATGGAATGGTTGATGCCCGATTGGACTGTATCACCCGAAAAAGATGGAGGCGCACTCGTGAGAGGCGAATGGCTTCGGCAAGGGAGACCACAAATCAATCTACACATTAGTAGAGTCGAACCTCAAACTTGGGACTTGTTCAAAAGACATCACTATTTAACCGAAGAGGTTAATAAGGCATTTATCTTCCTATTATATGAGTGGAATGACAAGCCAGTTGCTATGGGAGTCATCGGTAGACAAATTGGTAAAGGGCAGGGGTATTCTTTAAGAGGTAGTAGAACAGTAGTTCTTCCCGATTATCAAGGTCTTGGAATTGGGTCACATATATCCAATTTCCAAGGTGCAGTAGCAGCAAATAGAGGTGCTAAGTATTTTACCAAAACGGTAAATCCTGCATTGGGTGAGTATCGAAATAAAAGAACTGATTTATGGAGTCCGACTGGTCACAACGGCAGACAACGTAATGATGAGAACTATGAATCAATCGTATACAAAACACTTAAACAACGACCATCATACTGCCACTCCTATTGTGGTCCATCGATAGATGGGTATGATGAGTTATTAGACCCAATTGATAAAGTTCGTATGATGAGTCGTGTAGACTTAGATTTAGTCCGAAACTTTTGGGATGTTGAATAATTTTTTGTATATTAGTATAAAATAAGACTTAATGTATCAAAATGTATATTACGAAAAAGAAAAGAATCTCATCCATTGTTGGGATGATGAAAAAGGTTACTTTACATCTAAGTATCGTAGATATGCTTACGTTAGAGATGGCAATGGTGCTCATACTTCTATTCACGGAGAGAGGTTAAAGAAGATTAATTTTTGGAAACAAGATGAGGGTCTTCAGTTATACGAGAGTGATGTAAATGAGGTGACACGTTTTCTAATCGATAACTATGGTGATTCTGATGAGGTGTCTAAAGGACACACTCTATTCACATTCGATATCGAGGTAGAGATGAATAGTGGACTACCTGACATCACAAAAGCAGGCAATGCTATGACCTCAGTCGCAGGTCACGATTCGGTTACTGGAGACTACTTCGTATATGTCGTAAACAAGGGTGAGAAGATTGATAAGACCATCAAAGGTGCACGTGTAGTATCATTTGATACTGAAGAAGATATGGTTATGGCTTTCCTAAACAAGTGGAAAGAGATTAGACCTACCGTAGTTACTGGGTGGAACATCGATTACTTTGATATTACCTACCTATACAATCGTATTAAGGTTTTATTTGGAGAGGGTGTTGCAAATCAACTATCACCGATTGGTAAAGTGACTTGGAACAAATATCGTAGTAGATACCTCATCGCAGGAGTTTCGTGTTTGGATTACCTTGCATTATACAAAAACTTTACCTATACTGAATTACCTAACTACCGATTGGATACAGTCGCAGTAACTGAATTGGGTAGAGGTAAGATTGAGTATGAAGGTAACCTTGACCAATTGTTCAGAGATGACTTAGAAAAATTTATTGAGTATAACTTGGTGGATGTTGAGTTGGTTGTTGATATGGATAAGAAACTTCAGTTCATCGAACTTGCTCAAGCAATTTGTCACGCAGGTCACGTGTTCTACGAAGATTTCCTATTCTCATCAAAGTGGTTAGAGGGTGCAATCCTAACATTCCTAAGAAGGTCTGGTCGCGTTGCTCCAAACAAACCACCTCGTGTTGCACGTGATGAGAATGATACGAATGGGGGTAAGTTTACTGGTGCTTATGTGAAAGAACCAAAACCTGGTCTTTATAAGTGGGTATATGATTTGGATTTAACATCACTATATCCATCGATTATTATGACCTTGAACACTTCACCAGAGACCAAGATTGGTAAGTTGAAGAACTTCACATCAGAGGACCATATAAAGGGTAAAATTGAAACCTACTCAATTATCGATGATGATGGCAATGAGTTTCCACCTTTGAATAGAGAAAAGTTTATGGAGTTCGTGGAGACATCCGACTACTCAATCGCTGCAAATGGTGTTCTATATCGTAGAGATAAGATTGGGGTGATTCCTGAGATTCTAAATGTTTGGTTTGACAAACGTGTGGAATACAAAGACCTTATGAAGAAGTATGGTAAGGAAGGTAATGATGAATTGTATAAGTTCTACTCTCAGCGTCAGTTGGTTCAAAAGATTATGTTGAACTCCCTATATGGGGTATTGGGTCTACCATCGTTTAGATTCTATGATGTGGACAATGCTGAGGCAACCACGATTACTGGTCAGTCGGTGATTAAGACTACTGAGTTGATTGCTAACCAATACTATACTAAGATTATTGGTAAAGAGGCAGATTACAATGTATATACTGATACTGATTCAGTCTTTTATCAGGCAGCACCACTTGTAAAAGCACGTAACCCTCAAATTGATGAGAACTCGGATGAGCAAATGATTCCTGCGATTCTATCAGTAGCAAGGGAAGTTGAGGAACACATCAACAAGGTCTATGATATGATGGCATTTAAGATGTTTAATGTGGACTCACATAGATTTGATATCAAACAAGAGACTATTGCTAAAGGTGGTTTTTGGGTATCAAAGAAGAGATATGCTCAATGGATTATCAATGATAACACCGTAGATTGTGACAAGTTGGATGTAAAGGGATTGGATGTAAAACGTTCATCATTCCCAACTTACTTCAAAGAAGTGATGTCAACTGTATTGATGGATATTCTAAAGGATGCTGATAAAGATGAATTAGACCAAAAGATTTTGGATTACAAGCGCGGTATGACTGACCAACGATTCGTTGATATTGCAAAGAATTCAGCAGTGAAGGATATGTCTAAGTACTTGTTTAAGAATCAAGCATTGGGTGAGTTTATGAAGGGAACTCCTGCTCACGTAAAAGCTGCGATTACTTATAATCAATTACTAAAGAAGTTCAATGCCCCTTACAAATATGAACCAATGAAGGATGGTGACAAAATCAAATGGGTATATCTAAAGAAGAATCCACTTGGGTTAGAAACCACAGGATTCACTGGTCATTCAGACCCACCAGAAATCAATGCATTCATCCAACAATATATCGATTATGATTTGATTTGGGAGAAGGAGTTGAACAATAAGTTGGATGACTTCTACAAAGCAATGGATTGGGAGAAACCAAATCCTAACCTTGCTACTGCATCACAATTCTTTTCATTTTAATTTGGATAGTAAGAATAAATTTTGTATATTAGTAAAGTTAAAAAGTAAATAATAAAGGAAACTATGAAAAAAAGTTCTATTGAAGGTTTCATCTCTCGCTATAACTTAGGTGGTGAGATTGAATCTGTAAAGATTGAGTCAACTGATGCAGGTATGTCAGTTAGATTTATCTCTGATGACAAAACTCTCTTGGGTGATGTATCAAGTGAAGAGACTGACTTTCCAAATGGGGAGTTTGGTATCTACACCACATCTCAACTAAAAAACCTATTGGGTGTATTGGGAAGTGATGTTGATGTAAAGGAAGGTAACGCAAGTTTGACATTTGGTGATAGTGGAACAACGATTAACTATATGTTAGCAGACCTATCAGTAGTGCCAATCGTACCAGACCTAAAACAACTTCCACCATTTGGTTCTACAATCACTTTGAATGATGAGTTTGTATCTAAGTTCGTTAAGTCTAAAGGTGCATTGAGTGATTCGGATACATTTACATTTACTTGTAAAGATGGCAAGGGTGAGGTAATCTTGGGTTACCAAAAGAGTATGAATTCAAACCGAATCTCACTTAATGTAGATTGTACGTGTGATGGTGATGTTGAACCAATTTCATTCTCAGCAAAATACTTGAAAGAAATCCTAAATGCAAATCGTGCTGCAAAATCATCTTCAATGAAGGTTTCATCACAAGGTCTTGCATCTGTATCGTTTGAACACGATGGGTTTAAATCTAACTATTTCTTGGTGGAGATTAAGTAATGAGTCTCGTTAAGATACATACACATCAAAGAGCAGAAGCAGAACGGATGCTACGAGAAATTGAACTCGAAGGTCCATTTTGGAACTATGGAGTTCACTATAAAGTTATAGAGGATTTCTACGATGGGTTTGACTTGACAAATGAACATTATACCAATCTTCCAGAATTTAGATGGTCACCAAACATTCAAAGTAGAACTTACATCAAAGTAGATACACCTACTGATGAGGTAAGAAATGCAGTCTTTGAAAAGTTTGGACAAAAGGTAGGTGGGTTGAATTATATTCATTATAAACTTGACCCAAATCCTGCGACTGAATGTGAATACACATTTGATTATAAGGTTGAACCAAAATACCCATTATATGTAATATCATTGGGTAGATGGGACAAAACATACACCATTGACACATTAGAAGAGATGGGTATTGATTTTAACATTTGTGTTGAACCAAAGGAATACGACAAGTATGCTGCCAATCCAAAGATTGATGAAAACAAACTCATCAAACTACCCGAAAACTTTAGTGAGAGGGGAATGGGTGGTATTCCAGTTCGTAACTTTGTATGGGAACACTCGGTTGAAGCAGGACATAAGAAGCATTGGATTATTGATGATAACATCGAAGGATTTTTTAGATGGAATGATAATGTCCAAAAGAAAGTCAAAGATGGGGTATTCTTTAGAATAATGGAAGACTTTAGTGATAGATACGAAAACCTCGGATTAGTAGGGTGTCAGTATGCATCATTTGTCCCTGCTAATGAACCACGTAGAACTCAGTTCATCATCAATACACGTGTGTATAGTTGTATCTTAATTAACACGGAACTTCTTGACCAACGTTTGGAAGAGCGATGGAGGGGTAGATATAATGAGGATACTGACCTTGCTCTAAGAGTATTATCCACTGGTGATTTATGTACCGTAAACTTCAATATGCTCTTATCGGGTAAGAAGACAACAGGTACAGTAAAGGGTGGTAATACAAATACTATCTATGAGTTTGGTGATAACAAAGAAGAGAATGCTAAGTTCACTGGTTTGCAGAAGAAGTTTGATGAACTCAAAGAAAATTGGGGAGACATCGTACAATATACTACTGCAAAGCATGCCGATGGTAGACCACACCACGTTATTCAATACACTAAGTTGTTTCAGCAAGAATTGGTGATGAAAGAAGGGGTTCAGTTAGAACCAAAGGTCAACGAGTACAATATGAAATTTGAAAAAGCAAATAAAGATGAGTAATTCACTTTGGGTAGAAAAATATAGACCCGATACACTTGAAGGTTATGTTGGAAACGAACATATCCTTGAGAAAGTAAAGATTTACATTGAGAATGAGGATGTACCACATCTACTACTCTATGGGGTAGCGGGGACTGGTAAGACTACACTCGCTAAAATCATCACCAATCAGATTGATTGTGATGTTATGTACATCAACGCTTCGGATGAAAACTCCGTTGATGCAGTTCGTGATAAGATTCGTGGGTTCGCATCATCAATGGGATTCCGTAAGTGGAAAGTTGTAATCTTAGATGAGGCAGACTACTTGACACCAAATGCTCAAGCAGCACTCCGTAATCTAATGGAGACTTTCAGTAAATCTACTCGTTTCATTTTGACTTGTAACTATGTAGAGAAGGTTATTGACCCTATCCAATCACGTTGTCAGACATTTGCAATCACACCTCCATCAAAATCAGAGGTGGCAAAGAGACTATATGACATCCTAAACTTTGAGAGTGTAGACTTCCGTAAAGAAGACCTACCAATCTTGGTGAATAGTGGGTATCCCGACATTCGTAGAGTCCTCAACGCAGCACAACGACAAGTTGTAAAAGGTGAGTTGAAGATTGATACAACCTCTACTGTTCAAGCAAACTACATTGATAACTTGGTTAAGGTTCTACAAAAGGGTGGTGATGTAAAACAACAATTCACCGAAATTAGACAAATCATTGCCGATTCAAAAGTTAAGGATTTTACACCATTGTATAGAGGACTATATGATGAGGTAGATACTTATGCAAGTGGCAAAGTGGGTCAGACCATCTTAAACATCGCAGATGGTCAATATAAAGACTCAATGGTAGTTGATAAAGAAATCAACGTAATGGCGATGATATTGAATATATTAATTACATTAGGAAAGTAAACTATGGCAAATTCAAACGAATTATTCGAACAAATGACCGAGTTGTTTGCAGACTTCTCGGAGTCTCACAATGGTACAACTAAGAAATCTGCAGCTCAAGCAAGAAAAGCAATTGGTGAGTTGAAGAAATTGGTAACTGAATACCGTAAAGCATCGGTAGAAGAAAACAAATAAGATGGCTAAAAAAGGTAAAATCGTAGAGATGGGTCAACCGGCAAAATCTCCACAAATGAATTTGGATGTTACGAAGTTGAAGAACGTAACGTGTCCACAATGTGATGGTATCTTCTTCGATGAACTACAAATGTTCAAAGAGGTATCAGCAGTACAATCTCCGAATGGTCAAGCATCAATGCTACCAATTCCAGTTGTTGTATGTAACAATTGTGGTACGGTACATCCGAAGTTTACACCAAAAGAGTTATTTGAAGATGTCGCAAACCAAGAAAGCTAAGACTATATTTGAGCATCTTTCTGGTATAAAGGAGAAAAAGGTTTCTTGGGAGTCCCTATCTGATATGGATAAGAAATCTTTTTCACCCTTTATCATCAATCGGTGGTTGTCTATGAACTTAGAGTTGGTGGGATTGGTAAACGAACTACAACCATACACCATAGGTCAACTATCACCTCGTGATACTTACAAACTATACTTGGATGTTCTACCTAAGAAGAAGACATTTGACAAGTATGTTAAATCTAAGGGTAAGAGCAAGTATAATGATAGTGTATTGGATTACCTATCAAAGTATTTCGAGGTATCGCATCGAGAAGTCAAGGACTATCTTGAGATTCTATCGAAGGATGAAGTAATTGAAATCATCCAAAAATTTGGAGTAGACAAAAAAGAAATCAAAAAATGGCTGAAGTGATAAAAGAGGCAAAAAACAAAGTAGAGTGGGTTGGTGAAGAGGAACGACCAATTTATGGAGAACCAACTGCACGACAATATTGTGAAGAGACCTATCCAGAAATGATGGAAGAATACAAAAGGATTATGTGGGAACAATATGAGACCTTTTGTAAGAAGCAACGAAACTACGGACCAGGTAACATCTCAGTAGGAACTCCATTGGAGACAAAGGATGATGTAAAGTTGTCACTAACTGGGTTATGGTTCAGAATGAACGATAAGATTCAGAGATTAAAACAATTAGTAGTATTGGGTCAACCTGATGAGGTTGGTGAGTCACTACAAGATACATATGCAGACTTATCAGTATATGGTATCATCGCACAATTAGTACAAAACGGAAAATGGGCAAAGTAAAGATGTCCCTATATAGTCATTCAATCGTGATGGCTATATTGGGTATATGGGCAACCTCATATCAATATGTCCCCGCCTCATTCTTAGGTGGGTTATTGATAGGGTATGGGTTGAGACTTGCATATACTGCAGGTCAGCAATCCAAAAGATAACAATTTCTTAACATAGAAATTTGGTAGTTTAAAAATAAAGTTGTATATTAGAGTATATGAAAAAGTCAGAAGTATCAAACGTGTTTAACCTCTCCATTAGAGAGGAGATAAGTGGTGTTGCTAAAATATCATATTCACAATATACAATGTGGGCAAATTGTCCTAAACAATGGAAACTAACCTATATGGATGGTCACAAAGACTTTGACCCATCCATTCATCTTGTATTCGGTACTGCAATGCACGAGACCTTACAAGGGTGGTTACAAGTTCTATATAAGGATGGTCCGAGTGAGGCAGACAAACTTGACTTAGGTCAGATACTACTAAACTCAATGGCAGCTGAATACAAGTCTATGTCTGAGAGGTATGGTCAGTTCACCACTCGTGCTGAGATGAACGAGTTCTACGATGATGGTATTCAAATCATTGACTTCATTAAGAAGAATCGTACCGACTACTTCTCAACTAAGAAGTTAAAGTTAGTAGGTGTCGAGTTACCAATCTATCACGAAACATCCAACAAGAACATTATGATGAAGGGTTTCATCGATTTGGTGTTTGAGGATATGGATGGTATCATTGAGATTTGGGATATCAAAACATCTACTCGTGGATGGAATGAGTATCAGAAGAAAGACAAAACCAAGACTGCACAATTAGTTTTATATAAGAAGTTCTTCTCAGAACAATATGGATGGCCAATCGACAAGATTCAAGTCCGTTACTTTATCGTAAAACGTAAGTTGTGGGAAGAGGCAATGTTTGCTCAGAAGAGAGTTCAAGAATTCGTACCTGCTCACGGTAGTGTTACTATGAGAAATATATCAACGAGTTTCGATGACTTCATTGCCAAATCATTCAATGAAGATGGGTCATATAATACTGAAGGTGAGTTCCCTGCATTGGCAGGAAAGAACGGAAAGAATTGTAAGTATTGTCCATTCAAAAAGAACGATGAGTTGTGTCCTAAGAAGGAAAGAATTAAACCTTAATATATGAGAAAGTTATCTTTACTACTGCTTGTCCTATTGACATCATCAACCTACTACATTCAACCCAAGATGGAGTTGGTATCAGTAGAACCCAAAGAAGTAAAACTTGAAATCCCAACACCCCAACCTAAATTGGAGTTGGTACAACCCACGAGAAATCTCAGTCCATTGATAGATGCACTGATGTGGGTGGAGAGTAGATGTGATACCTCTGCTTATTGTAAAAGGGAAGATGCAGTTGGTGTTCTTCAGATTAGACCAATTATGGTTAAAGAAGTTAACCGAATTTTACGTTTAAAAGGTTCGAGTTACATATATACATTAGAAGACCGATGGTCCAAAGACAAATCCATCGAGATGTTTAATGTAGTTGCAAATTATTATCACGAAACAAGTTCATATGAGAAAATTGCCCGTTGCTGGAATGGTGGTCCGAAAGGGCTTCAAAAGAAGCAAACCGAAAAGTATTGGAGAAAGGTTCAAAAAAGACTCAACCACAATGAGAATAGCACTAATAGGAAGTCCGAAGTATGAGAATCGTGCTGAAATCAAAGAACTCGTTTGGAATCTAAAACAAAAGTTTGGAGATGAGTTGATTCTCATTACTCGTGGAAACAAAGATGGAATAGAAAAGTGGGTTCGTAAGTTTGCATTGGAGATGGGTGTTAAGTATATTGAATACAATCCAGCACATACTCCAATGTCTTTATATAGTGGGATGGAAAAAGCATATTATGAGAAACCATTCCACCCAACCCAACCACTTCACCAATACGATTGTGTAGTCAGAGGTTCAGATAAACTCTACTACTTTGGTGAAATCAAAAAAAATGAATTCAATCACTTTAATCGTGTATTGATTAGAAACGGAAAGACTGCAAAATTTGTTAGTTAGAAAGTTTTTTTGTATATTTATAGAATATAAAAGAAAGAGTTACGAATGGAATTACCAAAGCTACGAAAAGTAGACCCAAATAAACCGAAGAAGCCAAAGATTCTACTTCTATCGGATGACCTAAGATTACATAGTGGTATTGCTACTCAGTCAAAAGAGATTGTATTATCTACAATCCATAAGTATGATTGGGTTCAGTTAGGTGCTGCACTAAAACATCCAGACCAAGGGAAGGTATTTGACCTATCCGCAGATGCAAGAAAAGAAAGTGGTGTAGAAGATGCATTCTTAAAGATTTACGCAAACGATGGATATGGCACTCCCGATTTACTGAGACAATTAATCAATGTCGAAAAACCAGATGCAATCTTACACTTCACCGACCCTCGCTTTTGGAGATGGTTGTATGATATGGAACACGAAGTAAGAGAGTTCGTTCCTATTATGTATTACAACATTTGGGACTCATTACCAGACCCAATGTGGAACGCACCATTCTATGCATCGTGTGATTTACTAATGTCTATCTCAAAACAAACCTATGGTATCAACAAACGTACCTTAGAGAAGTATGAGATGGCAAAGGAAGATTGGGCATACAAATACATCCCACACGGAGTATCTAAATACTTCAGACCACTACCAAATGATGACCAAAAATTGGTTGACTTCAAAGAAAAGTATGGTCTTACTGAATATGACTTCGTGGTGATTTGGAACAATAGAAACATTCGTAGGAAAGTACCAGGTGATGTAATCCTTGCATTCAACGAATTTGCTAAACAACACGAAGACTCTAAGGTATGTTTATTCTTGCATACTCAACGCAGTGATGACAATGGTACTGACTTGAACGAGGTAATCAAATACAATGGTCACTATGGGGATTATAAGTTTACTGATGCTAAGTTCTCAACGGAAGACCTCAACCTATACTACAACTCAGGTGATATCATTCTAAACATCGCATCAAACGAAGGGTTTGGTCTTGCATCGTGTGAAGCCCTTCGAGCAGGTACACCAATCATCGTTAATGTTACAGGTGGTCTACAAGACCAATGTGGATTTGACTTAGAAGGCGAACCACTAACTGCCGAAGATTATGTAAAGATTGGGTCACTACACGACAAACGTAAGTGGAAGAACAACGAACTTCTTGGATATGGCAGTTGGGCATACCCAGTATGGCCATCCAACTTATCACTACAAGGTTCACCAATGACTCCATTTATCTTTGATGATAGATGTGATTATATGGAAGTTGCTGAGAAACTCGGTTATGCTTTCAGAGCAGGTAGAGACCACTTGGAAAAAGTTGGTATGGAAGGTCACAATTGGGTGGTCAACGAAAGTAAGATGTCATCCGAAGAAATGGGTGTATCATTTATTGAAGCAATTGATGGGTGTCTTGAAAATTGGACACCACGTAAACGATTTGAAATTTATTCGGCATGAAAAAGTTATGTGTAGTTAGTTGCCCTATTGCAACACGAAGTGGTTATGGTTCACGTTCAAGAGACCTTGTACGTTCTCTAATCCAAACCAAAGGAGAAGAGTGGGACATTAAAATCCTACCTCAAAGATGGGGTAATACACCTCAGAATGCATTGACAAGTGAAGATACTGATTTGACATCTCGTATGATTACGGGACAACTCAATCAAAAGCCGGATATTTGGATGCAGATTACAATTCCAAGTGAGTTCCAACCAGTTGGTCACTTTAACATCGGTGTATCTGCTGTGATTGAGACCACAAACGCATCACCCGACTTTATCGAAGGGTGTAATCGTATGGACTTAAATATTGTATCATCGGAACACTCAAAGGTAACTCTTGATGCAGTTTACGATAAGTTGGATGAGAAGACCAAACAAAAGGTAGGTGAGATAAAACTCACAAAACCAGTTGAGGTTTTATTTGAAGGATTTGACCCGAACATCTATGACAACAAAAAAGAGGTTCATACATCAGTAAACGATGCCTTGAGTGATGTCACGGAATCCTTCGCATATCTATTCGTAGGTCATTGGTTACAAGGTAACATTGGCCACGATAGAAAGAATGTAAGTGGGTTGATTCATACGTTCCTAACTACGTTTAAGAATAAGAAGAATAAACCAGCACTTATCTTAAAGACATCAATTACGGCACCCGGCATTACAAATGTCCACGAGTTGAGAAAGAGAATCGATATGATTAAAGGTATGATTGATTCGACCAATCTACCAAACATCTATATTCTCGATGGAGACCTTTCAGATGAAGAGATGAACTCACTATATAACCACCCAAAGGTAAAAGCACACGTGTCATTTACTCGTGGTGAGGGTTTTGGTAGACCTCTATTAGAGGCTTGTGTGAGTGGTAAGCCAATAATCGCATCTAATTGGAGTGGTCACTTGGACTTCTTGAACAAAGACTTCAACTTCTTAGTAGGTGGTGAACTTCAGAATGTAGACCAATCGGCAGCAAACAACTGGATTCTAAAGGATTCACAATGGTTTGGTATTAATTTATCCGAAGGTGCTGGTGTTATGAAGTGGGTTTACGATAATTATAAGAAAGCAGTTGAGAAGTCTCGTAAGAATCGTAAGTATGTAAAGGACAATTTTACGTTTGATGAAATGTCAAGTAAATTGACCAAAATACTTGACACTTATAAGGTAGGAGATGGACCACAGCAAGTTGAACTTAAATTACCAAAGTTGAAAAAGGTAGGTGAGTAATGCCAGATTATACTACAATGCATAGAAATAGAATTGCTGACGCAGTTCGTATTCCAAAAAACAAATTGGAACGTGGGATGGTTGCTAAAATCAGATACAAAAAAGTATCAGGTGATGCACGAGACTACTATGTATTTGTATTACAACCAAAGTTCAAAGGATACTTTCATTGCTTAGACCTTAAACACATCGCACCCCCTCAAATGGTGAAATTAGCAGAGGACTTGAATGAGGTTCTCAGTATTACTCCAAAAGTAAAGAAGTTGGATTTGACCAAACTCAATCTCGATGTGAATTCTAAGAAGTTCTACTTGAACGAGATTAGAAATAAGAAACTAAAGAATGGGTATCGAACTTTGATTGAAAAAAATATATCAACTGTTATGGTATACAACTATGACTATGGTGTATTTGATAAGGTAGATACGGAAGCAAATAGAAGGCAAAGGGAACAAGTTGAAAAAGATGATACACCCGACTTCTTACAAGGAATATAATTGGAATTAGAAAAGTTAATATTAGATTTAGAACACTTACATTCTAAGGGTGTACGAACTATAAAGCTAGTGTTTTGTAATGAGACACTTGAAATAAAAAAGTTATTAGATGAAATTAAGTTACGCAGTAACAGTTAAAGATGAGTTTGTAGAGATTCAAAATCTACTTCAAAAACTCATTACACTCAAACAACCACAAGATGAAATCGTGGTCTTGTGGGATTCTAAAAATGGTGATAAAGAAGTAGAGACCTATCTTCGCAAGATGAATTCGGAGAAGTCATACTTCACTTGGTATCCATATGAATTCGATGGACACTTTGCTAATCTAAAGAATGAACTCACCAAACAATGTAGTGGTGATTACATCTTTCAGATAGATGCAGATGAATACCCACACGAGACCCTAATGGATAACCTCCATTCAATCTTAGAAGCAAACGATGTCGATGTGATTCTTGTACCACGAGTAAACACGGTAGAAGGACTCACACCACAACACATTCAAAAGTGGGGTTGGAATGTCAACGAGAATGGTTGGGTAAACTTTCCAGACCCTCAATGGAGAATCTACAAAAACTCAGAGAACATTCGTTGGGAAAATAAGGTACACGAGAAACTCGTTGGATACGATACTATATCTAATCTACCTTGGGCAGAGGAATTATCCCTCTACCATCCAAAGAAGATAGAACGACAAGAGAAGCAAAACGAATATTACGAAACCCTCGTGTAATTCCATTTTGGGAACGAATCGTGTGTTTAAAAAGAAAATTTACATTTTCATATGAATCTTGACATTGTGCTTAGAGGAGATACTCGTAACTTCTTACCACTTACCATAAAAAACTTTATGAAGATGGTAATCGACCCACTATTGCTCGATGGGCACGATGTACGCACATTCACCACGATGTGGTTCGATGGGGATGATGTGATGGAGATGTCTATTATAGATAAACTAAACCCCACACAATACACCTTGCTCGATAAACAACTGCATTACAATAGGGTTGGGTATACTCAATGGGATGTTTTTCAAATGGGTATGTCGATGGTCGAGAACACACAACAAATTGACCGCCAAACGGATGTTACACTTTTTTTAAGATTTGATACATTGTGGAAGCAACCTATTACAAATTGGTTGAATCTTGATGGCGATTGGGATGTGCTCGTGCCTTGGAAGGAATATGAATATTGGTGGTTACATCATAATAGAATATCGGATGTTTTTCATATCATAAAAAATAAAAATGGTAATTTTGATAAATTTAGAAACGCACTAAATTCAAGAGTTGAGTGGAAGACCATCCATCGGGTAATATCACAATTGGATATCCCTTGCTTTTTGAATGACTTCGATACAAGTTATAGAAAATTATCTATGGAATCGGGCACACACGAGGTAGTCGAAATGGAGTCTCAATATCAGTATGGGTATTGGATGGATTATAAAGGTCATCATTTATATGTCCCAATGGTAATGTCTGATTTAAATGTTGATTTTGCAGCTGAGGGGTATTATGACTCAAACACCTACAACACCATCGGCACTAAGCAAAGACCTACTTTGACTAACAACCCGCTTTACGTATTAGTATACCCTAATGTAGAAAATTGTATGTATAGACACGATGATGTAAACATAATGGACTTGGTTGACTATGGTAATTAACGGAAATTCGGGATGTGACTTGCATTTGATTGATAAGGGTGTGATTAGAAAAACCTCTAAGTCGGTTGAATACAATAGTAGGTTAGAGGCTCAGATGAAAAAGCAATCTGAATTTAACCACAATAAAATAAAAACCCCACGTATTTTAAACTCTGGTAAGGAGAATGGGTTACTATACTATGATATGGAATTCATCAATGGCCAGAAGTTTTCAGACTACATAGTAAATTCAAGTTTTGATAAAACCTTGAGTTTGTTTAACGAGATACTTTTGTTTATTAAAAGTAATGATGAGGGCGATTCGTATGACCCATCTTACTATATGATGGACAAGGTTACTAAACTCGATAAAAAACTTGGGATTGATACTTCTATAAAAAAGTTTGTAAATGATAATATGGGTGGGATGTCGCCTATCGGCACATCGCACGGAGACCTAACCTTTGAAAATATCATAGTGTTTAATGATGAGTTGTATCTCATTGATTTTTTAGATGGGTATGTTCAAACCCCACTTGTTGATATCTCAAAATTATATCAGGAGTTATACCTGAATTGGTCAAGTAGGGATTCACAATCACCATTCATTGTGAATGTTAGAAATCATCAACTTAAAAAGGTGTTGGATGATTTTGTGATTGAAATGGGTTATGATAAAATGACTATCAGATTACATATCGTAATTACGATGCTCCGCATACTGCCATACGCAAAGAACAACTCTATATATTATAGAGTATTGAATAAAATATTTCAAATTATAAATCTATGAAACCAATCGTTATAATCCCTGCTGCTGGGAAATCAAGCAGATACAATGGTGACAAACCAAAATGGCTGAGAACTCATCCCGATGGTAGGTTGATGATTGACCATGCTTTCGACACCTTTAGTGAAATCGAATGTGATAAATACATTATAACTACCACCGAGTTAAATGATGAGTTTAATATTGAGACCATCTTAAAAGATGCATATCCACAATTGACAAAATTACTACTTATCGATAGGCATACTAACTCATCAGTTGATACCATTTTAGAGGGTATTAGTATGATTGATGAACTATCATATGATAGACCTATCTTTATCAAAGATACCGATAACTATGTAAAAATCGATTGGTCGGGTGTTGATATGAATACATCATTTACAGTTGGGTATGATTTAAAAAACGGAAACGTTGATAATGTCACTAATAAATCGTATATTATATACAACGATATGGGTTATGTTACTGACTTTGTAGAAAAACAAGTAGTTTCAGATACCATTGGGGTTGGTACTCATTACATAAAAACACTAAGTGAGTTTATGTCTTCAGCAGTAGAACTAACATCTATACGAGATAACTACTCTACTGAAATTTATATGAGTCATTTGGTATCACTCAGTATATACAAGGGGCATAATTACAAGATTGTTCACACCACATCTTACGAGGACTATGGGACTCAGTTAGATTGGAATCAAGTTCAATACAACCATAAAGTTATATTTTGTGATTTTGATGGAACATTGGTTAAGAATAAAGGCAGGTATGGTGACAATAATTGGTTCACTCATATTGAAACTCCACTAACTGATAACATTAATACCCTAAAATTACATTATACAAATGGTGCTCAGATAGTTATTACTACCTCACGATGTGGTAGTGAGTCCGAATACATAAAAGAGTTTTTAAGAGGTTATGGTATTGAAGTAAAAGATGTAATTACGGATTGCTTCCATTCCCCACGATATCTTATCAACGACTTTGCGTATACAAACCCTTACCCAAGTGCAAGGGCAATTAATATCCCACGTGATGGGAATTTAAATGAATATATTTAATTTGTATATGTCAAATATTTTTTGTATATTTAGTTATAAAGTAGATAATAAGATAAATTATGTTTAGTCCAAAAAACAAAATCCCACTATTTAAAGTCTTTATGGCAGATACTGCTGCCGAAGAAGTGGGTAAAGTATTAAATAGTGGTTTTATTGGTCAAGGTCCAAAAGTTGATGAATTTGAATCCCAACTAAAAGGATATTTCAATCACAACTACGTATCAACCACTAATGCAGGAACATCCGCATTACACCTTGCTCTCAGACTTATAAAAAACCCGAAAAAGTACTACAAGACATTTGATGGTATGGCAGGGTACGAAACAACGTGGCCTGGCTTAGAGGAAGGTGATGAGGTTCTCGCAACTGCGATGACTTGTACTGCATCCAATTGGCCTATCTTAGCAAATGGTCTAAAAATTAAATGGGTAGATATTGACCCTCAAACTTTAAATATGGATTTGGATGACTTAGCACGAAAGATTAGTCCAAAGACTAAGGCGATTATGTTAGTGCATTGGGGTGGTTATCCAAATGATTTAGATAGAGTAAAACAAATACAGGATAGAGCATATCATATGTATGGGTTTAAGCCCGTTGTAATTGAAGATGGTGCTCACTCGTTCGGTTCGAAATACAAAGGAAAGTTAATAGGAACACACGGAAACCTTACTATGTTCTCATTACAGGCAATCAAGCATATCACATCAATTGACGGTGGATTGTTATTGTCTCCACATAAAGATTTAGATACACGAGCACGATTACTGCGTTGGTATGGAATTGATAGAGATGGTGATAGGAAAGACTTTAGATGTGAGGCTGATATCGAAGAGTGGGGATATAAATTTCATATGAATGATGTATGTGCTACCGTTGGTATCGAAAATATGAAACACATTGATTGGTTAGTTGAGAAACATAGGGAAAATGCAGCCTATTACGATGAACATCTACAAGGTGTAGATGGTGTAACATTACTAAAACGTGAAGAGGGTTTCGATTCTGCATTTTGGATTTACTCATTGAAAGTAGAAAATCGTGATGGGTTCTATCGTTGGATGGATGAGTGTAATATCGCAGTGTCTCAAGTACACGAAAGAAACGACAAACATACGTGTGTCCGTGAGTTCAGAACACAACTACCAAACTTAGATAAAACTATTGGTAGCATAGTCTCCATACCAGTAGGATGGTGGATTACACCTGAAGAACGTGAGTATATCGTTGAATGTATCAAAAAAGGTTGGTAATGGTAGGTTGGAATGAAGAAATAAAACAACACCTGGGTTCTTGTGGTGAAAACGTATTCATAGGGCATAATGTTATTTTTACCAACCCATCCGAAGTTCACATTGGGAACAATGTTCGCATTGACCCCTTTACTTTAATTACCACCGCACTTGAGGTGGGTGATAATGTTCAAATCTGCTCCCATACAGTATTGGGTGGTGGTAAATCACATAAGATTACAGTTGGGGATTGGTGTTTTATCGGATATGGCTCTAAACTATTTTGTGCATCTGAAGATTATAGTGGAGACCACGGACCTGTAAACGAGTTTTGGGGTAACAATAAAATTTATAGAGGTGATATAACTTTATCAAATTACTCAGGCATTGCCTCAGATGTTATGGTTTTTCCTGGAGTTACTATACCAGATGGATGTACAGTTGGTGCAAAAAGTTTTATTTACACGAAAAATGAATTAGAACCTTGGGGTGTTTATTTGGGAAGTCCTGCTAAATTTCATAAAAGTAGAAACAAAGAAAACATTATTAAACTATCAACCGACCCTAACTTTTTAAGGAAAAGTTAATATGAAATGTGCAAAAGTAATAGTATTTTATTTCGGTGCACGTAGAGCTGCCAGTAATAATATACAAATTGCAGAACTATTACCAAGAATTATTGAAAATGAGAATATTAATGTTGGTGTTGATACTGATACATTTTTTGTAGTTAACAAATGTGGAGATGATTCGGATAATTTGTTAGATGAATTTGATGGTAAATTGACCACTAATGGAAAAATACGAGTTGTTAAACGCGACAATGTGGGTTTATCATTTGGGGGGTATATTGATACATTTAATACATATAAATCTGAATATGATTATTGGATGTTCTTGGAAGATGATGTGATTGTTTATAAGGAGGGTTACATAAAGGATTTTATAGATGAACTCGAATCAACTAAAGCAACTTTCATAGCACTCGCACCAATATCAACTCTTATAAAACCACATTGTGGGGGTGGTTGTGGTTTGACTTCGACCAAATATATGGAAGAAATATACACTTCTGAATTCGTAAACTCTAAATTAGAACATTGGTCAGATTATAGTGGTTATGATGTATGTTCGGGTAAGTTAAAAGAAAAAAACGCTGAAATTGAGTTTTCAAGTTACTTTAAGCTATCTAATCATCATAAATTTTCACCATTTTGTGTGAATCATAATAGACATAGTTCACAAAACAAACATGCAAATTCCAATAACCAAACCTTAGAACTTATTTATACAGTAGGAAAATTATGAACAACTATTTTACAAACAAGAACTCATTAAACATTCCTTGGGTTGAAAGCCCCTTCTTTTACAAAATATTAGAGCACTCTGATTACTCGGATGAAGAACGTGAGATTCTAATAAATTATCACGAAAATGGGTACATCGTTGTCGACTTGGAATTGACTGATGAGTTCATAGATAATTTGATGAATGGTATACATTCAGAATTGGATAAATTAAAAACTCAAGATAATAGATACCACTATTCAGACTCACCACGTGTGTTCGAAGGATGGAAAACAATACCAAACGTATTATCTCTTGCTAAACATCCTAAGTTATTATCTACTTTAGAATTGCTATATGGTCGTAAGCCTATACCATTCCAAACCATAAACTTTTTAAAGGGTAGTAATCAACCATTACACCAAGACTCAATCCATTTCTATACTCAACCTCAACGATGGATGGTTGGTACGTGGACTGCTCTGCAAGATATGACTGAGGATTGTGGTCCATTAAATATAGTGCCAAAAAGTCATAAATGGCAACATTATAATTTTCAAGACCTTAATTTACCAGTGGTGGATTATGGTAATCAATTTGAAAATTATGCAGAGTATGAGAACTTCTTGGTACAATTATTAGAAGCTACTAAATTACAAAAAAAGAATTGGTTAGGTAAGAAAGGTCAGACTCTAATTTGGGCATCAAATCTACTTCACGGTGGAGCACCTATTACAAATCCAAACTCTACGCGATTTGCACAAGCAACGCACTTCTACTTCGAAGGGTGTAACCATTATTACTCCCCAATGTTTTCGGATGTTGCAAATGGGAGATATTCAGAAAAAGACCTTTCTAAAAAGGACATAATAAATCATAAAATTTAACAATACTATATGAAAAAGATAGCATTTTTTGGTGGAAGTGGTGGACTTGGTACGAAAGTCATTGAACACTTATCTAATTACGAAGTTGATTCAATTAGTTCTAAAAAGGTCAATTTTACAAGACCATATGATATCACAAATTACTTTCATTGGAACTCCGATGTAGATGTAGTTGTTATATTTTCAAATTATAATCATAACTCATTTGTTCATAAGTATGAGGATAATGATGTTGAATTATATAAACAAATTGATATTAACATAAAGGGTGTTACTGAATGTGTATCACGTGCTTTAAAGACTATGCGAGGTCGAGGGTATGGTAGAATTATACTTGCTTCAAGTATTACAGTAGATAGAAATGTAATGGGAACATCACTTTATGCTGCTGGCAAGGCTTACTATGAGAACTTGGTAAAGACAATTGCCTTAGAGAATGCATCAAAAGGTATAACTGCAAATTGTATTCAATTGGGTTATATGGATGGTGGTCTAACGTATACATTGTCTGAAGAGTTTATACAAAATACGATTAATCAAATTCCTGCAAGAAGATTGGGTGACCCAAGTGAAATCGCACAAACTATCGACTTTCTGATAAAAAATTCGTATATTAACGGAACTACAATTAAACTTACAGGGGGGTTATGAGGCAATGGTTCATAACAAATGATAAAGTTTATGATAGGGGGGTGGAAGTTCCATACTTAGGTGTACCTTACGATAAAATACAAAGTGGTGAAGTGGGTACATTACCCACGGATTACGATGGGTGGTTTCCATTTATGAGAATGTGTTACTCGATTGGTGATTTAGCAATAGTTAGTGGGGTTTTTGAAGCAATGAAGACTAAATATCCTAATATAAAGATTGCATGGCCAAGTAATGACTATATAGACCATATTTTAGGTGATGGGTATATATCACGGTGGGACTACAATGAAAATGTGACTGCAAAAACAAATATCGACACGATTATGGGTAATAATCCGTATATTGATAAAATATTTGGTGTAGGTGAATTTGATATGGTATTTACTGACCACGATAGGTCGTATACCTCGTTGATACACGATGGTGAAATGATTAGGTCTACCGATGAACCTCTCGCAGAACAAATCCTCAGAAGATTTGGATTTACCGATGATGATATCAAAAATATAGATTCTCGACCAAAACTATACTTTACACAAGAGGAGGTTGATAAGTGTGAATCTATTATAAATGAGTATATTGGTAATTACGAATATGGTTGTTTATTGTTTGCAGGTAGACTTGAAAGATTTAAAGGTCGTTGGGAAAATGATTATTTGTTATTTGAGGACGCAAAACGATTCCAAAATCTACCAGTGTTCGTATACTCTCAATATGAATTAGAAAACACCGAATGGTCTGAGTTTTTTCCTAATAGAATTGATTTTACTAAATTAGGACTTAGTATTCGTGAACAAATATATATTAAACGAAATGCTAAATTTAACATAGGTTATCAAGGTGGTGTGACTGAAGCTTCATCGGGAGGTAAATCTGAAATGATTTCGTTATCACCATATAAAACAATACGAGAAAATTGTGTCAGAGGGTCTAAGTATATATTCTTTGATGAAACATCTAAACTTATATGAAAATAGCATTCTTCACCGAGATGGGATTCAAAGGTAAGATACCAAGAACCCACACTAATATGAGAACTGAATTTGCTTGGATGGTTGGTTTAAATGCAGACCATTACAATTTAAATGATGTTCCAAATGTAAAGTATGATTTGGGTATTGTAATTACTCCAAAGAATTCACCAGAAAAGGTAGACCTAAATCAAATACGACATTTTTGTAATAGGGTGGGTGTGATGCAAGAAGGTCCATTTTGGTATTTCCAAGATTATGAATTGGTTAATCAAATCCACTACTACAATAATCTTGTATCGGCTGATATAATCTTTGCTCATAACGAACAAGATAGACAATATTATAAAGGACTCACTAATCACTCAGATGTGAGAGTTCTTCAGTCACTAATGATTGAAGACCCAATACAAAACATAACATCCCACGAAGAACGAAGTGGTATTATGATTGGTGGTAATATGAAAAGTTGGTATGGGGGGTTTGATTCCTTTATGTTAGCATCCTCAGTTACCGATGAGATATATTCACCACAAATGGGTAGAAGACAAGAAGGTGAGTCCCAACTTGGAATTACCCAACTACCATACTTAGAGTGGAGTCAATGGATTTCTGAATTGAGTAAAAGAAAAGTAGGTATCCATATGATGAGAACTCACGCTGCAGGAACATTCGCAATGAATTGTTCTTACTTAGGAATTCCGTGTATTGGTTATGATGGGTTAGATACTCAACGAATCCTACACCCAAACCTAACTGTGAATGATGGTGACTTAGAATCTGCAAGAAAGCTTGTAGATAAGTTATGGAATGATTTGGATTTTTACGAAGAAAATCGTATATTAACTAAAGAACTATACAATAAATACTACTCAGAAGAAGAGTGGAAACAAAGGTTTTATAATGAATTTAAGTAAGAAAGACATATCATTCATCCAACCAAGTCGTAACAACTTGAAATACCTCAAGTGGTCGTACGAGTCAATCAGAAAGAATGCGGGAGACGACCCAACTATTTGTGTTGCTGATGACTTTAGTAACGATGGTACTTGGGAGTGGTGTCAAGAAATGATGGAGAAAGACCCAAATTTCAAAGCAATCCGAAATGAAGGACCAACTCGATTGGGTCATACCATTTTATATGATAGACTGATTAACGAAGTAGCACCAACCAAAATCGTAGGTATCTATCACGCAGATATGTATCTATGTCCTGGTGCTTTGGAATCTGTATTAGAACACATTGGACCACAAACGGTGGTATCACTTACTCGTATCGAACCACCACTACACCCAGATGGACCTGAAAAAGTTTTGATGGATTGGAAGACTGAACCCGAAGACTTTGATGAAGATAGGTTCTTAGAGTGGTTTAAAACTGGTGAGGGTAGATATAAACACGGAAAGACTACTGAGGGTATTTTTGCTCCTTGGTTCTTGATGAAAGAAGACTTCCAATCTATTGGTGGTCACGACCCATTATACGCACCACAATCAAAGGAAGACTCGGACATCTTCAATCGTTTCCTTCTAAATGGATATGAGTTCATTCAGACTTGGGATGGTGCAGTGTATCATATGACTTGTAGAGGTTCAAGATACAACCCTACACTAACTGAAGTTGGTAAGGAATCAGATGAGTGGTTAGCACAAAATGTAAGGTCAACTCGTAACTTCATTCGTAAGTGGGGTCACTTTGTGAAACACGATAAGTTGATGAAGCCAGTTATACCACACAAATATGATATTCAATTCAGAATATTCAATGCTAATGAAAAGATTCTAAATATGTTAGAACCTTGGTGTAGTAACATATATGTTGATATACCCGATGGTGATGTGGAACACTATATTGAATTAGAACAACCAAACACTAAGTTTGACCTATCAACCCGAATCAATGTAGAAGGTGTTGATTCCGATATCATAGTGAGATTTGATGCCCGTTCACTCACTCAGAACTCGTTTAACTTCATTCAAAATTTATCGGAAATCTTTGATTTTAACGAATTTGAGATTGGTGAGTATGAATTCGACATATTTAATATAAAGGTTAATCGTGTAAAACATTACGAAACTCAGTTAGTGAAACTATGAGATACTTTATATTACTACCAGAAGACAACGAGCAGGATGTAGATTATTCAACAAACATCTTGGGTGAAACCTCCTTTAAAAACTTTTGGGCAGACCAAGGGTTTGAGATTCTCGTTAGATTGGTAGAAAAGTATCCCGACACCTTAGAAGAGGTAAGAATCAAAGATGAACAATCTAAATCTTATTCCGTAGAACAATTCTTGGAGAAAATTAAAAAGTTAAAGGTAATCCGCAATGGGTAAAATTAACATTAACGACCTCGATACCTTCGAGGAAGATTATACTACTTATGAAAAATTTACAAAATCTAATAGGAAACAAGGTCGAACTAAAGATGACCTATTCGAACCATCGGGGCAGTCTTTTGATGGGAGAAAAAGTGACTCTTTTATCAGTAAACGAACAAAAGCGAGAAGTTAATATTTCCGACCCATTTGGTGTTGATTGGATAGTTCCTTTCGAATTCATCAATACTTATATATAAAGGGGAATTACCAATGGGAAGTTTGACAAAATATGAGGAAGCACTTGAAAGATTGATAAAGTCAATCGATGAAAAGTGGTCGGATTCATACAAAAAGTCAATCGATTGTAATAATCCAAAAGGTTTCAGTCAAAAAGCACATTGTGCTGGTAAGAAAAAAAGGGGATAATATATGTTACTAAAAGTTGGTTCACGTGGTGAACTCGTAAAAGATGTACAAGAAGTCGTTGGTGTTGCTGCCGATGGTATCTTTGGAAAAGGAACTGCTGAAGCAGTAAAGAAATGGCAAGCAGCCAATGGTTTAGATGCTGATGGGTTAGTTGGTAGAGGAACTCTTGCTAAGATGGAATTGTTGGATACTGATAATGGTTCAGGTACAGCAAAGCCAGAAGATGCAAAAGGTCTATACACTAAGAAACCATACAAAACATCAAATGGTTTGGAAATTGTAGAATTCTTCATGCCAGAAGATGAATACAAAAAAGGTCCTATCAATGCAGAGTGGGTGTTCTTACACCATACTGCTGGATGGCACAATCCTTACAATGTAATCAAACAATGGGATGCTGATAAGAATGGTGCAATCTCAACTGAGTTTGTTCTCGGTGGTCCTTCTTGTAAAGGAAATGATGAGAAATACGATGGTGAAATGGTTCAAGCATTCCCTGCTGGAAACTGGGGATATCACTTGGGTAAGAATGGTTCACAAAAGATGCACGTTAACTCAGTAGGTGTTGAGGTGTGTAACTTTGGTTATGTGAAAGATGGTAAGACATATGCCGGTGCAAGTGTTGAAGAATCACAAATCGTAACATTGGATAAACCATTTAGAGGTCACTCAACTTGGCATCGTTACTCTGATAAACAAATCGAAGCATTGAAACTTTGGTTGGAGTTTATCGCAGAGAGAGATAACATTGATATCAGAGCAGGACTTCCAGCATTGATTAAAGAAAAAGGTGCTGATGCATTTGAATTCAACGAAGATGCATACTATGGTAAAGTTAAGGGTGTTTGGACACATACCAACACTCGTAAAGATAAGTTCGATATGTTCCCTCAACAAGAACTATTGGATATGTTGGTAAGTCTATAATAGACATACTTATAATAAGAAATAATAACAATCAGTCACATAATCAGTCACATAATTCAAGTTTCGTAATATGAAATATATTTGGAGAAAAATTATGGCATTCACGGACATCTTTAAAGATGATAACGAATACAACGAAAAAAACATCGTTGGGTTCTTGTCATTTGCAGTTATGGCCATCTTTGCAGGCGCTGACATTGTAACTGGTATTTTGGGTAAAGACTTAGTAATTACTGATACTATCTTTAACTCATTTGTAATCATTACTCTCGGTTCGTTTGGTATCGATGGTGCTGCCAAAATCTTCGGTAAAAAAGAAGACTAACAACTAAGTAAAGTGGGGTGGCAGAGTGTCACCCCATAATACTTTTTATAGGAGCGAGAAATGATTAAAAAACTACTAACGACCCTTGCCGTAATAGCAGGGTTTTATTCGTTTGGGCAGGGTAATGGTTATAGTGAGATACTAACACCACCTAACTCAAACTCAGCATTCATCCTTGTGGATACTCTATTCACATTAGAAGAGTCAACCGTAGGTTATACTGAAATCTACGTACACTTTAGTAATCCAACTGCTGATAATGTAAAAGCAGTTCAGTTTCAAATCAACTACGATGTTAATGCATTTTCAAGTGCTGAAATCTACTGGGGCCCTGTTGCTCAAACAGTAACCGATAAGTATGGTAGTTACTTTGACAACAATGGTGTTTTAAATGTTATTGCATCTTACACTGGTAACTCTACTACGTTCAATTGGAACGATGGTGCAATGTTTAAAATGAAGTTGAACAACTCTGCTATATACAACTCAGAGTCAGATTCCATCTTCTTCGACCCAACTACAACATACCAATCATTATACACGACTGGTAATGGTGTAGATAACACATTAGGGTTAGAGAACTATGGTGGTAACTTCCAACAACCAATCATCAACTATCCAATCCACGTTTACAACGTAGATAGTTCAGATGCTCAAGGAGTATGGTACTCTGCATTTGCAAGACACAAAGATTCTACTCAATTGGGATGGACTTTGATTGAGACTGATTCAACTAACTCAGATGGTATTGCGATTATAACTACACCATTAGATACAAGTAAATACCACTTACGTTTAGTAGGTCAGACTGATACAATGTCTGATGGATTTGCATTATCAATCACCGATGCATACAAGTTGGCAAACCACGCATCACAACAAGACACCTTAAAGGGTATCGAGTGGTTACAAGGTGATATCAACGAAGATAGTAACATCTCTATCTCAGATGCATTTGGTATGTTTAATAGATTGGCATTACAAGCAAACACTTGGAATTCACTATTCAATGGTGTATACAACACAACTTTATTAACTCCAACTGCTTATCAAGCTGCACTACAATCACAATCAGCACCACTTTGGTCTTTGGCTCCAAGACAATATACTATTGATACTATTCAAAATGGTAATGATTCTGCAATTGCATTCTTATATGTTGTAGGTGATGTAACAAACACTGGTTACAATAACCCAGCAGTATTGGTTGCTAAGATGGCAGACCCAACTGCTGGAACTGACTATATCTTAGACCCAGCAGTTTATATGGATAATATCGATGATACGGTACAATTCCATATTCCTAAACTGACTATGACTGATGAGTTCACTATGGAAGTTCCAATCACACTCTACACCTTTGGTAATGAGTTAGGGGCAATCCAAATGGGTATTGAATTCGATACTACAATATTCTCGTTCAACTCAATCCAAATGGGTGATGCTACTTCTAAATGGACTTCGGTTCTATCGGTAGAAGATGGTAGAGTATTTTGGGCAGGTCACGAAGATAAACTAAACCCAGCATTGGTAACTAACATCACCACTCAATTTACATTTGTGTTTGATGTAGACCAACCAACTGGATGGACCACTTCACCATTGAAAATCTTTGGTAAGGCAGCAGGTGATGAGTTCGCAAATGATGTGAATATCAAACCTTCACCAAACGATGGTTCAGTAGTGAATAGAATCTCAATCGACCCAGAGTTGTTAGAATTGATGGAAGGGTTCAAAGTATACCCTAACCCAACTAACGATATGTATGGTAATTGGATTGTGTTTGAATACCACACCGAGTTAGAAAGTGGTGAAATCAACGCAGTTGTATACGATACTTACGGAAGAGAAGCAATGAGATGGAACGACCAAATCTATAACAATGGTTTCCAACTCCAAGGATTTACTTTAGAAGAATTACCAAAGGGTATCTACTTCGTAAGATTGACTACACCTGATAGAGACAAAACATATAGAGTAATTAAAGGATAATATGAAAGAAGAAATCAAAGAGGGGATGTCCTCACTTAAAAAAGGTATCATCGCAACTGCAGGGACAATGGTCGCTGCAGTTGGTACTTTTGTAACAACTCAATTCAATTCAATCTTGGGTATTGAAGAAGAATCAGATGCTCCAACTGAAATGGTAGCACCAGTTGAAAACAACAACTCACAACAACAAAATGTGAATGTAAGTGGTCCTGAGATTATCATCAATATACCGCAACAACAAGCACCTGCTCCTACAAAAACAATCATTAGAGAGACTGTTAAGGAAGTTCCTGCAGCACCTGTTGAGGTGGTCGAAGAGAAGCCAGAAACTCCAATGGAAAGAATGGCGAGACTCAAAAGAGAAGCAGCTGAGAGGAACAAGTAATTATGAGAACGAGAAGAGATGTAATTTTAGAATGGACAGTAGCACCTTTGATGCTCATCCTAACTGCTTGTGCTTTAGTATTCGTTGGTACATTTGCAACCTCATGCTCATCATCAGTCGGTGTAGTTCAGTATCAAGCAGAGTTCGAGAAATCTGAAGGACTTGAAACTCTACCATTTTACACTGGTGAGAAGCAAATCGTTCAATTGTCTAAACTTAACGTAAACAAAGAACTTTGGGATATGTTCCCAGAGTTGAGAGACAAACGAGTTGGTTTGGGTGTATCTAATAGAATCATCGAAAACTTTGAAATGACTGGAAGATTCGCATATGCTGAAGAGAAGGAAGCAATTCAAAATCAAATGTTGGATGCTTGGGAAACTGAACTTACAGGTATGGGTGATGGACAAACAAAACTAAAAATGGAGGGTATCGCTTTACCTAAGTACATTGTGTACGCAGAAATCTACGACTTTGCAGTTTCTTATGGAGAAACAT
>Ga0222719_10000080_pt1 | contig 89110 bp, 96 predicted proteins | sample C33_34DmetaG_FD_165039 | JGI IMG/M metagenome (GOLD analysis project Ga0222719, IMG submission 165039) | Estuarine water microbial communities from San Francisco Bay, California, United States - C33_34D | ecosystem: Environmental > Aquatic > Marine > Unclassified | place: USA: California... | reverse complement strand
CCGCAGCCCGATTTGATCAATTAAGGCAATTTGGGTCTCATAAAAGCCGCGCAAAGATTTGATGAAACCCGTGGTTTTAAGTTTATCTCTTATGCCGTTTGGTGGATTCGTCAAAGTATCTTGCAGGCCTTGGCGGAACAATCGCGCATTGTTAGATTGCCACTGAACAAAATTGGCTCAATCAATAAGATCAATAAAACATTTGCCTTCTTAGAGCAATCCCACGAACGCCCACCTAGTGCGGAAGAAATTGCCAAAGAATTGGACATGACCATCAATGACGTTAAAGAGTCAATGAAAAACTCTGGGCGTCATGTCTCGATGGATGCACCTTTAGTCGAAGGAGAAGACTCTAACCTGTATGATGTCTTGAGGTCGGGAGAGTCGCCTAACCCAGATCGCGACTTGTTGCATGAATCATTGCGCACCGAAATTGAAAGATCTCTTGAAACTCTAACGCCTCGGGAGGCAGATGTCGTTCGCTTGTACTTTGGATTGGGCAATCAACACCCTATGACCTTAGAAGAAATTGGTGAAACATTTGACTTGACCAGAGAACGGGTGAGACAAATTAAAGAAAAAGCCATACGACGCTTAAAACACACCTCGAGAAGTAAAATTCTTAAAACCTATTTAGGCTAAAGACGAACCCTCCGATCAGGAGGGTTTCTTTTTTTACACTATTTTTACTGAAAATTAATATGATGCGTAAAAAAATTATAGCACCTTCAATACTGGCGGCCGATTTCGCTAATCTCCAAAGAGATATTGAAATGGTGAATGACAGCCAAGCTGAATGGTTTCATATTGACGTCATGGATGGTGTTTTTGTGCCCAATATATCTTTCGGCATGCCAGTGATCAAAGCCATCGCCAAACATGCCTCCAAGCCCTTAGATATCCATCTGATGATAGTCGATCCCGATAGGTATATACAAACGTTCGCGGATTTGGGAGGGGCTATTCTCACGGTTCACTATGAGGCCTGTACCCATTTGCACCGCACTTTACAAGCTATAAAAGATACTGGCATGAAAGCTGGTGTTGCGCTCAATCCTCATACTCCTGTTTCTGTCTTGGAAGCCATTATTTCAGATATTGACTTGGTGTGCTTGATGAGTGTAAATCCAGGATTTGGCGGTCAAAAATTCATCCCTCATACCTACGAAAAGGTAAAACAACTCAAAAGCCTAATCGCTTCTAATCAAGCTCATGCACAAATTGAGATCGACGGTGGCGTTACCAACCTAAACACGGCGGAACTCAGTGCCGCAGGTGCTGATGTTTTAGTAGCTGGTAGTTTTGTTTTTAACAGTAAGGATCCCAAAGAAACCATTGTCAATCTCCTAGAATTGACCGAAAAAGCTTAGAATTGATCCAGTAATAATTGAATTAAATCAGTTGATGTGACTATGCCAACTAGCTCTCCATCGTCTACCACTGGTAAGGCATGAAATTCGTGTTGGGTCAATATTTCAGCTGCTTCCTTAATGGTTGTGTCGGAAGAAACGGAAACGACAGACTTCGCCATGACCTGTTCAATAGCGAACAAGTCATAAATGACCGAATTGATTTCGTTTTCCTCCTCATCAAGATCTGAGAAACTGATCCGCATCAAATCAGTATGACTCAACATACCGACAACCTTTTTGCCAGTGACAATAGGAATGTGTCTAATGTGTTTGTCTTCAAACAATTTTCCTGCAAGTTCCATATTGTCATTGAGGTTTAAAGTAACGACCTCATGGGTCATTATTTTGCTTACTGGTGTCCGTTGTTTCATAGTTTTTTTTATTTTCAGCTAAGTTGGGCAATAGTTGATGGAGGGTTCAAACGATACTATAAATGGACGACCTCAAATCAATGGAAGTTGATAGATATTATTAATTTTACATATCTTTTTAAAGAATCAAAAACAACAGGGCTAAACACCAAATATTATGAAAACAGTATGTCATCCTTCTGATTCTAGAGGTTACGCCAATCACGGTTGGCTTGAGGCCCGACACAGTTTTAGTTTTGCCAATTGGTTTAACCCCGAACGGGTTCAATTTGGCGCGTTAAGAGTACTAAACGACGATATCATCGCCCCGGGGATGGGCTTTGGCACGCACCCTCATGACAATATGGAAATCATAACAATTCCACTTATAGGTGATTTAGAACATAAAGACAGCATGGGTCATGCGGAGGTGATACGCGAAGGTGAAATACAGGTGATGAGCGCTGGCACAGGGGTAACTCACAGTGAATACAATCACAATAAAGACCAACCGATAAATTTACTTCAGTTATGGATCTTTCCTAAGCGTCGCCAAGTGACGCCTCGATACAAACAAATGACCATCGCTGATTTGATTGAGACCAACAAAATATCTCAAATACTGTCACCCAATGAAGACGATCAAGGGGTATGGATCCATCAAGACGCTTGGTTTCATTTATTGAAAACAGACAGGGAGACAAAAGAAATTTATCACTTACGCCAATCAGGAAATGGAGTATATGTGTTTGTCATTGAGGGCTCTGCAGTTATAGGCAGTCAGCACCTTAACAAAAGAGACGCCCTAGGAATTTGGGATATCACGCAATTTGAACTGTCGGTCGCGGGTAATTCGTCTGTACTAATGGTCGAGGTTCCCATGACTTTTTAACTGACTGTTTTTTCCATGACGTAGTGAGGGCCAATTCCTGGTACTTCGAAGACTTCACTGCAAATATGATAACCTAGCTTGAGATAAAAAGGGACTGCAAGTGCTCTGGCGTTCATCCAAATCCGCCCCCCTCCTATTGAGTTTACCCTAGCCTCGAGATGATTGACCAGCCGAGATCCTATGTTAAGTTTTTGGAGGTCGGTTAATACAGCCATTCCACGCAATTGAAATTGGTGTTCAGTGGGATGCAGCAGCGTTACCACACCAACCAAATGACCTTGGTGAAATGCCCCAAAATGAGCCGTTGACTGATCCTCATCATGAGGAAAGACGCAATCTTCCAATGGTCGCCCAGCACGAAGAACAGGATGCCGGACAAGCCAAGTCTCTCGGGCCGAAATTTCCTTTATAAATCCCTCGCTCATTGAGCCAAGATAGTATTTTTATTCTCACGATTTAATACTACTTTTGACAAACCAAATGGCCCAGTAGTTCAACTGGATAGAATATCAGATTTCGGCTCTGAGGGTTAGGGGTTCGAATCCTCTCTGGGTCACTTTTTTTTCTGCGATTTTTCACTGCCAAAAAAATCGTTCTGTTTTAATGATAATAATCTAAAGACGAAATAGGCTCAATCTATTTCTTATGAAATAGATTACCGAATGCAAGCCAAGCGCTAATCAATCTACACATGTGATATCCCTTATGCAAAGACAAAAAAAATTACCTCATACCATAGCTTTTTCAATGCTCTCCATTGTCCTTGTCTAATTTAATGCAGGGCGCACACCAATCAGATCCGGAGAAAACCATCACAATTGATTTGTTTGATAACTTGGCCTCTTCTTTGGCTTTCTCGAAATCGGTCAGCCAGTTTTGGGCACCTACCATTTGAGAAATAAACAAAAGTGCTAACAATAAATTCTTGGACATAATCATGGATTTGGTTTTTAAAAAGAACGCAGAAAAAATAAACATTATTGCTCTCAAAAAAAATTAGGGGCGTGATTGATTTAACTCAAATTGGCTTTAACAATACTCGCGACCGTTTTACCATCGGCGGCACCTGCCAATTGGGCAGACACAGCTCTCATTACCCTGCCCATGTCTTGCATACTAGAGGCACCGAGCTCAGCTATGACAGCTTTAACAACCTCCTCTATTTGATCTGCCGACTTCTCCTCTGGCAAAAACTGAGCAATCACCTCAATTTCTGCTAACTCGGGTTCGGCCAAATCATTTCGACCTTGCTCCTGATAGATAGCCGCACTGTCTTTCCTTTGCTTTACCAATTTTTGAAGCAACTTTAACGCCTCTTCTTGGGTTATGTTATCGCGATTCCCACCCTCTGTTTGAAGCAGTAATATCGCCGATTTTATCGCGCGAAGCGCCGTCAGGGCGGTTGTGTTTTTCTCTCTCATTGCAGCCTTCATGGCCGTCATTACCTCTTCTTGTAAACTCATAATGGTTAAGTTAATTTAATTAGTCAACATTGTCGTGCAAAAACGAATTGTTTGTTCTGAATTGGATCTCATCATTGTCGTCCAAGTTTATGGTTGTTCTCGATCCCGATGTTTCCGAAGATGGCTTGGCTTGATCCAAGTCCATGCCTTGACGCTTGTAGGCAGGCGTTCGTTCGATTTCATCGATTCTAGAAGCATTGAATTTATAATTAAATTCTTTTATTTTCTGTCGACGGTGTGCGTTTTGAGCATTGAACACATCTGAAATAGGGGTGTTTAAAGGATCTATTTCCTCGATTTTTTCCAATTCTGAGGTCGATTTACTTTCCTCTAACACGATCTTATCACCCTCATTTTCTTCTTTTTCTAGGAAATAATTGGTGAATTGAATGAAAGCCGAACCACCAACATAACGCGTTTCACAGAGCTCGCCATTTGTATTAGGACCAACCACAATATACTCATTGACATTGATATTCATAACATCCTCAGGATCCTCCTCCTCCTCAAGACTCCAATTAACAATTTCTTGTTTTTGGGGTTGAGGTGTAGTGTTCTCAAATAAAGGCAGATCAAAGGTTAGGGCTGTTTGAGGCTCGTATTCCAAAGTATCGGCCATTTGTTCTTCCTCTTGAGAAAGCTGAACAAAGTCAGAAGGCTCCTCATCTTCATGCTCCTCTATTTGATTGAATTCGAAATCCGATACAGAAGTCTCATCTTCTAAGATATCAAAGACAACATCTAAGTTTAATAAATCATTGGTCGTTTCAACAAACTCATCATCGTTGTCATCAAGTTGTAATTTGTGCACCACTTTTGGGATCGGAGTCTGAGCCACTGGCGTTGGTTGAGCAGTTTCAGTAATGACTTGACCGGCTTCCAAATCATGGACAACTTTTTTCGATTCGGTATTTGTAATTTCGTGTTGTTGTTTTTCGCCGAAACCTGTAGCAATGATTGTCACAGAAATAGCCTCACCAAGAGTTGAATCTTCACCTACACCCATAATGATATCGGCCATATTACCTGTTTCATTTTGAATGTGCTCATTGATTTCTCCTATTTCATCAATTGTTATTTCGTGAGATCCTGACACTATGAGCAACAACACATTGGTAGCTCCCGAAATTTTGTTGTCATTTAACAGAGGCGAATCCAAAGCATTACCAATCGCCTTTTGGGCTCTATTTTGCCCTGAGGCAGATGCTGATCCCATAATGGCCGTGCCACTATCCTTCAAAACAGTTTTGGCATCGCGTAAATCAATGTTTTGCGTGTAGTGATGTGTAATAACCTCCGCTATGCCGCGCGCAGCAGTAGATAACACTTCGTCTGCTTTGGAGAACCCTGCTTTAAAACCTAGGTTACCATATACCTCTCGGAGTTTATTATTATTAATGACTATCAACGAATCCACATGATTTCTCATATTCTGAAGTCCAATCAAAGCCTGTTGGTTTCTCAACTTGCCCTCGAAAGCAAAGGGCATAGTTACAATACCCACGGTCAAAATATCTAACTCTTTCGCCATTTTTGCAATGACAGGAGCTGCGCCCGTACCTGTTCCACCCCCCATTCCAGCAGTTATAAAAACCATTTTTGTATTGGTTTCGAGCATACTGCGAATGTCATCCATACTTTCTTGAGCAGCTTCCTCGCCAACCTTTGGATTCGCTCCTGCCCCAAGACCCTCAGTCAAATGCATACCTAACTGGATTTTATTGGCAACTCCACTACTTTGAAGTGCTTGCGAGTCTGTATTACATATGACAAAATCAACACCGTTTATCCCTTGGGTAAACATATGATTAATGGCATTGCTGCCGCCACCTCCAACACCGATTACTTTGATGACATTGGATTGATTTTTAGGTAGATCAAAGGTTATGTTGTTAAAACCGTTATTTTCTTCCATGTGATCTGATTTTAAGTCGTTATGATTTGTTTTATTCTGCATTATCTAAAAAGTCTTTAACCCTTTCTGTCAAAGTATCAAGAAAAGACCGGCGTTGCTTCTTAACTGCAACTTCTGCTTGTTCTTGATGTTCTTCTTGCGGATTCTCGTCAGTTGTCTGCTGAGCAGGCCAACCTCTTTTCTCGGCTCTACGAACACCATCCATAACCAAACCTACCGCGGTAGCATACAAAGGGCTGGTAATCTCGCTGTCACTTTCTCCAGCCAGATGCTCATTGGGATAACCTATCCTGGTGTCCATACCCGTAATGTATTCTACCAATTGTTTCAGGTGATTCAATTGACTGCCTCCTCCTGTTAGAACGATGCCTGCAATAAGTTTTTTCTTGCGTTCTTCGTGGCCGTAATTCTTTATTTCAACATACACCTGCTCGATGATTTCAACCACGCGAGCATGAATAATTTTAGACAAATTCTTTAAGGTGATTTCTTTCGGATCGCGGCCTCTCAAGCCTGGGATAGATACGATTTCATTTTCCTTATTCTCCCCTGGCCAAGCCGATCCAAATTTAATTTTAAGTAATTCGGCCTGCTTTTCTATAATCGAACAACCTTCCTTGATATCCTCAGTAATGACATTTCCGCCAAAAGGAATTACCGCAGTATGACGAATAATGCCATCCTTAAATATAGCGAGGTCCGTTGTCCCCCCTCCTATATCGATCAGGGCTACACCAGCCTCCTTCTCTTCTTGACTCAAAACGGCATTGGCAGAGGCCAATGGCTCGAGAGTAATTCCGTCGAGGTCAATGCCAGCACTTTTCACACAGCGCCCTATATTTCTAATTGATGCCACTTGACCGACTACCACATGAAAATTTGCTTCTAAGCGACCACCATACATTCCAATGGGCTCTTTGATTTCAGCCTGTCCATCCACTTTATAATCCTGTGGTAATACATGTATGATCTCCTCTCCTGGCAACATCACCAGTTTGTGCACTTGATTTTCTAAAAGCTCTAAATCAACCTCATCAATGACTGCTTCGGCATTAGATCGGGTAATATAATCACTGTGATGAAGACTTCGAATGTGTTGCCCTGCAATACCTACAGTGACCTCTGAAATTTTGACACCCGAGTCTAGTTCAGCGTCTTGCACAGCTTGTTGAATGGACTGTATGGTTTGTGTAATGTTATTGACTACACCTCGATGAACTCCAAGACTCTGAGATTTGCCAATGCCAAGGATTTCCAATTTGCCAAAATCATTTTTGCGACCGATCATAGCTACTATTTTTGTAGTTCCAATATCTAAGCCAACAGCAAAATTTTGTTTCTCCATAATTTTATATTTTTATTCCAACCACCTGGTTTCCAGCAGTGAGGTTAACGGTTTTATATGACGATAACTTATCTGTTTCATAGGCATACTGATAGAATGCCAAAAATTTATTCATCTTAAAGGACAGATCGTCCATATTTCCCAATACCACTTTATGATTCCAAACCCTAGTTTGAAATGTCAAACGACCTTGTTCGTCACAGCCATAGGCTGTGATAATTTTTTTTAATTGCGAATGGCGGTGAACGTAGTTTGCCAACTGCGTTATCTCGCTCAATTCCTCTTTACAATCGACCATGTCTACCAAGGGCAAACGCGGTGCAGATTTGTCAGACAAAGGCATTTTGAAACCCATTGCATCTATATATCCATGTTCTCCTCCAAACAACCTAGCAATGGGTTCTCGCTCCACAAATTCTACATACAGTACTCCCGATATGGAGAGAAAAACTTCTGCAGATTTGATATATGGATTGCGTTCTATTGCTTTTTCTAGCAATTTCAAATCTACCCCAAGTTTTGCCATATTGCTCAGGTCTGGCTGCTTTAGTATTAACAATTTATCAACGATTTCGTGATCTAATAGTCCATATATATCGCCTTTAATTGTCACTTCAATGTCCGAGATTTGACGCTGCTGATTTCTTATAGCACTGAAAATCATCAAGCTAGCCAAACAGCAAAATGCAATGATCAATTTGACGTTATCCCAATTCATTTTGAAAATTTAATTGTGAGACAATATTATCTACTTCTAATCCAATATCCCCCGCGCCCAAAAGCAGTCCAACGGTCGCTTTACTTCGCGATAAGACAGATGCAATATCTGACTTAGAGATGACTGCTTTTTGATCGTTGTCAATCAAAGAAAGTAACCACTCACTGGTCACACCTGGGATAGGCTTTTCACGTGCTGGATAAATTGGCAGTAAAAAAACATGATCGAATAGAGATAAAGCGGCTGAAAATTGCTTGGCAAAATCCCTAGTTCGAGAAAATAAGTGAGGTTGGAACACCACAGCAGTACCCCGATTAGGATACATCTCTGCCACTGCTTGGTGTATAGCTGTAATTTCTGATGGATGATGAGCATAATCATCGATAAGTGTAAAGTCTGTCGATTTCAATCGGTAAGAAAACCGTCTTTGAATTCCTAAAAAAGTTTGTAATCCTTCTCTGATAGCAGACTCAGAGCAACCCAATTGAATCGCCATTGCACAGGCTGCCGTTGTATTTGCCAAATTATGACGCCCTGGCAAGACCGCTTTTAATTGGTTTAAACGTCCTTTAGGATGGATCAAATCAAAAACATACGATCCGTCAGCAATGGTTGTAATCTCCGAGCGATAGTTTGCTGGAGAAGCAACCCCATAGGTTTGTCCATTTAATGGCAAATCAATATGATGAAATAAAGTCTTAGGATTTTGAATTTTTTCCGCAAATTCGACAAAAGATGCCTTGAGATCACTTTCCGTGTGGTAAATATCCAAGTGGTCGGCATCCATGGAAGTGACACAAGCCATGTCTGCCCTTAGAGTCAGGAACGATCTGTCGTATTCGTCCGCTTCCACCAGCATGTATTCATCTCCGCTATTGATGTAATTGGTTTGATAATTTTCTGAAACACCGCCCAAAAATGCCGTAAAAGAACTGTTATTTGATTTTAGCAAATGAGCTAATAAGGTTGTAGTTGTGGTCTTTCCATGCGTGCCTCCAATGGCAATACAATAGGAGTCGCTTGAAAGAAACCCTAATATTTCGGACCTCTTACAAACAGTAAAACCTTGACTCAGGAAGTATGTCAATTGAGGATGTTCTTGAGGTATAGCTGGAGTATAAATAACCAAGGTGTCCTCAGCAATTAAACAGCTTTTAGGAATAACATCGCAAGACCAGTCAAAAACAATCTCGACACCTAAATCCTCTAACTCTGAGGTCAGGGTTGAAACAGTTTTATCATAACCATAAACAGACTTGCCAAGTGATACCATATGGCGCGCCAAAGCACTCATACCGATGCCACCAATACCAATGAAAAACACGTTATTTTTATCGTTCCAACTCATAGATTCACTAGTTTTTCAATTGCGTGAACAATGCGTTCTGCCGCATCGGTTTTGGCCAATTTCTTCATATTTAGACGCAGGGTATTCTGCAATTCAACATCCGAAATCAGCTGACGGAAACTAGGCTCAAATTGAGTAGCCAAATCCTTTTCTTTTATCATCATAGCCGCACCAGCATCAACAAGAGATTGTGCATTCTTAGTTTGATGATCTTCTGCCACATTAGGTGAAGGAATAAATATTACAGGTTTACCAACAACACAAAGTTCAGAAACAGCTAAAGCACCAGCTCGCGAAATGATTATATCGGCCGCGGCATAGGCTTGACCCATATCTTTTATAAAATCTACAACGCGAATATTAGACCCATTACTGTATAGCTGGTATTGTGAGTAGTACAACTCCCCGCACTGCCATAGGATTTGATAATTCGATTCTTTTATGAAGAGTGCCTTATCTTGTAACAGTTCATTGATGCGCTTTGCCCCTAAACTACCACCCAAAACAAGTAGTATGGGGGCCGAAGGATCAAAGCCAAAATTGATTTTTGACTGGGCAGGATCTGACGCAACAGTTAGATTTTTTCGTATTGGATTACCAGTAAATAATACTTTTGACTTTGGAAAAAACCTATCCATTTTTGGATAAGCTACACAAATGGCATTCACCCTATTAGCTAAAAATTTATTCGTTATTCCTGGGAACGAATTTTGCTCTTGAATTAATGATGGTATATTTTTTAGAGTAGCAACAAAGAGCAATGGCCCACTGGCAAATCCACCAGTACCAATAGCAACATCTGGTTTAAATTGGAGCAAAACAATAAGGGATTGCACAAGACTAACCATCAGTTTGACAGGAAAAAGTAAGTTTTTTACCGTCAATCGACGCTGTAAACCTGAGACCCACAAACCTTTAATGCGATAACCAACTGCCGGGACTTTTTGCATTTCCATCCGATTAGAAGCACCGACAAATAGCACATCAACATCAGGCCAACGCTGTTGTACTGCGTCAGCGATAGCAATGGCAGGGAAGATGTGTCCTCCCGTTCCTCCGCCCGATATGATGATTTTTTTTAATGTCATATTTATAAAGCTTCGCTTAACACATCCAATGGATTTTCGTTTTCTCTATTACTCGGTAATTCCTGGTCCTTTCCGTAATCTGCACTAACACTTAATAGTATTCCAATGGCCAAGCAAGTCATCCAAATAGATGTACCCCCACTACTTATAAGTGGCAAGGTTTGACCCGTTACTGGCAACAATTCAACTGCCACGCCCATATTGATAAAAGCCTGAAAAACAATAGGCAGCCCAATACCGACTGAAAGTAATGATCCAAATACTGTTTGAGATTTATAGGCTATGATCACCACCCTGAACAATAACCACAGATAGAAAAGGACCAACATCATTCCGCCGATCAAACCATATTCTTCAATGATAATAGCAAAAATGAAATCCGAAGAGGATTGCGGCAGAAAGTTCTTTTGCCGACTTTTACCAGGACCTAACCCCCTAATCTGCCCAGTGGCAATGGCAATTTTTGCCTTTTCAATTTGATAGTTATCCGAAGCATTGTCCTCTCCCCGGAAACGCTCCACCCTACTCATCCAAGTATCAACTCGATTGGGCATCAAATCGGGGAAAGCTTTGAAGGTCAAAATAAAAAGAACGACCATGACTAATGCGGCACCTCCAATTAAGGCCAAGTATTTAAAAGGATAACCACCTACAAAGGCCAATACAAAGACCATGAACATCATGATGGCAGCGGTCGAGAAATTTGCAGGAAAAATCAAGCCAATAATACCAAATACAGGAAGCCAAAGAGGAATCAAACCCTCTTTGAAAGTAATTGTTTTGTCATGTATTTTCGATAAATAGCGGGCAACATAGACCATGAGTACTACTGAGGCTAAGGTCGAAGGCTGAAAAGAAAATCCCACAAAAGGCAAGCTAATCCATCGCTTAGTATTGGTCAAGCTATCGCTGCTGTCAATTTGAAACATGGTATACAACAATAGCAAAGCCACAACAGGAAGCATGATAATTGAAAGGCCCTTGAAATAGCGATAGGGTAGCTTGTGCACTGCAAAGATTATCACAAATCCTAAAAACAAATGCATGAAATGCTTCACAACAAAACTAAAGGTCTGACCATTGCCATAGGTATAAGCGAGATTACTGGCTGCACTGTAAACTGGCAAAAAGGAAAAGATAGCCAGAAGCGCTGTGATAGCCCAAATGGTTCGATCGCCTTGTATGTTTTTAATGAATTTCATTACAATTGTCGCACCGCATTTTTAAATTGTCGACCACGATCCTCGTAGTCATTGAATAAATCGAAACTAGCGCAGGCCGGAGACAATAAAACATTATCTCCTGGCGCTGCTAATTGGTACGCCATGCTGACGGCCTCTGTCATGGATTGGGTGTCCGAAATAATGCTCACCATAGGACCGAAAGACTCTATTATTTTCTTGTTATCTACTCCCAAACAAATGATTGCCTTTACTTTCTCAAATACAATTGGGAAGAGCTCAGTATAGTCATTACCCTTATCCAATCCCCCAACTATCCAAACGGTGGGCGACTTCATACTTTGCAACGCATAATAGGTCGCGTTGACATTTGTTGCCTTAGAATCGTTGATATATTGAACCCTATTGATCTTTAGCACCTGTTCCATTCGATGCTCCACCCCGTGAAAATTTTGTAAACTTTCTCTGATGAATTGCTTTCTTACACGCAACAAATTGGCCACCGCAGCAGCGGCCATTGCGTTCTTGACATTGTGCTGTCCCTCTAATTTAAGCTCTGATATTGGCATAAGTGGTTTTTTTTTTGAATGAAAAACAATTTGATTATCCTGATTATATATCCCTTGATCCAATATTCTAGTTGAGGAAAGAGGGAATTGACCGACCATTGGAGAAGCAGCCTTCAAAGCTTCAACTGTAGCAACGTCATCGGCATCAAAAATCAAAAAATCATGAGGTGTTTGCTGAGACGTAATATTTAGTTTAGCAGCAACATATTGGCTGAAATCGTAATTATATCGATCCAAATGATCAGGTGTGATATTAGTTATAACAGCAATGTGAGGGTGGAACGATTGTATGTCGTCCAATTGAAAACTACTTACCTCCAAAACAATATACTTCGGGTCAGAAATTGTTAATTGTCTTGAAAGGCTGAATCCAATATTCCCGGCTAAAGCTGAATCAAAATCGGCTGTTTTTAAAATATCGTAAATCCATGTTGCTGTTGTTGTTTTGCCATTACTTCCAGTAACAGCAATTAATAAGGCATCAGTATATCGCGAACCAAACTCAATCTCTGAGGCAATTTCAATGCCTGCCTGCCTTGCTTCGGTAACCACAGAAATATGATTTGGAATTCCAGGACTTTTTACGATTAAATCGGCTTGTAGAATTTCGGCCATGCTGTGGGTTTCTGATTCGTATCGAATACCAGCATCTAGCAATTCACTCCTGTAAATGCTATCTATAGGGCCCTTATCGCTCACAAAAACATCCCAGCCTTTCTGACGCCCCAGCAATGCAGCTCCTACACCACTTTCTCCTGCCCCTAAAATCACCAGCTTTTTCATCTATCTGATTTTCAGTGTTACGATTGAAACAATAGCCAAAAGAATTCCCACAATCCAAAAACGTGTGACTATCTTACTTTCGTGATAGCCTGCTTTTTGGTAGTGGTGATGCAAGGGTGACATCAAGAATATTCGTCTTCCAGCACCGTATTTTTTCTTGGTATATTTGAAATAGGCCACTTGAAGCACAACAGAGAGATTCTCAGCCAGAAAGATGCCGCAAAGGACCGGAATTAGCCATTCTTTTCTCACTGCTATTGCCACAACAGCAATAACACCTCCAATAGTCAGGCTTCCTGTGTCACCCATGAATACTTGAGCGGGATAGGCATTATACCATAAAAATCCAATCAAAGCTCCGACCATAGCAGCAATATATATGGTGATTTCTTCAACTCTTGGGATATACATAACATTCAAATAGTCGGAAAAGATGATGTTACCAGATATCCATGCAAAGACACCAAGTGTTAACATAATAATTGCCGATGTGCCTGCTGCTAAACCATCTATACCATCGGTGAGATTGGCACCATTAGAAACTGCTGTTACGATAAATATGACGATGGGTATAAAGATTAACCAGGCATAGGAACTTACAGATGGGCTGATCCACGAGATCAAACTGGAGTAATCGAATTCATTAAATTTGACAAAAGGAATTGTCGTTTTTGTCGATTTAATTTCAGGAGAAAATACAGCCGAGCTTGGAACTGTAGTTTCCATCTGCACAGTAGTAGGCGAAGGCGCTTCTTCTTTTATGGTCACCTCAGGGTGAAAGTATAGCGTAGTACCAACAATAATGCCCAACCCCACTTGACCTAGGACCTTAAATCGTCCTTTAAGACCTTCTTTATCTCTTTTGAACTTCTTGATATAATCGTCTATAAACCCAATAGTTCCCATCCAAAAGGTTGTAATCAGTAGAAGTATGATATAGATATTATTGAGTTTGGCCAACAATAAAACGGGCACCACGGTAGCTAAAATTATAATCAAGCCACCCATTGTAGGAGTCCCTTCTTTTTGCTTTTGGCCTTCTAAACCCAGTTCACGAATAGTTTCTCCAACTTGCTTTTGGTTGAGTATATTAATTATTTTCTTCCCATAAACCGTTGAAATGACAAGGGATAAAATAATAGCCATTGCAGCACGGAAGCTTAAAAAACTAAAAAGAGAGGCCCCTGGGAATTGAAAATTTTGTTCGAGATATTTGAATAAGAAGTATAACATTAGGACGCTGCTTGGTTTAGAAAGTGGTGAACGGTCTCGAAATCGTTAAAATCGAATCTCTCTCCGTTGATTTCTTGATAAGTTTCATGACCTTTTCCAGCGATCAAAATAATGTCGCCAGATTGTGCCAATTGCACAGCAGTCTTAATCGCTTGCTTACGATCGAGTACACAAACAGTTTTCTTATAATGCACTGGCGATACCCCAGCTTCCATTTCTTCAATGATAAGCTCAGGTACTTCTGTACGTGGATTGTCGTTAGTTAATATGACTTTATCACTGAGAGAGGTAGCGATGTGAGCCATTTTTGGACGTTTGGCTCTATCCCTGTCTCCACCACAACCAACTACTGTTATCAAGGCTTCATTTTTGGTTCGTATCGCATTAATTGTATCTAGCACATTTTTTAAAGCATCGGGTGTATGGGCATAATCAACGATAGCGGTAATATGGTTTGGGGAGATAAAATATTGAAAACGACCAGTGACACTTTGCAGGCCACTAATTCCTTTTAAAGCTTCCAAAGAATCCATCTTTAGCAAGATGGCTGTGCCATAAATCGCCAACAAATTATAAGCATTGAAGGATCCGATGAGTTGCGACCAAAGCTCGGCGTTGTTAATTTTTAGCAACAAACCTGTCAACTGATTTTCGATAATTTTACCTTTAAAATCGGCGGCAGACTTCAACGCATATGTAGCCACTTTTCCACGGCAATTTTGAATCATAAAAAGGCCGTTTTTATCATCTGAATTAACTAGTGCAAACGCATCCTTTGTCAAGTTATCAAACAGCCGTTTTTTGATATTTCTATAAGTCGAAAAATCGCCGTGATAATCCAAGTGATCATGGGTCAAATTGGTAAATACGGCACCCTCAAAATGCAAGCCTGTAATTCGATCCTGATCAATTCCATGAGAACTGACCTCCATAAAGCAATGTGTAAGACCAGACTGCACCATCTCATCTAATACTTCATTTATTGTGAGTACATCTGGAGTAGTATGTGTGGCACCATAGGCTTTATCACCAACACAAACTTTTACCGTTGATATCAAACCTGATGGCGTACCATTCTTTTGAAATAATTGATAGAGCAAACTGGCCGTTGTTGTCTTTCCATTTGTACCGGTGATCCCAACAAGTTTTAACTTTTTAGAGGGGTGATCAAAGAAATTTGAAGCAACTACAGCTAATGCTTTTTGTGAACTATCGGTTTTGATATAGGTTACTGACTCGGAGATTTGTTCTGGGATAGACTCACAAATAACAGCCCTAACGCCGTTTTCAATAACCTGATCCAAATAACATTGACCATCCGATTGGGTCCCTTTGATGGCAACAAACAAATCTCGAGGAGCTGTTTTTCTTGAGTCAAATTGAATGGTATTGATATCACAATCCGTTGTACCCTTAACAGAAATAATAGTTACTCCAAATAAAAGATCCTTCAAATTTCTCATGTGATTTGAAGTTTAATTGATTGACCTTTAGTAATTCGCTTACCCTGTTCAATAGATTGATTCACCACCTTACCACTTCCTTTAGCCTCGACCATTAAACCCAAATTTTCCAAAACAGAAATCGCGTCCATTGCAGGCATTCCCAATACATTAGGCATTTTAAAGGGTTCGCCATTTGTGAAGCCTTGTAGTTTCGAATAATCGTCTCCTATTTCAGGACTGATACCATTGGCACCCTGCAATATCACTTCGCGAGGTGTGCTCAGATAAATATGTTTAGCGATTTTCTCAAATACCGGTGCAGCTACGATATTGCCATAATACCCCTTTTCTACATTAGGTTTGTGGATTATGACTATACAAGTATATTCAGGCTTGTCGGCTGGAAAATAACCTACAAATGACGAGATATATCGATTTGACTCAATCCAATACTCCGTTTGGCAAGTTCCAGTCTTACCAGCTAGAGGATACTCAGGCATATCGATGTTATGAGCTGTGCCGTGATCGGAAGTCACCACATTACGCATCATGCCTTTTAAGATCGCGGCGGTCTCGGGTTTGCAAATTCGAACTCCAGAAGCATCGGGACTAAACACCTCTATGGGTTTTCCGAAAGATTGGATGGATTCAACAAATCTAGGCTTAACTCTAACCCCATCGTTAGCAATAGCATTGTAGAAGGTCAAAACCTGCATTGGAGTCAGCTGGATCCCATATCCAAAAGACATCCAAGGCAAATCGAGACCATCCCAATTCGCTTTATCGGATGGGTGGGTAATATATGGAGAGCCTTCCCCGAGTATGGGAATGTCCAATTTATCATTGAGTCCCATGGCGTATAGGCCATCAACAAATTGGGCAGGATTATTGCGATAATTCTTATCTACGATTTGTACTATCCCTGTATTGGAAGACATCTCAAACGCCTCAGCAACTGTAATTTCACCATAACCACCGCGCTTAGAATCCCGCACCTGACGTCCATAAAAACTCAGCACACCATCTTTGGTGTCAACCCGGTCGTTAGGAGATATCAAGCCTTGGTCGATTCCCACCGCCAAGGCCATTAACTTAAAAGTGGAGCCAGGTTCATGAGTTTCACCAACAGCATAATTCAATTTTTCATAATAGGTGCCCTTGGAAGTTCTGCCCAAATTAGAAATTGCCTTTATGGCTCCAGTCTTTGTTTCCATAACAATTACACTGCCGTGGTCGGCTTCGAATTGTTCGAGCTGACCAAGCAAGGAATAGTGGGCAATATCCTGTAAATTGACATCGATTGTAGTGTAAAGATCATAACCATCTCGAGGCTCTACCCTGTTGAAGTCTTCCAAAGGTTTCCACTGGCCTTGTCCAATTTTTTGCTTGAGTCTTTTACCATCAACCCCCTTCAAATAAGCTTGTCCAAAGGCGCCATCAATTCCAGGCCGTGTAACATTACCATTTTCATCCGTGCGCTCATATCCAATGGTTCTTTTAGCCACACCTCCAAGCGGGTATTCTCGCACGGTACTTTGTGACACAATTAAACCACCCGCAAAAGCACCTTTATTCAGCAATGGGAAATTTGAAAATCTTACAAAGTCAGCATAACCTAGATTTCGGGCCAGACGCACATATTTGTCATTTTTAGACCGCGCCTGAACTAGCAATTGCTTGTAAAAAGAAGCTGGCTTGTTGAAATATCTGCCCAATGAGTCACACAGGGCATTAATATTTTGGTTAAAAGATTTATTAGTAGGTGCGACAGGATCCACATGGATATCGTATTTCGGGACTGAGGTTGCCAATAAACTTCCATCCGAAGCCACGATATTACCTCGATTAGCATGAATGATGACATTTTGAACAATCATTTCTTCAGCCTGAGATCTATAGGCGTCACCATCAACATATTGAATATTGAAGACCTGTACAACAACACCAACAGCGAAAACAAGCAGCCCCAAGGAGATGATTAGAAACTTTAACCTAATATGTTTGAGTGTTGTAGCCAATTATTTTTCGATTACTATTATTTTCTCTGGCGGAGTTTGTCCAATTTCGAAATTCCTAACTTTCAATTTTTTGACTACCGCTGACTCCATTTTTATCTTCATTAGTCGGGCTCTCAAGTCAACAAATTCAGACCTCAACTCCTTAACTTGGTCATTCAATGCCGCAATACGATATACTTTCCGATCTGCGGAATGCGAACTCGCAATCATCACAAGAGCTAATCCCGATAAAAAGAAAATCATCTTCCAATTCTTAAATGCATTATCGTTCACTAAAAATCTGCCCCGCAATACACTAAAAAGTTTCTCTTTCATCATCATGACTTAAGACGTTCTGCAATTCTCAATTTGGCACTTCTAGCTCTTCCATTTATTGCAATCTCAACTTTGGATGGAATAATAAGTTTCCCAACTTTACAAAAGGGAACAGACACGTTTCCAAAAACATCCTTTTCTGGTTCACCCTCAAACATGCCGTTTCTGATGAACCTTTTTACCAAACGATCTTCTAATGAATGATATGACATCAAACTGATACGACCTCCTGGCTTTATAATTGAAGGCAATTGAAGCAACAAGTCTTTTAGAGCATCAATTTCTTGATTGACTTCGATACGAATAGCCTGATATATCTGAGCCAAAACCTTGTTTTCTCGTTTTCCTGGAATCAGTCTCTTTACCAAATTATTCAACTGTTCTGTCGTTTTTAATGGATTAACAACACGAGACCTGATAATATTACCGGCCAATAGATTCGCTTGCCGCAACTCTCCATATTCTTTAAAAATAAACCGAAGCTGAGATTCATCATATTCATTTACAACCTGCATAGCCGATATCCCCTCGCTTTGATTCATTCTCATATCCAAAGCACCTTCGAATCGGGTTGAAAACCCCCTGTCGGCCTGATCGAATTGATGAGATGACACGCCCAAATCGGCCAATAGACCATCTACTTGATCAAAACCATGAAATCTCAAAAAACGCTTGGCGTATCTGAAATTCTGATGAATTAATAGAAATCGGTCATCATCAATACTGTTATTTAGGGCGTCGGCATCTTGATCGAAAGCAATCAATTTCCCTTCGGGCCCCAGCTGCTCCAGAATAGCTCGGCTATGCCCTCCTCCTCCAAAAGTTACGTCAACATAAATCCCATTGGGAGCGACATTTAATCCCTCTACAGCTTCGTTCAGTAGTACAGGATTATGATAGCTCATGGTTAGAATCATTTCCCATGACTTGTTCAGCCAGATCAGCAAAACTGCCAGTGGCATCATCAATGGCTTGTTCATATTTGGCCTTATCCCATATTTCAAGGATATTTACAGCAGAAGACAATACGATTTCTTTAGAAAAGCCTGCAAATTCATACAGGTCCTTAGGCACCAATATTCTACCCGACGCATCCACATCCAGAACTCTTACGCCAGCCGTGAAGCGACGAATAAAATCGTTATTACTTTTCTTAAATCTGTTGAGTTGATTCACCTTGCTCATCATAGCTTCCCATTCTGACATTGGAAACAACTCCAGACAATTCTGAAACACAGCACGCTTCAAAACAAAGCCCTCGGAGAATGAAGACGCCATCTGCTTTTTTAAAGCCACGGGAAGCATCAAACGGCCCTTGTCATCAATTTTACACTCGTATGTTCCTATTAACGTGGTCACTATTTACTTTTTGAATACCCAAATCTACAAAAGATTTACCACTTTTTACCACTCATTCCCACTTTGTTCATAAGTTTTTTAAATATTGGGGAGTCAGCCTATCCATTAGAATATAATTTAAAATTAAATACTTATAAATCAGTATTTTAAAATTTACACTGAAGTGGGAGAAAATATATTCAAATGGGTTAATACAAGTAATCGCGACAGAAAGTAACAGATTCTATGATAAGTATTAAGGTCAATTTCCTTCAGTTTAGGCTAACAATAAATTGCTTAGATTTGCATCAATCGATTAAATGACCTAAATGGCTTTAGATTTGAAAAAGAGTGCCCATTGCGAGTTTCTTGAGGCCGGCACAGGCCGACCAATTGTAGTACTCCACGGACTTATGGGAGGGCTAAGTAATTTCCAAGGCGTAACCGATTATTTTGGATCGAATGGGTATCGGGTTATCATTCCAGAACTACCGCTCTACACGACCAATTTGCTCAAAACTAATGTCAAGTACTTTGCACAATTTCTAAATAATTTTATTGATGAGCTCGGTCTTGAAGATGTCATTTTACTGGGCAATTCCTTAGGTGGTCACATCGCTTTACTTCACACTTTTTTATATCCCAGAAATGTTAAAGGGATGGTCATTACCGGAAGTTCAGGGCTATATGAAAATTCACTGGGAGGCGGATACACCAAAAGAAGCGACTACAATGTAATCAAACAAAAAGCCCAGGAAGTTTTCTATGACCCAGCTATTGCTACCAAGGAAATCGTTGATGAAGTTTACGAAACGGTCAACGACAGAAATAAATTAATCAAAACGCTTGCGCTGGCTAAAAGTGCTATTCGTCATAATATGGCTAAAGATTTGCCTAAAATCCAAACACCAAGTTGTATTATTTGGGGTCGAGACGATAAAGTTACTCCCCCCAATGTCGCTGAAGATTTTGACGCCCTACTACCCAATTCCGATCTTTTTTGGATTGACAAATGCGGCCATGCGGCCATGATGGAGCATCCCGAAGAATTTAACACCATATTACACGGCTGGCTCAAGTCGCGAAACCTTTAAAACTAAGCCTTATGCGCATCACATCCGCAGAATTTGTGATCAGCAATCAAGAGGTGTCAAAGTGCCCGCAACACAAGATGCCCGAGTATGCTTTTATTGGCCGGAGCAATGTAGGCAAGTCATCGCTGATCAATATGCTAATGGAGCGGAAGCAGTTAGCCAAAACTTCAGGACGACCGGGCAAAACCCAGCTTATCAATCACTTTTTGATTAACGCTAACTGGTATTTGGTCGACTTACCTGGTTACGGTTATGCTAGAGTATCAAAATCTGCCAAAAAGATTTTTCAAAAATTCATCACTAATTATTTCGACAAGCGCAAGCAATTGGTATCCGCTTTTGTGTTGATTGATATAAGACATAAGCCGCAGCCTATTGATATGGAATTTCAGACTTGGCTGGGTGAAAACCACATTCCCTTTGCTCTAGTATTTACCAAGGCCGATAAATTGAAAGCCGAGGAAATCACCCGTAATGTGACTGCTTATCAGGCCGAATTGCTTCAAACCTGGGAAACATGTCCCCCCCATTTTATCACCTCTGCAGCCCATGGCACAGGACGTGAAGAATTGTTGGAATACATCCATCAAATCAATGAGACTTTAAGCTAATTCCCGAGTGCTTTAACTAAGACTTGACCCGAGACTCCATTGGGTTGAGCAACGCCTAACATTGAGGTGATAGTTGGAGCAATATCTTCGATTAAAGATGGTTCGAAAGTACTGCCATGGGCTATTCCAGCACCAAAAAACAGTAAAGGCACATGTGTATCATATTGAAATCCAGAGCCATGAGTTGTACCTGTCTCACTGTATTTCGCAATATGTGATGGATTTAGAGCTATTATCACATCTCCCGACCTGGACTCACTAAAACCTTTTTGAAGTTTATGCGCCAGTCCTTCTTCAAAGTAACTAGTCGTCATATCATTAGCGGTATAGGTTTCAAAGACTTGAGGCAAGTTTTGAGCAAAATTGGCCAAATTCTCCTGCACTGAAGTTAATTCCAAGTTTCTTTCTGAAATCAATTTCCTATTCAAGAAAACCTGAAAATTACTAATATTATCAATCCAATTGCCCTGACCATATTCAGACACCATATACTCTGTGAGTGCAGTTTTCATCAGATCCATGTCTATATATCCCGCAGGTATTTTTACTGATTTAAGATAATTTGGAACCTGTACCGCGCCATGATCAGCTGTCAAAAAAACCGTGTAGCTCCCTTGACCCACCCTCTCGTCAAGAAAAGTGAACAATCGCTCCAAATCGCGATCCAGACGAATGTAAGTGTCTTCAGTTTCAACAGCGTTAACTCCAAAATTATGCCCTATGTAGTCTGTACTCGAATAACTCACAGTCAAAACATCAGTAACCTCATCGGCACCTAGAGATTCTCCCAGTATAGCTGCAATGGCAAAATCGGTTGTTAGACTATTTCCAAATGGTGTGGTTTTCAAGATATCATAGCCCTTATTTTGAGATGAGAGGTTTTTTAAATCATAGGGAAAAGTGGGCGTAGCTTTCCCCTTAAATCCACCTTCGAAGGGATTTAAATCCGGCCCACTTTGGAGGTAGGTGGAAATATCTTCTGCAGTATCCCATACTGTCAAATAATCATCAGGATGTCTTTCATTGTTAAAACTGACCACCCATGAAGGCAATTGATCCATATAAAAATCGCTAGTCACCCAATTTCCTTCTGCCCCTCCAATAAACCAATAAGCACCGCTAGCAGTATGTCCGGCTGGCAAAATAGCACCGCGATCTTTGATGGCAATTCCAATCGTTTTACCTCTAAATTGGGTGTGAAGTCTGTTTTGATCGGCAAAACTAGTAACCATCATTCTGGAAGGTGACTTTTGACCATCCTTACTTTTGGTCCCTAATGCGTTACAATTATCATCATCAACGCAATAGATCATTTCACCTGTAGTTCTATCATACCAATCATTGGAAATAATTCCGTGATACTTTGGAGTAGTTCCAGTATATACAGAGGCATGTCCGGGAGCTGTATAGGTTGGGACATAGTCAAAATAATTATTTTTAAAATTAAATCCTTCCTGTATCATTCTTTTGAATCCTCCCTCTCCAAAACGAGAATCATATCGTGTCAAGTAATCATATCTCATTTGATCAACTACAATTCCGACAACTAGTTTAGTTTTAGTAGGAGGGGCTAAAGTTTTGGGCATGGCATTGATATTCAAACCCTCAGTCTCCGCTGCAACAGCAAACTGAAATCCAAATAATACGGCCAAAGTAAAGTTAAGTTTCATGATTAAAATTTTTAGCAAGTTAAATAAAATATGAATAAAACATGATGTCCGTTACCGTTAAAACTTATGCTAAAAGACTTCGAAACGAGCTTTTTTCATTAGGTTTGTGTCTAGATCAAAACAGTAAATATTTCAGATATTGTTCCGCACCTTGCATCATATAGGCTCATATTTTTTAATGATAAAAAATATGTTTTTCAAACCCACAAAATGGACTGTTATGCGTGGTTTGATACTTCGAGATATAGACGATTTGATCATAGGTTCTTTTGGTATCGTGGCATTTATTTCGTTTTTCGTTGGTGGGGTCGTAACCATTCAAACGGCTTTAAACATTAATAGTCCTTTGATTCCTCAATATCTGGTTGGTTTTGCAACCCGTCAATCGGTCATTTTAGAATTTGCGCCTACTTTTATTTCAATTATTATGGCAGGTAAGGTAGGATCTTTTATCACTTCAAGCATTGGCACCATGCGAGTAACCGAGCAAATTGACGCCCTTGAAGTGATGGGCATCAACGCCATTAATTATTTAGTTTTCCCGAAAACCATAGCCTTGTTACTCTATCCATTTCTGATCTCTATTGCGATGTTCTTAGGAGTTTTAGGTGGTATGGCCGCCTGTTATTACGGAGGATTTACCTCGGTTAGTGATTACATATGGGGTGTTCAATTAGATTTTATTCCCTTTCATTTGGCATATGCCTTTATCAAGACCTTTGTTTTTGCATTCCTACTTGCCACCATACCATCATATCACGGTTATTTTATGAAAGGGGGTGCTTTAGAGGTTGGGAAAGCGAGTACCACATCTTTTGTTTGGACGAGTGTGGCCATTATTCTATCCAATTACATCATCACTCAATTAATTTTAAGCTAATGATCGTTGTAGAGAATCTTCATAAAACATTTGGATCGACCGCAGTATTGAAAGGTATTTCTACTTCGTTTGAAAAGGGAAAAACTAATTTGATTATTGGCCAAAGTGGTTCTGGGAAAACCGTTTTTCTCAAGTGTCTTCTTGGACTATTTCCTTACGAAACGGGAAGTATTTCTTATGATGGCCAGGTATATTCCAATCTCAGTACAGCCGATCAGAGATTACTGAGGTCTAAAATCGGTATGGTTTTTCAAGGTGGTGCCCTATTTGATTCTATGACTATTGGGGAAAATGTCAAGTTTCCATTGCGGATGTTTACCAAACTAAGTAACAGCGAAATGGAGGACAGAGCGCATGAAGTTCTGAAAAGAGTTGAGCTCGTAGATGCTTATAATAAATTTCCAAGCGAAGCCTCAGGTGGTATGCAAAAAAGAGTTGCCATTGCCAGAGCCATTGTCAACAATCCATCCTTTTTGTTTTGCGATGAGCCCAACTCTGGTCTTGATCCTAAAACAGCTATAGTCATTGACAATTTGATACAAGAGATTACCAACGAATTCAACATCACGACGGTCATCAACTCTCACGACATGAATTCGGTGATGGAAATTGGCCAAAAAATCATATTTCTTAAAGACGGCTTTAAAGCTTGGGAAGGTTCTAATAAAACTATTTTCAAAACCGACAACGAAGCCGTCACCAACTTTGTTTATTCGTCTGAATTGTTCAGAAAAGTTCGACAGATGTACCTGGATGAGAACTAATCCAAGTCGTTTACAACAGATACATTCTTCAAATTAAAATTCTCCTCCACATAAACCTTGAGTAAGGTGTTTAATACCTCAATAGTGTTGTTAGGATCCTTCCACGCGACGTTAAAAACATAAGTAGTGTCGACACTTTGCATATCCGAACTAGCAAAATTTTGACTTATTGCAACCTGTTGGAGCTTAATAAATTGAGACTTGACAGACTGTAATATCCCAACAAAATCAAAACCTTCAATTACCTGAGAATTCTTAACCACCTCCATTTGACTTTTTAAATCCGTGATTTCTGTTTTTAATGCTTCAATCTCGGCTTCTCTACCCTTCAAGGCTTGACGGGTATCTTCATAAACTTTGGTTATAATTTCATAGCTACTGGTATCGCTCCCCAATATCTTTAAATTAACTTCTTTCAAGTCCTTGTAGGCTTCATTATACCGCAACTCACTGATCAAATCTTCTTTAGTTGCTGCTCCAATTTCATTGAAAAAATTAAGCTCGATTGAATTTTCTTCATAGGAAACTTCTGAAGAAAGTAGCTGAAGTTGTTTATTAACGCTTATTTCGTTTTGGATGAAACCCACTGCCTGAGTTTCGAAGACGCTCTGTTTATATACTTGCGCAAAAGTATATAGGGCTGGAATCATGACAACAATGGCTAATATTGAGGCCGATCTCGCTATAAGTTTCCTTCTTTTCGAGTTGGCATACCTCAGCATAGGGAATCTCAAAACCTTCAAAACTATGAAGGTAGCTAAACCAATAAAAATAGTATTAATAGTGAACAGATAGAGCGCTCCTGTAGCATATCCCAAACCTACTGACCCTCCCTTGGCTAAGCCAAATCCAACCGTGCAAAGTGGCGGCATTAATGCCGTAGCTATCGCAACCCCAAAAATGGTCGACGCTATGGTTCCCTTTTTGGTCTTAGCAATAATCAAGGCCGATCCGCCAAAAAACGCTATCAAAACATCACGTATATCGGGCTTAGTACGGGCCAATAACTCTGACGAGTCCTGACTTAAGGGAAACAACTCAAAAAACAAATAGGCCGTGAGCACACTAAGAACTACCATCACTGAAAAATTCACCAGTGATTTTTTCATAGTGTCAATGTCGTTCATCGCCACAGACAAGCCAATCCCTAAAATAGGACCCATCAACGGCGAAATGAGCATGGCCCCAATCACTACAGCGGGCGAATTGGCATTTAGACCGATAGAAGCCACAAATACAGAGCAAATTAATATCCATGCTGTTGCACCTTTAAAGGGAATATCGCTATTGATGGATGCTATGGTCGCATCTTTATCCGTGTCGTGACGAAAGTCTAATAAATTGGACAGGAATTGAACTGAAGACCTCCATAGCCCAATGGCTTCACGTTTGACTGTTTCCTCTTGAACTATGCTTGAATTTTCACTTGATTTCATAAAAACAAAACTAATTTTTCTAATTAAATTTATTTTTGCATGCCTTCATGACCTGCTTAATATCCTGTTCTTTAGATTTAGGATAAATTAACAAAACATCCTTCCTGTCGACAACAATATAATCATTTAAGCCATTGATTACCACGACTTTGTTGTGATCGGTCCTTACTAAATTACCCCCACTATCTTCCATCAAGACACGGGCGTTCACTACGGCATTGTCTTGATCGTCCCTTTTCATCTTGTCGTACAAACTACCCCAAGTACCCAGATCGCTCCAATCAAATAAGGCTTTTATAACAAAGACTTTTGGATACTTTTCCATAATGGCAAAGTCAATAGAAATATCTTCCGCTTTTGGGTAATTAGCAGCGATAAAAGCATGTTCTTTAGCCGTATTGTAAACTTCTATCCCTTGTGCAAAAATATCGAACATCCCGACCTGTTGGCTCTTGAAAGCATCTATAACACCCTTTACATGCCACATAAATATACCAGCATTCCACAAAAAATTACTTTGAGCTAGAAAGGACTGAGCAGTTTGAAAATCAGGTTTTTCTCTAAACTGAACTACTTCACTGACAAGCCGATCACTTTGCTTTTCAAATTCTATATAACCATAACCGGTATTAGGAAACGTAGGTTGAATTCCTATCGTAACCAGGGCCTCCTTGTGTGACTCGCAAAAAGAAAAAGCTTCAAGTACGTTTTCCTCAAACGCTGCATTGTTTTCTATCCAATGATCGCTAGAAGCTACAATGATTTTCGCCTCAGGATTCATTTTTTGAATTTTCAAAGAGGCATATAAAATACAGGGGGCGGTATTGCGCATTTCAGGCTCCAAGACGACTTGATTTGCAGTGATTTCTGGCAATTGTTTTAAAACCAAATCCAAATATCTTTCATTGGTCAATACTAGGATTTGTTCCTTTGGTATAAAGCGACTTAACCTATCAAATGTATGCTGAATCAATGTTCTGCCTGTACCTAAGATATCGTGAAATTGTTTCGGAAAATCGGAGGTACTCATGGGCCAAAATCGCGACCCTATGCCTCCAGCCATTATCACGGCAAAATTATTTTTGTTCGTTATCATAATTCAACAAGTTCAACTTCTGCATTCGGACTAAACAAATAGGTTCTCCCAGTAGCCGTCTCAACACATTCAAATCTTTTTGTTCGTTGTTTTCCCAGTTTAAAAACGCGGCCATTTGGAATTCTAAACAACGTACCCAACGTGAGCTCAAAGATATAGTTTTTATCGTTCGGAGGATCAAATCGCTTTAAAGCTAGAGCCAACGCCCCATCGGTATCGGAGCTGGCCTTGGGATTGACGAAATGCAGTTTTAGTAAGGGGATGAGGCTGGCATCGAAATAAGGCTCTTTGAGGAAAGGGTGCATCACATTGACAAAGCTTTGTTTCCATTCAGGGCCATGTGGTAAAATATGGCGGCCAAATTTTAAATAAGCCACATGATGAGCTATCTCATGAATCAGCGTCAACAAAAAAGCGTATTGATTTAAGCTTGCGTTGATGGTGATTTGGCTTGTACCGTTTGGTAATTTCCGATAATCACCATGTCTCGTTTTTCTCGGACTCTTAATTTTTAGGACCAGGTGATACTGATCTAAAATTGGTTGAACAGCAACAATTGCCTCTTGTGATAAGTACTGTTCGAGATGTTGCTTCATGCAAACAAAAATAGAAAAATATCCCTCAGAAACTGTTGATTCTTATTTAGCATGTCGTTCGAGAGGAAGTGTAGAACAACGCAATAGACCACCTTGCTTTGAAATCTCGGCAAAATTGATAGCTTCAACTGTAAAGCCTTGTAGTTCGAGCCATCGGTTGAGCCCAGTAAATTGAACTTCCGAAACAACAACTGAGTCAGAAATAGAGAAAATATTAGACTGCATTTTGGTCATGGCAGCGGCATCAATTAAAAATACATCATCAAAACCGAAAAAGTCAATTAACCATTGTGCATCTTCAGAATGAACGAATCCTCCCGGATGAATGATTGCCTTTCCTCGACCCAAAGGCTGAAAACAACAATCTAAATGCAAGGCATTTGACAAGGGATCGGTGTTGGATTTTTTGAGTTCAAAAGCCTTAATTGTTTTGTGTGGAAACAAATCTTGTAAACTATCGATGGCCGCACGATTTGTTCTAGCAGTGATATAGTTTGAGTAATCGGCGCCGAAATAGGTTCCCACAAAAATAAAATCGCCAAGAACAATAACATCTCCGCCTTCAACGTGACAATATTCGGGTAGTTTAATCACCTTAGAGGGATCCATTTGGTCAATGATATATTTGATGCCTAACAGCTCATTTGCCCGATCGGGTAAAATATTGGATTGTATAAAGACATCTTCAATAACAAAGCCAATGTCTCTAGTAAAAATCTGATTGTAATCCTGAATCACTTCAGGTCGATATACAGTTACGTTATACTTCTTGAGAATCGCTACGAACTCTGCAAGCTCAGCGATCATGCTATCTTCTGTTGGATAAGTACCTGAGAGAACATGCTTCAAGCTTTTAGGATCATAGCAGTCGTCAGCCTTTGGTTGACCACCACTACTTCTGGCGATACCAACAACAACCGATTGCAGCGTCGAAGATTCGTCAGTAACGCTCAATCGTATCATAAATAGATTTTAGAAAAATTATCTTTTGGAAATATCAACATAAGAGCGAATTGTCGCCCCTGTATAAATTTGACGAGGACGCCCGATAGGCTCTTTGCCTTGGCGCATTTCTCGCCATTGAGCAATCCACCCTGGCAAGCGACCTAAGGCAAACATCACGGTAAACATTTGAACGGGAATGCCTAATGAACGATAAATGATGCCAGAATAAAAGTCCACATTTGGATACAGCTTACGATCCACAAAGTATGCATCGCTTAAGGCCTCTTTCTCTAATGATTTGGCAATATCCAAAACAGGATCATCAACCCCAAGTTCTTCAAGAACTTCATCGGCTGCCTTTTTAATGATGCGCGCCCGAGGGTCAAAATTTTTATATACCCGATGACCAAAGCCCATTAGACGAAAAGGATCGTTTTTATCTTTCGCCTTCAACATGAATTTGGCTGTGTCACCACCATCTTCTCGAATGGCTTCCAACATTTCCAAAACAGCCTGATTTGCTCCACCGTGCAGCGGCCCCCATAACGCAGATATACCTGCGCTTAATGAGGCAAACAGTCCGGCATGCGAAGATCCAACAATCCTCACAGTTGATGTCGAGCAGTTTTGTTCGTGATCGGCATGTAGAATCAAAAGCTTATTCAAAGCACTTTTAACAGACTTATTAACCACAAAGGTTTCATTAGGATGACTAAACATCATTTTAATGATATTCTCTACATAGTCTAAATACTTAGACCCATAATCAATAGGGAGTCCTTGAGATTTTCTCATTGTCCATGCCACTAGGACTGGAAATTTTCCCATGATTTTGACAATGGCCTTATACATATCTTCTTCCGAATCGACATTGACCGAACTTGGATTAAAAGCCGTGAGAGCACTTGTTAAAGACGCCAAAACACCCATTGGATGGGCTGCCTTTGGGAAAGCGTCTATAATTTTCTTGACATCCTCATCAACAACAGAGTTGGCTTTGATATCCATTTCAAACTTCATCAATTGATCGGCTGTAGGCAATTCTCCAAAAATGAGCAGGTAGGCAACTTCGAGAAAAGATGCTTTTTCCGCAAGCTCTTCGATAGCATAACCTCGGTAGCGTAAAATGCCTAAATCACCATCTAGAAAAGTGATGGCACTTTTACATGAACCCGTATTCTTATAACCTGGATCTATAGTGACCAAATTTGCCGCACTACGCAATGCTGCTATATCAATGGCACTTTCATTTTCAGTACCAGTTATCACTGGCAAATCAATGGATTGGTTATTGTAGGTTAAGGTTGCTTTGTCACTCATAATAAATTCATTTAAATTGGCACGAAGTTACAAAATTCGGAGTTCAATAAAAAGTTATAATACCATAACTCTTGAATCAAAAAAGAGGTCAATAAAAGTTTTAAAACCTACTTTTTAAAAGCCTCTGATCCGGGGAAATAGGCCTTCTTACCAAGCTCCTGCTCGATTCTCAACAACTGGTTATATTTAGCCATTCGATCCGACCGGGATGCAGAACCAGTTTTGATCTGGCCTGTATTGAGAGCTACCGCTAAGTCGGCAATGGTGGTGTCTTCAGTTTCTCCTGAGCGATGCGACATAACAGCAGTGTAGCCGGCACGATGTGCCATTTTCACGGCAGCGATAGTCTCGGAAAGTGTTCCAATTTGATTGACTTTTACTAAGATTGAATTGGCCACATCTTGTTCTATTCCTCGAGACAAGCGATCTATATTTGTCACAAACAAATCGTCCCCAACAAGTTGAATCTTATGTCCAATTTTTTTGGTGAGATAAGCCCAACCTTCCCAGTCATTTTCATCCATCCCGTCCTCTATTGATATAATAGGATAGTTTTCAGCTAAGGTAGCGAGATAATCGGCCTGCTCTTGACTACTTCTAATTTCTCCCTTCGATCCTTCAAATTTGGTGTAATCGTATTTGCCATTGACATAAAATTCTGCTGCAGCACAGTCAAGCGAAATCATCACATCACTTCCGAAGACATAACCGGCGTTACTGACGGCCTGTGCAATTGTATCAAGAGCATCCTCTGTCCCCCCAAGACCAGGTGCAAATCCACCTTCATCGCCCACTGCCGTAGTCAAATTGCGATCGTGTAATACTTTTTTTAAGTGATGAAAAACTTCAGATCCTATTTGCATGGCATGCGAAAAGCTAGTTGCCTTGACAGGAATTATCATAAATTCTTGAAATGCTATTGGCGCATCACTGTGAGACCCGCCATTTATAATATTCATCATGGGAACAGGAAGCGTGCAAGCCTCTGCACCGCCGACGTACTCAAACAAAGAAACACCCATTGATTTGGCTGCAGCATGAGCCACTGACAAAGAAACGCCTAAAATGGCATTGGCCCCAAGTTTGGACTTGTTTGGAGTGCCGTCTAAGTCTATCATTTTTTGGTCAATCCGTTCTTGATCAAAAACAGACATCCCCACAATTTCTGGTGCTAATATCGAATTAACATGATCGACAGCTTTTGAGACACCTTTGCCCATATAAGGACTGCCGCCATCTCTCAACTCAACGGCCTCGTGCTCACCAGTTGACGCACCCGAAGGAACTGCTGCTCTCCCGAAGGAACCATCTTCTGTAGTGACATCCACTTCGATAGTTGGATTTCCTCGTGAGTCAAAAATTTGACGTGCTAAAACTGATTGGATTGTGCTCATAAATAAATTTTGAAGCGAATTTACAAATTGTAAATCGCATAGTTAAAAATAAAGTTTAGAAAAATATCTACCCAAGTCAAGATGGATTATTAGAGGTCATGTTCTCTATGAACTGATCAAATAAGTAAGCCGAATCGTGTGGGCCCGGACTAGCCTCAGGGTGATATTGAACAGAAAAAACAGGCTTTGAAGTCATTTGGATTCCAGCCACAGTACCATCGTTCAAATGAATATGGGTAACTTCAACATCCTTATGAGCCTCTGTTTCTTCTCTATTGATAGCAAAACCGTGATTTTGAGAAGTGATTTCACCTTTGCCTGTCAAGATATTTTTTACTGGGTGGTTGATCCCACGGTGACCATTGTGCATTTTATAGGTGCTGATACCATTGGCCAATGCAATGACCTGATGCCCTAAGCATATGCCAAATAATGGTTTCCCCGAATCGATAATATTTTTTGCAACCTGAATAGAATCTAGCAATGGGGCGGGATCACCTGGGCCATTTGAAATGAAATAACCGTCGGGCTGCCAAGCTTGCATTTCCTCGAAATTGGTATTAAACGGAAAGACTTTAATATAGCATCCTCTAGCGGCAAGATTTCTAAGGATATTCTGTTTGATTCCGATATCCAAAGCTGCAACGCGATACTCAGCATTTTCTTCACCAAAGACATAGGGCTTGCGTGTTGATACTTTTGACGCCAATTCCAAGCCATTCATATCGGGAACAGCATTCAATTGCTCTTTCAAAGACGCTAAATCATCGACCTCTGTTGAGATAACAGCATTCATGGCACCTTGATCTCTAATATGCCTGACCAAAGCCCGGGTATCAACATCAGAAATGGCCATAAGGTTGTTCGCGTCTAAAAAGGTTTTAAGATTTGACTCGGCATCAACACGAGAATAATCAAAACTAAAATTCTTACAAATCAATCCCGCAATCTTAATGCTATCCGACTCTACCTCTTGAGTGTTTACGCCGTAATTGCCAATATGAGCATTGGTGGTAATCATCAATTGTCCAAAATAAGATGGATCTGTAAATATTTCTTGATAGCCTGTCATTCCAGTATTGAAACAAACTTCGCCAAATGCAGTGCCAGGATTACCAATTGCTTTTCCGTGAAAAATAGTACCATCCTTGAGAAGAAGAATGGCATTGTGTCGGGTGGAGGACCTCATAAAAGCAATAAATTATTGTTTCCCAAAATTAATAAATCATAATGACTTAAATGACTCAAAAACAAAAAAAAAGGGTGAACAAATGCTCACCCTTTATAAATAACTTTTGGCCCGTCTACTCTTCTTCAGAGCTCGCTACTGGCTGAGCTTCTACTGGAGCAGGAGCGGCCTTTTTAGTTCTTTTTTCAGGACGTGGCGCTTTGTAAAGGTCATTATAGTCCACCAATTCAATCATTGCCATATCCGCATTATCGCCGAGACGATGTCCCAATTTGATGATACGTGTGTAACCTCCTGGACGTCCTGCAACTTTTTTCCCAACTTGATCGAACAATTCAGTAATGGCTTCCTTTTGACGCAATCTACTGAATGCAATTCTGCGGTTATGCGTACTGTCTTCTTTAGATTTAGTAATCAAAGGCTCAACAAAAACTTTCAACGCCTTTGCTTTGGCAACAGTTGTATGGATTCGCTTGTGTTCAATTAAAGAACATGCCATGTTCGCCAACATCGAGCGGCGGTGTGCCGTTTTTCTTCCGAGGTGGTTTGTTTTTTTTCCGTGTCTCATAATATATTACTTATGAAGCGAGAGTTAATCTCGATCTAATTTATATTTGCTTAAGTCCATCCCAAAGTTCAATCCTTTGATATTGACTAACTCGTCCAATTCGGTCAATGATTTTTTTCCAAAGTTTCTGAACTTCATCAAATCGTTCTTATTAAAAGAAACCAAATCACCTAAAGTCTCGACTTCTGCTGCTTTAAGACAATTCAGTGCACGCACTGACAAGTCCATATCTACGAGTCGGGTTTTCAATAACTGACGCATATGCAATGATTCTTCATCATAAGTCTCTGTTTGAGCAATCTCATCAGCTTCGAGAGTGATGCGCTCATCGGAGAAAAGCATAAAATGGTGTATTAAAATTTTTGCCGCTTCTGTTAGGGCGTCCTTTGGTGTAATAGAGCCATCGGTAGAAATTTCAAAAATCAATTTCTCGTAATCGGTTTTTTGCTCTACACGGTAATCCTCTATACCAAACTTGACATTCTTTATTGGTGTATAGATAGAGTCTGTAAAAATGGTCCCGAGTGGGGCTCCTGATTTCTTGTTATCATCAGCCACGACATAACCACGACCTTTACTGATAGTGATTTCAAGATTAAGTTTTACTTTAGGATCCATATTACAAATCACCAATTCAGGATTCAATACCTGAAATCCAGAAATGAATTTTTGAAAATCCCCAGCCGTCAAAACGTTTTGTTTAGTAACGGAGATGTTAACCGCTTCGTGATCAACATCATCAATTTGACGTTTAAGTCTAATTTGCTTTAGGTTTAAAACAATTTCGGTAACATCTTCGGCTACACCCGAGATAGTAGAGAATTCATGTTCAACACCCTCAATGCGCAGGGAAGTGATCGCAAATCCTTCCAAAGATGACAAAAGCACACGACGCAATGCGTTGCCCACAGTCAATCCATATCCAGGTTCTAGTGGTCTAAATTCGAACTTGCCTTCATAATCGGTTGAATCGATCATGATAACTTTATCGGGTTTTTGAAAGTTTAATATTGCCATGTTTTATCTTCTAAGTTTTTATTTCGAGTATAATTCAACAATGAATTGTTCATTGATGTTTTCTGGAATTTGAATTCGCTCAGGCACGGAAACGAATGTACCTTGCATGGTTTCATCATTCCATGTCATCCATTCATAAACAGGATTGGACGCTGCTAGAGATTGGGTAATGGCTTCCATAGATTTAGACTTCTCACGAACTCCAACCACATCGCCAGCTTTCACTGAAAAGGAAGAAATATTAACTATACCACCATTGACAGTAATGTGTCTGTGCGACACCAGTTGTCTTGCAGCGCTGCGACTAGGAGCTATTCCCATACGGAAAACAACGTTGTCTAAACGAGATTCACACAATTGAAGCAACACTTCACCAGTAATACCTCTAGAAGCAGTAGCTTTTTTAAACATATTACGGAACTGACGCTCAAGTACACCATAGGTGTATTTTGCTTTTTGCTTCTCCTGTAGTTGGATTGCATACTCAGATTTTTTTCCACGACGACGGGTATTACCGTGTTGTCCCGGAGGATAATTGCGTTTTTCAAACGCTTTGTCTTCGCCGTAAATTGCTTCTCCGAATTTCCGAGCGATTTTTGTTTTTGGACCAATGTATCTTGCCATTCTAATTGAATTTAAAAGTGCTGTTGTGAATTAAGGTCTAGCTATCCTTCGACAACCAATAGCGCACTCATGCTGTTAGTATAAATTAAACTCGTCTTCTCTTCGGTGGACGACACCCATTGTGCGGCATTGGAGTAACGTCGATAATCTCTGTTACTTCTACACCGTTGTTATGTAAAGTACGAATGGCAGACTCGCGTCCACCTCCCGGTCCCTTAACATAGACTTTTACTTTGCGCAAACCAGCTTCTTTGGCCACGGAAACCGCATCCTCGGCAGCAAGCTGAGCAGCATAAGGTGTATTTTTCTTAGATCCTCTAAAGCCCATTTTACCAGCTGAAGACCAAGAAATGACATCACCCTTTTTATTGGTTAGGGAAATTATGATATTATTGAATGATGCCGTGACATGTGCCTCGCCAGTCGACTCAACAATAACCTTACGTTTTTTAGTATTAGATTTAGCCATGCTATATATTATTTAGTAGCTTTTTTCTTATTGGCAACCGTTTTACGTTTACCTTTTCTTGTTCGCGAGTTGTTTTTAGTACGTTGCCCTCTCAATGGCAAACCAGCTCTATGGCGAATACCACGATAACAACCAATATCCATCAATCGCTTGATGTTCAATTGTGTTTCTGAGCGCAATTCACCTTCAATAGTAAAAGTAGCTACTGCCGCTCGGATATTACTGATATCGTCGTCACTCCAATCGTTTACTTTTTTGTTTTCATCGACCTTAGCCTGATCCAATATTTCTTTTGCGCGACTTTTACCCACACCAAAGATGTAAGTCAAAGCGATAACGCCGCGTTTCTGTTTTGGGATGTCTACCCCTGCAATTCTTGCCATAGTTACCCTTGTCTTTGTTTGAATTTAGGATTCTTTTTGTTGATCACGTAAAGTCGTCCTTTACGTCGTACGATTTTACAATCTGCACTTCTCTTTTTTATGGATGCTCTTACTTTCATAGTTTTAGTATCGATAAGTTATTCTAGCCTTTGACAAATCGTAAGGACTCATTTCGAGTTTCACACGATCACCAGGCAATAGTTTAATATAATGCATTCTCATTTTACCTGATATATGGGCTGTAACAACATGCTCATTTTCCAATTCAACACGGAACATTGCATTGGATAATGCTTCCTTGATTGTGCCATCTTGTTCTATTGCGGATTGTTTTGCCATAGTTCAGTTATACTATTGATTTTCTGTTTTTTCCCGTTTTCATCAAGCCGTCATAATGCTTATTAAGCAAATAGGAATTGATTTGTTGCATGGTGTCAATAGCCACACCTACCATAATCAAAAGAGATGTTCCTCCAAAAAAGATAGCCCATCCTGCTTGAACATTCATCAACTTGACAATGATGGCCGGGAATACTGCCAATAAGGCCAAGAATACTGACCCTGGCAATGTAATTTGCGACATGATACGATCGAGGTATTCAGATGTCTCTGTACCCGGTCGGATTCCTGGTATAAAACCACCACTGCGCTTCAAATCGTCGGCCATTTTGTTTGTTGGTACGGTGATCGCTGTGTAAAAATACGTAAACACAATAATCAAAATTCCAAAAACGATATTATAAGTTAAACCAAAAATATCTGAAAACTGCGCTTGAAGCCATTGTCCTGTCCCTGTATCCTTGAGCATACCACTACCACCTATTAATGAAGGTACAAACATGATAGCTTGGGCAAAAATGATTGGCATTACACCAGAAGCATTCAGCTTTAAAGGTATATACTGACGTGCACCTGCGGCAGCAGTACTGTCATAGCTCCCAGAGGTAGAACGTCTGGCATATTGCACGGCGATCTTTCGCACTGCCATAACCAAAAGAACGGACAATAAAATGATGACTAACCAAACAACAAGTTCGATCAATACCATAATTAATCCACCGTTTGATTCACTCACTCGGGATGTAAATTCTTGCAAAAACGCCTGTGGCAAATTGGCAATAATACCTACCATAATTAAAAGAGAAATACCGTTTCCAATACCCTTATCGGTAATTTTCTCGCCTAACCACATGGCAAAAATACAGCCAGTTACCAAAATAGCTACCGATGAAAAGTAGAACACACCGCTTTGACCTAGTAAGAAGGCTTCGGTAGGAATTCCTAGTGACGGTAAACTTGCTAAATAGCTAGGAGCTTGAACCAAACAAATGGCAATAGTTAACCAACGGGTTATTTGATTGATCTTACGACGACCACTCTCTCCTTCTTTCTGAAGTTTTTGCAAATAAGGAATCGCAAGCCCCATCAACTGCACCACAATAGATGCAGAAATGTATGGCATAATACCCAAAGCAAATATCGATGCGTTGGCAAAGGCACCACCTGTAAAGGCGTTCAAAAGACCAAGCAACCCACTATCGGTGCTGTTGTTCAAACCTTCTAAGAGTGTTGGGTCTATACCGGGAAGCACGACTTGAGCTCCAAAACGATATACCAACAACAAACCAAGCGTCAAAAGGATTCTATCCTTGAGTTCGGTAATTCGCCAGACGTTTTTTATGTTATCGATAAACTTCATAATTCAATTTGGTGCTTATAGAGTTATAGCTTCCCCTCCAGCAGTTTCAATGGCTGCTTTAGCTGTTGCTGTAAATTTATGGGCTGTAACTTTGACTGCCGCTTTTAATTCACCCCGACCCAAGATTTTTACCAAATCATTTTGAGTTGATAAACGTAAGGACATCATATCTTCTAACCCAAGAGAGCCCTTGATCTTTTTAGCCTCTACCAATTCTTGGATCGTATCAAGGTTGATCCCTTGATATTCAACACGATTAATGTTTTTAAAACCAAACTTTGGCACGCGACGTTGTAGCGGCATTTGGCCACCTTCAAAACCAATCTTTTTAGAATAACCAGAACGAGACTTAGCTCCTTTGTGACCACGAGTAGCTGTTCCACCTTTACCCGATCCTTGACCGCGTCCAATGCGTTTACCTTCGCTCTTAACAGAGCCTGCTGCTGGTTGTAAATTGTTTAATTCCATGCTTATATAGCTATTTAGATTTCTTCAACAGAAACCAAATGATTAACTTTTGTTACCATACCTAGAATGCTAGGCGTTGCGTCATGCTCTACGGACTGACCAATTTTACTCAAACCTAAAGCTTCTAGGGTGAGCTTTTGACGTTTTGTGCGATTAATAGCACTTTTGCGTTTTGTGACTTTGATTCTTGCCATGATAATTATCCTTTAAAAAGTTTATCCATTGAGATACCGCGATGTTTCGCAATAACTCTTGCATCTCTAAGTTGCAACAAGGCATCAAATGTGGCCTTTACAGCATTGTGAGGGTTTGATGAGCCTTGAGACTTTGACAACACATCGTGGACACCAACGGCTTCAAGTACAGCACGCACTGCACCACCGGCAATAACACCAGTACCAGGTGCTGCTGGGATGATATTAACCCGTGCTCCACCATATTTACCTTTTTGGGCATGAGGTAAAGTACCTTTCAATAAGGGTATGCGCACTAAGTTTTTCTTGGCATCTTCAACAGCTTTGGCAATTGCAGATGACACATCTTTAGATTTTCCAAGACCGTGTCCAACTACACCTGCTTCGTCTCCTACAACTACAATAGCTGAAAATCCAAAAGCACGACCACCCTTAGTTACTTTAGTAACACGCTGCACACCCACTAAACGATCTTTCAAATCAAGACCTCCCGGTTTTACCAATTCTGCGTTTTTATATTTTTGATACATAGCTTATTAAAATTTAAGTCCCCCTTCTCGGGCACCGTCTGCCAATGATTTAACTCTTCCGTGATATAAACAACCGCCTCTATCAAAGGCAATTTTAACGATTCCAGCTGCAACAGCCTTTTCAGCAACAGATTTACCAACTAGAGCAGCAACTTCAAGTTTGCTCCCCTTCGATTCAGCAATACCCTTGTCACGTGATGACGCAGCAACCAATGTGGTTCCCTTGATGTCGTCAATAACCTGTGCGTAGATTTCGTTATTAGAACGAAATACTGCAAGTCTCGGTTGTTCTGATGTTCCAGTAACCGTTTTCTTGATTCGACTTTTGATGCGAAGTCTTCTTTCGCGTTTTGTTAATCCCATTCTAATTAAGTTTATGCTGATTTACCTGCTTTTCTTCTCAATTGTTCGCCAACGAACTTCACACCTTTCCCTTTGTAAGGTTCAGGTTTTCTGAATGATCGGATTTTGGCTGCAACTTGTCCAACCAACTGCTTGTCATGTGACACAAGTTTGATTATTGGATTTTTTCCCTTTTCAGAAATGGTCTCTAGAGACACCTCTGGCGCAACGTTTAAAACAATATTGTGGGAGAATCCTAAGGACAAATCTAATTTTTGACCTTGGTTGCTTGCGCGATAACCGACACCAACCAATTCGAGTTCTTTTGTAAAACCTTCTGAAACGCCTTTCACCATATTGTTGACCAATGAACGATAAAGTCCGTGCATGGTGCGGTGCAATTTGCTGTCTGAAGGACGCGCTACTCTTAGCTCGTTTTCTTCAAATGTTACTTCTACATGCTCGTAAGCTTGCGAAAGTTCTCCCAATTTACCTTTTACGGTCAATACGTTATTCTCTATTGAGACGGTAACGCCGCTTGGCACTGGGATTGGATTATTTCCTATTCTAGACATAGCTCTATTATATTTCTAATAAACGTAACACAAAACTTCCCCACCCACATTCTCTCTTCTGGCTTGTTTGTCAGTCATCACACCTTTTGAAGTGGAAATGATTGCAATACCTAAACCATTCAAAATTCTGGGTAAGTCACCTGAATGAGAATATTTTCGAAGTCCTGGTCTACTGATACGTTGGATTTCTTTGATTACTGATTCTTTAGTATCTGCTGTATATTTTAAAGCGATTTTGATGTTACCTTGAACAACATTCTCTTCAAATTTATAGCTCAAAATAAAGCCCTGATCGAACAAAATTTTGGTGATTTCTTTTTTCAAATTTGACGCTGGAATATCCACCACGCGGTGCTTGGCACTAATGGCGTTACGAACGCGAGTCAAATAATCTGCAATAGGATCTGTATACATGATTTGCTGATTTTAAAATGTTTTTACCAACTAGATTTTTTAACACCTGGAATAAGCCCTTTGTTAGCCATTTCACGGAACATAACACGCGAAAGTCCAAAAGTTCTCATATATCCTTTCGGACGGCCTGTCAACTTGCAGCGATTGTGCATGCGAATTGGAGAGGCGTTTTTAGGTAACTTTTGAAGCGCTTCATAATCGCCAGCCTCTTTCAAAGCTTTGCGTTTTGCAGCGTAAGTGGCAACTGTTTTTTCGCGTTTAACTTCGCGAGCTTTCATTGATTCTTTAGCCATATTAATTCTTTTTAAAAGGTAAACCTAGTTCGGTTAATAATGATTTCGCTTCTTTGTCCGTTGATGCAGTGGTCACAAAAGTGATATCCATTCCGTCAATTTTATTAACCTGATCAATATTGATTTCAGGGAAAATGATTTGTTCAAGAACCCCTAAGCTATAATTTCCGCGACCGTCAAAACCAGTAGCTTTAATTCCGCTAAAATCTCTTACACGAGGCAGCGCTGTGGTGACCAGACGATCCAAAAATTCGTACATACGTTCACCGCGAAGCGTTACTTTCACACCAATTGGCATGCCCTTACGAAGTTTGAACGATGCGACATCTTTCTTAGAAATAGTCGTTATGGCCTTTTGACCAGCAATTCGAGTGATTTCATCAGCCGCATAATCGATAAGTTTCTTATCAGCTACGGCGGCTCCAACACCACGCGAAATTACAATTTTCTCCAATTTTGGCACTTGCATTACACTCTTGTAACCAAATTCCTCTTTAAGGGTGGAAATAACGCGATCCTTATATTCTTGTTTTAATCTTGGTACGTATGACATGACGATTAGATTAAGTCATTAGTTTTCTTAGCATATCGAACTTTCTTGTCTTTTTCCATGCGATATCCCACTCTTGTAGCGGCACCATCTTTAGAAATAAGTGAAAGATTTGATAAATGCAAAGCTGCTTCCTTTTCAATAATACCTCCTTGAGGGTTTTGAGCACTGGGTTTATTATGTTTTTTTACCATATTAACCCCTTCTACAATTGCCTTAGATTTATCTTTAGTGATTTTCAAGATTTTACCTTCGGCACCCTTGTGATCGCCTGCAAGCACGCGAACTGTATCTCCTGTTCTTAGTTTAATTTTTTTCATCTCTTTATCAACTTATAGTACCTCAGGGGCTAGTGAAACGATTTTCATAAATTGCTTGTCACGCAACTCCCGAGCAACAGGACCAAAAACACGCGTCCCTCTCATTTCTCCAGTTGGGTTCAACAACACACATGCATTGTCATCAAAGCGGATGTATGATCCATCGGGACGGCGCACCTCTTTGACTGTGCGCACCACCACTGCGGTAGAAACTGTTCCTTTTTTTACGTTACCATTGGGCGTAGCTTCTTTAACAGTGACAACAATTTTGTCACCTACAGAAGCGTAACGACGCTTGGTCCCTCCCAAAACACGAATAGTCAAAACCTCCTTGGCTCCTGTGTTATCCGCTACTTTTAATCTAGATTCTTGCTGTAACATATTATTTCGCTCTTTCGATAATTTCTACAAGTCTCCAGCACTTTGATTTACTCAAAGGACGGGTTTCCATTATTTTCACTGTATCTCCAATGTTGCAGTCATTAGTTTCATCGTGAGCCACATACTTCTTCGTTTTCAAAACGAATTTTCCGTACATGGGATGTTTCACTTTTTTAACTTCGGCAACCACAATAGACTTTTGCATCTTATTGCTGGTGACTACACCGATACGCTCTTTTCTTAAATTTCTATTTTCCATAGCTCAGATCGATACTTTATTGTATGGCTCTATTAGTTAATTCCGTTGCAAGACGTGCAATGTTTCTGCGTGTCTTACGCAATGACAATGGATTCTCCAACGGTGTCAATGCATGTGTCATTTTCATAGTTGCGTATTCACCTTTTAAGGTGCTTAGCTTTTCTTCCAATTGCTCTAAAGACAATTCTTTAATTTCTGACTGTTTCATTTTCGGTCAATTATGCTTCGAAATCTCGAGCGGTGATGAATCTGGTTTTAACAGGAAGCTTTTGAGCTGCTAACCGCAGTGCCTCTTTAGCTACCTCAGCTGATACGCCTCCGACTTCAAAAAGAATTCTTCCTGGTTTTACAACAGCAGCGTAATATTCAACGGCACCTTTACCCTTACCCATACGAACCTCAAGTGGTTTTTTAGTAATCGGTTTATCAGGAAATATTTTGATCCAGAGTTGTCCTTCACGCTTCATGAAACGAGTAGCTGCTATACGCGCTGCCTCTATTTGACGTGAAGTAATGAAAACAGAATCTAAAGCTTTGATACCAAACATTCCATTTGACAACAAATGTCCTCGACCCGAATTACCTTTCATTCGGCCCTTTTGTAACTTTCTGTATTTAGTTCTTTTCGGTTGTAACATGTCTCAATCCGATTAAATTATTTACGTGCGCGACGATTTCCACCGCTGCGTCCTCCTGGTTTTGATTGCTTGGTTGAAAGGCCTACTAAGGGCGATAACTCACGCTTTCCATAGACTTCACCTTTCATGATCCACACTTTGATCCCTAAACGGCCGTATGTGGTATGTGCTTCTACTAGGGCATAATCAATATCTGCTCTAAAAGTAGACAAGGGAATACGACCTTCTTTGAAGTGTTCGTTACGCGCCATCTCAGCTCCGTTTAATCGACCACTGATTTGGATTTTGATACCCTCAGCATTTAAGCGCATTGCCGCTGCTATGGCCATTTTAATAGCTCTTTTGTATGAAATACGACTCTCAATTTGACGAGCAACACTCATTCCTACCAAATAAGCATCTACTTCTGGACGTTTTATTTCGATGATGTTCAATTGAACCTCTTTGTCCGTAAGTTTTTTAAGTTCCTCTTTCAGCTTATCAACCTCTTGACCACCTTTACCAATGATGATACCAGGACGCGCTGTTGTAACTGTAACAGTAACTAACTTTAGTGTTCTTTCAATAATAACACGTGAGACACTTGCCTTAGCTAAACGCGTGTGAATGTATTTGCGGATTTTGTCGTCTTCGGCTAATTTATCTCCGTAATCATTGCCACCATACCAGTTGGACTCCCAACCACGGATGATACCTAATCTATTACCGATTGGATTCGTTTTCTGTCCCATGAATTAAATAGTTTCAGTATTAATAGTTTGACCTAGAACTAGCGTCACATGATTGGAACGTTTTCTGATGCGGTGAGCGCGACCTTGTGGTGCTGGACGCAAACGCTTCAACATGGTTCCCCCATCTACACGAATTTCTTTAATGAACAAGTTAGCTTGCTCAGGGTCTGACCCTTCGTTCTTTGATTGCCAGTTGGCAATGGCAGACAACAACAAGGTTGACAAAGGTCTCGATGCGTGTTGCTTGCTAAACTTCAAAATATTGAGTGCGTCTTCAACTTGCTTACCGCGAACTAAATCTACAACCAAACGCATTTTACGCGGCGAACTTGGATAATTGTTTAGTTTGGCGAATGCAACATCTTTTTTATCGGCCTTAATAGTTTCAGCCATTTGATTTTTACGACTTCCCATAGCTATTATTTTTTGCCTTTATTTTTCGCACCTGCATGACCTCTAAAGGATCTTGTTGGTGAAAACTCTCCCAATTTGTGACCTACCATATTTTCAGTGACATAAACTGGAACAAACTGGCGACCGTTGTGAACCGCAAAAGTTTGACCTACAAAATCAGGTGTAATCATACTGGCACGTGACCAAGTTTTAATAACCGTCTTTTTATTTGAAGCAACATTGTCTGCTACTTTCTTTTCCAGCTTATAGTGAACGTAAGGTCCTTTTTTTAATGATCTTGACATATTGTTCTATTTCTTACGACGTTCAATAATGAATTTACTGCTTGCTTTATTCTTGTTACGCGTACGGTATCCTTTTGCAGGGATGCCATTGCGTGAACGAGGATGACCACCAGAAGCACGACCTTCTCCACCACCCATGGGGTGATCGACAGGGTTCATGGCGACAGGTCGCGTACGTGGACGACGACCCAACCAACGGCTACGTCCTGCTTTACCAGAAACGAGCAATTGATGATCAGAATTGGATACAACGCCAATAGTCGCAAAACAATTGGCCATAATCATTCTTGTTTCACCCGATGGCAACTTAATGGTAGCATATTTTCCATCTCTAGCCATAAGCTGAGCAAATGTACCAGCCGAACGAGCTAAAACAGCCCCATGACCCGGTTGCAACTCAACGCATGAAATGATAGTTCCTAAGGGAATTTCACTCATTGGCATAGCGTTTCCAATTTCAGGTGGAGCACCTACTCCAGAGACAACAGTCTGACCAACAGTCAAACCATTTTGAGCTATAATGTAACGCTTCTCACCATCTTCATATTTTACCAAAGCAATGAATGCAGTTCTATTAGGATCGTACTCAATAGAGACTACTTCAGCTGGCATAGACAGCTTGTTACGATTGAAATCGATGATTCTGTAACGTTTTTTGTGGCCACCACCGATGTGACGCATCGTCATTTTACCAGTGTTGTTACGACCACCTGAACGCTTCAAAGGACTAATCAAGCTCTTTTCGGGCTTGTCAGTAGTGATGGCGTCAAAGCCATTCACAACTCTAAATCGTTGTCCGGGGGTTATCGGTTTTAATTTTCTTGTTGCCATGTTGACTACTTATAAGTTAGCGTAAAGATCCAAGGTTTCGCCTTCGGCCAACTGGACGATAGCTTTTTTAACAACGGCGCTTTTACTGCGTTGCAAACCTGTTTTGGTGTGACGTGTTCTACGTTCGGCTCGAACAATAATAGTTCTCACCTTTTCTACTGACACTCCGTAAGCGGATTCTACAGCATTTTTTATTTCAATTTTATTGGCCTTTGGCGCTACTTCAAAGCTGTAACGGTTGTAACGCTCTGTAGCAGTCGAGGCTTTCTCAGTAATAATAGGTCTGATTACGATACTCATGACTTCATTATTTGCTTAAATTGGTTTCGATTCCTGCAATGGCACTTTCACACAAAACCAATGCATTGGTATTCATTATGGCGTAAGTATTCAATTCAGAATTTACAATGACTTTCGAATGGGTCAAGTTACGTGACGAGAGATATAAATTCTTGTTAACATCAGAAGTCACAAACAAGGATTTTTTATCGGCTATATTCAATGCCGTCAAAATGGCTTTAAAATCTTGAGTTTTTGGCGCATCCATATTGAAGTCTTCGACTACCATAATAGCCTTCTCACTCGCCTTCAAGCTTAGTGCAGATTTCCGCGCTAAACGTTTGGTGTTTTTATTTAACTTAAATCCGTAGTTTCTTGGTCTTGGACCGAAAAAACGACCTCCACCTCTAAAAACACCAGACTTGATACTTCCTGCACGAGCGGTTCCAGTACCTTTTTGTTTTTTGATTTTCCGGGTACTTCCAGTAATTTCAGCCTTTTCTTTGGCTTTATGAGTCCCTTGACGCTGATTAGCCAAGTATTGCTTCACGTCCAAATAGATGGCATGATTGTTAGGCTCAATTACGAACACGTCTTTCGGTAAATCTACCGAACGACCAGTGTCATTTCCTTTGATATCTTTAACTGCTATCTTCATTACTTGGTAATTAATACGTAAGCGTTTTTGTGACCAGGAACACAACCTTTAACAACAAGTAGGTTTTTCTCTGGCATAACTTTCAACACTCGCAAGTTTTGAATAGTTACTGTTTCATTCCCCATACGACCAGCCATTCGCATGCCTTTAAAAACACGTGCAGGATAGGACGCAGCCCCAATAGATCCTGGCGCTCTAAGTCGGTTGTGCTGACCGTGTGTGGCCTGTCCAACACCAGCAAAGCCATGACGCTTTACTACACCTTGAAAACCTTTACCTTTTGATGTTGCCGAAACGTCGACAAATTCTCCCTCTCTAAAAAGATCAACGGTGATAACATCACCGAGTTGGTATTCCTCATCAAAATCTTTGAATTCAGCTACTTTCGATTTGACAGTTGTTCCAGCTTTCTTGGCATGACCCAATTCGGCTTTAACGGCACTTTTTTCTGTCTTGTCATCGAAACCTAACTGAAGGGCAGCATAGCCGTCCACTTCTTCGGTTCTGACTTGGGTAACAACGCAAGGACCCACTTCAATAACGGTACAAGGAAGATTTTTTCCATTCTCGTTATAGATGCTGGTCATTCCAATTTTTTTTCCAATTAACCCAGACATTGTATAATATTTATTGTTTTATTTTAAAAAATTAGGGTCGAAATATAATTTCAACCCTGAGATTATATTTTTTCCGTTTTTCCTTTGCCTCAAGCGCCGGACATGTAACTCATTGAAAATTAATGAGTAAAATACCGCAACAGCATATCTTGCTGTTTTTGGAGCTGCAAATGTATTCTTTTTTTCTTTATTTACACGCTATTGAGCTATTATTTTACAGGAATTAATTGAAGTATAGGTTATAATTCAGGCAATCACTATTTGACACCTATCCACCAAAACTTCGACAGTCTTAATTTCTGGAGTAGTCAAATCAATTGTGGGCCGAGAAAGTAGTTGCTGTCCAGACAAATCAGGCAAACCTTTATACCCAATCATAATTTTGACTAACAGAATGGTTAGTAATTGACAGGAACAGGTTCTACAAAAATATACAAGCGAGGAAAACATAGCATGGGCTTAAGATTACTGTTTCTGGAACAGGACAGCTAATCTGACGGTCCTCGCAGTAAAAATTTATAATAATGGTTGCTGTTCACATCAGCTAAGGCATTCCCCTACCGAACTTCTTAACAATAACCAGACTAGGTGCAATCGAAAATTAAAGTTGTCACGCCTTCATCTCCTCTCCCGCGATCAAAAACCACAAACCATTTTAAGTTTTGATAAAAAAAAAGAACTGCAGTTGCAGTTCTTTAATAATTTTAAAACCTAACAGGCCCAATTACACTTTAATTTCGACCTCTACGCCGCTAGGTAATTCCAATTTCATTAGCGCATCAATAGTTTTACTTGATGAACTGTAAATGTCCAAAAGGCGTTTGTATGAACTCAATTGAAATTGTTCTCTAGATTTTTTGTTCACGTGAGGCGAACGCAAAACAGTAAAGATTTTTTTGTGCGTTGGTAATGGAATTGGACCAGTAACAACAGCTCCAGTACTTTTTACCGTTTTAACAATCTTCTCAGCTGATTTATCAACCAAATTGTGATCGTAAGATTTTAGTTTAATTCGAATTTTTTGACTCATGTCTTAAAAATTTAAAGCCTTATAGGCCTTTAGCTGCTTTAATTACTTCTTCAGATATATTACTTGGAGTTTCGGCATAGTGCGAAAATTCCATTGTGGAGGTGGCACGACCAGATGACAGTGTACGTAAAGAAGTTACATAGCCAAACATCTCCGAAAGAGGCACAATAGCTTTTACAACCTTCGATCCTGCACGATCACCCATATCGTTAACTTGCCCACGGCGTCGGTTCAAATCTCCAACAATATCACCCATGTTTTCTTCAGGAGTCAAAACTTCTAGCTTCATCAAGGGCTCCATGATTACGGCTTTGGCAGCCTTAGCAGCAGCCTTAAATCCTAATTTGGCAGCTAGCTCGAATGACAATTGATCCGAATCCACATCGTGGTAGGATCCATCGGTTAGTGTAACTTTCATTGCGTCTACTTCGTAACCTGCCAAAGGCCCATTGACCATAGCCATTTTGAATCCTTTTTCGACAGAAGGAACAAATTCTTTTGGGATATTACCACCCTTGATTGCAGAAACAAATTCCAAGCCAACCTTTCCTTCTTCGGCCGGTTCAAGTGTAAATACAATATCAGCAAATTTACCACGACCACCTGATTGCTTTTTATAAACCTCTCTATGATCGGCTTTTTGGGTAATGGCTTCTTTATATTCTACTTGCGGCTGCCCTTGGTTAACTTCGACTTTGAACTCACGTCTCAAACGATCAACGATAATATCGAGGTGTAGCTCACCCATACCAGAGATGATTGTTTGTCCTGAGGCCTCATCAGTACGAACTGTAAAAGTCGGATCCTCTTCGGCCAATTTAGCCAAAGCCATTCCCAACTTATCGACATCCGCCTTGGTTTTTGGCTCGACAGCAATACCAATTACTGGATCTGGAAAATCCATGCTCTCCAAAACAATTGGCGCCTTTTCGTCAGACAACGAATCTCCAGTTTTAATATCTTTAAATCCTACAGCTGCACCAATGTCACCAGCTTCGATGTAATCGATAGCATTTTGTTTGTTGGAATGCATTTGATAGATACGTGAAATACGTTCTTTTTTACCAGATCTGTTATTCAAGACATAGGACCCAGCATCTAAACGACCAGAATAGGTGCGGAAAAATGCCAAACGACCTACAAAAGGATCGGTTGCAATTTTAAACGCTAAGGCCGCAAAAGGCTCTTTAACGTCAGGCTTGCGAGAAATCTCCACACCTGTATCAGGATGGGTTCCAACAATTGCTTCTTTATCGACTGGCGAAGGTAAATAGCGGCAAACAGCATCTAAAAGAAACTGAACTCCTTTGTTTTTAAAGGCCGATCCACAAACCATAGGTATAATGGACATGTCCATGACCGCAGCACGAAGCGCTGCATGAACCTCATCTTCGGTAATAGAGTCTTCATCTTCCATGAATTTCTCTAGAAGATTTTCGTCATAACCAGCAACTTCCTCGATCAAAAGAGCGCGAAATTCTCTCGCTTCCTCTTTCATATCTTCAGGAATATCAATTTCGTCAAAAGTGGCTCCTAATGAATCTTCATGCCATACAATAGCTCGGTTTTTTACCAAATCGACAACGCCTCTAAAATCGGCTTCATCACCAATTGGTAAAACGATTGGTACAGCATTGGAACCTAGCATTTCTTTTACCTGCTTACAAACAGCCAAAAAATTAGATCCTTGACGATCCATCTTGTTGACAAAGCCCATACGTGGTACTTTATAATTGTCGGCTAATCTCCAGTTAGTTTCAGATTGCGGCTCGACACCGTCCACTGCACTGAAAAGGAAAACTAAACCGTCAAGAACACGCAAGGAACGATTTACTTCTACGGTAAAATCAACGTGACCAGGAGTATCAATAATATTGAAATGGTATTTTTGAGCTTCTGCAGTAGGCTTTCCATTTTCCATAGGAAATTCCCATGTACAAGTTGTAGCAGCAGAGGTGATGGTAATACCGCGCTCTTGCTCTTGTTCCATCCAGTCCATTGTAGCTGCACCATCATGCACTTCTCCAATTTTATGAGAAACACCTGTATAGTATAAAATACGCTCTGTAGTGGTTGTTTTACCTGCGTCAATATGCGCAGCGATCCCAATATTTCGGGTGTATTTTAAATCTCTTGCCATTTATTAGAATCTAAAATGTGAAAACGCCTTGTTCGCCTCGGCCATTTTGTGCGTATCCGTTCTTTTCTTCACAGCTGCTCCTTCTTCTTTAGCCGCTGCAAGGATTTCGTTCGCCAGTTTCATAGCCATTGATTTTTCGTTACGCTTGCGAGCATAACCGATTAACCATTTCATAGCAGTAGAGATTTTTCTGTCTGGACGAATTTGCATTGGAATTTGAAATGTAGCACCACCAACTCTGCGGCTTCTCACTTCGACGTGAGGCATAACATTAGACAAAGCATCCTTCCACACTTCTAAAGCAGTTTTCTCTTCATCAGTTTTTTTGGATTCAACCACATCAATGGCATCGTAAAAAATCTTAAAGGCAACCGATTTTTTTCCTTCCCACATCATCATGTTAACAAATCGTGTAACTAACTGATCGTTGAACTTTGGATCTGGAAGTAACGGTCTCTTTTTGGCCTGTCTTTTTCTCATTTAAGTATTCTGAAAATTACTGTATTAGTTTTTTGGTCGCTTTGCGCCATATTTTGAACGTCGTTGCGTACGACCTGCTACACCAGCGGTGTCCAGCGCCCCACGCACGATATGATATCTCACACCTGGAAGGTCTTTTACCCTTCCTCCTCTTACCAAAACAATGGAGTGTTCTTGTAAATTATGACCCTCTCCTGGAATGTAAGCATTGACTTCATTACCATTTGTTAAACGCACACGAGCCACCTTACGCATGGCGGAATTTGGCTTCTTAGGAGTGGTTGTATATACACGTGTACAAACTCCTCTTCTTTGTGGACATGAGTCTAGGGCTGCCGATTTGCTTTTCTTTACAATCTTCGACCGACCTTTTCTTACTAACTGTGAAATTGTTGGCATAATTCTTTTACAAAATTTGTTTTTCCTCCATATAAAAGGGCTGCAAATGTAGAAATTAAAATTGTTAATTCAAACATCGGCTATTTAATTTTTCTTTTTCTTTAAGTTTTTCGCAAAACTAAATTAAAACCTTCATTTTTGCGTTAATAAAACCACCGAGCTGCACTAATGGGAGTTAAGCACATCTTTTCGACTGTTTTGATATTGATCGCAACATCTGCGCTATCCTTCAGTCAGAATTTTACCTTAGACATCCAAGGTGATTCTGATGACGACAGTCAATATATAAGAACTTTAACAGATTCCATCGAAGTATCTTCAAAACGACAAGTTTCATTTTTCATTTCAACTTTAAATTCTCGCCTTCAAGCCCAAGGATATTTAGACGCACAATTTCTTGTCGACACTACCGCTGCAAATATGGCTAAGGTTAAAGTGAAATTAGGTTCTCAAATCCATGAGGTGAAACTTCTGAAACCTTCAAACGAAGGCCAACTCGATTATTGTAGACAGGTACTGCGTTGTGAGACCGACAGTGTGGTGATTGCTTTTTCACATATCCCTAATTACCTGCGGGACTTAACCCAGCAATTGTCAGAGCAGGGTCAACCATTTGCTAAAGTTCAATTGACAAATATTCAAAGACGTTCAGATAAGGGGTTGCACGCAGCATTGAGCGTAGTGAGTTCAAACAGCAGAAAACTAGACGCATTAGTGGTCAAAGGTTATGATAATTTCCCTCAATCGTTTCTAAAATACTATGCTAATCTCAAAATAGGCCAAACTGCTAATCCTGAAGAACTCAACAAAAGGGTAAATCGATTGAATCAATTAGGCTTCGCCGAAGTAGTGAAAGCGCCTGCTATATTGTTTGCAGAAGAAAAAACGAGTCTATATATATATGTCTCTAAAAACAAAGCCAACAGGTTTGAAGGATTCTTGGGTTTTGGCAATTCTGACGACAACAATAAAACTGGCATTTTTGGGGAAATTGATTTGATGCTAATCAATAATCTGAATTATGGTGAAGTAATGCAATTCCGCTATTTAAATCAGGCGAATGGCCAAACAGAATTTAACTTTAACATGACCCTCCCCTACTTGGCCGGAAGTCCCATGAGCTTAGCTTTAGGGTTGCATATTTTCAGAAAAGATTCACTTTTTCAAAATAGTAGTCAAACTGTTGGACTTAAATATCAACGACATCCAAACTGGCAGTATCAATTGTCTTGGGAGACCAATCAGTCCGCAAAAATTGAGGAAAATAATGACGGAATTGAAAATTTCAACGGTCACTTTTGGGGTGTAGGGGTGCAATTTCAAAAGGTTTCCAGTTCAGTTGCAACACTTATTTCACCGAGTAAATTTGCAATTGAAGTCAATTTAGGTCGTCGACAAGCCGAATCTTCTGCACTCAAGCAAAGTTCTTTAGCCTTATTTGGACAATATGAATTTGTACTGGATCGGCGACATTCTATTTTCACTAATATTCAATCATCCTATTTATTTTCAGATCAATATTTGGAGAATGAATTATTGAGAACTGGAGGCATAGAAACACTGCGAGGTTTTAATGAAAATAGTATCAGTACGAGCGGATTTGCCTTACTGAGGAGTGAATACCGTTACAAATTGGATGCATCCACCTATATTCACAGTGTTATAGATCTCGCTCTGATGAATAGCCTGTTAAGCTCAAAGACAAACAAACTAAGTGGTATTGGACTGGGTCTGGCCCGAAAACAATTTAGTGGACTCTTCAAACTTCAAATGGTCGTCGGACAAACCAACCGACAGCCTTATAAATTATCTGATTCTAAACTTCATCTATCATTTACCACCAATTTCTAAGTATTTCTTTTGCTTTTCGATATAATTCTAAAAATTTTAAAGAAATAATTGTAGTTAAATATTGGTTAATTAAGATTTTTTTAAGAAGTTTGTCAAGACTAATTCAAATAAATCCAATATGAAAACAAAGTTTAGCGGCTTTTGTACGCTATTACTAGTGCTTCTAGTGCAATTTTCTTTTGCACAAGAAAAGGTTGTTTCAGGAACAATTTCGGATAACACCGGAATGCCGTTGCCTGGAGTTAACATTATCATCAAAGGAACGACCACTGGTTCCCAATCGGATTTTGATGGTAACTATACAATTCGTGCCTCGGTAGGTGATGTTTTAACATTCAGCTTCCTCGGATTGACTACAGTTGAACAAACTGTTGGTTCTTCGAGCACAATTAACGTTACACTAATAGAAGATGCAGCTGCCCTAGAGGAAGTTGTTGTAACTGCACAAGGTATCAAGCGTGAGAAAAAAGCACTTGGTTATGCCGTTGCTACAGTTGACGCTGCAGTTATCGAATCAAAGCCAGAAGCTGATGTTTCTCGTCTTTTATCCGGTAAAGTCTCTGGTGTAGAGGTTAATGCTGGTGGTGGATTCTTAGGATCATCTGCCAACATTATCATCCGATCAAAAAACTCCATTTCTGGTTCGAACCAACCACTTTATGTGATTGATGGAGCGCCAGTTTCAGGAGGTCGATCTTTTGATATCGATCCAAACAACATCGCTTCACTTACAGTCTTAAAAGGCCTTGCGGCTTCAACGCTTTACGGTCAAGATGGTCGTAACGGTGTTATCGTAATTGAGACCAAAACTGGTCAAGGTGGTGGTGCTACTGAAAAGAAGTTTGAAGTTACGGCTTCATCAACTACTTCATTTCTTGAAGTGGCCAACTTACCAGAATTCCAAAACAAGTATGGACAAGGTGCTGATAACACCATTAACACAACATATTTTGGAACTTGGGGTGCTGCTTTTGCAGGACAAACTGTTCCCCACCATTTAAGTATTGCATCCTATAATGCTTCTTTTCCAGAATACATTGGTGCAACAACTACCTATCAAGCTTACCCAGACAACGTAAATGATTTCTTCGACACTGGTCGTGGACAAACTACTTCTGTTGTCATGAGCAAGAACTTTGATAGAGATAACGGTGTTAGTTTTTCGCTTGGTCACACGGACCAAAAAGGATATATTCCTGAAAACTCGCTTCGTCGTCTAAACTTAAACTTTGGTGGACGCGCACAGTTGAGCAATAAGCTTAGCTTCAATACAAGCGTTGGTTATACCAATACCTTTACCAGACGTCCAACACGTGATTTCTTTACTTTGTTGACATGGATTCCTCGTAACTTGGATATTCAAGGTTTACCTTTCGAAGATCCCAATGACAACTCTAGTGTTTATTACCGTGTAAGTATTGTTAACCCACGTTGGCAGCAAAAATACACTGGTTTTACTGGAGATACTGACCGTTTATTCCTGAAGTCACAATTCAACTATGAAGTGAATGACAATGTAAACGTATCTTATCTTTACAGTTTGGACAACTATAACGAGTTGAACAAAAACTGGTATAACGGACGTAACCCGCAGAATCCACTTGGATATCTTCAAACGTACTTTAACAATTTCAGAACTACTAACCACCGTTTGCAAGTTAATGCTAGCGATTTGAAGGTTAGTGATGATGTCAATATGAACGTTATTGTCGGTGTTGAGACTAAAAATACCAATTTCAAGCAAGGTGGTATGTTGAGTGAAGGGGAAGTTGTATTTGATTTCCATAATCACAGCAACTATACTTCACATACACCCTACGATTTCAGATCTTTCACAAACACTATCGGTCTTTACGGTGAGGTTCGTGTAGACTATAAAGACTATGCTTATTTGACAGTAGCAGGAAGAAATGATTGGGGATCTACAGTTGAGGAGGCCAACAGAACGTTGTTCTACCCCTCTGTATCTCTGTCTTGGATTCCTTCTTCGCAGTTTGAAAACCTAAGAGAGACTTTCATTGATTACCTAAAATTCCGTATAGGATATGGTACTTCAGCGAACTTCCCTAGTCCTTATCAAACACGACCAACTTTGAATTCAAACTCAAACGCTTGGATTAATTCTTACTCTAACAACACACTCATCACAAATGCTGTAAGTGGCTTCTTGCCAAATGCAAACATCAAGCCGGAGTTGTTAACGGAGGTTGAATTCGGTGTTGAATCTCGTATGTTCGACAATTTAGTTGACTTGGAGCTTTCTGTTTACCGTCGCACGACTACAGATCAGATTCTTAGCTCAAGTTTAGCTGCTTCTACTGGTTTCTCTTCTACCTTGATCAACGCAGGTCGTGTCGATACAGACGGTTTAGAAATTGGTTTAACACTTAATTTGTTCCAGAATCCTGGTACAGGTTTCAACTGGAGCATGAACAATCAGTTCACTGCTTACGAAACTACTGTTATCGAATTACCTGTTGATCGTGTAAACATCTCTTCTGGTGTTAACTACGCTATCGAAGGTGAGGCTTACGGTGTGTTCTGGGGTACTTACTATGCAAGAGATGATCAAGGTAATTTGTTGATCAATCCTCAAACAGGTAAAGTTATCTACAGTACTGACCTAGGTCTTGATAACAAAATCATCGGTGATCCAAACGAAGATTGGAGAATGTCTAACATTAACACGTTCAGCTACAAGAATATGACCTTATCCATGCAGTGGGATTATATCCACGGTGGTGACATCTATTCTGTATCAGCATCTAACTTGTTAAGACGTGGTACAACGCGAGACACTGAAGATCGTGAAGGATCTTATATCATTCCTGGCGTATTGGCCGATCCTAACACTGGAGACCCATTACTTGATGCCAACGGTGATAAGATTGATAACAATATCCAAATTGGTGCCAACGACCTTTACTTCATCAACTTGATGGACGTGGACGAAGGTGTTGTGTATGACGCTAGTGTTATTCGTTTGAGAGATATCTCTTTGACTTACAACTTACCAGCGAACTTACTAGAAAAGACACCTTTTGGTAGCGCCTCATTCACATTCTCAGGTAACAACCTTTGGTACAATGCACCAAACTTACCAGAGTATATGAATCTTGACCCAGAAGTACTCGGTTCGGGTGCTAATGGTCCTACGAATGGAAAGGGACTTGATTTCCAAAATGACCCTTCGTACAAGCAATACTCTTTAGGAGTTAAACTAACTTTCTAATATATAACATCATGAAAAATAAATTCTTTTCTATAAACTGGACACTACCTGTTCTTGCGATGTTACTTGCTGTGACTTATTCGTGTGAAACTACGGATTTGGACGTCAACGAGAATCCAAACGCACTAACGGTAGATTCAGCAGATCCTAGTTTTGTACTGAACAGCATTCAGTTGTCCTTTGCTGGACAGCACACTGGATTGTCTGGTACTGGACGTGCTTTTACGCGTCAAGGGTACATGTTCGGAACATATGCATCAAATGCAGGTTCTGGTACAATGAATGGGGCATGGTCTAGTGCCTATTCAATCACTACTAATCTCAATCTTTTGAAAGAGATTTCAGCAGCTCGTAACCTTCCAAACCACGTTGGTATAGGACAGGTTTTAGAAGCATTTGCATACGTTAATTTGGTGGATATGATCGGTACTGCAGTTTACACTGAAGCCGTAAATCCAGAATTTCCCGCTCCTAATTTGGATGCAGGTCAGACCATTTACGATGCTATGTTTCTTCAACTTGACGAAGCTATTACTAATTTGAACGCTACTGGTTCAGCTCAACCCGAAGACATTTTCTACAATGGAGACATGACTAAATGGGTGAAATTGGCCAATACGCTTAAATTAAAGATGTATGTGTCAACTAAACTATCAGGTGCTAATGCTAGTGCGGTTAATGCCATTGTTACTAGTGGTAATTTTATCGCAACTACAGCGGACGATTTCCAATTCCAATACGGAACAAACGAAACCAACCCTAATACCCGTCATCCATTCTTTACAAATGACTATTTAACAACAGGAAACACCTATCAGAGTAACTCGCTCATGAATATGATGAAGTGGGAAGCTCCTTTAGATGATCCACGTTTAAATTATTATTTCTACAGACAAACCCTTGAAGATCCTTTAGATGTAGGAGCAGCATTGGGTATTGGTGGTGACTTATTGCCATGTGATGGTGCTTCAGAATACGATTACTGTTATATCGGTGATGGATACTGGGGACGTGACCACGGTGATGACGAAGGTATTCCTAACGATGGTCTTTACAGAACCGCCAACGGTGTTTACCCAGGTGGTGGCGCATTCGATGATGGTGTAACCAATGGACCAACAACAGCTACATCCAATATGGGTGGTGCAGGTATACATCCAATGCTAACTGGTACATACACACACTTTATGTTGGCCGAAGCAGCCTTGCCTGCTCCTGCTGGATTAGGTGCTGCTGGAAATTCAAGAACTCTTCTTGATGCTGGTATCCGTATGTCAATGTCTAAAGTGGCTGGTTTCGCAGGTGTCCCTATGAGTGCCGCTGAAGTTAACAGTTATGTCACAACAGTTTTATCAATGTATGACGATGCTGCTAACGATCAGGAAAGACTAGCTATTATTATGAAAGAATACCACATTGCCCTTTTTGGTAATGGAGTAGAATCTTATAACAACTACCGCAGAACTGGATATCCCGATCTTCAAGGATCAGTGATTGCTGGAACTGCATTCCCTAGAAGTTTATATCTGCCTAGCTCAGAATTGAACTCTAATGACAACCCTGATTTGGTTCAAAAATCACTAACTGATCAAGTTTTCTGGGATACTAACCCAGCTGGCTTTATCGATTAACTCAAATTAATATTCGAATATGAAAAGAATACTATATTTCTTAACAATCGCGAGTTTAACTCTTGTTTCTTGTACCGACGAAAGTACATTTAGCAATCCCGTAACTCACCAACTCGAAAGAGGTGCTTTTGTGCGATTTGATAACATGGACGCTATTTTGGACATGTATCCAGACCCTCAAGACATCAACATTTCTGAAGGCATTTATGATGCCAACGGCAATGTGTCTTCTTACAGCTTGACTGTAACTGCTAACGTAGGAGGTTCATTGTATACAGGAGAAGATTTTATTACAATCTCTTCTTTCCCTGCAACATTGAACATTACATCTCAAATGATTGCTGATGCTATTGGAGTTGATGTTTCGACATTCTTCTATGGTGACACTTTCAGCTTTGTGGCAAAAGCTACACGTAACGACGGCGTCGTGTTCTCTGGACAAACGCCATCTTATGACGCATCTAATGGTACCGTTGGACCTGGTAATACCCAATCTCAGTTAATTGACGTATCATCATACAAAAATGCCATGACTTTTGGATTTGTTCTTTTTACAGACTGTCCTCCAGTTCCTGGTGTGTATGAAATCGTTATGCACGATAGCTACGGCGATGGATGGCAAGGTCAAGGCGTTGCTGTAACCATTGATGGTGTAACCGAGTACGCTATGTTGTGCGATTACTGGGGTGACTGGACAGATTACCAAGACGGATGTCTTCCAGGTTACTTTGGTATTTACGAGTTGAATGTTCCAGCTGGAACTGTGTCATGGTCTTGGAACTGGACAGGTGACTGGTACCCTTCTGAGTGTTCATTTGAAGTTTACACTCCCGGAGGTACTCAAATCTTCGCAGCTGCTTCACCGTCTGTAGGGATGCTTCCTGTAATCAACTGTTTATAATTTTTAAATCGATATAAATATGAAAAATATAAAACTATTATTACTGTTTTTACCAGCAGTGGTTTTGACTTCATGTGGTGACGATGATTACTCCGAAGCTTATGTTGATACAGAAGCTAAAGTTAATTTAGTTGCAACTTTAGATGCAGGACGCACTATGGCTGTTCCAGGAACTAATATAGCATTCACCGTTACAATGCCACAAGCATTTGATGTTGCTGCTACAGTTTCTGTTCGCGCAACATCTGTTGACGGCGGATCGTACGAAGTAGGTGCAGTGGAAATTCCTGCTGGCTCTACAACTGGATCAGGTTCGGTTGTTATGCCAGCGCTTAATGGCGATCCTAATAGGTTTGCAGGCACGCCAAACACAGCTTCTATGGAAGTTAGTGGTGTTGCCTTAAGCTCAGGAGCAGATCCATATGTTATGACATCTAATAAGATTTCACTAACCACTGTCGATAGCAATGGTTCTTATGATTTCCCTTATCCTGTTGATTATGACGGTGACGGTGTCATTGAGCCATGGTCCTCCATCAGTTTAGACTGGGAAGGACCATACAGTGAAAACGATTTGGATATGTACGTCACTGACGCAGCTGTTACTACCTTTTACGAATCTTCAACATCTGGGAGTAGATTCGAGGGCGATTTCTTCAACGGTAACTGGAATCCTGACGGGGTATACTTGGTTTGGGTCGACCCTTGGAGTATGGCGGGATCTAGTGTTAACGTGAGATTTACACATACTGATCACAATGGTTTAACTACCCTTATCGAGACACCAGTGACTGAATTCGAAATCATAGCAACCATTACCAAAACTGGTGGGGCTACAAACGATATCGAATATGTCGTAGAAGCTTACTAAGGCCGTTTTAAACATTTCATAAGAAACCACCCTTCGGGGTGGTTTTTTTTTTAATTTCGTTTCATGACAACAAGCCTAAATATTTACGGCATCCATGCCGTGGAACAAGCCATCAGCAACAACGAGTCCATCGGTAAAGTCTTCATACAAAAAGGACTCTCTGGCCCCACTTTCAAAGCGCTAGAGGCACAAATACGCCAAGCACAAATACCCACCTCCTATGTCCCGATAGAAAAACTCAACAGACTAACTAAAGGGAACCATCAAGGTGTTGTAGCTCAAATTGCACCTGTGACTTTTATCCACTTAGAGACCATGATTAGTGAAGCACAAGAAAAACAAGTGGCTCCCTTGTTTATTATTTTAGATCAGGTTAGCGACGTGCGCAACGTGGGTGCCATTCTAAGGACAGCAGCCTGCACAGGTGTTTGTGGTGTCATCATCCCAAAAACAGGAAGTGCCCCTCTAAACGAAGATACCGTGAAGACGAGTGCAGGAGGGATTTTTGAGGTGCCTATTGCAAAAGTAGACCATATCAAAGATGCTATTTATTTTTTACAAGCCTCGGACATTCAGATTGTTGCGATTACCGAAAAGGCGGCGGATCTGTTCTACCAAGCCGATTTTACTAAACCCACAGCTATCATTATGGGATCTGAAGGCCCGGGCATTATGGACAGTGTCCTCAATTTGTCCGATGCCAAAGTAAAAATACCCATGACTGGCAATATAGGATCGCTAAACGTATCAGTAGCCTGTAGCGTTTGCCTATACGAAGCTGTACGTCAACGTCAATAATTCGTCATGACCAGTCCCCTCGCCGAACGCCTGCGCCCTACTTCATTGGATGACTTCATAGGTCAAGAGCATTTGGTTGGTCAAAAAGGTGTTCTCAGAGCAGCTATTGAATCAGGGCATTTGCCTTCATTGATTTTGTGGGGCCCTCCAGGTACTGGTAAGACCACATTAGCGCAAATCATCGCCACTCAGTCGGACAGACCCTTTTATCAATTGAGTGCCATCAATGCTGGCGTCAAAGATGTCCGTGAGGTCATTGATAAGGCCAAAAAGGGTGAAGGTTTATTCACCACTAAAAACCCCATTCTATTTATTGATGAAATTCACCGATTCAGTAAATCTCAACAAGACGCTTTGCTTCAGGCTGTAGAAAAAGGCTGGATAACACTCATTGGTGCTACCACAGAGAATCCCAGTTTTGAGATTATCTCGGCTCTACTTTCAAGATCTCAAGTCTATATTCTAGAGTCCTTTAACAAACAAGACTTAGAATCCCTCTTGCACCGCGCTCTGGTTACTGATAGCGTTTTGAAAAGCAAAGGTCATGTACTCAAAGAAACCGAAGCGCTGATTCAATTTTCTGGCGGTGATGCCAGAAAATTAATGAATACATTGGAATTGGTTTGCCACCACAATGAAACTGACAGTTGCGACATCACCAACGCCATGGTTCAATCGCTGATTCAAAAAAATCCTATTCAGTTCGACAAATCGGGTGAGGAGCATTACAATGTCATTTCTGCTATGATCAAATCAATAAGGGGAAGCGATCCGAATGCGGCGGTATATTGGCTAGCACGTCTTATTGAAGGTGGCGAAGACGTAAAGTTTATCGCCCGTCGGCTAATCATTTTGGCCAGTGAAGATATTGGCAATGCCAATCCTACAGCGCTTATATTGGCCAATAATACTTTCCAAGCTGTCACGACCATTGGATATCCAGAGTCAAGGATTATATTGAGTCAATGCGTCACCTACTTGGCCAGCTCACCCAAAAGTAATGCTGCTTACATGGCCATTGGAAATGCCCAAAAATTAGTGAAAGAAACAGGAGCGCTTCCTGTCCCATTATCGCTGCGAAATGCGCCTACCAAACTAATGAAATCATTAGGCTATGGCACAGATTATCCCTATGCCCACAATTTCGAGGGAAATTTTGAAGCGCACGAATTCATGCCCAATGAGGTGGCCGGAACCACGTTTTACATTCCTGGAAACAACACCAAGGAAAATCAGCTTAGAAACTTTCTTAAATCACTTTGGGGAGATAAGTACAAGTATTAAACTACAAATAGTTTTTTATAGCAGCCAAGTTCTCAATAACCTTGATATGAGGTGCGAGTTGCGCGTTGTGGTAATTAAAGCACAAGGCCTCCATATCGACTGCTAATGCACCTAAAATATCTGCCTCATAATTGTCTCCAATCATAATACTGTTATGCGGCTCTGCTTGAGCAGCAGTCATTGCAAAGTGAAATATTTTGGGATCAGGTTTCTTGACACCAACCATTTCCGAGTTGGTAACTGTTTTAAAATAAGACGCAATATGAGACCGATCCATTTTACCCTGCTGGACCTCTTCAAATCCATTGGTTATAATGTGTAAATGGTATTTATCTTTCAAATAGTTCAAAATATCGATTGTCCCTTCAAAAAGATGGGTAAAAGTGGTTAAGTATTTAATATAATCGTCTGAAATGAGATGGATATCGCGATCGCTAATGGAATAATTCAAGGCCATAAAAACATCTCTAAGTCTATTATAACGCAAATCGCACTTGTCAATTTTGGCTTCACGGTACAGTTTCCAATAGTGAAGATTAATCGGTTCATAGACCGCCAAAAAATCACTCAAAATCAAATCAATTTGTCGCTCTTCAAAAATTTTTTCAAAAGTCAAACCCGAATTGCGATCAAAATCCCAAAGGGTGTGATCTAAATCAAAAAAAACGTGGGAGATATGTGTCATTATTTGCGGTTTTTTTCTGAAGTAGGACTATGTTCAGCATTGAGGAAGTTGGTAAATAAGCTTCTGAATCCTTGCCAAGTATCACTTTTGCCAAAGGTATAATTATGCACTAAGAAGACGAGCGTGCCATTAACTTTTTTGACGGTTTGAATAAGCTGATCAAGGCGTTGCTGCTTATCTAAAAGTGATCGGTATGACAAAAGGCTAGCGTCCATGACGTGGAAAGAATGGAGTTCTAAGGGCGTTTGAATTTCAAAATCCATATCATAAAACAAAAAAGGCGTACAGGTGCCTGCCCGAAATCCAATGGCGTCGTGATAACCCATGCTGAAATCGCGATGCACTTCCAACTCAATCAAGTGACGATAGCTATTAGGAAGATTCAATTTGTTAAAGGAATTCCGAGAACCGACTATAGGTCTATTAATGACAGCCTCCAAACGTTCTTTGTCACTTTTCATTTCGGCCAAATTCAATAAATTCAAATAGGAATTTTTAATCCCTACCATGCTGTAATCGGCTATTGACTTGATCAATGCGACAAACGCCGCTTTATTCAAACTCAAATTGTTGTCATAGGTAGAATATTTCCCGACTAAAAAAGTGACTATAAATCGCCGCTTAAACTTTTTTTGCTTGTTAATTAAATAATTGAAAGAGTCAAAAGGATCCTTTGCAAAATTCATCAAAACCAATAATCTCGCATATAAAAAACTAAATCTGAAATGGATAAGATCATTAAGAATACCATTGATAGTCCGCACAGATCCTTGATACTTATATTGATAGGCTAAGGGTACATCAATGATAGGTTGGACTTGAAACACCCGATTGGGGAATACCATCGACGGGAATCTTATTTTTAGAGCGTCTCTGAGTTTATAGGCCCAAATATCAACTACGGGTTGATCTAAAAAATTGTGTTTAAAGGCCAAACTACTCCGAAAGGAAAATCTACCGAAGGCATCGGGTACATGGGGCTGATACTCCTCATAGCGACTTAAAAGATAAAACGAGGCGGCAAAGATATCAAAGGGCAAGTCACTAACCTCCCCGCGAGAGAAGAAACAAACTGTTTCATCCCAATTTTGAACATGAACATCCAAGTCTGAAATACCTTGCTCAAAAAGAAGGCGGTGACTGTGAACAAAAAATTCATCCCCTATCGGTTGGTTGGTGTAGGACATTTTTGGGCCTTCGTGAGCCAAAAAAACCTCTGCATCGGTTGTGAAGTTTACTTGAAGACCCAATATCCTTTTTATGAGATGTCCAAAAGAAAACTTTAAACGCGGAGAAATACGGTGAGAATAGACCAACAGCATGTTTCAAAGTTAGAAAAACAACGATGAAGTCACAGCTTTTAACGTAGAATAATTAGAAATTAAAGCAATCCCTCGTCTGCAAAACTAAAGTACTGTCTTTGCGCAATGATCAAATGATCTAGCACCTTCAAATCCAGTTGCTGTGCAGCATTTTGAATTTTCTTTGTCAGCGCCTTATCCGCTGGGCTTGGATGTAACTGTCCTGAGGGATGATTATGGACAAGCATTAGGTTGAGCGCTGCCTTGTCTAAGGCTGTTTTTAAAATCAATCGCACATCAACCACAGTCCCTGTCATTCCGCCTCGGCTATGACACTCTTTGTAAACCACGTTATTCGCACGATTCAAATAAAGCACCCAAAACTCTTCATAATTCAAGGGTGATAACAGAGGGTTCATTAATTGAAAAACATCTGAACTACAGCTCAATTTTAGCATGGTGTGGCTTGGGCTGTCTTGAACACGACGCCCTAATTCTAGAGCTGCTGCTATGGTCGTCGCTTTGGCCAGACCAATGCCATCATGAGTCATCAATTCGGAGACGGATAGCTTTTCTAATTGAGATAAGTCATGTGAAATTTCAGCCAATAGTGATTTACATAAATCCAAAGCACTTTGCTTTGATGTTCCCGAGCGAATCAAGATGGTCATAAGTTCGGCCGAACTCAATTGCCGGGCACCAAATTGCAGGAGTTTTTCGCGAGGTTGATCGGCTTCTGACCAATCCTTGATAGATAATTTTTGTCTCGATTTGGGCATATACAAAAATAAAAAAAATGTACTTTGTCCCTCAAATATTTAGAAATGAAAAGTATTCTTGATCGATCGACCTCGGAAGATGTATTAGGCAGAATAGCTAGCTTAAAAGCAACACAAAAACCGCAATGGGGACAAATGACCGTTGAGCAAATGCTAAAACACTGTCAACAGCCTTTCATTTTTAAGTCGAGGTCTCCAAAAAAAAGGAGCTTAAAAAGACAACTGATCACTTGGTTTTATAAGCCCATGATGTATAATAGCAAACCTTTTAGAAAACACTTACCAGTTCCCAAAGCTTATCGGGTTGATCAAACAGATGGATTTGACATTGAACGCCAAAGACTAGCCACTTTGATAGAATCGTTTGATCATCAAACTACCAGTTTTCCGGAGCATGCCATATTTGGTGTTTTAACACCAAAACAATGGGGCATTGGCATGTTCAAGCATTTAGACCATCACTTACGTCAATTTGGAGTTTAAATCAAGTTTTTAAGTCTGGACAAATCTAAACCGCCATAATTTCCAGAACTCATCATCAATAGGGCAAGGGGGAAGGCTTTTAAATGGTCGAAAAAATCGGACAACTCAGAAGGTTGGGTAAATATTTTCAGATCATTCCGTTGAAAAGCTGTGGCAATTTGTGTCTTCGTCAAAACCTCCAAGCCCTTCAAAGCTACGGCATCAGGTGTATAGAAAACAATAGCCTGATCGGCCGCATCCAGAGCTCCAGCGTATTCTTTTATAAATTCTGGGTTTAAACTACTAAAAGTGTGTAACTCTAAACAAGCTACAAAATGAAAGTCAGGAAATTGATCGCGGACAGCTTGAGTTGTAGCAGCGACCTTGCTAGGGGCATGGGCAAAATCCTTGAAGATCACGCCTCTAGATGTAAGAGCCAGTTGCTCCAACCGCTTACTTGCCCCTTTAAAGCTAGCCACCGCCTCAAAAAAGTCGTCTTCATCGATACCCATTTGCTGGCAAATCCATTTCGCACCTGAAAGATTGCTCAAATTGTGGTTTCCAAAAAGTTCAATGGGCATCAATCCTTCCGATGTTTCTAAATAGGTATGACCATTTTCAATATGGTGTTTACTGGTTTGATAAGGAAGTTTTCGTATCGGTTTTTCAGAAGCTTCCACTAACTGAGATAAAATCTTATCCTCAGCATTATAAATCAAACTTCCTCCTGGAACAAGGGTGTCGATAAAAAATTTAAATTGCTCTACATAAGTATCTAGAGTAGGAAAGACATTGATATGATCCCAAGCTATGCCACTGATGAGTGCCACATTTGGCTGATACCAAAGAAATTTCGGTCTCCTATCTATTGGTGAACTCAAGTATTCGTCACCTTCGAGTAATATAAAATCATTGTCATCTGTGAGCTGCACCATCACGTCGAATCCTTCCAGTTGCGCACCAACCATAAAATCCACATCCCTGGCATGGTAGTGCAAAACGTGTAAAATCATTGCGGTAATTGTGGTTTTCCCATGACTTCCTGCAATAACTACTCTTGTTTTATTTTTTGATTGCTCATATATATACTCTGGATACGAATAGATTTGTAGTCCTAAATGTTGAGCTAAGAGTAATTCAGGATTGTCAGGTTTAGCATGCATTCCCAAAATTATAGCCTCGATGTTCTGATCTAATTTTTCAGGAAACCAACCCCATTGCTCTGGTAATAATCCATATTTATCTAGTCGAGACTTGGAGGGATCAAAAATAGCATCATCGCTGCCGCTAACCTCATCACCTTTCAAATGGAGGGCAATGGCTAAATTGTGCATGGCAGCACCACCGATAGCAATAAAATGGACTCTCATAAAGATTCAATTTGTTGTCTCAATACCAAAGCTTCTTTCCATTTAGGCTGCTTTGATAGGGCCAAGTTAATGTATGTCTTAGCTTGTTCAAAATCCTTTATTTGGAAAGACAATTGAGCAATGAGAAAGTAAGCTTCTTCCAATTTTTCCTGATCTACGGCACTATAATCATTGCAGTATCTTTTGAGAAAAATGACACCTTGCTCCTGCTCCATTTCACTTTGAAAAGCAGCTTTGCCATAAGCAAAATGAACAGCATTGGCATGATTACAGTCTGAACCAGTGCACCATGTTGTGGGTGTTTGTAACGCCTTTCGATTGGCTAAAGTCGTTTTATCAGTATCCTCAAAATATTGGTAGATTTTAGATTGAGCTAATGCTCCAATGGCTGGTTCGAGACGTTCAATTTTTTGGGCATACTTTAAGGCTGCTGATTTACCACCACCTAGAATACCTGGCAATTGAGTATACAATTCAGTCTGTGCCCAGAAGACTTCGAGGTAGTTCGGACGCAACTCTAGAGCTCTCGACAAAGATGCTTTGGCCTCATCAACCAATCCAATCGCTTTAAACACATTGGCCGCTTGTGCCTTTTTACCAATGACACCACCTAATTTATAGTGGTATCGCGCCGTATTGGGGTCATTTTTTATCAAATGTTCATAGGCCTCTGAAGCCATATCCCACTGTCCTTTTCGGCAGTAGGCATCAGCTTCAATTTCTAAACTGACTAAACTCTTGTTTTGGGCCACAAATAGCATCGGCCAAAGGAAAGCAACAGTTAAGCATTTTTTTAATCCTGAAGTACAGCCCATAATTTGTCTTTTAAATCCATTAATCCTTGCTGAGCGACAGAAGATATGAGTAGAAAGGGCACAGGCAATTCCTCTTTGAGTTGAGCTGTCAACTCCATTCGCAGTTCCTCATCTAACAGGTCACCTTTAGAAATGGCTACAATTTTTTCCTTATCCAATAACTCAGGATTATATCTTCTTAATTCATCTATGAGAATATCATAAGATTTTCTAATATCGCGACTGTCCGCCGGAATCAATAATAGCAAAACAGCATTGCGCTCTATATGCCTCAAAAAATAATGCCCAAGACCGCGGCCTTCAGCCGCGCCTTCAATAATCCCTGGAATATCAGCCATCACAAAGGATTGATAATCACGATAGGCCACAATGCCTAAATTAGGCTTAAGTGTCGTAAATTCATAATCGGCAATCTTTGGCTTTGCCGCTGTAATAGCTGCCAGTAAAGTAGATTTTCCTGCATTTGGAAATCCAACTAACCCAACATCTGCAAGTACCTTCAACTCTAATATTACAGTCTTCTCTTCTAATGGAATCCCTGGTTGCGCATAACGTGGCGTTTGATTGGTAGGAGATCTGAAATGCCAGTTTCCCAATCCTCCCTTGCCTCCTTCACATAACATAACAGCCTCATTGTCTTCGGTCAATTCGAACATAATTTCTTTACTGTCAAAATCACGAACTACAGTTCCTAATGGGACATCAATGTACAAATCCTCTCCATCGGCGCCAGTACTCCTGTTTTTACTGCCATGTCCACCATGACCAGCCCGAAAATGTTGTTTAAATTTAAGGTGATACAATGTCCATAAACTTGAAGAGCCGCGAAGAAATATATGTCCACCACGACCACCGTCTCCGCCATCGGGTCCTCCCTTAGTTATAAATTTTTCACGATGTAAATGCACCGAGCCTTTACCTCCGTTTCCTGAAGTACAGTAAATTTTTATATAATCAACAAAATTTCCCTCGGTCATGTTTGTAATTTAAAAACTGTTAATCAGTTCTTTCAGACGTTTTGTGATGATTTCAATAGTACCGACGCCATCAACGCCATAATATTTGCCTTGCGCATCGTAATAGGATTTGAGAATGGCTGTTTGTGAATAATAGGCATTAATGCGATTCTGAATGATTTCGACGTTAGCATCGTCGGGACGGTCGCTTGTTTTCCCTCGCTCCAATAAACGCTGTACTAAAAGGGCATCAGGTACCTCCAAAGCTACCATAGCAGTTATTTCTGTTTGGTAGCCATTGAGTAAGATATCTAAAGCTTTGGCTTGAGCTTCCGTCCTCGGAAAACCATCAAAAATAAAACCCTTTGCAGCGCGATTCTTTTCTACCTCGGCACTCAACATATCTATAGTAACTTGGTCGGGAACAAGATTGCCAGCATCCATATAGGTTTGAGCCAACTTACCCAAATCGGTAGCATTCTTAATGTTGAATCTAAAAACATCTCCCGTAGAAATGTGCACCAAACCAAAACTTTCTTTGATGAAATTGGCTTGAGTTCCTTTACCTGCGCCAGGAGGCCCAAAGAGAACTAAATTGGTGTTTTGAGTTGACATTTGTATGCTTTTAAGCCATCAAAGATAGGGAAATCAATGGCACTCCCTTTGACTCAAGAGGACAAATTCAGATTAAATTTTCAATATGTGCATACAAAAACTCGTCATAGAATTCAAGGTAGAAATATTGAATTGATCGAGTTAGAAGGTAGAAAAAATGGGGTTTGAACAAAATGATATCGCAATACTGGTGTCAAAATCATCAAAGAATTGATGCACTTGGTTTTGTGACTGGCTTTTGGCGAGCATTTCCGCAATAAACCGTATTTTTGCGAAGTAGAGACATTATAATTATGGAGTACTATTCATCAACTTTTACATTGGGAATCCTAGGCGGCGGTCAGCTGGGTAAAATGCTCTTGACCGAAACAAGAAAGATGGATATTGCCACTAAAGTGTTGGACCCCAGTAGTGCAGCACCATGCAGAATGGCTTGTAATACTTTTGTTCAGGGTGATTTAATGGATTTCGAAACAGTGGTTAACTTCGGGAAAGAGCTAGATGTTTTAACCATCGAGATTGAAAACGTCAATGCCGACGCACTAGAAGTTCTTGAAAAACAGGGTGTAAAAGTTTACCCTTCATCCAAAACATTAAGGACAATTCAGAACAAGGCTACTCAAAAATTGTTTTACGTTGACCACAATGTGCCAACGGCACCATTTCAGCGTTTTGCTTATAAAGACGAAATGCTTCACGCCCTACAAAACGAGGCACTAAAGTTTCCATTTGTATGGAAAAGCGCCCAATTTGGGTACGACGGCAATGGGGTGAAAATCATCAAATCCTACGCTGATATTGAAGAGCTTCCGCATGGTCAATGCATTGCAGAATCGATGATTGATTTTGAAATGGAATTGGCAGTTACTGTAGCCAGACGACCTTCCGGAGAAGTGAAGTTATATCCTGTGGTCGAAATGGATTTTCATCCAGAAGCCAATCAAGTTACCTATGTGATTTGTCCCGCTCGGATAACGGAGGAAATCGTTCAAAAGGCCGAATTAATAGCCTTGAAAGTAGCTAATGCCTTTGGGCATGTGGGTTTGTTAGCTGTAGAAATGTTTTTGACTCGGGAGGGTGAAATTTTAGTCAACGAGGTTGCACCTCGCACGCACAATTCAGGCCACCATACCATTGAATCATCATACACCTCGCAGTTTGAACAACACCTCAGAGCTGTTTTGGATTTGCCTCTCGGGTCTACCGAAATTAAAGCTGACGCAGTTATGGTAAATTTGGTTGGGGCAGAAGGGTTCACTGGGCCGGTATTTTACGAAAATATTGAACAAGCCATGGGACAAAAAGGTGTCTCGGTTCATATCTACGGAAAAGCCGAAACACGACCTTTTAGAAAGATGGGGCATTGCACAGTCATTTCGAATGATGTCGAAACAGCTCTTCAAATCGCAAAAAAAGTCAAGAAACAATTAATTGTTAAAACGAAATAAGTCATGGCACAAGTAGGAATCATAATGGGAAGCGACAGTGACTTGCCAATCATGCAAGAGGCAATTGACATCCTAAGAGGGTTTGATATTGCCATAGAGGTCGATATTGTTTCTGCACATCGCACCCCTTATAAATTAATGGAGTACGGCAAAACAGCGCATACAAGAGGTTTAAAGGTTATTATTGCTGGTGCTGGTGGAGCAGCCCACTTGCCAGGGATGATTGCATCAGTTTCACCCCTTCCTGTGATTGGCGTACCCATCAAGTCAAGAAATTCTATTGACGGTTGGGACTCTGTCCTTTCCATCCTTCAGATGCCAGGTGGTGTGCCTGTGGCGACAGTTGCTCTAAATGGAGCCAAAAACGCTGGGATTTTAGCTGCCCAAATTATAAGCACCGCCGACAAATGTACTCTCGATAAAATCGTTACCTACAAAGAAGGCCTAAAGACGATGGTGGATAAAGCCTCGAGTAATTTGAACCAAAAAAAATAAGCCAGGCCTCAATGGACGAATTACTTCAGGATTTTCAAACACCTTTTGGTACTGTTCCCTTTTCTCGAATTGACAACTCTCAATTTTCCTCCGCTGTGGATACGGCCTTGAGAATCGCTCAGGAAGAAATACACACCATCGCTAATCTAAAAGACCAACCAAGCTTTGAAAACACCATCGCAGCCTTGGACTTTTCCGGGCAACGATTAGGTCAAATTAGCCGCATATTTTTTAATCTGAACTCGGCTGAGACCAACGATGACCTGCAATCTCAAGCGGCACAAATTGGCCCTAAATTAACCGCTTTTCAAAATGACATCATTATGAATCCTCAACTGTTTGAGAGGATCAAAACGGTATATATGGAACGTAAGCGTTGCGATTATAATTCCGAAGAATACATTCTTTTAGAAAAAACCTTCAAGCGATTTGTGCGTAACGGAGCGCTACTTTCTGAAGATCAACAGAACCGATTGAGAAATATTGACAACCAATTGAGTCAAGCGGCTATTGAATTCGGACGACGCGTCTTGGCAGATAATAATTCTTTTGAACTACATCTCACTAAAGATGAAGAGGTAGACGGGCTCCCCGAAAGGGCCAAACAAAGTGCCGCCAACAAAGCAAAGAAAGTAGGAAAAAAAGGCTATCTCATTACGTTGGACTATCCCAGTTACAGGGCTTTTATGACCTATGCCACCGACCGAACACTGCGAGAAAAACTCTATAAAGCCTATGGTGCTCAGGGCGTTCAAGCAAATGAGAATAACACTGAAGATCTCGTTTTAAAAATTTCAGGGCTGAGACTAGAACGTTCCAAGTTGTTAGGCTATCAAAGTTATGCGCATTTTGTATTAGAAAATCGAATGGCCGAAACTCCAGAAAAAGTGATTGACTTTCTGAATACTTTGAAATCCTATGCTCAGCCAGCTGCTCAAAAAGAATTTAAAGACTTGTCCGAATTTGCTCGCGAGCAGAATGGACCTGAAGAACTTCAGTCTTGGGATTTTGCATTTTATTCCGAGAAGCTGAAACAAAAATTATTTGACTTTGACAGTGAGTCCATAAAGCCCTTTTTTCCTCTTGATCAGGTCGTTCAAGGATTGTTTAATATCATTGGGCGTTTATACGACCTGCATTTTGTTGAAAACACCAACATCGATATTTATCACAAAGACGTCAAGGCATACGAAGTGAGATATGGCAATGGATCGCTGGCGGCCATTCTCTACACTGATTTTTTTCCACGAACCGGCAAAAGAGCGGGTGCTTGGGCAACAACATACCAAACTCAATTCCGCTTGAAGGGTGCAGACCATCGCCCTCATGCCTCAGTGGTATGTAATTTTAGTGAGCCGTCAATCGACCAACCTGCACTCTTGAGTTTTCGAGAAGTAACAACTCTTTTCCACGAGTTTGGACATGCGTTGCACAATATGTTGGCAGAGACCAGATTTCCAAGTTTATCTGGAACAAGCGTCGCATGGGATTTTGTTGAACTGCCCAGTCAAATATTTGAAAACTGGTGTTACGAACCCGAAGCTCTAGCCATTTTCGCTAAGCATTACCAAACAGGTGCCGACTTACCTTTGGACATGGTGGACAAAATTAAAGCTAGTGGTAATTTTTTAGAGGGCATACAATTTCTGCGTCAGCTTAGTTTAGCAACCCTTGACATGAGTTGGCATAGCGAAGATGCCCAACAAATTCATTCAGTAAAAATGCATGAAAATACTATTCTAAAAGACTTTACACTCTTTCCTCAAGTTGAGGAGACATGCACCAGCACCAGCTTTTCTCACATATTTCAGGGCGGTTATGCTGCTGGTTACTACAGTTATAAATGGGCAGAGGTCTTGGATGCTGACGCTTATGATTACTTCAAATCTGAAGGGATTTTTAACCCTGAGATCGCCCATAAATTTAAGACCCTTCTAAGTAAAGGCGGGACAGAAAAATCAGCCAAATTGTACCTTGATTTCAGAGGTCGTTCTCCAAAAACAGTACCCCTATTAAAAAGAGCTGGACTGGTTTAAATCTATTGAATCAAACACAGCATCAACCACACAATGGGTAAGGCCTCTACCCAAAATGCGCTATAATTAAAAGACCTTTCTGGACTACTCTTTAGCAAAGCTATAAGCAGGAGAGCGCAAGTTATCAAAAGAGGACTGTTGTCGGTTTGCGAGATATGAGCCAAGACGACAACACATGTGACCCCAATCACCCCAGCGATTTTAGTCCAAAACAGACCTAATAGTTGTGGAACGGTACCTAATTTTAATTGGTCGTAAACCATGTCTCTGATGTCAAAAGGAAGCATCAAAACCATTATAAAAACAAAACGTTGCACAGCATATAACAAGGCTACTTTCCCAATCGGTATTTGCTGTTCAACCAATGGAATTACTACTGTAACTATGGTCCAAACCAAACTTATAACGAATATTTTTAGACCAGAAATCGCTCTTAAATTCCGGCCGACAACAATGCGTTGACGCAACCCAATTGGTATAGCGTACAAAAATGTGATGGCACCAGAAAGTAGAAATAACACAAAAGTCGATCGCGATAAACTATTCAAACACCAAAGACATCCTCCGAATGCCAATAATGAAATCCATAATGTCAATTTGAGTTGCTTAGTTAGAGTGCGATGATGAGACTGCGCTAGACCGAAATACTTGATGAAGTTGTAAGCAACGATAGTACTGAAAAATACAAGCCACAGCAGATAGAAATTCGGAGTTTGACCAAATTCTAAAATCGTAATATAGGTCAATGCTGATGCAGACAGCGACACATGAATACTGCTATTGATATAGATTTGTAACCATTGTTTTAAATATCTCACCAAACAAAAGTAACCAAACTGTGAATAAGCCTGTCAAATGGTTAAAAACTTTCCGATTCTCCTAAACATCAGCGCTATGAGAAATAGTACTTTTGCTCCAAAATTATCATTCAGCTTATGAACACAGATGTTTTTGAATTGAGGCATGTAGGGCCGCGTCAGTCAGACGTTCAAAACATGCTAGAAGTAGTTAAGGCGGGTTCTCTCGATGAACTTATTGATCAAACCGTACCAGCTAATATCAAGCTGCAAACCCCTTTAAATATAGATCAGCCTATCAGCGAATATGAGTTCCTACAACACATTCAAGATTTGGGTGAAAAAAACAAGATTTTCAAATCCTACATTGGCCTGGGTTACCACCCTTCCATTCTGCCATCAGTGATCAAAAGGAATGTTTTGGAAAATCCAGGATGGTACACGGCTTACACCCCCTATCAAGCTGAAATTGCTCAGGGCAGACTAGAAGCATTGCTCAACTTTCAAACTATGGTCATTGATTTGACTGGCATGGAAATAGCGAACGCCTCATTGCTAGACGAAAGCACTGCTGCCGCTGAAGCGATGACACTCCTCCATGCAGTCCGCGATAGAGATCAAAAAAAGAACCATGTCGTCAAGTTTTTTGTAGCTGAGGACGTTCTCCCGCAGACCTTATCTCTACTCCAAACGAGAGCTACACCTCTAGGTATCGAGTTAGAAGTAGGCTCTTGTCATTCGTTCACCGCAAGTCAGGATTATTTTGGAGCTTTAATTCAATACCCTGGTGCTTACGGTGAGATAAGTGACATAGCCGATTTGATAGCCCAAGCAGAAACTCAAGGTGTTAAAGTAGCTGTTTCCGCCGATATTCTTAGTCTAGTCCATCTGGAGGCACCTGGAGCGTTTGGCGCTCATGTGGTAGTTGGAACAACACAGCGGTTTGGTATCCCAATGGGATATGGAGGACCGCATGCCGCTTTTTTTGCCACAAAAGAAGCTTATAAACGCAATCTACCTGGTCGCATAATCGGAGTCACAAAAGACATGGATGGCAAACGTGCCCTGCGCATGGCATTGCAAACTAGAGAGCAACATATCAAAAGAGATAAGGCAACCTCCAACATCTGTACAGCCCAAGTTTTACTGGCAGTAATGGCAGGAATGTATGCCGTTTACCACGGCCCATCAGGATTGAAATACATCGCTCAAAAAGTTCATAGAAGTGCAAAAACGTTGGCTGACAGTTTGTCTAAAATAGGCCTTAAAAATCAGAACAACTATTTCTTTGATACACTCAGGCTTCAAATTGATACTCGTGTATTGAGACCATTGGCAGAAGCTCAAGGCATCAACTTATATTATCAAAATGAACATACAGTTTGCGTTTCGATTAACGAAACAACTACCCTATCCGACCTCAATCAACTGGCGGAATTATTTGCTCAAGCCATAGGGAGTAGTGTGCCAAAGATTGAAAAAATAGTATCAGAAGATGCTCCAGTGGGGGATCTAAGGCGTCAAACACCCATTTTGGAATTGGATGTTTTTAACACCTATCAATCTGAAACCCAACTCATGCGTTATATCAAGCAATTGGAGCGCAAAGATTTGGCCTTAAACCATTCCATGATCCCTCTTGGTTCATGCACTATGAAGCTCAATGCGGCAACTGAAATGTTGCCCTTAAGCTGGTCTTCATGGGGAAATTTGCATCCCTTCGCACCCCTGAATCAAACCGAAGGTTATCAAATTGTACTGAACAAGCTCGCCAAAGATCTGACCGAAATTACAGGCTTTGCCGGGACATCACTACAGCCCAATTCGGGAGCTCAAGGAGAGTTTGCCGGACTGATGGTTATTCGTGCCTATCATTTATCGAGAGGAGACAGCCATCGCAACATTTGCCTTATTCCATCCTCCGCTCACGGAACCAATCCAGCTAGTGCTGTAATGGCCGGCATGACGGTTGTGGTAACCAAGGCAGACGAGCAAGGCAACATCGATTTGATTGACTTGAAAGAAAAAGCCGAAGCTCATAAAGACAACCTTGCCGCCCTGATGGTTACATATCCTTCTACGCATGGTGTTTATGAGTCAGCGATCCAAGACATAACTGCAATGATTCACGACTATGGCGGTCAGGTTTATATGGATGGTGCCAATATGAACGCTCAAGTAGGATTGACCAATCCAGGTATCATCGGTGCAGATGTTTGTCATTTAAACTTACATAAAACTTTTGCCATTCCTCACGGTGGCGGAGGTCCAGGAGTAGGTCCAATTTGTGTTGCCAAACAATTGGTTCCATTCTTACCTGGTAACCCACTGATAGAAGTAGGTGGCAATCAGGCCATTACTGCAATATCTGCTGCACCCTATGGATCCGCTTTGGCCTGTTTGATTTCCTATGGCTATATTAAAATGCTTGGCGCTCAAGGCTTGACTAATGCAACTAAAATAGCCATTCTCAATGCCAACTATATCAAAGAACGCCTTTCGGGATATTATGATGTGCTCTATGTCGGAGAGCAAGGCCGAGCGGCTCATGAGATGATTATTGACTGCCGACCTTTTAAAGCACAAGGTATTGAAGTAACAGATATCGCAAAACGATTGATGGATTATGGCTTTCATGCGCCAACGGTTTCATTCCCAGTAGCTGGAACAATGATGATTGAACCAACAGAGAGTGAAGATAAGGTCGAATTAGATCGCTTTTGTGATGCCATGATTAGTATCAAACATGAAATTGATTTGTGCCATCCCGATGATGAGGTTAATATGCTTAAAAACGCACCTCACACATTAGAAATGGTAACATCAAACGACTGGAGCTATCCCTATTCACGTGAAATGGCAGCATTTCCCTTAGAGTATGTCAGTCAGAACAAATTTTGGCCCACAGTCCGCAGAGTGGATGATGCCTATGGAGACAGAAACCTAATTTGCAGTTGTGCTCCCATAGAATCATATATGGAGCAGTAGTGGCAATTTGATATAAGTCAAGTATTTTTTTCGATATTTGCCTTAGCATTTGTTTTTAACTAACCAAAAAACAGTTCATGAGTGTGATCATAAAAGGAACTGGAAGCTATATCCCTGATGTGGTAACCACCAATGAAGATTTTCATCAAAACAACTTTCTCAACATGGATGGTTCTGTGATAGAACATTCTTCCGAAGTTATTGTTGAAAAATTCAAAGCCATTACTGGAATTCAAGAGAGACGGTACGCCAAGACCCATTTGACAGCCTCAGATATTGGGTCATTTGCCGCAGAAAAAGCCATCGCTGATGCGAAAATTGACCCAGAAACAATTGACTATATTATTGTGGCTCACAATTTTGGTGACGTTAAACACGATGCCATTCAGAGCGATATCCTACCGTGCTTGGCAGCAAGAGTGAAACACAGTTTGAGAATAAAAAACCCTAAGTGTGTGGCCTATGACATCTTGTTTGGATGTCCTGGATGGGTAGAAGGTATGATTCAAGCCAAGGCATTTATCGACTCGGGCATTGCAAAGACCTGCTTGGTAATAGGAGCCGAAACACTTTCTAGAGTTGTGGATCAACACGACAGAGACGCCATGATTTACTCTGATGGTGCTGGAGCGGCCATTGTTACCGCCTCAGACGACACTCAAAGAGGCATTCTGGCACACGAATCGGCTTCTTACACCTATGATGAGGCTTATTACTTGTTTTTTGGCTGTTCTAACAATTTGGAACTAGACAAAGACACCCGGTACATTAAGATGCACGGCAGAAAGATCTACGAATTTGCTTTAAGTCATGTTCCAGCCGCCATGAAATCGTGTTTGGAAAAAAGTGGAGCCGATATCAAAGATTTGAAAAAAGTGCTCATTCATCAAGCCAACGAAAAAATGGACGAAGCCATTATTCACCGGTTTTACAGACAATTCAAAACACCAGTACCTGAAGGTATTATGCCAATGAGCATACACAAGTTGGGTAATAGCTCCGTAGCTACTGTCCCGACCCTCTATGATTTAATTATGAAGGGTAAGCTCGAAGGTCACGATTTGAATCCGGGCGACCTGATTATGTTCGCTAGTGTTGGCGCTGGCATGCATATCAATGCCATCGTGTACCGCGTTTAAAAGGGAAGCACATTGAATTTCATCGCATAACTGCGGTAAATCGGCTTATTAGCTTCTAATTTTTTATCATGAAAATAGCGATAATTATCCCTGTTCACAATGAAGCTCCACACATTGAGAACATGCTCTCTTCCATATTCGATCAGACTTTAAAACCCTCTGAAGTTATTCTTGTTGACGATCAATCTACGGACAACAGTTTTGACAAAATCAATTCTTTAATTGAAGGCCGCAATAACTTCAAATGCATTCGCAGCAATGCTAATCAAGTGGATCATTTACCCGGCCCAAAAGTGGTTAAAGCGTTTTACCAAGGTTATAATAGACTCGAACAGAACTATGACATCCTATGCAAATTCGATGGCGATATCGTATTGCCACCAAACTATTTAAACCACATAGTTGCACTTTTCCAAACAAACGAAAAAATCGGAATGGCAGGAGGCCTGATGTTCATCCAAAAAAAATCGCAATGGATCTATGAACCCATCGCCTCCAAAAATCACTTAAGAGGCCCCATAAAAGCCTATAGAAAAGCCTGTTTTGATGATATTAAAGGGATTAAACCCGTTTTGGGATGGGACACTGTCGATGTTTTACAGGCGCAATTTCATTTGTGGGAAGTCGCCATTGATACAAGCCTTAAGGTCAAGCATCTAAAGCCAACAGGGACAACTTATGATGGTGATTCCCGTTTCAATCTAGGATACGCCCTTTTTAATATGCGAACTGGGTGGCTATTAGCCGTACTCTCGGCAGCCAAACTCTGTGTGGTACGGCGACAGCCTGGCTTGTTTTTTAATACCATTCTTGGATTCTATAAAGCTAGCAGGTCTAATCTACCGTCCATCTTAACACTTGAAGAGGTTCAATTTATTAAAAAACTTAGGTGGAAAAAACTTGTCAACCGTTTACTCTATTAGAATCTTTTAGTAAATTGTAAAACCTATTTGAAATACCATGAACAACCAAATCATATCCAATCCTGTTTTAGATAGATTACCAAAGCATTTACTTCAATTTATAAAACCACAAGTCTATGAAGATTACTCCCCAATCGACCATGCCGTATGGCGTTATGTTATGAAAAAAAATATTGCCATTTTGCCCAAATTGGCGCATGCATCATACCTCAAAGGCCTAGAACAGACCGGAATTTCAATAGACAAAATTCCAAATATGTATGGCATGAATCGTATTTTGAAAGAAATTGGTTGGGCCGCAGTGGCAGTTGATGGATTCATTCCCCCGCAGGCATTCATGGCCTTTCAAGCCTATAACGTGTTGGTCATAGCTTCGGATATTCGTCAATTGGAGCATATTGAATACACCCCTGCCCCGGATATTATTCACGAGGCTGCCGGTCATGCTCCAATTATAACAAATCCAGATTATGCCGAATATTTGAGAAGGTTTGGAGAAATTGGAAGTAAGGCCATATCCTCATCCAGTGATGTGAAGATGTATGAAGCAGCAAGAAAGTTATCGATTCTCAAGGAGGCACGCGTCCAAGACGACAATGCCATCGCAAAAGTAGAACAAGAAATTGAAAGGCTTCAATCGAGTGCTGAACCGATGAGTGAAATGGCACGCATCAGAAATTTACACTGGTGGACAGTAGAATATGGTCTTATCGGTGATCTGGATGACCCTAAAATTTACGGTGCCGGATTATTGTCGTCAATTGGAGAAAGTCAGGCATGTATGAGTTCGCAGGTGACAAAATTGCCTTATAATATTGAAGCCGCCTATCAGTCTTTCGACATTACCAAAGCCCAACCACAATTATTTGTCACGCCCAATTTTGCCCACCTCAGCGAAGTTTTAGAAGAATTTGCCAATACCATGGCTCTCAGAAAAGGCGGTCTGTCTGGTTTGGAGAAAGCTATTAATTCACAGCAATTGGCAACAGTTGAATTGAGTACAGGTCTTCAAATATCAGGAATCTTTACCAAAGTTATTTCGGATGATGGTCGCCCGATATACATACAAACCACCGGAGCAACAGCATTAGCCAACAAAAATAAAACGCTCATTGGTCACGAAACGACAAATCATCCTGACGGCTTTGGTTCCCCTATCGGAAAACTCAAAGGCATTAACTTAGCTATTGAAGATATGAGTCCTCGCGACTTGAAACATTACAATATTTACGAGGATGAGAGAGTATCTCTAGAATTTGAAGGAGGCGTTAAACTTACTGGTGACATCGTTACTGGAACTCGAAATCTGAAAGGTAAAATTCTCATTATTAAATTTAAAAACTGTTTAGTCACTTATAAAGACCAAGTGCTTTTCGAGCCTAGTTGGGGCGTTTATGATATGGCTGTTGGCAAATCCGTGACCTCTGTATATTCAGGACCAGCCGACTGCAATAGTTTCGATCTGACTCAATTGGTTTCAGAAACCAAAACGATTCACCTGCCTAAAACGGCAGAAGAACTCAAACTTGAAAACCTTTACACCATTGTGGATCAATTGCGTTCCACTTGGAATAAGTCTACTGCTAATCAAATATTAGAGACTTTAAAAACCGAATATCCAAAGGATTGGTTACTGTGTTTTGAGTTATTGCATGCCGCACAACAATATAAAGATTCGAGCCTGGTTAAAGACATTACTGCTTATATGAGTGACCTTAAACGCAAAAGACCAGAAATTGGTCATTTATTAGAATCGTAATAATTTCAAGAAAGCAAACTTCGGCTGGCGGCTAAAGCCGCGTCGATTCCCTTTGGGTTTTTACCACCAGCAGTGGCAAAGAAGTTTTGTCCACCTCCTCCTCCATTGATATGTGTTCCCAACTCACGAATCACCTGACTGGCGTCAAACCGTTTAGAATCTGCTAATTCTTTCGATATATAGCAGGCCAAAAACGCCTTGCCAGCAACCTCGGAAGCCAATACAATAAAAGCGTTCTTTTTCTCTGCACCTAAAGCAAAGGCCAGATCTTTCAGTCCAAGGGCATCCATGTCCACTTGCGATGCCAAAAATTGTACTCCAGAAGTAGAAATGAAACTTTGGGATAAGGTAATGGCCAGCTGCCTTGACTTCTCTCTTTTCAATTGCTCAACTTCTTTTCTCAGAGCCAAGTTTTCAGCCTGTAAGGCCTCAATAGATTTCAGTGTACTAGTTGAGGATTTCAGTGCCAGAGAGATGTCAGCTATTAATTTATCATTGTTATGAAAGAGCGCCTTCACCTCATCTCCCGTTATGGCTTCAATTCTCCTAATTCCGGCTGCTACAGCAGTTTCTGTAGTAATTTTGAAATACCACAGATCTGAAGTTTGCTGCACATGAGTTCCACCGCAAAGCTCAACAGAATTACCAAACTTTACCGTGCGCACAGTATCGCCATATTTTTCGCCAAACAGCGCCATTGCTCCGGACTCAATAGCCACTTCCATAGGCACTTGGCGTTGTTCTTCCAATTTGATATTTTCTCTGATACGTTCATTGACAAACCCTTCAACTGCTAAAATCACTTCTTCAGTCATTTTGGCATAATGCGAAAAATCAAACCTTAAATATTTCGGCTGCACAGCAGAACCCTTTTGTTCAACATGAACTCCCAAAACCTCTCTAAGGGCCTGGTGTAACAAATGAGTCGCTGTATGATTACATGTTGTCTGCATCCGTCGATGACTATTGACAACCGCCTTGAAACTAGAATCTAATTGCTTTGGCAAAGATTTGGTCAAATGATACACCAGGTTGTTCTCCTTTTTAGTGTCAATAACCTCTATTGTCGTTCCATCAGCCGACTCAATATATCCAGAATCGCCAATCTGCCCGCCTCCTTCTGGATAGAAAGGCGTCAAATTGAATACCAATTGAAATGTGTCACCGCCTTTGGCGTGAGTCACTTTTCGGTATTTGGCTATTTTTACTTGGGCTTCTGTATGGTCATATCCTACGAATTCTTGCACATCATCATCCAAAATTAATGTCCAATCGGCAGTGCTACTGGCATCTGCTGCGCGTGACCTGTTCTTTTGTGCCATCAAGGCCAAATCGAAACCTGCTGCATCTAGTTTGAGTCCTTTTTCGCTCAATATCAATGAAGTAAGATCAACTGGGAATCCAAAGGTGTCATAGAGCTCAAATGCCTTTTGACCCTCTAAGGTTTTAGTAGCCATATCATCAATCATTTGATCGAGGCGAATCAAACCTTGATCTAAAGTCTTTAAAAAGGAGGCTTCTTCCTCCTTGATTACATTGGATACCAGTTTAATTTGGGACTGAATTTCAGGAAATGCCTCACCCATTTGATCGGCAAGAACATGTGCTAACTTAAAAATAAACGGTTCGTTGGTATCCAAAAAAGTAAATCCATAGCGCACTGCACGTCTGAGGATTCTACGAATGACATATCCTGCACCGTTATTAGACGGGAATTGTCCATCGGCAATAGCAAAAGCTACGGCACGACAATGGTCAGCAATAACACGAAAAGCAATGTCGTTTTTTTCACTTTGACCGTATTTGTGATTGGTTATCGTTTCAATTTTTTGAATAATGGGCTGGAACACATCAGTATCATAATTCGAGGTCTTACCTTGAAGCACCATACACAATCTTTCGAATCCCATACCAGTATCGATATGCTGTTGAGGCAGATTTTCTAGTGAACCGTTGGCCAATCGGTTGTATTGCATAAAAACTAAATTCCAAACTTCAACAACCTGAGGATGGTCTTTATTCACCAATGTTCTTCCATCGACTAGCTCACGTTCTTGGGCAGATCTTACATCAACGTGTATTTCACTGCATGGGCCACATGGGCCTTGAGAACCCATTTCCCAAAAATTATCTTTCTTGTTACCATTGAGGATTCGATCCTCGGCAACCCATTGCTTCCAAAACTCATAAGTCTCTTGATCTTTAGGTAACTGATCATCCGTATCGCCTTCAAAAACAGTAACATAAATTTGATCCGTTGCTATATTAAATTCTTTAGTGAGTAATTCCCAAGCCCATTCAATAGCCTCCTTTTTGAAGTAATCTCCAAAACTCCAATTGCCCATCATTTCAAAAAGTGTGTGGTGATAGGTGTCATAGCCGACATCCTCGAGATCGTTATGCTTCCCGGAGACGCGCAAACATTTCTGAGTGTTAGCAATTCGTGGAACTTTGGGACTACTGGTACCTAAGAAATAGGGCTTAAATGGTGCCATACCTGAATTTACAAACATCAAGGAAGGATCATCCTTCAGAACCAAAGGAGCTGACGGAACCAACTGATGACCTTTAGATTCAAAAAAACTAAGAAATTGTCTTCTAATGTTTTGTGAGGTCATTGTGTATGGATTTTGGTTAAAAACCGATTAAGTTCAAAACAATTTTTATCTTTGCTAGGCATTTGCCTAAGCGGCAAATTTAGCTCTTTTTAGATTATGTCTAAAGTAAAATACCATTACGACCCGGAAACCCTATCCTTTAAGCGCGTAGAGCGTAAAAAGAGGACTGCAGTTGGTTATGGTGTAATGTTCGTAATTGCAGCACTAAGCGCAGGTTTACTTATCAATTTTATTGGCGGGAAATACATTGAGTCACCAAAAGAAAAAGCTTTGTCTCGGGAATTGGCCAACATGAAACTTCAGTTTGAGATCATAAATAAAAAAATGACGCAAGCAGAAGAGGTGCTTTCAGATATCGCATCGAGAGACAACAATCTTTACCGTCATTATTTTGAAACCAACCCTATTCCAGAGGAGCAAAGAAGAGCTGGATTTGGTGGCGTCAATAGATACAAAGATCTTGAAGGATTTGATAATTCGGAGTTGATCATAGCATCTCAAAAGCGTCTAGACATATTACAAAAGCAGATTGTAGTTCAGTCCAAATCTCTGGATGAAATTGTAAAACTTGCAGAGGATCGAGAGAACCTCTTGGCCTCTATTCCTGCTATCCAGCCCGTAGATAATAAAAATTTGACTCGAATGGCTTCCGGATATGGTTATCGTCCAGATCCGTTTACCAAGGTCAAAAAATTCCATTACGGTATGGATTTTTCAGCACCTAGAAACACGCCCGTTTACGCCTCAGGTGATGGTGTAGTCAAGCGGGCTGACAGCAGATCATCAGGCTATGGGAATCACATAAGGATTGACCACGGTTTTGGTTATGTCAGTTTGTACGCACATTTGAATAAATATAACGTCAAAGTTAATCAGCGTGTGAAACGCGGAGATTTGATTGGGTTTGTTGGCAGCTCGGGGCGTTCCAAAGCACCCCATTTACATTATGAGATTTTTAAAGACAACGTCCGAATCAATCCTATTAACTTTTATTATGGTAACCTGACGCCCGAGGAGTATAACCAACTGCTTCTAAGTGCCTCAATTGAGAATATTTCCCTAGACTGATGCACCCCAATTTACCCGAAAAAAGATATTACGGCATAGGAGAAGTGTCCAAAGCCTTTGGCGTGAATCCATCATTGATTAGATTTTGGGAAAAGGAATTTGACATCCTCAGTCCAAAAAAGAATGCCAAGGGTAATCGCAAATTTACCTCTGATGATATCAAAAAACTACAAGAAATCTATTTACTGGTAAAAGAACGGGGGTTTACCTTAGATGGTGCCAAACAACAACTTAAACTCAAAAAAAAATCTGGACTGGACCACCACGAGTTAATTCTCAAGCTCGAACGGATAAAAAACGAATTGATAGCGATTAAGGAAAATCTTTAACAGCAGATCTACTTCTTCCTCATGTAGACGGTCACTGGCACCCCGTGAAAATCGTAATGTTCTCTTAGTTTGTTTTCTAAAAACCTCTTGTACGGTTCCTTTACATACTGGGGTAAATTGCAAAAAAAGGCGAATTGAGGTTGCGGGGTTGGCAACTGAGTGATATATTTTATTTTGACATATTTACCTTTATGAGCAGGCGGTGGTCGGTATGATATTTCAGGGAGTAGCACGTCATTCAAGTCCTTGGTCTTGATTCTTTTTGATCTGTTTCTATAAACCTCAACTGCTGTTTCAATCGCTTTAAAAATTCTTTGGTTGGTCAAGGCTGACATAAAAACAATAGGTACATCAGTGAAAGGCTCAATTTCCTCTCGTATCTTGGCTTCGAACTCTTTCATGGTTTTATTGTCTTTTTCAACCAAATCCCACTTATTAACCAAAATAACAATGCCTTTGCGGTTGCGCTCTGCCAACCAAAAAATATTTTGCACTTGACCGTCGAAACCTCGGGTAGCATCGAGCAATAACAAGCAGACATCCGAATGCTCAATAGCTCTAACCGACCTCATGACCGAGAAAAATTCTAAATCTTCTTTTACCTTGCTTTTTCTTCTAATTCCAGCCGTGTCAACTAAATTAAATTCAAAACCAAATCGATTATACTTGGTATCCATCGAGTCTCGAGTGGTTCCAGCAATATCTGTAACAATATAGCGCTCCTCGCCGATAAGCGCATTAATAAATGAAGATTTTCCAGCATTTGGTCGGCCAACTACAGCAAACCTAGGCAATTGATCATCTTCCTTCAAAGGTTTATCTGGAAGGGCCTTTACAACAGCATCTAATAAATCACCTGTACCGCTTCCACTGATGCTAGCAATGGTGAAATACTCTCCCAATCCAAGGGCATAAAACTCTACGGCATCCTTTTCTCTATTGGCGTTATCAACCTTATTAACCGTTAAAAAAACTGGTTTGTTTACTTTTCTAAGTAACATAGCGACATCTTCATCCATACCTGTCACACCAGCCTCAACATCAACAATAAAAACAATGACATCTGCCTCGTCGATGGCCAATTCGACCTGTTTGTCAATTTCTGATTCAAAGACATCATCACTTCCTCGAACATAACCTCCGGTATCGATTACGGAAAATTCCTTCCCGTTCCAATCTGATCGACCATAGTGGCGATCACGGGTAACACCAGAGGTGGCATCAACAATCGCTTCGCGACGCTGAATAAATCGATTAAATAAAGTGGACTTCCCTACATTGGGACGGCCGACTATGGCTACAATGCTCATTTTTTATAAATATTGGCAAAAGTAATACTTCCTGAGGGATTCAGCGTGTTTTGAGAGAGACCAAATAAGAGGTATATTTTTTTGAAGGATTGAGGGGTCAATTACACTCTTGTCTTGAGATTCGGAATAGAATGACACCACCTCAATGAAATCGCGATGAGATAATCAAAATCTTCTTTGAGGAGACAATGGTGCGAGGTCAAAATCGGGATTATCACCATCAATGAGCTGTTGACAAAGTTTGCCTGTAATTGGCCCCAAGCTCCAGCCCATCATACCATGACCAGAGGCGACCACGAGATTATTGTATTGATCAATTCGTCCAATATATGGCAATCCATCGGGTGAGAGGGGGCGCATACCCGGTGCTGCTTCTCTTTTAGAGTTGGTAGGCATTTCAATCGAGGGGTAAAACCGTTTTGCGGCACTTGCAATGGCTTCTACCCGTTCCTTACGAACAATGGTATTTATTCCCGACAGTTCCATTGTTCCAGCAAAACGGGTGAAATTATTCATTGGTGTTACCGCTACTTTTGATTCCATTAAAATAGCCGGAACACTTATTCCGGTTGGTTCGCTCAAGTCAATGCGATAGCCCTTCCCAGCCTCTAAGGAAAGCCCTACGCCTATTTTTTTGAGCAATGATTTAGTCCATACGCCAGTGGCGATGATCAATTCATCCATGAAAAACTGTGCTGCTTCTGTTTCAATTGAAGTAATGGTTGACCCTAAAGTATTAACAGTGAGCACCTGAGCATGGTGGTGGATAACAACACCTTGTTCAGTTAAGTAAGATTTCATTGCTGCCATAAACTCGTGGGGGGTTGTATGAGCGTCAGAATGGTAGTGAAACGCCCCCAGGATATCCATATCAACCTCAGGTTGCAACCTGAGTACTTCTTCAGGATTAAGGCTAGTGACTTCTAGACCCATGGCTTTTGCCGCTAAAACTACCTCTTGCTCTTGGTCTTTTGCTTTTTGGGTTTGGTACGCCATCAAAAGTCCTTTTTTTTCAAGATGAAAATTTAGTTTGTGATGGCGATGCAATTCGTGATAGAGCGCACTACTGGCGGTATTTAACCTCTCGATAATCGGCATGGCATATTTGACATGTGCAGCGTTTGAGGATTTGTAAAAATGCCATGCCCAACTCAAGAGATCAGCATTTAAACGAGGTTTAATGTAAAACGGACTGGAGCTACTTAACATATACTTCAAGCCAAGAGAAATCATGCCTGGGGCGGCAAATGGCATAATGTGACTCGGTGTTAAATATCCAGCGTTAACAAAGGAAGCTCCCGATTGACCTTCGGATTGATCGAGGATTGTGACTTGATGTCCAGCTTTAGATAAATAATAGGCTGTACACATGCCTATGATACCTCCCCCCACAATGATACAGTGCTTCATAAGTTGTTAAATAACTTGAAATCCGCCAACATAAGGGTCTTCGTCATCCAAAATGATTTGATTGTAACCCGTTATTCTTGCCCAACCCTCTATGCTTGGCACTATAGCCTTATAGCTACCCACTGAGGTATAATCTTCTATTTGACCAATAAACTTTGATCCAATAATACTCTCATGGATAAAATCATCTCCTTGATTCAAAATACCTTTGGCACTCCATTGCGCCATTCGCGCTGAAGTCCCAGTACCGCAAGGAGATCGATCAATAGCCTTGTCTCCATAAAAAACAGCATTTCTGGCCGTAGCACCAGTATCAAGAGTGGCACCTGTCCAGAGAATATGGCTCAGTCCAAAAATCCTTTCATCTAGTGGATGTACAAAATCATACAGGTTGTTCAATCTATACCTCAGTTCTCTGCTCCATGAAATCAATTGATCGACCGAGTAATTCTCAATGCCTTTGAAACGGTCTTGAACATCAATAATAGCATAGAAATTTCCGCCATAAGCGACATCAACTTTTAGCATTCCCAAGCTGGGACATTCGATATCAAGGGCCTCTTTAAACAAAAAAGAAGGAACGTTTGTCAACCTTACAGATGTAATCCGGTCCGCTTCACTTTGATAAGAAATGTCAACTAGTCCAGCAGGCGTTTCCAATTTTAGCTGGCCGGGGATTTTGGGTACAACGAGACCTTCTTCCAACATGACCGTAACAGTGCCGATAGTTCCGTGTCCACACATGGGCAAACAGCCACTGGTTTCGATAAAAAGAACACCCATATCATTGTCAGGATCTGAAGGGGGATAAAGAATACTACCACTCATCATATCGTGGCCACGAGGCTCAAACATCAAGCCCTTTCTAATCCAATCGAATTCTTTAAGAAAATGCTGTCTTTTATCTGACATAGAATCTCCAATCAAAATAGGACTGCCAGAACGAATAACCCTCACAGGATTTCCACAGGTGTGGGCATCGATACAATCAAAAGTATGTTTAGCCATTATTTGCTTTGGTGTTTGCGATATAGGACTCAACCAACTGCTCGAGGATGGTCAAGCTAACTGTACCTTCCTTCAATATGGTGTGATGAAATTCTCGGATGTCGAATTGTTCTCCCAATGCCATTTCAGCCTTTTCTCTCAATCTTCGAATGGTCAATTCACCTATCTTGTAAGACAAGGCTTGACCAGGCCAAGAAATATATCGATCTATTTCAGTGTTCACCTCATGAATTGACAAGGCCGTATTGTCTTTTAGGAAAGTTACCACTTGGTCTCGAGTCCAACCAAAAGCGTGAATTCCAGTATCGACGACCAATCTACAGGCACGCCACATTTCATAAGTCAATTTACCGAAAGTCTCATATGGCGTGGTATATATCTCCATTTCACTGCCCAAATATTCGGAGTACAAGCCCCATCCTTCTCCGTAGGCCGACAGATACAGATCCCTTCTAAACTGAGGTATTTGATTGCCTAGTTCGCTATTCCATGACATTTGCAAATGGTGACCGGGTACAGCCTCGTGGGCACTGAGGGACGGCAAAACATACAATGGCCTGCTGGCAAGGTTGTAGGTGTTTACCCAATATAAACCGGGACGAGTACTGCCAATACTCGTTGGGATATACCTACCCCCCGTGTACTTTGGCGCAAGAGCATCAGGTACTGGCGCAACTCCATAAGGCATTCGCGGCAACACTTTGAATAGTTTGGGTAATTCGGCGTCAATGCGCTTGCAAATATCCCTGGCTATGGCCAACAATTCATCTCCAGAAGACGCATAAAATTGAGGATCAGACCTCAAATACTCTAAGAATGAAGCGAAGTCTCCCTTGAAACCAAGTTGACTAATAATATCTAACATCTCCTGGTGGATTCTATCCACCTCATCTAACCCCATTTGATGAACTTCCGAAGGTGTCAGATCGAGGGTAGTATAATAGGCTACTCGATTCTGATAATACGCTGCACCATCAGGTATTTCAGATACGCCAATACTTTGGCGTGCAGCTGGAAAGTAAACATTTTCAAAGAACGATTTGATCCTTTTAAACTGTGGCACTAAAGTTTCGTCGATCAGCTTCTCGCCCAACTGCATGATCGAATCTTTTTGAGCAAGACTATAATTCTCGGGCAAATTCAGAAACGGTCTGAAATAGAAATTATCCACGGCTCTTTCAGTAATGTGATCGTTATAAGACGATTCGTAGCCTTCAAAAATAACTCTTGGTTGAGTGATGCCACGGGCTATTCCCTGATTTAATAAGTCCAAATGTTGATCTACAAAAACAGGAAGCGCCCTGAGTTTATTCAAATAGTCCTCTAGCTGCTTCTTGTTGTCTAATGTCCGAACTTCATAGGCCAAATCGTTATGAAATCCCGCATCCGAAAGCAATGGATTCAGAAAAGCATTAAACTGAAAATAGTCAATTTGCTCTTGAAGCACGAATAACTGCAATTCAACTGAAATACGATCGGACTGCGAGAGCTTGTCCATATCCAATTTTTGAAGTGCCTCTATTTGAGTGTGAGCAAATTCAGCGTCTGACCTAAAACGATCCTCGGTAAAATATCCCAAGGGATATTGACTTTCATCATAGGACTTATAATTTTCAATGCGATCCAAAATAATTTGCAGTTCTTCAGCACTGTTGTCGTCGGAACAGTTCAAAAGCCCAAAACAGGACATCATGACTAGGCCTTTAAGGAAAATAGACTGGTTCATAAATTTGTTTATTTAATTCTCTGGATTAGGCATAAAGTGTTTTTAGATTGAAGTGCCTCTGGCAAAAGCGATTCCGGAAAATTTTGAAAAGACACCGGACGCACCCATCTTAACAGCGCATCGTTCCCAACAGCAGTAAATCGAGAGTCCGTTGAGGCAGGGTAAGGTCCTCCGTGCTGCATTGAAGCACAAACCTCAACCCCAGTTGGAACTTGATTAAATATCACACGTCCAACCCTGTGCTGCAATTTGTCAACCAATGAAAATCTTTTACTCAAAGAATCTTCAGTAGCCATTATCGACCCCGTCAAATTGCCCCTCAAGCAGCCAATGGCGCAATCCAATTCCTCCCAATCCTTGCAGGAAACTAAAATGGCGAATGGGCCAAAAACTTCATTCTGAAAATCTGGATTATTGATAAAATCAACTCCTTTTACTGATGCCAATGTTTGCGCAACATGATTAGGTCTGTTGGCCTCCGAAATTGTGCACAGGCTCGTCAAGTCAGGA
>Ga0222719_10000079_pt1 | contig 89435 bp, 93 predicted proteins | sample C33_34DmetaG_FD_165039 | JGI IMG/M metagenome (GOLD analysis project Ga0222719, IMG submission 165039) | Estuarine water microbial communities from San Francisco Bay, California, United States - C33_34D | ecosystem: Environmental > Aquatic > Marine > Unclassified | place: USA: California... | reverse complement strand
TTGGCACCTCGATGTCGGCTCATCACATCCTGGGGCTGAAGCCGGTCCCAAGGGTATGGCTGTTCGCCATTTAAAGTGGTACGCGAGCTGGGTTTAGAACGTCGTGAGACAGTTCGGTCCCTATCTGGTGTGGGCGTTGGAGATTTGAGGAGAGCTGCTTCTAGTACGAGAGGACCGAAGTGGACAGACCTCTGGTGTTCGGGTTGTCATGCCAATGGCATTGCCCGGTAGCTATGTTTGGACAGGATAACCGCTGAAAGCATCTAAGCGGGAAGCCCCCTCCAAGATTAGATCTCCCTGGGACTTTAAGTCCCCTTAAGGGTCGTTCAAGACTAGGACGTTGATAGGCTGGATGTGTAAGCGCTGTGAAGCGTTGAGCTAACCAGTACTAATTACCCGTGAGGCTTGACCATATAATAGAAATGACTGCATTAAGAACTTGTTATTCTTGACACTCGTTGCTTTAATATTTTTACATTTATTTGAGCCAAAATTATTAATATTGACAATTTTGGCTCATGACAGTTTTCCTGGCGACCATAGAGCTTTGGTACCACCTGATCCCATCCCGAACTCAGAAGTGAAACGATGCATCGCCGATGGTAGTGTGGGGTTTCCCCATGTGAGAGTAGGTCATCGCCAGGTTTTTATCTACAACGCCCTATCTTTTTAGTTAGGGCGTTTTTTTATGATTTATATACATAAATACGATCCTTATATTTAACATATAAAAAAATGAGGCATAATAAAGAATGAAGACTTATATGTAGGAGATCCATGGATATAATCTTTTTATACCTTTTCCTGGGTGTAATAGCTGGGGTAATTAGCGGCCTGTTTGGAATTGGTGGCGGGGTAATTATTGTTCCAATCCTTATTTTCACTTTTTCATCACAATTTTTTGCTACAGAAATATTGACTCATATGGCAGTAGGAACTTCATTAGCTACAATTGTAATTACCTCTTTAAGTTCTATTTTTGCGCACCATAAGCGTGGGCTAGTTGTTTGGCCTATAGTTTTTTGGTTTTCACCTGGAATATGTTTGGGCGCAATTTTGGGAGCTAGTTTTGCAGTTAGCATTACAGGAATGCTTTTACAGCTCTTTTTTGGTATATTTCTTTGTTTTATTGGCCTCTTTATTGCAAAGCCGGCTAACCCTTCTATAACGATCAGCATGCCAGGCCCTTTTGGTAAGACAATAGTAGGCTCCGTGATTGGTTTTTTTTCCAGTATATTTGGGATTGGTGGTGGATCACTATCAGTACCTTATTTTTCTTGGACACAAATACCTATTAAGAATGCTGTTGCTACATCAGCCGCCTGCGGACTACCCGTTGCTATAAGTGGAGCTATAGTTTATGCAATTCAGGGGCTAAATATTGATGGATTACCAAAATATAACGTTGGTTTTATATACCTACCAGCTTTTTTTGGTATTGTCATTACAAGTATAGTTTTTGCAAAAGTGGGTGCAAAGTTAGCATATCAACTTCCTTCTGAAGCTTTGAAAATATATTTCTCTCTTTTGCTATTAGGTATTGGCACATACTTTATATGGAAAAATATCTTATTTTTTTGATGGATTAAAATGGAAGATTTAATAACTATTTTAAGTGACGGAATATTCCATTCCGGAGAGGATCTTGGTAAAAAACTCGATATCTCAAGAGCGGCTGTCTGGAAAAAAATCATTAAAATCAAAGCTTTAGGTATTCCCTTGGAATCAAAAAAAGGCCTTGGTTATCGAATAATTGGTGGCCTAGACCTTTTAAAGAAAGAAGTTATTTATGATAACTTAACCTCTATTGTTAAGCCTCTTGTGTCTAATTTAGAAGTTTTATCGACGACCACTTCTACAAATACACTCGCTAGAAAAAATGCTGAAAATTTTGATTCCTCTGGTAGTATAATTTTAGCAGAAGCTCAGACAGACGGCCGTGGGCGAAGGGGTAAATCTTGGATCAGCCCTTATGGTTGTAATCTTTATATGTCAATTGTTTGGGGATTTTCAGGTGGCATCCAAGAAATAGAGGGTCTAAGTTTAGCTACTGCTTGCTCTGTGCTTAAAGGGTTAGAGAAGTGTGGCGCTAACAATATGGAACTCAAGTGGCCTAATGACCTAATGTATAAAAAGAAAAAAATTGGTGGTATTTTATTGGAGATAGTCGGTGATCCTTCTGGATATTGCCAAGTAATCATTGGTGTTGGTATTAATATAAACATGCCGAAAATTAACTCTAAACACATTGATAGAGAATGGGCCAACACTAAAAAATTATTAAATCCGGAGATTACAAGGAATGATTTAGCCACGAAGGTTATAGAACAGATTTTGTTGTTACTTTTTGAATACAAAAAGTCTGGATTTTCGAGCTACAGAGATGAATGGCTTATGTATGACAACTCAATAGGCAACAAGGTTAAATTGATAATGATGAATAATAGTGTTGAAGGGGTAGTGCGCGGAATAGATCCAAGTGGTGGACTCATACTTGAAGTAGATGGAATAGAAAAAACCTTCAGTGGTGGTGAAATTAGTCTGCGAGAGTGTGAATGAAAGTAGAAATTGATGCTGGTAATTCTAGAATTAAGTGGAGGATTTGCTTAGATCAAATCGTTGAGTCTCGGGGTATTTTTTCTAATAAAGATATTGAGATGTTTCTGAAGGTACTTGATCAGATTCCATCAATTGAGAATATATATATTGCCTCAGTATCCCACCCGAATATTCTTAACAAAATAGCTAAATATAGCTCTAAGAGGGGATGCCCGCTCATTGAAGCCAAAACTAGAAAAATTACCGCTGGTGTTACTTGTGGCTATAGTGATCCATCTATTTTAGGCATTGACCGGTGGTTAGGAATTGTAGCCGCATACAATCGTTTTAGACTGCCATGCATAATTATTGATGCCGGAACTACCTTAACAATTGATATTGTAAGCGGCGATGGAAGACACTTAGGAGGATATATTTTACCTGGAAAAGAAATGTCGCGAAATATAATGAATACCGGTGCCCAGCAAATTCAAATAAATATTGATAAAGATAAAAATACAACAAATCTTTCGCCAGGAAATTCAACTGAAGAATGTATTGCAAAAGGGCAAATTTTGATGATTAAATCACTAATAGAGTATGTTGTTAAAAATTCTGAAGAAAGAAACGAAACTCAAATAATAGCAACTGGAGGTGATGCCCAAGATATCATTGATATCTTAGGCAGCGATGCTCACTTTGATCCAGAACTGATTTTAAATGGCTTAAAATTTTTAGACTTATAAAAATTATATACTATATAAAGTTGACCATATTGGCTATTTTCTCTCTTTCATACCCACTTCTATGCAAAAAAACATTAAAAAAACGTTTTATCACGCATAATTTGTTGATTATAACTTCAACATTAACTAAAATCGCGACCCCTATTTTGTATATAGGATTTGGGCTGGCGTAGCTCAGTTGGTAGAGCAGCTGACTTGTAATCAGCCGGTCGGGGGTTCGACTCCTCTCGCCAGCTCCACATTTTTTATGTCACTGGGGTTTTGGAAAATTTATTGGGTATATGTTGGGTGAGGACGATGTGTTACCTTTTACGCAGGGGTTCCCGAGCGGTCAAAGGGATCAGACTGTAACTCTGACGCGAAAGCTTCGGTGGTTCGAATCCACCCCCCTGCACCAAATTTATACTCGGTACTATTGTTATTTAACAATAACTTAAGTACCTTATGAATATAGATATTTATTATCATTGATTTTATTATCAGTGATCACACGGATAGGTTGCATTTGCAATAAAAAATAGATTTGGCTCCATCAGAAAATGAGTTCATGGAGTGGTGGTTATAGGCGGGTATGGTTCAATGGTAGAACCTCAGCCTTCCAAGCTGATGGTGCGGGTTCGATTCCCGCTACCCGCTCCAGATCCTACCGACAGTGATAGTTAATGCTCATATAGCTCAGTCGGTAGAGCACTTCCTTGGTAAGGAAGAGGTCACCGGTTCAAATCCGGTTATGAGCTCCAGTATTTAGTAAGATACGGTATGCCGTATATAATTTTAACTAAGAAGTGTATAAGTATTGATTGAGGAGTTTTTGTCATGTCAAAAGAAAAGTTCGAGCGTAATAAGACCCATGTTAATGTGGGTACAATTGGTCACGTAGACCATGGTAAAACAACATTAACAGCAGCACTCACTCGAGTATGTGCTGAAGTTTGGGGCGGAGAAAAAGTTGCATTTGAAGGTATTGATAACGCGCCTGAAGAGCGTGAACGTGGAATTACTATTGCTACATCACATGTAGAGTATGACACCGATACACGTCATTATGCCCATGTTGATTGCCCAGGGCATGCTGATTATGTGAAAAATATGATTACAGGTGCCGCTCAGATGGATGGTGCAATTCTAGTTTGTGGTTCTACAGATGGCCCTATGCCGCAAACACGTGAACATATTTTACTTGCTCGTCAGGTTGGCGTTCCTTATGTTGTAATTTTTTTGAACAAAGCAGATCTCCTTGCTGCTGATTGTGGTGGCGTAGGTTCTGATGAATATAATGAGATGATTGAGCTAGTGGAGATGGAGCTTCGTGAACTCCTTGATGCTTACGAATTTCCTGGAGATGATACACCAATTATTTCTGGTTCTGCACTAATGGCTCTTGAAGGAAAAGATGATAACGAGCTAGGAACTACAGCTGTCAAAAAGCTGGTTGAAACACTGGATACATACATTCCAGACCCTGTTCGCGATATAGATAAACCGTTCCTTTTACCAATTGAAGATGTGTTCTCTATTGCTGGTCGTGGAACTGTTGTAACTGGTAGAGTTGAGCGAGGCATTGTTAAGGTTGGTGAGGAAATTGAAATTATTGGTATCAAAGACACTACCAAGACGACCTGTACAGGTGTAGAAATGTTTAGAAAGTTACTAGATGAAGGCCGTGCTGGTGAAAATGTTGGAGTCTTACTTCGTGGAACTAAGCGAGAAGAAATTGAGCGTGGCCAAATTTTAGCAAAACCTGGATCTGTCAAGCCGCACACAAAATTCGAAGCAGAAGTTTATGTTTTATCAAAAGATGAAGGCGGTAGACATACGCCTTTCTTCAAGGGTTATCGACCACAGTTCTATTTTAGAACTACAGATGTAACCGGAGCTGTTGAATTACCCGATGGAGTTGAAATGGTGATGCCTGGTGATAATATAAAAATGGTTGTTACATTGATACATCCAATTGCTATGGAAGAAGGATTACGTTTTGCTATCCGAGAAGGTGGCCGTACAGTTGGTGCCGGCGTTGTAGCTAAAATTATTGAATAATATAAAGAACTACTTCGCTAAGTCGAAGTCTTTTAGACTTCGACCTACTTGTTACTTTATATCTGGGTTTTCATGATAGGCCAGTAGTTCAATTGGTAGAGCGTCGGTCTCCAAAACCGAATGTTGGGGGTTCGAGTCCCTCCTGGCCTGCCAATAAATTTTTTCAATCTGGCTTTATTTAAGATGATAAAAAGTAAATATAATTTAGGGCGCAATTTCATATGAGTGCGACTGCAGAAGAAAAACAGTACAAATTTGATAGCCTTAAATGGCTGATTATTTTAGCTCTCACTGCTTCGGCTATTTATGGCAATTACTATTTTGCAGCTGAATCGTTTCTTTACAGAGCGATAGCTTGGCTGGTAGTTGCTGTCATCGTCGTCTTTATTGGTTCGAAGACACAGAAGGGCTCTAGTTTACTGACATTGACCTATGGAGCATATAACGAAGCACTCAGAGTAGTTTGGCCAACACGTCAAGAAAGAAATCAAACCACATTAATGGTTGTAGTTGTTGTATTAATTATGTCTATGATTTTATGGGGTTTGGACACTTTTTTCGGTTGGGTTGCCTCAATAGTCATAGGTTAAGGGGATTACATGCGCTGGTACGTTGTACACGCCTATTCGGGTTATGAAAAAAAAGTTGCCTTGGCGCTTAAAGATAGAGTGGTGCTCCATAATATGGAGGAAATATTTGGTGATATCCTAGTACCAACTGAAGAGGTGGTAGAGCTGAAAGGAGGAGTTAAACGTAAAAGTGAGCGTAAATTTTTCCCTGGTTATGTTCTTGTTCAAATGGAATTAAATGATGATTCTTGGCATTTAGTGAAGGAAACTCCAAGAGTTTTAGGTTTCATTGGAGGCAAGGCAGATATGCCGGCACCTATTACAGATAAGGAAGCTGATGCAATTTTGCAAAGGGTTCAGGATTCTGAAGATAAGCCAAGACCTAAAACTGTCTTTGAGATAGGCGAAATAGTTCGAGTTATTGATGGACCCTTCAATGATTTCAATGGTGTTGTTGAAGAAGTAAATTATGAAAAAAGCAGAGTCCGAGTATCTGTATCGATATTTGGTCGAAATACCCCTGTTGAGCTTGAATTTGTTCAAGTAGAGAAAATTTAATAGTTTTTTATTGCTCTGGATAAAAAAAGAGCAGGGAAGCCTGAGATAAGTTTTACATGAACTTTGAGGCGTTAGACCCAAAATGGAGAAGTAAAATGGCTAAAAAAGTAGATTCTTACGTAAAGTTGCAAGTGCCTGCAGGTAAGGCTAATCCCAGTCCTCCGGTTGGTCCCGCATTAGGGCAAAAAGGAGTAAATATTATGGAGTTTTGTAAAGCATTTAATGCACAAACACAGGAACTAGAGCCCGGCTCACCGGTACCAGTTGTCATAAGTGTGTATGCCGATAAAAGTTTCACTTTTATTACAAAAACCTCTCCTGCATCATATCTATTAAAAAAAGCTGCTGGTATTCAGAGTGGCAGTGGCACTCCTAATACGAAAAAAGTCGGTAAAGTTACCAGAGCACAATGTGAAGAAATTGTAAAAATAAAAGAAACCGATTTAACTGCCTCCGATATTGACGCTGCAGTAAGAACTATTGCTGGTTCTGCTCGGTCTATGGGTCTTGATGTGGAGGGTGCGTAGATGGCTAAGCTTTCAAAGCGCATTCGCGCAATTCGTGAAAAAGTCGAAATTGGAAAACAGTACCCAATACATGATGCAGTCGCATTATTAAAAGAAGTTTCTTCTGTTAAATTTTCTGAGGTTGTAGATGTTGCAGTGAATTTGGGTATAGACCCTAAGAAATCTGATCAAGCAGTCAGAGGAGCAACTACTCTTCCACACGGTACAGGTAAAAATGTAAGAGTTGCAGTTTTTGCTCAGGGTGATGCTGCAGAGGCTGCAAGAGAATCAGGAGCAGATTTGGTAGGCATGGAAGATTTAGCTGAAGATATCAAAGCAGGAAATATGGATTTTGATGTAGTTATTGCTGAACCGGCAGCAATGAGGGTAGTCGGTTTGCTAGGTCAAGTTTTGGGTCCCAGAGGTTTAATGCCTAACCCCAAAACCGGAACCGTGACACCTGATGTGACAACAGCTGTCAAAAATGCCAAGGCGGGGCAAGTTCGCTATCGAGTGGATAAAAATGGAATTATTCACGGTGCAATTGGAAGCCTGAATTTTGATGTATCCGCTTTGAAGGAGAATCTCGAAGCATTAATTTTGGATCTCAAAAAGGCTAAGCCAGCATCAGCAAAAGGTGTATTTCTTAGCAAGATTACACTCTCAACAACAATGGGACCTGGGTTAACGATTGATCAGGCTTCGCTAGAGGTATAAAAAGAATAAGATTTCTATATGAGATCAAATAAACTTTGGGGTCTAGGTAGTTCACTTAGATCGTTAAAGACCGTAGGTGCCTTGACTCAAGGTTTAATGGACTCTTCGATTTTTAGTGGAGAATCGCCTACGCAGACGGTGTAACCCGATTCAGTATTTAAATCACTGGATTTGATCGCCGAAATTGCATCAAGATTAAATTTGATGCTTAACCGATTAATAACCCAGTGTGGGTAGTTAATTAAATCCAGGAGAAAGTCTCGTGGCATTAAATCTCGAAAGTAAAAAAGTGATAGTAGACCAAGTTGGCACTACTGCTTCAAACGCTTTGTCATTGGTAATTGCCGATGCACGCGGAGTTAATGTGACTCATATGACAACTCTTCGTGAAAAAGCACGTGAACAAAATATCGAGATTCGTGTAGTGCGCAATACACTTGCAAAGCTAGCGTTCAAAGGTACGGATTTTGAGTGCGTAAGTGAAGTATTGACAGGTCCATCATTATTTGGTTTTTCTATGGAAGACCCAGGTGCTGCTGCTCGTTTATTTAAAGAGTTTGCGAAAGATAATGATAAGTTTGAAGTAAAAGCCCTGTCTATCAGTGGTCAACTGTTAGATAACGGGCAAATTGATGTTTTAGCTAAACTACCAACCTTAGAACAGGCTCTTGGTCAATTAGCTTGTGTAACATTGGCACCAATCACTAAGTTAGTTCGTACTTTTAACGAGGTGCCAACTAAAGTTACTCGTGTTGTAGGGGCTGTTCGTGATAAAAAGCAGGAAGCTGCATAATTCACCGAATAGTTTATATAAATTTATTTAATTAGGAGATAGATTATGGCTCTTTCTAAAGATGATATCTTAGAAGCAATAGCTTCAATGAGCGTTATGGAAGTTGTTGAGCTTGTAACAGCAATGGAAGAAAAATTTGGCGTGTCTGCACAAGCTGCAGTTGCAGTAGCTGCTCCTGCAGCTGGCGGAGATGCTGGTGATGCACCTGCAGCAAAAGACGCCTTTGACGTAATGTTAACATCAGTTGGTGAAAAGAAAGTTAATGTTATTAAAGCTGTCCGTGCTATAACAGGTTTAGGTTTAAAGGAAGCTAAAGATCTTGTAGACAGCGCCCCCTCAGTAATTAAAGAAGGGGCTCCAACATCTGAAGCGGAAGAGGCTAAAAAACAGCTGGAAGAAGCCGGTGCTACTAGTGAGCTTAAATAAGTTCATAGTGCCCATGTCTGATAATTAATCAGACTTAGGCTGAGCAAACATCCTCAGCCTTCCAGCACTTTCTGCCCTTTAGACAGTTAGTGTCAATGAATATCCTTTTTTGTAAAAGATTTATGGTATTAAATTTTCATAACCCATGAAGTTTAAACTTAAAATCAAGATGGGGAACATAATGGCTTACTCGTATACTGAGAAAAAACGCATCCGTAATGACTTTGGCAAGCTTCCACAAGTTATGGATTTACCTTATTTGCTTGCAATACAGATGGATTCTTATCGAAATTTTACTCAAATAGACATCCCAAATGAAGATAGAATAGAGGCTGGTTTGCATGCAGCCTTTAAGTCCGTATTTCCAATTGTCAGTTATTCAGGGAATGCAGGGCTCGAGTATGTTGATTACAATCTTGGAAAACCAGTATTTGATGAAGAGGAATGTAAGCTTAGAAGTGTAACCTACGGATGTTCCCTCCGTGTGAGGGTTCGCTTAATGATTTATGACAAAGATTCCTCTTATAAAACAATCAAAGAAATTAAGGATCAAGAAGTCTATATGGGAGAAATCCCTTTAATGACTAACAACGGTACTTTTATAATAAATGGTACTGAAAGAGTGGTTGTATCTCAACTTCACCGTTCTCCCGGTGTATTTTTTGATCATGACAAAGGAAAAACCCACTCCTCAGGTAAATTATTATATTCTGCCCGAGTAATTCCATATCGTGGTTCATGGTTAGACTTTGAATTTGATCCAAAAGATTTAGTCTTCGTTCGTATTGATCGTCGACGAAAGTTACCAGCGACAATGTTACTTCGAGCTCTTGGTTTTAGTGCTGAAGAAATGTTGGCGGAGTTTTTTGAAACAAATATTTTTAACTTACGAAAGGATGGAACTTACACCCTGGATCTAGAGCCCTCTAGACTAAGAGGCGATATCGCTACCTTTGATATTCTAGATAAAAAAGGAAAACTAATCGTTGCAGACGGTCGTCGAATAACAGCAAGACATGTTAAAGAATTGGAAAAACAAAAAATTACCAAACTTGTCATTCCAGCTGACTATTTATACGGACGTCCACTTGCAAAAGATGTTGTGAATCCAGATACAGGTGAAATTTTATTCAAGTGTAATACAGAAATTGATGAAGAAATTTTAAGTAAAATCCGTGAAGCAGGTTTATCCTCAATCGAATCTATCTATACCAATGATCTTGATAGAGGACCGTTTATTTCAGATACATTAAGATCTGACAGTACCCATACACAAATGGAGGCTCTAGTAGAAATCTATCGCATGATGCGACCAGGCGAGCCACCAACAAAAGAATCAGCAGAAAATTTGTTTAATAATTTATTTTTTAGTTTAGACAGATATGATTTATCAGCTGTTGGGCGAATGAAGTTTAATCGTCGACTTGGCCGTGAAGAGGATACTGGTTCAGGTATACTAAGTAAAAATGATATCGTTGGCGTACTGAAAGTACTGATTGGCATTCGTGATGGTAAAGGCATTGTTGATGATATTGACCACTTAGGAAATCGAAGAATCAGATCTGTAGGTGAAATGGCTGAAAATCAATTTCGTATAGGGCTGGTTCGAGTTGAACGAGCTGTTAAAGAACGCTTATCAGTTGCTGAACAAGATGGTTTAATGCCACAAGATCTAGTGAATGCTAAGCCTGTTGCTGCGGCTATGAAGGAGTTTTTTGGGTCTAGTCAACTTTCACAATTTATGGATCAAAACAACCCACTATCAGAGGTTACACATAAACGTAGAATTTCAGCTCTAGGACCAGGAGGATTAACTCGAGAACGTGCCGGTTTTGAAGTACGTGATGTACATCCTACCCACTACGGAAGAGTTTGTCCTATTGAGACGCCAGAGGGACCCAATATAGGACTTATCAACTCTTTAGCTGCATATGCAAGAACAAATGACTATGGGTTTTTAGAAACACCTTACAGGAAGGTTATCGACGGGAAGGTAACAGACGATATAGAGTATATGTCTGCTATTAATGAGGCAGATTTTATTATTGCACAAGCATCTGCATCAGTTGATAAAAAAGGTTTTCTGTCTGAAGAGCTAGTCAGCGTTCGCTATCAGGGAGAATTTAGCCTAAAGGCTCCTAATGAAATCCATTTTATGGATGTCTCACCGCAACAAGTTGTTTCGGTTGCTGCGGCACTGATCCCATTTTTGGAACATGATGACGCAAATAGAGCATTAATGGGGTCAAATATGCAGCGTCAAGCAGTTCCCACGCTAAAAGCAGAGAAACCACTAGTTGGAACAGGCTTTGAAAGATTTGTTGCTTCAGACTCAGGAGTTTGCGTTGTTGCGAGGAGAGGCGGTGTAATAGAGAGTGTAGATGCCAGTAGAATTGTTGTGAGAGTAAATAGTGATGAAGTTGAAACTGGTGATGCTGGTGTTGATATTTACAATCTAACAAAATATACCAGATCAAATCAAAATACATGCATCAATCAGTGCCCTATAGTTTCTTTGGAAGATTCCATATCCCGAGGAGATATCCTAGCAGATGGACCGTCTGTCGATATGGGCGAGCTGGCCTTAGGTCAAAATATGCGCATCGCTTTTATGCCATGGAATGGATATAACTTCGAAGATTCGATAATGATCTCCGAAAGAGTTGTTCAAGAAGACCGTTTTACAACAATCCATATTCAAGAACTGACCGCAACATCCCGAGACACGAAACTAGGATCAGAAGAGATAACAGCTGACATACCTAATGTTGGTGAGGCCGCTCTTTCTCGCCTCGACGAATCTGGCATTGTATATATTGGCGCAGAAGTTGCTGCTGGAGATATTTTAGTAGGTAAGGTTACCCCAAAAGGGGAAACACAACTGACCCCCGAAGAAAAACTTCTGCGAGCGATCTTTGGCGAAAAAGCTTCTGACGTAAAAGATACGTCATTAAGAGTCCCATCTGGAACCAAAGGGACTGTTATAGATGTTCAGGTGTTTACTCGAGAGGGACTAGAAAAGGATCAAAGATCTGTTGAGATTGAAGAGGCAGCACTTACTCAATTTAGGCTAGATTTAGATGATGAATTTCGCATCATGGAGAATGCAACTTTTGAAAGATTAACTGCTGCATTATCCGGCCAAGAAATACTTAAAGCACCAAATTCAAAGAAAGGAGATAAGCTCACATTCGAACAGGCAACAAACTTTAATAGTTCAGATTGGTTCGGTGTTCGTATGATTGATGAGAAATTAAATGAGCAAATAGAGCGTGCAGAAGAGTTGCTTGATGCGCGTCGAACTATTCTCGATGAACGGTTCGATGATAAGAAAAATAAGCTACAGAGTGGTGATGATCTCGCACCTGGAGTTTTAAAAATAGTTAAAGTTTACCTCGCGGTTAAACGACGGGTTCAGCCAGGAGATAAAATGGCTGGGCGTCACGGCAACAAGGGGGTCATCTCAGTAATAATGCCAGTCGAGGATATGCCGCATGATGAACATGGTGTGCCAGTAGATATTGTTCTTAATCCTCTAGGTGTTCCATCACGGATGAATGTAGGGCAGGTTCTTGAGACACATCTGGGTCTTGCAGCAAAAACTCTTGGAGAAAAAATTGATAAGATGATCCAAGAACAAGCTGAAAGTGCTAAAATACGCAAATTTCTACAGGATGTGTATGACGTAGGTATTGGAACCCAAAAAGTCGATCTCGAGAAGTTATCAGTGTCAGAATTTGATGAACTCACCCGTAATCTTCGAGATGGAGTGCCTATAGCAACCCCTGTATTTGATGGCGCAAGCGAATATGAAATAAAACAATTATTGAAGCTAGCTAATCTACCGGAAAGTGGACAGATGGAGCTTTATGACGGTAGAACTGGGGACAAGTTCGAGCGCCCTGTAACAGTAGGATACATGTATATGTTGAAATTGAATCATTTGGTTGATGATAAAATGCATGCTAGATCAACAGGTTCCTACAGTCTTGTAACCCAACAGCCGCTTGGAGGGAAAGCCCAGTTTGGCGGACAAAGATTTGGAGAAATGGAAGTCTGGGCATTGGAAGCTTATGGTGCTTCTTACACTCTACAAGAAATGCTTACAGTAAAATCTGATGATGTTAACGGTCGAACTAAGATGTATAAAAATATTGTGGATGGAGATCACCATATGGAACCAGGAATGCCAGAATCATTCAATGTTTTGGTTAAAGAGGTGCGATCTCTAGGTATCAATATTGAGCTGGAACAAGAAAAATAGTCTTATTAAAAATTGAGTTGGGGGGCGCGCGTTACATTTGCCCGCTATTAAAATATAGTATCCATTATGGAGAAAAGCGTTGAAAGACTTACTAAATCTGCTGAAATCACAAGATCAAATAGGTGAATTTGATGCAATTCGTATCGGTTTAGCTTCACCAGATATGATTCGATCATGGTCTTACGGTGAAGTTAAGAAACCGGAAACAATTAATTACCGTACATTTAAACCAGAACGTGAAGGTTTATTTTGTGCTAAAATATTTGGTCCAACAAAAGATTACGAATGTCTCTGCGGTAAGTATAAACGTATGAAACATCGTGGTATCGTTTGCGAGAAGTGTGGCGTTGAGGTCACCTTAGCAAAAGTTCGTAGAGATAGAATGGCTCATATTGAGCTTGCTTGTCCTGTTGCGCATATATGGTTTCTCAAGTCGCTTCCGTCTCGAATTGGACTAATGCTTAATATGACGCTGCGAGAAATTGAAAGGGTATTATATTTTGAATCTTACATAGTTACTGATCCTGGTATGACCACTCTAGAGTTAGGACAATTACTAACTGATGATGAATACTTCCAGGCTATGGAAGAATTTGGTGATGATTTCCAGGCAACGATGGGTGCTGAAGGTATTCAAAGCTTAATGAAAGATCTCGACATGGATCAAGAAATAGCAATGATTCGTGAAGAAATTCCTGCTACTCGTTCAGAAACAAAAATTAAGAAGTTATCAAAACGCCTAAAACTTTTAGACGCCTTTCTTGGTTCTGGAAATAAGCCTGAATGGATGATTTTAGAGGCATTACCGGTTCTCCCGCCTGACTTAAGACCTTTGGTGCCTCTTGATGGTGGTCGTTTTGCAACATCTGATTTAAATGATTTGTACCGACGAGTGATAAATCGTAATAATCGCCTTAAGCGTTTATTAGAATTAAGCGCTCCAGATATAATTGTACGAAATGAAAAGCGAATGCTTCAGGAATCAGTTGATGCACTTTTGGATAACGGACGTCGAGGTAGAGCTATCACAGGGTCTAATAAACGCCCTTTGAAGTCTCTTGCCGATATGATTAAAGGAAAGCAGGGTCGTTTTCGTCAAAATTTGCTAGGAAAACGAGTAGATTACTCTGGACGATCTGTGATTGTAGTTGGTCCCACTCTCAAACTTCATCAATGCGGCCTTCCAAAACGCATGGCCTTAGAATTGTTCAAGCCATTTATCTTTTCAAAAATGGAATTACGAGGATTAGCCACTACCATAAAGGCTGCAAAAAAAATGGTGGAACGTGAAGAGCTAATTGTTTGGGATATTCTTGATGAAGTTATCCGTGAGCACCCAGTTCTATTGAACAGAGCCCCTACACTTCATAGACTTGGTATTCAAGCTTTTGAACCAGTCCTAATCGAAGGGAAGGCTATACAGCTCCATCCCCTAGTATGTGCTGCTTATAACGCTGACTTTGATGGAGATCAAATGGCAGTTCACGTTCCGCTTACTCTGGAAGCTCAGCTTGAGTCTCGTGCTTTGATGATGTCGACTAATAATATTTTATCTCCTGCAAGTGGCGAGCCGATCATTGTGCCTTCACAAGATGTTGTATTGGGTCTTTATTGGATGACTCGTGAACGAATTAACGCATTAGGAGAGGGAAGAATTTTTGGAGATCTCAAAGAAGTTTCTGTTGCTTACTACAGTAAACAAGTAGATCTGCAAGCCAGAGTAAAAGTTCGTATTAACGAAGTTAACTTTAATGATCTTCGTGTGGCTGAATCAAAAAAATATATTGTCGATACTACCGTAGGTCGTGCATTATTATGGGATATTGTTCCAGACGGCTTGAGTTACGACATGGTGAATCAGCCAATGACCAAAAAGGCAATTTCAAGAATTATTAATCGTTGTTATCGCGATGTTGGGTTGAAGGCAACCGTAATTTTTGCAGATCAACTTATGTATACCGGTTTTGATTTTTCTACAAAGTCTGGTGCCTCTATTGGGGTGAATGACTTTACTATACCTTCTTCCAAAGAGAAAATTATTGCTCAATCTGAAGAAGAAGTTAAAGAAATTGAAAGTCAGTTTTCTTCTGGTCTAGTCACCCAAGGTGAAAAATACAACAAAGTGGTTGATATTTGGTCAAGAGCTAATGATCTAGTTGCAAAAGCTATGATGGAGGTTATAAGTACAGAGGAAGTTTCTAATAGCAATGGTGAAACAGAGACTCAATCATCTTTCAATTCTGTGTTTATTATGGCTGACTCAGGAGCCAGAGGCTCACCTGCGCAGATCAGACAACTTGCAGGCATGAGAGGTCTAATGGCTCGTCCAGATGGTTCAATTATTGAAACTCCAATCACTGCTAATTTCCGTGAAGGTTTGAATGTATTGCAGTACTTCATATCAACACATGGGGCACGTAAAGGTTTAGCAGATACTGCACTCAAGACAGCTAATTCAGGATATCTGACTCGTCGATTAGTAGATGTCTCTCAGGATCTAGTGGTAGTAGAAGAGGATTGCGGTACTTCAGAGGGCTTATTAATGACGCCTGTCATAGAAGGTGGAGATATCATTGAATCCCTGGGGGACCGAATTCTTGGTCGTGTCTTAGCAGTGGATATAACCAAACCTGGCACCAGAAAAGTTGTATTGAAAGCTGGCCATATGATTGATGAAAAGTGTGTAGAACAAATAGAAATGCTAGGGATAGATGAGCTAAAAGTGCGTTCTCCAATTACATGTGAAACTCGTCATGGTATATGCTCACAGTGCTATGGAAGAGATTTAGCAAGAGGACATCGAATTAACTCTGGAGAAGCGATTGGTGTCGTTGCTGCTCAATCCATTGGTGAACCGGGCACACAATTAACCATGCGAACCTTTCATATTGGAGGCGCTGCTTCACGTGCATCTGCTGCAGATAGTATTCAGGTCAAGAAGGGGGGAAAAATTCGCTTCATTAACATCAAAGTAGTTGAACGAGAAAACGGAGAACTCGTTGCAGTATCTCGCTCTGGTGGTCTTGCAGTTGCTGATGAAAATGGACGTGAACGTGAGCGTTATAAGTTGCCATATGGCGCAGTTATAAGAGTTAAAGAGGGTTCAAATGTAGCTGCCGGAGATATTGTAGCTGCTTGGGATCCTCACACTCACCCCATAATAACTGAAGTTGCGGGTCAAGTTGCATTTTCTGGTATGGAAGAAGGCCTTAGCATCCGAACTCAAACAGATGAAATGACAGGATTATCAAGTATTGCAGTTATTGATCCAAACGAACGCCCTTCAGCAGGGAAAGATATCAAGCCCATGGTTACCTTGCTTGATGATGAGGGTAAAGAACTAACTTTTGCCAATTCAACTGTTCCTGCCCACTATATGTTGCCACCAAATGCAATATTGAGTATCACTGATAATAGCCATGTTGGAGCTGGTGATATTGTTGCACGTATTCCACAAGAGGGGACAAAAACTCGCGATATTACTGGGGGACTTCCTCGTGTTGCCGATCTTTTTGAAGCAAGAAGACCAAAAGATCCAGCTATACTAGCTGAAATATCAGGTACTGTTACCTTTGGTAAGGAAACAAAAGGAAAGCGCCGTTTAGTCATCACTCCTCCTAATGGTGAACTGTTGCCTGATGGAAGAGATCATTATGAGCTTCTTATACCTAAGTGGCATCAATTGTCAGTGTTTGAGGGTGAAAATGTAACTAAAGGTGATGTTATTGCTGATGGCCCAGAAAATTCTCATGATATCTTGCGCTTGCAAGGCGTCGATTCTTTAGCAAAATATATCGTTAATGAAATACAAGAAGTTTATCGTTTGCAGGGTGTTAAAATAAACGATAAGCATATCGAGGTGATTTGTCGCCAGATGTTACGGAAAGCCGAAATTACAGATATGGGCGACTCTTCTTTCGTCAAAGGAGAGCAGGTTGAATATACAGCAATCCTGCAAGAGAACGAAAAATTAGTGCTTGAGAAGAAAAGACCTGCTAAATTTGAGCGCCTTCTTCTTGGTATAACTAAGGCCTCGCTTGCGACAGAGAGCTTTATATCTGCGGCCTCGTTCCAAGAAACAACACGTGTTCTTACAGAGGCTTCAGTAACAGGTAAAGCAGACCATCTGAGAGGCTTGAAAGAGAACGTAGTAGTTGGTCGATTGATTCCTGCAGGGACCGGATTGACATACCACCGTAAGCGCCGAGAGGCAAAAGAAAAAGAGTCAGAAACAGCAGTTAGTGCAGTTGATATTGAAGCAGCATTAAGCGAGGCTTTAAGTACTAGTGAGAGTGAGTGATAGAGGTTAAATATTTAATTTAAGCTTATCGTCACTATTGACTAGAGTCGCTAGTATCTTTAGACTGCCTCATCTAAAAAATGGTCTGTTTATCAGATTAAATTTTAAAAGCATGGTCTTAGAGTAAGACCTTTTATTTGGAGCTAATTTAATGGCAACGATTAACCAACTGGTTCGTAAGCCTAGAAAAACTAAAATAATTAAATCTGGTGTGCCGGCATTAGACGCTTGCCCGCAAAGAAGAGGTGTCTGTACAAGGGTGTATACCACGACCCCTAAAAAACCAAACTCAGCACTCCGTAAAGTTTGCCGTGTTCGATTAACAAATGGTTTTGAAGTTAGCTCATATATTGGTGGTGAGGGACATAACCTTCAAGAACACAGTGTTGTATTGATAAGGGGTGGACGTGTAAAGGATTTACCTGGTGTGCGATATCATACTATACGAGGAGCACTAGATACTTCAGGGGTTGATAATCGTACGCAAAGCCGTTCAAAATACGGAACCAAGCGCCCTAAAAAATAATATTAGTTTAATTTAAAAAATAGAAATAAATAATTAGTAAGGCTGGGTATGCCCAACAATATATCCCAGATAAACCTGAAAAAAAAGAGTGAATCATATGCCAAGAAGAAGAGTTGCCGCAAAACGTGAAATATTACCGGATCCAAAATTTGGGAATATTATTTTAGCTAAGTTCATGAATCATGTGATGATAAGTGGAAAAAAAGCTGTTGCTGAGAGTATTGTTTATGGAGCACTAGATATAGTTCAAGAGCGCCTGAAAGAGGATCCACTGATTGCTTTTGAGGCCGCACTAGAAAAAATCGCACCATCTGTTGAAGTGAAAGCCCGTCGTGTTGGTGGTGCAACCTACCAAGTCCCTGTTGAAGTTCGTCCCTCTAGAAGGAATGCTTTAGCAATGCGTTGGATGGTAGATTTCTCCAGAAAGAGGGGGGAAAAATCCATGGCTCAGCGGTTGGCTGGTGAAATCATTGATGCACAACAAAGTAAAGGTGGAGCAGTTAAGAAACGCGAAGATGTTCACCGGATGGCTGATGCAAACAAAGCATTCTCGCACTTCCGCTTCTGATAGTTATATTGAGATTTTATGCTAACATCAAAAGGTAGCTATTCATGGCTACCTTTTTGGTTTTGACTAATATTTAATTCCCTTTTCATTTAATTGCTTTGAGTAAAATTATGTCGCCCCGAAAAACTCCTATCGAACGTTACCGTAATATTGGTATTTGTGCACATGTAGATGCGGGAAAAACTACAACAACTGAGAGAATACTTTTTTATACTGGAGTTTCTCATAAAATTGGAGAAGTACATGATGGTGCCTCCGTTATGGATTGGATGGAGCAAGAACAAGAGAGAGGCATCACTATAACATCTGCTGCTACAACTTGTTTTTGGAAAGGAATGCAGCAGCAATTAGATCAACATCATATTAATATTATTGATACTCCTGGACATGTTGATTTTACAATCGAAGTTGAGCGTTGTTTGAGAATTTTAGATGGAGCTATTGTTGTGATTTGTGGTTCTTCTGGGGTTCAGCCTCAAACTGAGACGGTCTGGCGACAAGCTAATAAATATAAGGTTCCTCGTTTAATCTTCGTTAATAAAATGGATCGTACCGGAGCAGACTTTAATAAATCCATAGGGCATATAGAGTCCAGATTAGGAGCAAAAGCAATCCCTATGCAGATGACCATAGGTACAGAAGATAACTTTATCGGTGTGATAGATTTAATTAAGATGAAAGCCATCTTATGGAACAAAGAAGATCAAGGTGTAACATTTGAATATGAAAAAATCCCAGATCATCTTATCGATGACTCTAACGTTATGCGTGAAAAGATTATTGAAGTAGCAGCCGAAGCAAGCGATGAGTTGATGGAAAAGTATCTTGATGGTATCGATTTTTCAGAGTCCGAGATAAAACTTGCTATTCGAAAGAGAACTTTGGCAAATGAAATATTCCCTGTTTTTGCAGGCTCAGCATTCAAAAATAAGGGGGTTCAAGCAATTTTGGATGGTATTCTTGAGTATCTCCCTTCTCCTCTTGATATAAAATCTTTAGATAATGCTATTGAAGAAAAACTACCTCTAGATATTTTTCGGGTAGATGACAGTGCCCCATTTGCGGCGCTTGCTTTTAAGGTAGCTACTGACCCTTTCGTAGGTACATTAACTTTTTTTAGGGTATATTCCGGGAAACTTAAAAGCGGGGATGCGATATATAACTCAGTAAAAATGAAAAAAGAGCGTATTGGTAGGATGGTGCAAATGCATGCCAATAGTCGAGAGGATATAAATGAAGTCCGCGCAGGCGATATTGCTGCGGCTATTGGACTTAAAGATGTAACTACTGGTGATACACTCTGTGAGGAGACGCATAAAATTATTTTAGAGCGAATGGATTTCCCTGAACCAGTTATCTCTGTAGCTATTGAGCCACGATCACAACCTGATCACGAAAAAATGAGTGTTGCTTTAGGAAAGCTTGCTCAAGAGGATCCTTCTTTTCGTATAAGTATAGACGAAGAAACAGGTCAAACTATTATGTCTGGGATGGGTGAGCTACATCTAGATATTTTAGTTGAACGCATGCGTCGAGAGTTTGGTGTTCAAGCTAATATAGGAAAACCCCAGGTTGCCTATCGTGAGGCAATCCGGAACTCCATTAAAATCGAAGGAAAGTTTATTCGGCAATCAGGCGGCCGTGGTCAATATGGACATGTTTGCATTAAGTTTGAGCCAGTTAACGACGAAGCTGCAGAAGGGTTAGTATTTATTAATGAAATAGTGGGTGGAACAGTACCTAAAGAATATATTCCAGCAATTGAAAAAGGGATAACCGAACAAATGCAAAACGGAATTTTAGCTGGTTATCCGCTGCTTGGGTTAAAAGCAACTTTATTTGATGGATCATACCATGATGTAGACTCAAATGAGCTTGCATTTAAGATTGCAGGATCAATGGCAACTAAAAAACTAGCTGAAAATGGAGGAGCAGTGCTGCTTGAGCCGATGATGACAGTCGAGGTAATAACTCCTGAGGAAAACATGGGGGACGTTGTTGGTGATCTTAATCGCCGCAGAGGAGTAATACATGGCATGCAGGACGTTAGTATGGGTAAAGTGGTAAATGCCGAAGTGCCACTTGGTGAAATGTTTGGTTACGCAACACATCTTAGATCTGCCACACAGGGACGCGCGACTTTTACAATGGAATTTAACAACTATTCTGAAGCCAGTCAAAATATCCTTGACCAGGTGCTATCTAAAAATAATTTTTAGATAGCCAAAAATAAATCGATTGCAGAGGCTTTCTTTATAGTTAATTTATTTAAGACTTGGCTTCCATCTCTTTCCTCTCCTTGGTTTCAAGTATGACCTGTTCAGAAACACTATTTGGACAAGCAGCGTAATGTGAGAATTCCATTGAAAATTGACCGCGACCCGACGTCATTGTTCGAAGAGTTCCAATATAACCAAACATCTCTGCTAGAGGAACATCTGACTTCACCCTAACTCCTGAAACACCCTTTTCCTGATCTTTGATCATTCCGCGACGTCTATTCAAATCTCCAATTACATCACCTACATGATCTTCAGGACTATAAACATCAACTTTCATTATTGGTTCAAGAAGCTGTGGCTTTGCCTTGGGCATAGACTGTCGAAACGCACCTTTAGCTGCAATTTCAAAAGCAATTGCAGAGGAATCTACTGCATGAAAACCACCATCATATAGCTCTATCTCAATATCTAAGACAGGAAATCCTGCTAGAGGCCCCTCTTCCATCATCCCTTTAAAACCCTTCTCAATGGCAGGAAAAAATTCTTTGGGGACATTCCCTCCAACTACTGTAGAAGTAAATTGAAATCCAGAACCTATTTCTCCCGGCTTAACACGATAATCAATTTTACCAAACTGACCCGATCCGCCAGATTGTTTCTTGTGAGTATAACTATCTTCTATTGATTGAGTGATAGTCTCTCTGTATGCAACTTGTGGCTTTCCTACCTCTAGCTCTACTGCGTAGGTTCTCTTCAATATATCAACTTTGATATCTAAGTGAAGTTCACCCATGCCTTTAAGTATAGTTTCTCCTGAGTCTTCGTCCGTTTCGACACAAAAAGTTGGATCTTCTGCAACCATTTTCCCGATTGCTATCCCCATTTTTTCTGAGCCACCTTTATCTTTTGGTTTAACAGAAATTGAAATAACGGGTTCTGGAAATATCATTGGTTCGAGAGTGCATTCATGTTTTGGATCACATAACGTTTGGCCTGTTTTAACACTTTTTAAGCCTACAAGTGCAATTATATCTCCGGCATGTGCAGATTCTAATTCTTTTCGATCGTCTGCATGCATCTCAACCATTCTTCCAATACGTTCAGTCTTTCCTGTGAAAGAATTTAAAACAGACGCCCCTTTGTTCAGAACTCCTGAATAAATTCGGATAAATGTAAGTGCTCCAAACCGATCATCCATAATCTTGAAAGCTAGTGCGCGGAAAGGCTCTTCTTTAGATACGATTGCTGATTGACCGTTTGGTTCACCTAGCTCGTCTGTAAGCGGCTGAGGTTCAACATCTGTAGGACACGGCAAATAATCAACCACAGAATCTAGAACTAATTGGACACCCTTGTTTTTAAATGCTGAGCCGCATACAGTTGGAAAAAAATCGAGTGCTATAGTTCCCTTTCGGATACAACGTTTTAGGTCCTGCACAGAAACCTCTTCACCCTCCATATATGCCATCATTAGATCATCGTCTTGTTCAACTGCAGTTTCAACTAATTGTTCTCTATATTTGGCAACAAGATCAACCATATCTGCTGGTATCTCTTCTATTTTAAAATTCTCTGGTAGGCCAGAGTCGTCCCATATATATGCTTTTTCTGTCAATATATCAACGACTCCTTTGAAATCATCTTCTTCTCCAATAGGTAGAGTCATTACAAGTGGGTTTGCGCCAAGGACCTTTTTTATTTGCTCAACCACGCGTAAAAAGTCTGCACCTACCCTGTCTAACTTATTGATGAAAATAACCCTAGCAACTTTAGAATCATTTGCATATCGCCAGTTTGTTTCAGACTGAGGCTCAACTCCACCCGAACCACAAAATACACCTACTCCACCATCTAAAACCTTAAGCGAACGATAAACTTCGACTGTAAAGTCAACATGACCTGGTGTATCAATGATATTCAAGCGGTGGTCATCCCAAAAACAAGTAGTGGCAGCAGACTGAATAGTAATGCCTCGCTCTTGTTCTTGAGTCATGAAGTCTGTTGTTGCAGCTCCGTCATGAACCTCACCTGTTTTATGAATTTTTCCTGTAAGTTTTAGGATACGTTCAGTTGTTGTTGTCTTCCCCGCATCAACATGGGCGAAAATTCCGATATTTCTATAGTTTGATAAATCTGTCATTGCAATACTCAATTAAAGTTATATAGGCTAAAAATCGCGCGTGATTATACAAGAATTATTTCTATTTATTGATAAAAATTTTTCAATAAGTCGTAAAAAGTTTAAAAAAATAAGGAATTCACCCATATTCGGCAGTTATTTTGCTCTTTTTATAAAAAACTCATCTAGAATTTTCTAAATTAGAAGCATGTAGATGAAAACCTTATACCCAATAAATCATGGACGGCTACACTAATAGTAGTTTAATTTTTTACTCAAACAAACCTAGCACTTACATATTACCTACAAATCCAAAAAAATTGTTTGCCATCAATACCTTTTCCAGCGATAAATGAGAGATGAAAAATAAAGATGGTTTTATGCTTGACTCCAACGGGCCACAGCTTTAAAATCTCGCCTCTTTTTTCAAGGTCCTGACAAACAGTCAAGGACCCTTAGGCTCTTTTAAAGTTATTAGATAGTTGGAGTTTGGTTCCATGAAGGATCAACGTATTCGTATTCGTCTCAAGGCTTTCGATCATGCATTGATTGATGTTTCGACACAGGAAATCGTGGAAACGGCAAAGCGCACAGGTGCACAAATTCGTGGACCAATACCTTTACCGACCCGAAAAGAACGCTTTACTATTTTAACTTCGCCGCATGTTAACAAAGATGCACGCGATCAGTATGAAATTCGTACTCACAAAAGATTACTAGATATTGTTGAACCTACTGAAAAAACAGTTGATGCCTTAATGAAACTAGATTTAGCTGCAGGTGTTGAAGTACAAATTAGTTTGGGTTAATCCAAACATTTAAAAAGAAATAAGCCCATGCCCAACCAACGTTAGGCGGGTGTAACGCTTTGAAATAAGCGGCCATAGCGGGTAAAAGCCCCGTACACTAAGAGGTTGTAAAAATGACTATTGGTATTGTCGGCCGTAAAAGCGGTATGACGCGTGTTTTCAATGATAAAGGAGCTTCGATACCTGTAACAGTGGTCGAGGTAGAGCCTAATCGTATTACCCAAATTAAAACTGATGAGGTAGACGGATATTCTGCTGTGCAGGTTACCGTCGGAACTCGTCGTACCTCTCGTATTAACAAATCTGAAGCTGGACACTTCGCAAAGGCAGGTGTTGAAGCTGGTCGCGGAATATGGGAGCTTCGCCTCGATACTTCTGCCGAAGTTAAAGTTGGAGAAAATATTGCAATTGATCAATTTTCTGTTGGTCAAAAAGTTGATGTCACTGGTATTTCGAAAGGAAAAGGATATGCCGGTGTTATAAAGCGTTGGAATTTTCAGATGCAAGATGCTACACATGGTAACTCGTTATCTCATCGTGCTCATGGGTCTACCGGCCAGTGTCAAACTCCTGGACGAGTCTGGAAAGGAAAGAAGATGTCGGGTCATATGGGTAACGAACAGGTTACTACTCAAAATTTAGAAATTGTTCGCATTGATACCAAGCGTAATTTTCTTCTTATCAAAGGGGCGGTGCCAGGTGCACCGGGTGGTGATGTCATTGTTCGTTTTGCTGAGAAGAGCTGAGGTAATTGTTGATGGAATTAAGTATTTCAAAAACTAAAGGCAAGGCTGAAACTGTTCAAGTCTCTGACCTAACTTTTGGTAAAGACTTTAATCAGGATTTAGTCCATCAGACAGTCACAGCATATCTAGCTGGAGCTCGTCAGGGTACTAGAGCTCAAAAAAATCGTGCTTCAGTTTCTGGTGGTGGAAGAAAACCATGGAATCAAAAAGGTTCTGGCCGTGCTAGAGCTGGAACTATTCGAAGCCCAATTTGGCGTTCAGGTGGCGTTACATTCGCAGCCAAACCACAAGATCATACTCAGAAAGTAAATAGAAAAATGTATCGGGCAGCAATGCGGTCTATTCTCTCTGAGTTAGCTCGTCAAGATCGATTAATTGTAGTCAAAGATTTTGAGCTCAATGAACCAAAAACAAGAACTTTGCTAGATAAGCTAGGTGATTATAAATTGGAGCAAGACGTACTTATTGTTACTGAAGAGGTTACTAAAAATTTATATCTATCATCCAGAAATTTGCACAAAGTAGACGTAAGTGATGCTCTCGGAATTAATCCTGTAAGTCTAATCCATTCTGAAAAAGTATTAATGACTGTCACTGCACTTAAGAAAATTGAGGAGATGCTAGGATGAACCAAACACGCATTTTCAAAGTATTGCTAGGCCCTCATTTCACAGAAAAAGCTACTTCCTCAGCTAGTTTAGCTAATCAAGTAGTCTTTAAGGTTGTTAAAGATGCAACAAAACCGGAAATAAAAGCAGCAGTGGAAAAGCTTTTTGACGTTAAAGTGCTCGGTGTATCTGTTGCACTGATGAAAGGAAAAACAAAGCAAACAAAGCACGGGTTAGGAAAAAGATCTAACTGGAAGAAAGCATATGTTCGTTTGGAGCAAGGTCAAGAAATTGATTTTGCTACTGTGGAATAAGGAAAGGGAAAAACAAAATGCCAGTTATAAAGAGAAAACCAACTTCCCCAGGCCGCAGACATGTAATTAGTGTTGTAAATCCTAATTTACATAAAGGCGATCCTTATGCTCCATTATTAGAAAGCCAGTCAAAATCTGGAGGACGAAATCATAATGGTAGAATCACCACAAGACATATAGGTGGCGGGCATAAAAGACATTATCGTTTAATAGATTTTAAGCGCAATAAAGATGGAGTACCAGCTACAGTTGAGCGATTAGAATATGATCCCAATAGAACCCCATACATTGCACTATTATGTTATGCCGATGGAGAACGACGTTATATTATCGCTCCGAAAGAACTAGCTGTCGGTGATAAGGTTGAATCAGGAGTAACCGCTAGTATAAAAACTGGAAATACTTTACCACTTGAAAATATACCTGTTGGAGGAATTGTCCATTGCGTAGAAATGAAACCAGGTAAAGGAGCCCAAATTGCAAGAAGTGCTGGAACATCAGCACAATTAATAGCTAGAGAAGGCCAGTATGCAACCTTAAGGCTCCGAAGCGGAGAAATGCGAAAAATTCCAATATCTTGTCGCGCAACAATAGGAGAAGTCTCAAATAGTGAGCATAATTTACGTTCACTTGGTAAGGCCGGCGCTACTCGCTGGAGAGGAGTAAGACCAACCGTTCGTGGTGTTGTGATGAATCCAGTTGATCATCCTCATGGTGGTGGTGAAGGTCGTACTTCAGGTGGTCGTCATCCAGTATCACCGTGGGGGATGCCTACAAAAGGATATAAAACGCGAAAAAATAAGCGTACAGACAGTATGATTGTGAGAAGACGAACTAAAAAATAATAAAAGAGAATGAGGAAAATATTGTGTCACGCTCTCTAAAAAAAGGCCCTTTTCTTGACTTACACTTGATGAAAAAAGTCGAAGAGGCAAGAGAAAAAAATGATAGACGACCAATTAAAACCTGGTCACGTCGCTCAATGGTAAGTCCAGACATGGTTGGCTTAACTATAGCTGTTCATAATGGAAGACAGCATGTCCCTGTTTTGATTAATGAGGAAATGGTCGGGCATAAATTGGGTGAATTCGCGCCAACGCGAACTTTTCGTGGGCATGTAGCCGATAGAAAAGTTAAGGTTTAAGAAGTTTATGAGGGGTAAACGACTGTGGAAGTAGCAGCTATATTACGAGGTACTAAACTGTCGGCTCAAAAAGCCAGACTGGTTGCTGATCAGGTGCGTGGAAAGCCTGTTGAAGCTGCTTTAGATATTCTCACGTTTAGTGATAAGAAAGGTGCAGATATAATTAAAAAAATACTTTTATCTGCAATTGCTAATGCTGAGCATAATGAAGGTGCTGATGTAGATGAGCTTTTTGTATCTAAAATTCATGTAGATGAGGGTACAACATTAAAACGTGTTAGCCCACGAGCAAAAGGTAGAGCTGATCGAATTTTAAAACGTCATTGCCATATAACTGTAAAAGTTGCTGACGGGGAGACCGTTTAATGGGACAAAAAGTACATCCAAATGGAATTCGACTTGGTATTGTAAAAAAACATACATCTGTATGGTATGCAGGCCAAAAAGACTATGCAGATAAACTAAATTCTGATCTTGTATTACGAGAATTTCTCAGAAAAGAACTGTCTAATGCTTCTGTCAGCCGTATAGATATTGAGCGACCCGCACAAACAGCTCGAATTACTATCCATACCGCAAGACCAGGAATTGTAATAGGAAAGAAGGGAGAGGGAGCTGAACGATTACGTAATAAATTATCGTCTAAAATCGATGTGCCAGTTCATATCAATATAGAAGAAATCCGTAAACCTGATCTTGATGCATTGCTTGTAGCTCAGAGTGTAGCTCAGCAATTAGAGCGACGTGTTATGTTTCGTAGAGCTACGAAGAGAGCTGTTCAAAATGCTATGAGGCAAGGTGCAAAAGGTATAAAAATCCAAGTTGGTGGTAGATTAGGTGGTGCGGAAATTGCACGATCAGAATGGATTCGTGAGGGCCGAGTGCCTCTACATACATTTAGAGCAGATATTGATTATAACACTGCAGAAGCAGCAACTACCTACGGGATAATAGGTGTAAAGGTGTGGATTTTTAAGGGTGAGATATTTGGGGTTGAAGAAGATAAAACTCCAACTGTGAGCCAGCCACAATAATTAGGATTTAAGATAGCGAGTTAAGGGTAAAGCGAGATGCTGCAACCAAAACGTACAAAATTTCGTAAGCAACATACCGGCCGAAACCGAGGCCTTGCCTCGCGTGGAAGTAAAATTAGCTTTGGCGAATTTGGTCTTAAAGCACTGGGCCGCGGCCGATTAACCGCACGTCAGATAGAAGCTGCACGTCGAGCAATGACAAGACATATAAAACGTGGTGGTAAAATATGGATTAGAGTTTTTCCTGACAAACCGATTACCAACAAACCTCTTGAGGTCAGAATGGGTAAAGGTAAAGGTAATGTAGAATATTGGGTTGCGCAAATTCAGCCTGGTAGACTTCTCTATGAAATGGATGGCGTATCTGAAGAATTAGCTCGAGAAGCATTTGCTTTGGGAGCAGCTAAACTGCCAGTCCAAACAACTTTCGTAAAAAGATCGGTGATGTAATGAAACCTGACGAACTAAGAAAAAAATCTATTGATGAGCTGAACCAACAGGTGAATGAACAGCTAGAGCGCCAATTTAAATTGCGTATGCAGCATGCAACCTCTCAGTTAGGTCAGAGTCATCAAATTAAAGGTGTGCGCAGAAATGTTGCACGCATCAAAACTATACTTAATGAGAAAGAGAGTAAGTCTAATGACTGAAACTGCATCTAGATCTAGTACCTTGTCTGGTCGTGTGGTCAGTGACAAGATGGATAAAACAGTGACAGTTCTTGTTGAACGTCGTGTAAAACATCCTTTATACGGGAAGATACTTAACAAGTCTTCAAAAATTCATGCTCATGATGAAAATAACGAATGCCGTAACGGTGATACTGTCACTATTGCGGAGACAAAACCTTATTCTAAGACTAAGTCTTGGGCCTTGGTGAAAATTGATGAACGTGGCGTTGAGATTTAAGTTGTTAGCCAGAATTAACTGGCTAGGGGACAAAATATGATTCAAACAGAGAGTTATTTAGACGTTGCAGATAATAGTGGAGCACGCCGTGTTATGTGTATAAAAGTTCTAGGCGGGTCTCATAGACGTTATGCCAGAATTGGTGATGTCATTAAAATAACTATTAAAGAAGCTATACCTCGTGGCAAAGTTAAAAAAGGCCAAGTTATGGATGCAGTGGTTGTGAGGACCAGAAAAGGAACACGTCGTGCAGATGGTAGTGTAATTAAATTTGATGATAATGCTGCAGTTTTACTAAATCCTCAATTAGCTCCTATAGGAACAAGAATATTTGGTCCTGTGACACGTGAGTTAAGAAATGAGCGTTTTATGAAAATCATCTCTCTTGCACCTGAAGTATTGTAATTTGAAAACTGGAAAAAATTATGTCAAAAATAAAGCGTGATGATGAAATAATCGTTACTGTTGGAAAAGATAAAGGAAAGCGCGGAAAGGTGTTGAGGGTACAATCCGACGGTCGTTTACTAGTTTCTGGCATAAATATTATAAAAAAACACCAAAAACCTAATCCCCAGGCCAACATCACTGGGGGCATTATAGAAAAAGAAGCACCGATACAAGCTTCTAATGTGGCTATCTTTAATCCTGTTTCAGAAAAAGGTGATCGGATAGGCTTTAAAACTCTTGAAGATAACAAAAAGATACGGGTCTTCAAATCTAATGGTGAAGCAGTTGATGCTTAAATTTGACCGGAAAATGATATGGCAAGGCTGAACGAAATATATAAAAAAGAAATCGCTGTTAAGTTGAAAGAAGAGCTTAACCTAGTGAATGTAATGGAAGTCCCTAAAATTATCAAAATTACACTTAATATGGGTGTAGGTGAAGCACTAGGCGATAAAAAGGTATTAGAGCATGCAGTTGCTGAAATGACTTCAATTGCTGGTCAAAAACCGGTCGTTACCTTAGCTAGAAAATCGATTGCTGGTTTTAAGGTCCGAGAGGGTTGGCCTATTGGATGCAAGGTAACACTCCGAGGAGAGCGTATGTACGATTTTTTAGAGAGATTGATCTCTATAGCTATCCCGAGAATACGAGATTTTCGGGGATTTAGCCCAAAAGCCTTTGACGGACACGGTAATTTCTCCATGGGTATTACGGAGCAAATTATTTTTCCTGAAATAGATTTCGATAAAGTCGACGCGATGCGTGGTATGGATATTACAATTACTACTTCTGCCCGCAATAATGACGAGGGAAGAGCTCTCATGAGAGCTTTTAACTTCCCACTCAAAAATTGAGGTAAAAAAAATGGCTAAGGTTTCCATGATACAGCGTGAAAAGAAGCGCGCAAAAATTGCAATAAAATTTGCTGAAAAACGTAAAGCACTGAAGGCTGCGATTATTAATCCAAATCTCACAGATGACGAACGCTGGGAGGCTCAGATTAAGTTGCAAAAATTGCCTCGTAACGCAAGCCCTAGTCGTGGGAGAAATCGTTGTCGCCAAACAGGTAGACCCCACGGAGTTTATAGTAAATTTGGTTTATGTAGGATGAAGCTTCGCGAAGCTGCGATGCGCGGAGATGTACCAGGTCTAGTAAAGGCAAGTTGGTAGAGAACCAAAATTGAGGAATTAACTGATGAGCATGCAAGATCCAATAGCAGATATGTTAACTCGTATACGAAATGCACAGATGGCAGAAAAAAAAGTTGTATCTATGCCATCTTCTAAGCTTAAGTCTGCAGTTGCAGAAGTTTTAAAAAACGAGGGATATATTAATAATTTTGAGGTCGAAACGGCTAACAAACCGCAATTGGCAATAGAATTAAAATATTTTGAAGGTAAACCCGTAATAGAAGAAATTGATCGTTATAGTCGCCCTGGACTACGCAAGTACTGTGGATCCTCAGAAATCCCCTCCATTCGGGGTGGCTTAGGAGTAGCCATTGTATCTACAAGCAAAGGGGTAATGACTGATCGGTCTGCTCGTGCCGCCGGTATTGGTGGTGAAATACTCTGTACAGTATTCTAAGAGATAATAGAAATGTCTAGAATTGCAAATGATCCGGTAACTATACCCTCTGGTGTTGAGGTTCAAATAGATACAAACGAAATTTTGGTTAAAGGTTCCAAAACTTCATTGTCTATGTCGATACATAATGGTATCGAGATAAAAAAGGAAGATAATATTCTTTCCTTTTCTTCTAAATCTAGTAGCAAATTTGGTGATGCTATGGCGGGAACAACTCGAGCCCTGGTAAGCAACATGGTTTTTGGAGTAACACAAGGTTTTGAGAAGAAACTACAATTAGTAGGGGTAGGTTATCGAGCTCAGCTTCAAAATAAAAAATTAAGTTTATCTTTAGGGTTTTCTCACCCTGTTGACTTTTCACTGCCTGAAGGTGTTACTGCTGAAGTTCCAAGTCAAACAGATATAACCCTTAAATCAGCAGATAAACAATTACTCGGTTTAGTAGCGGCAAAAATTCGTGCATTTAGGCCACCAGAACCATATAAAGGTAAAGGTGTTCGTTATGCCGATGAGTATGTTCGCCGTAAAGAAGCTAAGAAAAAGTAGGTTATAGATATGAACGATAAAAAAAAATCACGCATGCGCAGAGCTAGGCGAACACGTAGCAAGATTAGTGAGTTGGGATCAAATAGGTTATGTATAAACAGAACACCTAGACATATTTATGCACAAGTTATTTCATCAGATGGTGGCCATATATTGGCATCAGCATCTACACTTGATAAAAAGCTACGAACTGGAAGTACAGGAAATGTCGACGCAGCCAAGGGTGTGGGTTTCCTTGTTGCTGAGAGAGCCAAAAAAGCAGGCATATCCGCTGTTGCATTTGATCGAAGTGGTTATAAATATCATGGTCGTGTTAAAGCTCTAGCTGATGCTGCACGTGAAGCTGGTCTTAAATTCTAAGGATTTTATTGATATGTCAAGAAATCAAAAAGGTAAAGAAGTATCTGATGAAGGCTTGCAAGAGAAACTCGTTCAGGTAAATAGAGTTGCAAAAACTGTGAAAGGTGGACGTATTTTTGGATTTACTGCACTTACTGTAGTGGGTGATGGTAATGGAAAAGTAGGCTTCGGAAGAGGGAAGGCTCGCGAAGTACCTCAAGCGATACAGAAGGCTATGGAAGCTGCACGTAGAAATATGATTCACATAGACTTAAAGGGTACTACTATACAGTACGCGGTAAAAGCAAATCACGGAGCTTCAAAAGTTTATATGCAACCTGCTTCTGAGGGTACTGGAGTAATTGCAGGTGGAGCAATGAGAGCTGTGTTAGAAATAGCAGGAGTCCATAATGTTTTGGCCAAATGTTATGGCTCAACTAATTCAGTTAATGTGGTTAGAGCAACATTTAAGGCATTACAACATATGAATTCTCCATCAGTTGTTGCCGAAAAGCGCGGCAAAACTATTGAAGAAATTTTGAATTAAGGTTGATCGCTAACATGACAAAGTCAAAAATAATAAAAGTTACTCAAATTCGTAGTATTAATGGCCGAACAGCTTCACATAAGGCTTGTGTTGCAGGCTTAGGTCTGCGAAGGATCAATCATACTGTAGAAGTAGAAGATACCGCGTCTGTTCGAGGTATGATAAATACAGTCAATCATTTAGTTAAGGTTCAAGGGGAATAGTATGCGTCTTAATACGCTAAGTCCTGCACCAGGAAGAAATAAAGAAGCCAAACGGGTTGGTCGTGGAATTGGAAGCGGTTTAGGAAAAACCGCTGGTCGTGGCCATAAGGGTCAAAAATCTCGATCTGGTGGTCGTGTGCGCCCAGGTTTTGAGGGTGGACAAATGCCACTTCAAAAACGTTTGCCTAAATATGGGTTTACATCAAGAATATCAAGAGTATCCTCGCAAATTCGTTTGAGCGAGTTGAATTTAATTGATGGAGATATTGTCGATATTGATGCCTTAAGAACAGCAGGCCTAATAAATAATAATATATCTCGAGCGAAAATATTTCTATCCGGACAGTTAAATAAAGCTCTAACTTTAAAGGGCATCGGTGCAACCAAGGGCGCTATAGCTGCTATTGAAGCAGCTGGTGGAAAAATAGAAGAGTAATCCTATGACTAAGACCGGTATTCAACAAGGAAATTCAAAAGGTTTAGGAGAGCTATGGGCTCGACTACGTTTTTTGTTTATAGCTCTTGTGATATACCGAATTGGTACTCATATACCAGTACCTGGAATTGATCCAGATCGCCTCTCTGAATTGTTTAGCCAAAATCAGGGAACAATTGTTGGTATGTTCAACATGTTTTCTGGAGGCGCGCTCGAGCGTATGAGTATTTTAGCATTGGGAATTATGCCATATATATCAGCCTCTATAATAATGCAATTGATGTCAGCTGTAGTTCCCCAACTAGAACAACTAAAAAAAGAAGGCGAATCTGGTCGGCGAATTATCAATCAATATACTCGTTATGGCACAGTTCTACTAGCTACTCTTCAGGCAATAGGCATGTCAGTAGGCCTGGCTGGTCAAGGGCTGGCTTATTCTGTTGATTTCAGTTTCCATTTTATTGCAGTAGTTTCTTTGGTTACAGGGGCCGTATTTCTAATGTGGTTAGGAGAGCAAATCACAGAAAGAGGAATAGGTAACGGAATATCTATGTTGATATTTGCCGGTATTGTAGCAGGTATTCCATCAGCTATTGGACAGGCATTAGAGTCGTCTCGTCAAGGTGAGCTTCATGTCTTGGCCTTACTGTTAGTCGCTATTCTTGCAGTTGCAGTAGTATATTTTGTTGTATTCATTGAACGTGGTCAGAGACGAATAACAGTAAATTATGCACAACGTCAACCAGGTAAGGGTCCTGCACAAGCTAGCCATCTCCCACTAAAAGTAAACATGGCTGGAGTTATACCAGCGATTTTTGCAAGTAGCTTATTACTATTTCCCGCGTCAATTGCGCAGTGGTTTGGACAGGGTGCTGGTTCAGCAGATTGGCTACAAGAAGTAGCACTTTTTATAGGTCCAGGTCAACCATTGCATATACTCTTATTTTCTGGGTTAATTATTTTCTTTTGTTTTTTTTACTCAGCATTAATGTTTAATCCTCGTGATATGTCAGATAATTTGAAACGTGGTAATGGGTTCTTGCCGGGTATAAGGCCTGGTGAACAAACAGCGAAATATATTGATGGGGTAATGACAAGATTAACTTTGGTGGGCGGTTTATATATGACTGCAGTATGCCTTCTACCTCAGTTTCTGAATGTATACTTAAATGTCCCATTTTATCTTGGAGGGACATCTCTGTTGATTGCGGTAGTTGTAACGATGGACTTCATGTCTCAAGTGCAATCTCATTTGATGTCAAATCAGTACTCTTCCTTGATGAAGAAGTCTAATCTTAAGGGATATGGTGGCAAAAGCCGTTGATTTGGTCAGAGGATTTATTATGAAAGTGCGTGCGTCAGTTAAAAAAATATGCCGTAACTGCAAAGTAATTAAACGTAAAAATGTGTTACGAGTTATTTGTAGTGTCGAGCCGCGCCATAAACAGCGTCAAGGTTAAATTTAAGAGAGTTATTGATTTTTATTACAAGCAAAGCTATCCTCTTGCCCCCTTTTTTTTATGGGGCACTCCTCAAATGGAGTTCATTGATTATAGCTAAAACGTAAATTAAAGTGGAGTGAACAAATGGCCCGAATTGCCGGTGTCAATATACCCGATAACAAGCATGCAGTGATTTCTCTCACATATGTTTTTGGAGTTGGTCGGAGTACTGCTAAAGCTATATGTGCTAGTGCTGGTATTGATGAAAAAGTAAAAATTTCCGATTTAAGTGAAAAAGAAATAGATGCTGTTCGAGGTGCTGTTGGAGAGCTTTCTGTTGAAGGTGACTTGAGAAGAGAAACCAGCATGAACATTAAACGGTTGATGGATCTTGGTTGTTACCGAGGCCTCCGTCATCGTCGTGGCCTACCTTTGCGTGGCCAGCGTACAAAGACTAACGCCCGAACCCGTAAAGGTCCGCGTAAGCCAATTAAGCGATAGGAAATATAAGTATGGCAACTCCAGAGAAAAAAAATACCCGAAAAAAGGTAAAGAAAGTAGTAGTGGATGGCATAGCTCACATTCATGCCTCATTTAACAATACTATCGTTACGATTACGGATCGACAAGGAAATACATTAAGTTGGGCAACATCAGGTGGTTCTGGTTTTAGGGGATCTCGAAAAAGCACACCTTTTGCTGCACAAGTTGCTGCAGAGAGAGCTAGCGAGGCTGCCCAAGAATTTGGTTTAAAAAATCTTGATGTTCAAGTTAAAGGGCCTGGCCCAGGAAGAGAGTCAGCCGTGCGTGCTCTTAATAATGCAGGTTATAAAATCACAAATATTACCGACGTAACACCTATTCCACATAATGGCTGTCGTCCGCCAAAAAAACGTCGTGTATAACTAGGATAGCAATGATATGGCAAGATATTTAGGACCCACGTGTAAGCTTTCTCGCAGAGAAGGAACAGATCTTTTCTTAAAAAGTGGTATTAGGCCATTAGAGTCGAAATGCCATGCCGATAGTGTCCCTGGCCAACACGGTGCGCGACGTGGTCGTCTTTCAGATTATGGCGTACAGTTGCGAGAAAAACAAAAAGTGCGACGAACATACGGAGTTCTCGAGAAACAATTTCGAAACTATTATAAAGAAGCGGCGGTTATCAAAGGAGCTACAGGTGAAACACTTTTGAGGCTTCTTGAGCAACGCCTAGACAATGTTGTTTATCGCATGGGATTTGGTTCAACTCGATCTGAATCAAGACAGTTAGTAGCGCATAACGCAATCTTAGTTAATGGAAAAAAAGTTAATATTGCTTCGTATAGAGTGCTAGAGAATGACATTATAAGTATTCGTGAGAAATCACAAAAACAACTCCGTATCCAAGCAGCACTTCAAATCTCATCACAGAGAAGTAATGTTGACTGGATAGAGGTTGATGCTAATGCAATGGTGGGCACCTTCAAACGTTATCCCGATCGCAGTGAACTCCCTGCTGAGATTAACGAAAATTTAATCGTAGAACTTTACTCAAAATAGAGTTAATAGTAGTTACTAGATATGAGGCAGATAGGCATATGCATACATCAGTAAATGAATTTTTGACACCACGCACTATAGATGTAACTGAATTAAGCATTACAAGATCTAAAGTTATCTTAGAGCCATTAGAGCGAGGTTTTGGACACACTTTAGGCAATGCTTTGCGTCGTATATTATTATCTTCAATGGCTGGTTCCGCCATCGTGGAGGTCGAAATTGATGGCGTACTTCATGAATATAGTACTCTCGAGGGAGTTCAAGAGGATGTCATTGAAATTCTTCTTAACTTGAAAGGGGTTGCCATAATACTGCATGAAAAGGACGAGGTAACTTTAACTCTTACAAAAAAAGGTAAGGGTGCTGTAACTGCTGGTGATATAGAGTTAGATAGCACGTGCGAGATTGCTAATCCAGAGCATGTAATTGCCAATATAACAGGCAGCGCTAAACTTAATATGAAACTTCATGTCGTAAAGGGCAGAGGGTATCAGCCATCAAATTTGCGTTCTAATGATTCTGATGAAGAGCGATCTATTGGACGATTACCATTGGATGCAACATTTACACCAGTAAGACGAGTATCTTATGTTGTTGAAAGTGCTCGTGTCGAACAGCGCACTGATTTAGACAAGCTAGTGTTAGATATAGAAACAGATGGAACAATCGATCCAGAAGAGGCTATCCGTCGTTCGGCTACGATTCTGCAACAACAACTTGCTGTATTTGTAGACCTTCAGAGTGAGAGCGCAGCTGCTCCTGAAGAAGAGGAAGATTTAATTGACCCTATCTTACTCCGTCCAGTAGATGATCTTGAATTAACAGTTCGTTCTGCAAATTGTTTAAAAGCTGAGAATATCCACTATATCGGTGACCTAGTTCAAAGACTTGAGGTTGAGCTATTGAAAACGCCTAATTTAGGAAAAAAATCCTTAAATGAAATTAAGGATGTATTAGCTTCGAGAGATTTATTGTTAGGTCAAAAAATTGAAAATTGGCCACCTGCAAGTATACGTACCGAAACTGAAGAGGAGTAGATTCTTTAGATTTCTATTAACTACTTAATCCAAAGTTAAAATTTATTGCTGAGATAGCAAATTTTTTAAGGAAATAAAATAATGCGTCATCGCAAAAGCGGTAGAAAACTGAGTCGAACAGGAACACATCGAAGAGCTATGTTTCGTAATATGGTGGCTTCGCTAGTGGAACATGAATTTATAAAAACAACTTTACCAAAAGCAAAAGAGTTGCGTAAGCTCGCTGAGCCTTTGATTACTTTAGCAAAAGTTGACAGTGTCGCGAATCGTAGATTAGCATTTAGCCGGATTCAGGACAAAGCCGCTGTTGGAAAATTGTTTACAGAGCTAGGACCAAGATATCAGGATCGACCAGGTGGATACATCAGTATCTTAAAGTGTGGATTCCGATCTGGAGACGCTGCTCCAATGGCCTATGTTGGGCTTTTGGATCGACCTGAGGTCGAGGCAATAGAAATTGAAGAAAATCAGGAAGAAAGTTAACTTGTAATTTTTTTAGGAAAGCGGAAGTTGGATATGGAACGTAGTCCCAACCTCTATATCCGATGTTATTGCTAGCTGACCACGATGTTGTTCTGTAATAATGAAATATGAAAAAGATAAGCGTTTTGCAGAATCGTAATTTGAGTGTGTTGATTGATTTGTAAAAAATGGCTCAAAAATAAACTGTTGCTCGTCTTTACTAACTCCTAACCCATTATGTTGTATTTTAAACCACAGCGCCTCATAGCATTCCATAATTTTTATTCTAATTAATGGCTCAACTTTATGAGTTTGAACTTCGCTTATAGCATAACAAGAGTGCCTAAATAAGCTTAGTATCACTTGTTTTATCTCCGAAGAAAATAAGGGTATTTGAGGGATATTTTTTTCAAATTCGCATTCAATTTTTATATCAGCAAACTTTAAACCAGACGGGGAGGTTATAACCTTTTTTGCTAAATCAAGAGTTTCATTAATAAGTTCGGTTATACTGCAAGGTTGTTTCTTTCCTCCTCGGCTTACTGAAAAGTCTAAAAGATTATTAATTATAGCGCTAACTTGCTGTCCTCTCTGACTAGCCTCTGTAAGTTTGTTTTTAATTTCCTCAACACTTTTCAACTTTGAGTCTTCTAATTTGACTAAGCTACTGCTTAAGTCTCTGATAATACACTCCAGCGGGAAATTTATATCATGCGCCATGGTGGAAGCTAATTCACCCATAGATGACATCTTATCACGCTGAACTAACATGTTAGCAGTAAGTATATTTTCTGTGACATCATCTATAAGTATCACGACACCAGTCTCTTCCTGTTCCCTTAAAGGATAAATAGTTATATCGAAGTGATATTGTCCTCGCTGACTATGTTTGATTGTTTCAGCTTGATTCTGGGATTGAACATGTTCAATTTGTGTTGGTGTTACAGTTATTGCTGGATAGGTTTCCCAGAGATCTTTTCCTAGCGCTTGGGCAGAACTAATTCCCGTAATAGACTCCGTTTTTTGATTCCATCGCGTTATCTTGCCATGTCTGTTTATGCTGATGAGCATCAGAGGCATTGAGCTTAGAATATCAGCTATATAAGTTTCAGATGAACGTAGACGCTCTGTAGTCGTTTTATGTTGTGTTATCTCTCCTTCTAAGAGCCTATTAGAGTCTTTAAGTAGCTGGTTGTATTGATCCAGAGTAGCTGTTCTCTCCATGACTCTTTTTTCCAGCTGTGTCCGTATTTCCTTTAGAGCAATATTAGACTGATGAGCTTGTCTGCGGCTTAAAAATAGCATAATTCCTGTAACTGATAGGAGAATAATAAATATACCCCCAGACCAATTAGCTAAATGTTGCCAATTTGTATGGCCATCTTCATCATTCAAAAAACCAATCATACCTGCATTAATTGGTAGACTGTAGATTAAAAAAAGTACGTATAACAAATTTTTTTTCATATCTAAAATTATTTGCTCTTATTCAAATCAACTTAAAATAATAATAGCATACTTAGTGTAAATACTATTCCTGACCAGATTAACGCTACTGTACAGTAACCCATTATATCCTTGATCTTCAGTCCAGCTATACCTAAAAGTGGTAAAGCCCATAGAGGCTGAATCATATTAGTCCATGCATCGCCAAATGCCACAGCCATAGCTGCTTTATTTAATGGAACTCCCAACGACTCAGCAGCAGGAATAACAATAGGAGCTTGGACAGCCCACTGCCCTCCACCGGAGGGAACAAAAATGTTTACTATTCCTGCACTTAGGAAGGTTAGTAATGTGAAGGTATCAGCATTCGATATACTAACAAACCATTCTGACATTGAGGCAGCAATGCCAGAGCCAATCATCATTCCCATAATACCTGCATATAATGGGAACTGAAGAACGATTCCAGATAACCCTTTAACTGCTTCAGCGAGAGCAGTTAAATATGAAGCAGCTGAACGATGCAACAAAAGTCCAGCTACTAAAAATATAAAATTAATAGTATTTAGTCCAACCGGCTCGCCGTTAGTGATATAATCTATCAAATAACAGGCGCCAAGTAGCCCTAAACATAAAGTAGGAAAACGATGATTTTCGATATACTGGGCTGGGGTTGAATTATCTGAGGTTAAATCTAAATCTATAGGAAGCTTGTCTAGATTGATTTCAATAACCTCTGATGGCGAAGGCATCATTAGTTTATTTATCATAGGTAGTGTGATGAAGAGAACTAGACAAACAACAAGAGATTCCCAGCTGAAAATAGTTTCTGATAAAGGAATAACATTATCACCTAACAAAGCACTAAGTTGATCATTGTCTTTGGCAGCAATTTTAAGAGGTATAGATCCTGAAAGCCCTGCATGCCAAATAAGCATTCCAGAATATGCTGAGGCAACTAGGAGTGGATAATGAACACCCTTAACCTGATAAGCAATTTCACGAGCCATTAATGCGCTTGCTATGAGCCCAAACCCCCAGCTTATCCAACAACAGATTAAGGCTATCATAGTCATTAATATAATTGCTTGATCTGGGTTTTTGGCAATTGATGCTATTGATTTTAATCCTTTTTTAACACTATTCGTTTGTGCCAAAACACTTCCCGTAAAAAGTGTGATAGTAACTTGCATGGAAAATATTAATAAATCCCAGACACCATTACCCCATAATCTCACCATTTTCGTTGGTGAATGATCTTGTGCGAGCACCCCAATTAAAAGAACTATAAAAGTGATTGTAATAGCTATAATGAATGCGTCAGGCAACCATCGCTCAAGGATTCTCGTGAAAAATTTAGATACATTTTTTATCATTAATAGAAAATCTCTAAAGATCAATTGCACTGATTGTAAAACAGCTATATTAATTTATTTATGGCTACAATGAAAAAACTCTTTTGTATCTATATTCATTAATCGCATTTTTCCTCCCCAAAGATAACCAGTATCTAATGGATATAAATTTTTTTTATTAATCTGACCTTCAAGTGCCGCCCAATGACCAAAAATAATTTTTACATTGTCATTAATAGAACCTTTATGATTAAACCAAGGTAGAAATCCTTTTGGTGGAGCTTTAGGATCTTTAGATTCAAGTTCTAATCGTCCCGATGAAGAACAAAAACGCATACGGGTAAAGTAGTTTGCAATAAGCCTCCATTTCTCTGGCCCAGCTAGGCTATCTCTCCATATATTAGGATGATCCCCATACATCGAGTCGAAGAACTGGTCTGATCGAATATTGCACTGTAAAATAGTACTTAGCTCTTCTCCCAATTCTAAAGCCTTTTTTAATGACCATTGGGGTGGTATACCAGCATGAACAAAAACATAGTCTTCCTCATTTATTATTAGCGGTTGTTTTTGAAGCCAACACAAAAGTTCATCCTTGTCTGGAGCGTTAAGTATTTCTCCCAAAGTATCATTTTGACTCGCTTTTTTTTTCCCGCTAGCCACAGCAAGTAAATGCAAATCATGATTGCCAAGGACCATACGAAAATTACTTCCTAGTTTATAACAGAAACGTAGTGTTTCTAGGGATTCTGGACCTCGATTTACGATATCCCCTACAGACCATAGCATATCTTTTTCTGGATTAAATGACACTTTCTCAAGAAGGTACTGCAACGGCTCAAGGCAACCCTGAATATCACCTACAGCATAATCGGTCAATGTATAGCCCCAGGCATTGAAAGCAGTAATACTGGGATTTTAGTATCAAATTCGATTCCTGAATCATCAATCATTTTATAGCATCCACTCATTGTTCCTACCTCGGTACTTATTGCTACACTACTTGAGTATTTGTAGAGTTCTCCTGGAGCAATAATTGGTTGTTTTCCAATAACCCCGGGCCCCTTTACTTCTTTAATTTGAGAATCACCATCTGTAATAACCCAATGGCGACTTATCAACTGTACAGGATAATATTCATTATTCTTTATACTTACGTGATATACAAAAGAAAATTTTTTATTTTGCGGATCTGAATATTCTGGTGAATAATTTGATATTACACATACATCTATATTAATCATAATAGCAAACTTATTTGATTACTAAGATTGACAAATTGAGCAACGTTGAGTTGTTCCGGACGTAAGGTCAAGTCAATACTTAGTTTTTCTATATACTTGTCAGAGAGAAGAAGTTTGATTGAGTTACGTATAGTTTTTCGTCGTTGCTGAAAACATATTCTGACTAATTTAGAGAAGAATTTTAGATTTTCTGCAACATGAGGTATTTTTTTATATGGACAAAGTGAGACTATCATTGAATCAACTTTTGGAGAGGGGGAAAAAGCTGATGGTGGCACTAAAAAAAGAGGACACACATTGCAATAATATTGGATCATAACACTCAATCTCCCGTAATTCTTGTTACCAGGTGATGCGCTAATCCGATCTACTACCTCTTTTTGTAACATAAAATGCATATCAGAAATATACTCATGAAATTCCAATAAATGAAATAAAAGCGGGGTGGTTATATTGTATGGTAAATTACCGATAATACGTAAAGGAAACCCAGTGGAAAAAAATTTTCTAAAATCTACCTCCAAAGCGTCACCTTGTTGTATTTTACATTGATCATAATTTTTAAATTTGTTCTTTAAAATAAGTACTAGATCTCTATCTAGCTCTATAATCTTTAAACTAGGGCAATTATCTAAAATTACTTGTGTTATAGCCCCTTTTCCTGCTCCAATTTCTATTAAATTATCTTCTTTTTTTGGCTGGATTGCATTGATGATTAAATTAATAACATCAGAATCGACTAAAAAATTTTGACCAAAACGTTTTCGCGCTTTATGGACTGGCAGCCTATTAAAATTATTCATATATCATGACTTACCATTTTTTTTGCATATTCGATAGCAGTTACAAGACTTCCAATATTGCCCATATTTGTTCCAGCCAACTCAAGAGCTGTGCCATGGTCGACAGACGTTCGTATGATTGGCAATCCGAGGGTTATATTTACTGTATTACTAAAGCCTTTGTATTTTATCACTGGAAGCCCTTGGTCATGATACATTGCCAAAATTGCATCACAGTTATTCAGGTACTTAGGTGTGAAAATAGTATCAGCTGGCAACGGTCCTTCAAGCAAAATTCCCTCACTTCTTAGCTCATTCAAGCAAGGCCCGATGATATCTATTTCCTCCATACCCAAGTAACCATCTTCACCTGCATGGGGATTCAGCCCACAAACTAATATTTTAGGGCGTTTGATACCGAATCTGTTCTCAAGATCACTATTAAGTATATAAATGGTTTCTTTTAACGAATCTTTTGTAATATATCTTGGTACTTCAGATAGAGGCATATGTGTCGTCACAAGCGCCACTTTGAGACCCTTTGTGGCAAGCATCATCACAACTCTTTTTGTAGAGGTTTTATCAGCCAAAAATTCAGTATGACCTGTAAATTTTACACCTGAGGAGTTTATAATACCTTTGTGGATTGGACCTGTTACAAGCGCTTGGCAGTATTTTTTTTGGCAATCAGTAATTGCTGCAGAAAGTGCCTCCAATACATACTCAGAATTGTCCGAATTTAAGATACCTGGAATAACTGGAGATTTTAAAATAATAGGTTTAACTGATAGCTCAAATTTACCTAAGGCTGTGGGCTTTGATTGGTCATACAATTTAATTTTTAGCGGTAGACCTAAATCTTTAGCCCTCGATATCAAAAGTGTTGGATCAGCATAAGCTACCAATTCAAAATCAAGTGGTTTTTGTGAAAGCTGTATCAGTAAATCTGGTCCTATACCAGATGGCTCTCCTGGAGTAACGGCTATTCTAATCACAATTTAATATCTATAAAAGCCTCGTCTCGTATCTCTTTTAGCCAGATTTCTAGTTCCTCTTTAAACCTTTTCTGCTTTAGAGTATTCCTTGCTTGAGAGCGCTTAATATCATCACTAAAATCTTGCTTGCGACGCTCTATTACCTGTAATATATGCCAACCATAGGTAGTCTCAAAAGCCTCACTGACGTCACCTATATTTACAGCAGCCATTATCTCCTCAAATTTAGGCTGGAATTGCCCTGGGACTGACCAACCAAGAGAGCCACCTGATAATGATGTACCAATATCTTCAGAATACAATTTAGCGCTTTCAGTAAATTTTTCTCCATTTAATATCTTAACTCTAATTTTCTTTATCGCTTCCAGTGTCTGAGTTTTATCTCTCACTTCGTTTGGAATCAATAAAATATGCCGCACATTATGCTGCTGAACCAAATTTTCTGAAATCCCACCTCTTCGGCTATAGAGCTTGAGTATATGAAATCCAGCATCACTTTTAATTGGTTCTGTGATTTGACCTGGAGATATATTTTCAATTGCTTGCAAAAAAATTTCAGGTAGTTGATCCGCTTTTTTCCAACCCATATCACCACCTTTTTTAGCCTCTTTTCCTTTTGATTTGGCAATGGCCATAGCTTTAAAGTCTTGATTATTTTTTATTTGAAAATAAATATCTAGAATCGCTTCTTTAACTTTAGATGATGCTTTCTCAGAACTATTAGATGAAATAGGTAGCATAATATGTCCTAGGTTTACATCAGGCTTTGCCCAGGAGCGACCTGCTTCAGTATTGAGAAAATTATCTATAGCTTGTTCGCTGATAGATACTCTTCTATTCATATTTCCTTCTTGAACACGGCTGATTAGCAGTTGCTCCCTTACTTTTTGTCGGAAAATTGATGGGCTTATCCCACCCCTTTGTGCATCATCTAAAAGTTCTTGTAAAGTTTTACCTTGGCGTTGCGCAGTCGCGCTTATTGCACTGTTGACCTCTTCATCAGAATACCTTATTCCAGCCTGTTTAGCCTTCAAAAGTTGAATTCTCTCAATAATTAAGCGGTCTAAAACCTGGGATAAAATTTCCTCTTCTGGCGGCGATTTAGTGTTGCTTGCTTGCAGTCTTCCGATCACCTCCAAAGCCCTTTCTTCTAGTTCGCTTCTCATTACAACTTCGTCATTCACAGATGCTACGACCTCATCTATGAGTATTTCTTCTGCAGCTAGTGAAAAAGAAATTACAGCAAAGAAGTGCGCTATAAATATATACAACAATGAAAAGTTTACTTTTATCATAATTTATTTGTTATCAGGTATTTCATAACCAGATATTCCATCCTGAACTATTCTGTCCATTTTAGACCCAAAACCTGCTATACCCTTTATTTGGAAAGAAAGAAATATACCATTATCCTCCTCCAACTGATCCATAGGTAATGATTCTAGATCATCTCGATCAATAAATTTACGCCCCAACAAGCTTACTCGAACACAGCAACTTTCATACTGCACTCCAATAAAGCTCTCTAAAACCCTAGTATTCGTCACATCATAATTATGACGAGCTACAAAATCCCAGCTCCTAGTGATTGGATATGCAACAGAAAAATCGCTTTGCTCAATATCATTGTTGTACTTTTTGCCATTTATTATTAATGGATCTTTATTATTGAATCGATAACTTAGGTTTAGAAGACGATTCCCTTGTCCACGGTATCTTAGACTAAAACTCCCACGATCAAGCTCACTATCATCTGAATCGTACTGTGCATCAGCAATAGCTCTCCAGTTGTCGCCTAGCCTCATTTGCAATTCTGCTGCGTAAGGAGAATCATCTCTTTTCATCTCTTTAGTCACAGATGTTCCCAAAGATACATTTCGATCATCAAAGTAATGAATTTGTCCAAGGCTAGCGCTAATTCTTTCAATACCATCTTCATCATCAATGAGGGCTGTAGTTATCCCTATAGAGACTTGTTTTGTATCAGATATTCGATCACCACCACTAAATTGATCATCTCTAAATAGCATATCGTAATCAAAAGTCGTCTCACCTGTGTCGAATATTGGTAAATCACTTTGATCTTCGTCACTAGCTATTACCACATAGAGCCTTGGTTCAAATGTATGCGTATATCCTTTCAACCATGTCGTTGCTCTATCAAGATATATACCTGTATCTATAATCCCCAGTGGAACCGTTACTGATGGACTATCGTCACCCCCAGCATATACAGGGCTATCTAAATCATATGTTCGATGTTTTATTTTTAGAGTTGGGCGGAAGTAGCCCCATTCCCAAGAATTATTCCAACTAGTAGAATAATCCAATTTTAACCTACGACCTGTTACTTTTGATTTTTCATTATGATCATAATCACTAAACTGATTTTTCATACTAAATTCGAAATTACCAACAGTAAAATTACCATCTGCTTGAATTCTGGGAAGCAGTTTATATTGATCTGATCCGTCTTTGATAAGTGTTTGATATCCTCTGCCTTCAATAAGAAAGTCCCAATTTTTAATTCTTTTTGTAACGGTACCTTTCTGCTTTAGATAAGACTTACTAATTACCTCTAGGGTTGTGGTATCAAGATCTTGAAAGTAGTCTTTGTCACTTGTTCTTGTATAACTTAGATTAGAATTCCAACCCCTAATAAATCCATTATGCCTCAAATCAGCCACCCATCTATCTTCTCCCTCTTGGATTTTTTTCCCCGTAATAGAATTAATATCATCATCATCACCACCACCATCATCACTGGAAAGGAATGCCCCACTAAAAGTGTTTTCGGATATTTTAGAGAGATGTCGCATTTCTAGTTCCACCATTGCTCCTCGCTCTTCTATGTATCGGGGTGTGAAGGTCGCATCATAATTTGGCGCAAGATTTAGATATATTGGCTGCGAAAAATCTAATCCATTGTCTTTAGTATTTTCCCAGGTAGGAAAGAGAAGACCACTTGTTCTTCTGTTATCAATTGCAAATCTAACCCAAGGCACATACAAAACTGGGACATCTTTCACCTCTAAGCGAACATGTTTGCCGGTAGCAATTCCTGTTCCAGGATTTACCTCCAGTTTTGAGGCTACAAGACGCCACGCATTATTTCCAGGTTCACAGGTAGTATAAGCACCATCATCAATATAGAAAATATCCCCACCAGGTCTCTGGAGATTCTGTGCTGTGCCTCGGGCTCCAGATTCGTGCAATAAGTATGTCGCATTATTGATCTCGACGTCTAAGGAATCCATATTCATATACGCTGCGTCCCCACGGAGTAATATGCCGGGTTCCCTAAGTTCTATATCACCCTCTAAATCTACAGTTCTATTAATTTGGTCTACAGTTGCCGTATCACTGCGTGCTTGGCGATAACCCTGCGTGATATTCACATCACCTTTTAGATAAGCGACATTATCTTGAATGAGCTCTGTGGATTCGGTTGCAACTCTTAATGGCGCATCTTCAGGCTCAAGGTTTGAGTCTGGATAGTTACGTTCTGGTTCAATATAAGCGCCACAACATCCAGAGGCCCTCGAGGCAAGCTGTTCTTCAGTAAGATCTTCTTCATCAATCCAATCAAGATTATTAGCTTTTTTGACTTGTGTTGCTGTCTCATTTTCAATCTCTTCTTCTACAACAGAAAAAGTTTCAATTTTATTTGGTCTTGGGTATTCATCTCCTAGTACGGACTGTTGTGAGCAAATCCACTTTCCATCATCTCCTGTTGCACACTCCCACTGGAGGTATGTATTAGTTGTTTCTGCAAACGATTGTTTTGAAAATAAGACAATAAAAAAGATAAATGCTATAAATAAACATGATGAGCGTAATACGCTATAGGGATTCTCACATATGTGACCCATACCTCTTTGCATCATGCTTGCCCGTTTTTGTGTGAATGAACTTTTAGCAACCTAATCAATATTACATTTTACTCATTCTGAAGCATCATGCGAGGGTTTGAGGTAGAATCTATAGTCTTTTTTTTTATTGAATAACAAATATGGTAGATTTAGCTCTTTTTGAAAATTGGATTCAGCAACATTTGTTCACTTGCGCTAGGCTTGATGAACCGATGCTGCTTACCCAGATAAATAGTGATGCAGGCTTTAGATTATATTACAGAATTAACTCTGAACCTACCTTAATAGCTGTTCTATCTCCGCCAGCCAGTGAAAATAATACCTCTTTTGTAAGGTTATCGAAGTGCTTTAAAAAACATCATATAAGGGCGCCAATAGTCCACGCTGTCGATTATGCGTCAGGATTTTTATTATTAGAGGATTTTGGAGACGATTTACTGGCATCATCATTTATGGGTAAATATGCAAAACAATTCTATGCTTCCGCAGAAAGAGAGCTGATCAAAATCCAGCAAATCCCTAAAAACGAATCTATGTGTTCATCATATAATAGAGAACTCTTATTAGCTGAAATGGATTTATTTAGGGAATGGTTTTTAAGGAGGTTAATTAAATTTGATTTGGAGGAAAGGGACAATAAGCTCCTTGATGAAGCTTTTTCAGTTATTATAGAAAGTGCATTGGAGCAAACCCAAGTAGTTGTTCATCGGGACTTTCATTCAAGAAACCTAATGAGATTAGCAGGTGGTTCTGTTGGTGTAATTGATTACCAAGATGCGGTAATAGGACCCCTGACTTACGATATAGTTTCTCTTTATAGGGATTGCTACATAAGGTTGCCAAAAAACTGGGTGATACAAAAATCTTTAGATTATTACCGAAGAGCTGAAAAACTTGGCATCGCCTCTAGAGCTTCTGATAAAGAAATTATTTCTTGGTTGGATTTAATGGGTCTTCAACGACATATTAAAGTGCTTGGTGTTTTTTCAAGATTGCATTTGCGAGACAGCAAGCATAGCTACTTAAACGATCTGCCACTCGTCATTCGCTACATAATAGAGCAACTAAGACCACATCCAAAACTATCTAACTTTTTAGTATGGTTTGAATGCAAGATTCTTCCGAAGGTTTTTAGTCAATCTTGGTACGAGCCTTGGGAAGAAGCGGGCGATTCTGAATTAAAAAGTAACAAAGGGTTTAAGTCATGAAAGCAATGATTTTGGCAGCTGGTCGTGGAAGAAGGTTGGACCCCATTACGGCAACCACTCCAAAACCACTTATTAAGGTTGCAGAAAAACCTTTGCTTCAGTATCACGTTGAAAATTTAGCTTCAATTGGAATAAATGAAATAGTGATAAATACATGCTGGTTAGGCGACCAGATTGAATCATATTTCGGTGATGGAAAATTTTTTGGGGTGAATATAAGGTGGTCGAGGGAGTCAGAATTATTAGATACAGGCGGAGGTATTAAGAAAGCTCTACCGTTACTAGGTAGTGAACCCTTTTTACTAATTAATGGCGATGTATGGTCTAATTTTCCATTAGACGTGCTCTTAAAAAAGAAATTACAGCCTAAAATTCGTGCCCACTTAGTATTGATTCCTAACCCCAGCCATAATTTTATAGGAGATTTTACTATAGACTCTCAAAACATAGTTGGTCTTCGAGCGCCTCAAAGGGACACTTATACTTTTAGTGGAATTTCTATATTGGATCCCAAAATTTTTTGCTCACACAAGCAATTTATAAAGAAGTTTCCATTACGAGATATTTTAGCTGAGGGAATTGCTCACCATAGAGTAACAGGTTCGATTTGGTCCGAAGGCTGGTGGGATATTGGAACAGCAGAACGTCTTGATGCATTAAATAAATTTTTAACTAAAGGATAGAGAAGACCAAATCTCACTAGAATAAATCCCAGTGCAATTGCCCCATAAAACATAACTTGAATTCATTGAAGAGATATTCTGAGATTTTTGGCATTCACTGATCTGACACCACATAAGGCTAATACTAGTGTTGTAAGTTCATCCCATGGAGCCCCTTGCCTTAACCCTTTTATTGCTCGATCTATTCCCCCTGAAAGTCTTAGCATTTGTTCCAATTGTCTCATTGAAATTCTGCTAATAGTTTTTTTTATTAGAGGTTTTCTTTTATCCCATACACCTAATTTTTGTAATAGTGAGTCAACATTTTTTTTTGCAGAAATTGCTTCCCTCGCTTTTATTAGTATCCTTATATCCCTAGTAATAGCCCATAGAATAATAGTTATATCGGTACCTTCATCACGAAGCCCCCGAAGTATACGACATGCTTTCTTTGCATTTCCCTCCATCATTTCATCTAATAAGATAAATACATTAAATTTTGCATTATCAATAATTAAAGATGACATAGCCTCAGCTGATATCTCTTCTTTTGGCCCCAAAAGTTTGATTTTTTCAATCTCTTGGGTGGCAGCGAGGAGATTTCCTTCAACTTTATCAGTCAGAATCCTTAAAGCTTCATCACTTACTTCAATGCCATGTCTACCCAGCTGATTGTTCAGCCAATTTGGTAACTGGATAGATGTAATGGGCCATATTTGTATAGAAATACCTGCTTTTGTTATCGCAGTAAACCATTTACTTTTATTGGTTGAGCGATCTAATTTTGGAGAAATAAACAATGTTAAAGTCTTTTTAGGTATTTTTTGAAGATATTCTTGGATTATTTTTGATCCCTTCTCTCCTGGTTTTCCAGAAATTATACGAATCTCCATAAACTTTTTTTCTGAAAACAGAGATATATTATCAACTTCAAAAAGAATAGTATTCCAATCAAATTTACTATCTACATGAAACACTTTTCTTTCGATGTAACCATTTGCAGCAGCCTGCCTTCTAATAGTGTCTGCACAATCTTGAACTAGGACTGTCTCGTCCCCACTAATAATGTATGTTTCAGACAGTCCTTGCGAACTCAAATGTTCATTGAGCTGTTCAGCTTTCAGGTTCATTTTGATCCATCATTTTAATGGTTGCACTTAGGCGACGGATAATATTTTTCGCTAATTTTCTTGTCATTTCACGCCTATGCATTTTCTCTTCTTCATTATTTGTTGAAACGTTATCTTCATTATAGGTAAAGAACTTCTCCCCCCTAAGTGTTGTTTTGGGCAATAGTATTTCTCCATTTCCAGTAGAAATTATAATGTCGACTAACTCGATAATTTGTAATTCAGATACTCTTGCCGATGAGCTCACTGTTGCTGTTCGGCTTTTAGATCTCTGGTTTATCAGTGTGATGATGATCTCAGCAGTTGATGAAGAATCTGCAATACCTACATTACTCAACTTAAGTGACTTAATGATCGAACGATACAGTACACTGCTCTTATCCCCACTAACAAATACCTGTTCAATATTGCCAAGCGTCTGAGCAGCTCCAGAGCTTCTAAGATGCCAACCACAACCAACTAAAAAACTACATACTAGGATGCTTAAAACAGCAACAGAGACTAATTTTTTCATCGTGATTCATCCTTTTTGCTTGACCTATACGATTTATTTTTGGCACGTTACATTTAATTCGCAACAATATTAACTAACTTTTTCGGCACTAATATTATTTTTTGGATAGTAAGCCCATCAGTGAAGCGTCTAACATTTTTATGCTCTTTGGAAATATTCTCTATAAACTCATTAGTTGAGTCATGAGGCACTTCAATTTGGGCTCGCAATTTCCCATTTACTTGAACGATAATCTTTAATATTTTTTTTGTTAAAATTGTTTTGTCTGCATTTGGCCATTTTTCATTGATCAGCATATCCTTGTTGCCAAGCATATTCCATAGCCGATCACATATGTGAGGAGCGATAGGCGATAAAAGTAATATAATGGTTTCTAGTGCTTCTCTCTCAACAGCTAACTTAGCGATACATGATTCCTCGGACATTTTGCCTATATCGTTTAGCAATTCCATTATTGCTGCAATGGAAGTATTAAATGTTTGTCGATTACTAAAGTCATTGCTTACCTTAGCGATAGTGGTGTGTGTTTTATATCTAAGATTTTGTTGTTCTTGATTTAATTCACTTGGAATAGCTGACTTCGGGTCTGCTTCTAAAATATTTTTGTTGACTGCTTTCCAGAGTTTTCGAAGGAAGCGTGACGCTCCCTCAACTGCATTATCATTCCATTCTAGCGATTGTTCAGGTGGTGCTGCAAACATAGTAAAAAGTCTTACTGTATCAGCACCATATTTATCTATTAAATTTTGTGGATCTACAGTATTACCTTTTGACTTAGACATTTTAATGCCATCTTTTAATACCATACCCTGACAAAGAAGCTTAACAAAAGGTTCATCACAGGATACTAATCCTTCGTCACGCATAAGTTTATGAAAAAACCGAGCATAGAGTAAATGTAATATAGCATGCTCAATCCCGCCTACATATTGATCAACTGGTAACCAATAGTTTGCAGCATCGCTATCGATCATTCCTTGCTCATAATCTGGACAAGTATATCTTGCATAATACCAACTAGACTGCATGAATGTATCAAAGGTATCGGTTTCATGCTCAACTTTTTGATTATTCAGTATAGTTTTTTTCCAATTTAAATCTGATTTAATAGGAGAATTTATTCCATCCATGATTACATCTTCTGGAAGCAACACCGGCAGACGATCCATCGGAACAGGAATTTCGTCTCCATTTGTTAAATTAAACATTGGAATTGGCGAACCCCAGTATCTCTGGCGTGAGACTCCCCAATCGCGAAGTCTATATTGTGTTTTTAACTCTCCAAGCCCAAGTTGTTGAAGTTTCTTTGTAATAGCATTAAAAGCATCATCAGGGCTTAGGCCACTAAATTCCTTAGAGTTTATAGAAATAACTTCATTTGATGATTTGGAAGCATACCAGTTGTTCCATTTACGTTTATTAAAAATACTTGATGTATGATGATCAGGCGAACTCAAGCCTCTATTTTTTTTGCTTGAAGAAACTCTATCAAAAACTTGTTTTATTGGCAGCTGGTGGTCATTAGCAAACTGAAAATCCCGTTCATCATGGCCAGGTACCGCCATTATTGCCCCAGTTCCGTAACCTGAGATGACGTAGTTCGCCACCCATATAGGCAACTCCTCACCAGAAATTGGATGTAGTGCTGTTATCCCTAAATAAATACCTTTTTTTAAAGATTTTTCGATGCTTGCTTCAGAGATTGCCTGATCTTTGCAATCATTAACAAATCTTTCTAAATCCGAATCATTTTTTGATAATGCCTCAGTGACTGGGTGCTCTGCAGAAATGCAAAGATATGTTGCACCCATAAGTGTATCGGGTCGAGTGGTATAAACTGATAAGTGATCAATACCACCTATGGTTTTTTTTAGTTTAAACTTAATTTGGGCACCTTGACTTTTCCCGATCCAATTCTTTTGCATCAACCTAACTTGATCAGGCCAATCTTTTAGATTATCTAATCCATCAAGAAGCTCATCTGCATATGAAGTAATTTTAATAAACCATTGAGGTATATCCCTTCTTTGCACTATTGAATCACAACGCCAACAGCAGCCATTGATAACTTGTTCATTTGCTAGTACGGTTTCATCATTCGGGCACCAGTTTACAGTTGCAGTTTTTTTGTAGACTAAGCCTTTTTTATAAAGTTGCGTAAAAAACCATTGCTCCCATTTATAATAGTTTGGATCACAAGTGGTTATTTCCCGTGACCAGTCATAGCCAAACCCCAGCTTTTTAAGCTGAATTTTCATATACTCAATATTTTTATATGTCCATTTTGCTGGGGCTGTATTATTTTTTATAGCAGCATTTTCTGCAGGCAAACCAAATGAGTCCCAACCCATAGGTTGTAGAACATTTTTACCCATCATTCTTTGGTAGCGAGAGATTACGTCAGCAATAGTATAATTACGGACATGACCCATATGGAGCTTGCCGCTGGGGTAAGGAAACATAGCAAGGCAGTAATATTTTTCTTTACCTGCCTCCTCTTCAACCTCGAAAGCTCTAGTTTCCGACCAAATTCTTTGACAGTCGCTTTCAATTTCTTTGGGGCAATATTCTTCTTCCATGGGGTTTTTAACCATATTAAGTTTTAGAGTTTTCTTTATATCTTTTCTTAAGTTTACAATTATAAGCTAAAGCCATCTTCAGACCCAGATAGATTTGTTGGGCGGCATTAATAGCTTTTATTTCATCGTTGCCTATAAAATCATCTAAGGCGATAATTTTTTATTCTGCACCCTAAAAATACTAATAAAAAGGATAAAATAATTACTGGATAAGATCCATTTCTTGTAAAGGGGGTTGAACCGCTCCTGGGAAAAAGTTTGCCCTCTAAAATCCCTCGATTAAATGATGGTATAGTAATTGATACTTTTCCATCAGCTTCTATAAGCGCACTAATACCATCATTAGTTGCTCGAATTAGGGCCTTTCTATTTTCTATTGCTCGCATGCGAGCAATTTGGAAATGCTGCTTAGGACCAATAGTTTTTCCAAACCAGCTATCGTTACTCATAGTTAAAAGTATATTGGAGTCTATTGCAGAACTTCTTACCAGTTCTGAATAAGCTATTTCATAGCAAATTGATGTCCCAATAGTTATATTATTTTTTATAATAATATTTCTTTGATCTTTAGGGCCAGAGCTAAACGCAGACATAGGTAAATCAAAAAATTTAATAGTTCCCCTTAACCATTTTTCAAAAGGAACATATTCACCAAAAGGAACTAAATGTTGCTTATGGTAAATACCTGATCCTTGCCCTAAAGCTAATGCTGAATTGAAATAAGGAGGATTATTTTTTTTATTAGACTGGAGACGAGTTTCTAATGTAGTTGGAACACCAACAATTATTGCAGTATTAGAAGCTATCGCGTCTTTTTTAATAGAATCAAGGTAACTGGATACCTCATGTTGAAATGCTGGAATTGCTGCCTCTGGCCAAACTACTAAATCGTTGTTGATTATACTTCTGGTATCTTCTTGATATTGAGAGAGGATACTGTTTAATTTTTTTCGATCCCATGAATACCACAGAGGTATGGCTGGCTGTATTAAACCTATTGATACAGATTTATTTAATTGTTTTGTCCATTCAATTTTCTTTAAATACAGACCGCCCACCCAAAAAAATATCACTAGTGATAATGCGCACACTATAGGCATAAAAATAAATTGGTTTTGTGAGCTTTTAACTTTAGTTTTCAGTTGAAATAAAAAACCTAGTAACACACTACAAAAAGCAACTATCCAACTTATCCCTAGCACACCGGTAACCGGAGCCCAACCTGATAACCATGTGTCAGTGTGCGCATAACCGAGGTAGAGCCATGGAAAACCAGAAAATACCCACCCACGAAACCATTCACCTAGAACCCATAAACTAGGGAATACTAAGAAAAAAGTAAACACTTCATTATGAGGGGGCTTCAAATTATCAATAGATTTAGATTTTATGTAGTTAAACTTTGAAAACATAGCAAATGGCAGTGCGAACAAGATCGACAAAAAGATGATAAATATCGTTATCAATAAAGCAGAGAGTTCTATGCTTGCTTGGCCATAGCGATGAATACTAACAAAAATCCAAGATGCTCCAACCGAGTATAGACCGATTGCATAGCTCAGACTTCTGAAGAAAACTAACCTAAATGATAACTTTCTTGGTGTATATCTTAGAGTTATAACTGAAAATCCACCTACAGAGATGATCCCTAAAAACCAAAAATCAAAAGGGGCCATAGAAAAAGGTAAAATCGAACCGAACAGAATCAATAAGAGAATATTTTTTATGTCATATTTTGTTAAAAAATAACTCACGAGTATTAAATTTCCTAAAAAATAAAAATTTAATCACAAGATCAACAAACATCTCGTATAGCAACAAGTTTATCAAAAAAAATTTACTTCGATATGATTTGCATTTCTAGCGACTTAACTTGTCGATTATTCGCCTCAGATACCTTAAATATGAAATTATCTATATTTATAGATTCACCAACTTTAGGCATTCGACCGAATCCATGTACAATAATCCCACCAATCGTATCAAATTCCTCGTCACTGATTTTTACAGAAAAGTACTCATTAAAATCCTCTATAGCTGTTAAAGCATTTATAAAGTATGCGTCGTCATTTAAAGCGATAATCATTTCTTTTTCAGCATCATCTGTTTCATCTTGTATTTCCCCAACAATCTCTTCTAGTATATCCTCAATAGTTATGAGGCCGGCTATACCTCCATATTCATCTACTACGATTGCCATATGGTATCTCTGTTCTCGGAATTCTTTTAAAAGGATATTGAGCCGTTTGCTTTCAGGAACAATTGCAGCTGGTCGTATTACAGTTTCGATATCGAAAGTTTCCTGACCCTCGAGAATGAGCGGTAAAAGTTCTTTTGCCAAAAGGATTCCTGTTATATTGTCTGCATTCTCGTCAATTACAGGGTATCGAGAGTGTCTATTTTCGACAACAAACTCCAGAATATCACCTAAATTGTGATGCTGGGGTATGATAGCCATTTGTGAGCGCGGAACCATAATCTCTCTAACTTGTTTGTCGCACACGTTCAGAGAACCTTGGATCATTTCTAGCGCATCACTATCGATTATGTCATTTGCTTGTGCCGAAGCTAGCAGATCTGTGAAGTCTTCTTTTGATTTGGGGGTCGGCGAAAAAATACTAGTCAATTTTTCAAACCATCCCTTTCTTTTTAAATTAGCCTTTTCATCATCAGTCATGAGCTATTGATATCTCCAATATTTATATATGGCGATGGAAAATTCAAATCACCAAGAATCTTAATTTCTAACGCTTCCATATTTTTTGCAGCTAAATCATCTTCATGATCGTATCCGATAAGATGTAGGCTACCATGAACTATCATGTGGGCCCAGTGGGCATTGATTTCTTTATTTTGTTCAATTGCTTCACGCATGACAACCTGAACGCAAACAACGAGATCACCGAGTAGGGGGAAATTTAGTGATTTTGGCAGATCTGCCGGAAATGATAATATGTTAGTCGCATAATTTTTTTTTCGAAACCGATAATTCAGTTCGGCGCTTTCATCTTCATTAATTATTCTAATAGCAACTTCTGCTGAGTTTTCATAATTAGATAAAGAGGCTGACACCCATCGGTGAAAACATTTTTGATCTGGAATGTCTTCGTAACTAGAGACATTTTCTATATCTACATTAACTTTCATGATGAAAATAAATCAATCTAATTTGTTATAAATTGTCTCTTTCATGTGTTTCATATGCATCAACAATTTTGGTTACCAATGGATGACGAATTGTATCTTTAGACACAAATCTAGAGAAGCTTATACCCTTGATACCTTTAAGTACATCATAAACATGAATGAGTCCTGATTGATCTCTGGTTGGCAAATCAATTTGCGAGGTATCACCAGTAATAACTGCTGTTGAATTAAAACCTATTCTTGTTAAAAACATTTTCATTTGTTCGCGGGTAGTATTTTGGCTTTCATCTAAAATAATATATGAATTTTTTAAAGTTCTTCCACGCATAAATGCAAGAGGAGCGACTTCAATAATATTTTGGTCTATCAATTTTTCAGCTGTCTCTATTCCAAGCATTTCATATAACGCATCATAAAGTGGACGTAAATAAGGGTCTACTTTTTGACTAATATCTCCGGGTAGAAAACCAAGTTTTTCTCCAGCTTCAACAGCCGGTCGTACTAATAAAATTCTTTCTATTTTGTCTTGCAGCAACGATTCCACAGCACATGCAACCGCAAGATATGTTTTACCTGTTCCCGCTGGGCCTTCACCAAAATTTATAGCATGAGTCTTTATTGCTTCAATATATTTTTGTTGATTAGCTCCATGAGCTTTAATGATTCCAGTTTTTGTCTTTATTGATAAAGGAATTTTTATTTTTTCAGGCATTATTGATGCCTCATTATCGGTTTTTTTTGATTTAATCATAGATAGCTCAAGGTTTACATGCCCAATAGTTAGATGGATCTGATCTGCGGTTAGATCTTTACCAGTAAATAAAAAATCTTTATAAAGAGTAGTGAGAATTCTTTCTGCTCTAAGTGTCTTATTGCTATCACCATAAAATGAGAAAATGTTGCCACGGTTATGTATTTTAATGTTTAGTCTCTTTTCTATCTGGTGGAGATGTTCATCAAATTTACCACAAAGAGAGGCTAAGCCTTTGGTATCGTTTGGCTCCAGTACCATAGAACGTGATGCTAATTGATGCTTCATATTTTTCCAGCTAGGGAGTTTCTCAAAGCTCCAGTTATAAGAACTGGAAGGAAATTACCTATTAAGGCGCCATCATTTGATGTGAAATTTACCACGCGATTATTTTCAGTTCGGCCTTGGAGTTGACTAGGATCTTTCTTAGAGATACCAGTGACTAAGATATTTTCGGTTTTTCCAACCATTTTCTCACTTATGGACATAGCTTGCTGATTGATTCTGTCTTGTAAAATTTTTAGCCTTAATTTTTTAGTTTCTTCTGAAGTTTCATCACTTAAATCTGAAGCAGGAGTTCCTGGCCTTTTGCTGTATATGAAACTGAAGCTCTGATCAAAACCCACTTCATGAATAAGCTCCATTGTTTTTTCAAAGTCTGATTCAGTTTCACCAGGAAATCCAACAATGAAGTCAGATGATATAGTAATATCGGGACGAATTTTCCGGAGTTTTCTGATTTTTGATTTATATTCAATCGCGGTATGTCCGCGTTTCATTGCAGATAGTATTCGATCTGACCCACTCTGTACCGGAAGATGGAGATGACTAACTAACTCAGGAACTTCTGCGTAAGCTGATATTAAGTTATCTGAAAATTCGACAGGGTGAGAGGTTGTATAACGGATACGATCAATTCCTTCGATACCAGCTACATATGTGATTAATTCAGCAAAATCACATATGCTTTCGTTAGGCATCTTGCCTCTATAGGCGTTAACATTTTGCCCTAATAAATTAACTTCTCTGACCTTTTGTTGGGATAAGTGAGTTATTTCTGCGAGTACATCAATGACTGGGCGACTAATTTCCTCTCCCCTTGTATAAGGTACTACACAGAAAGTACAGTATTTGGAGCACCCTTCCATTATTGAAACAAAAGCTGTTGCTCCCTCAGGTTCAGGCTGGGGTAACTGGTCGAATTTTTCGATTTCAGGAAAACTTATATCTATAACGGTCGGTATCGATTGTTCTCTTTTTTTGCTCATCATCGTAGGTAAACGATGAAGTGTTTGAGGTCCAAAAATCAGATCTACAAAAGGAGCACGTCTAGCAATTGCTTGGCCTTCTTGGCTAGCAACACAGCCACCAACACCAATTATAAGGTTAGGATTTTTTTCTTTTAATTTTCTCCACCGACCTAATTGATGATAAACTTTATCTTCCGCTTTTTCTCGAATAGAGCAAGTGTTAAGAAGCAATACATCAGCTTCCTCAGGATCTTCAGTTGCTACCATTTGGTGACTGTCTCCCAGTAAGTCACGCATTCTGGATGAATCATATTCATTCATTTGACATCCATGAGTGACAATATGGAGTTTTTTGTTGCTAATTTTTGACATATTAGGGTTAGGTTTTGAATTATTTAATTTAATGTTGCATATTATAATCATAGAAACAGTGAAAGCCCATCTTCCTAAGCAACAAGTTTATAAATAACCTATGAATTATGGTATAATTTATTAAAGAACTTTAGTTTATACAAATTTAATTTTAGGAAAAAAAATGTCTTCAGCGGCAATGTACAAGGTAATTTTTTTAAATCAGGGTGAAGTATACGAAATGTATGCGAAGCAAGTTTATCAAAGTGATCTCTGGGGTTTCCTAGAAGTTGAGGAGTTTGTATTTGGGGAGCGAAGCCAAATGATAGTTGATCCAGCTGAGGAAAAACTCAAAAGTGAATTTTCTTCAATAAAACGAAGTTTTATTCCAGTTCATTCAGTTATACGGATAGATGAAGTTGAGAAGGGGGGAATCTGTAAAATTTTAGATATTAAGATGGGGGATAATGTTACGAAACTAACTTATCCTGGCACCGCTCCCAAACCTAAACCAAAATCTTAAATATTAGCTTTCAGTAACCTTGATTTTTTGCTGTATCGAAGCTAGTTTTATAGAATTACATAATATTTCTATTGCACTGTTAATTTCATCGAGAGCAGGAAATGATGGAGCTATCCTTATATTTTTGTCCTCTGGATCGACCCCATATGGGAATGTAGCTCCTGCGGGAGTAAGTTTAACACCTGCATCTGACGAAAGTCTCACAACCTCACTTGCTAAACCAGGTCTAGTATCTAGTGAAATAAAATAACCACCTTTTGGTGACGTCCATGTAGCTAAGTTAGAATTTACGAAATTTAATTTCAACCGCTCTAAGACACAAGAGAACTTAGGCTCTAATAATTGAGCATGTTTTTTCATATGTTTTTTTAGATTTGGAAGATCTTTTATGACACTAAGGTGTCTTAATTGATTAATTTTATCTGGACCAATACAAAAAACTGCCAAATGCTTTTGGATTGCATCAATATTCTCTTTTGATGCCGCGAGAAAACATACACCAGAACCTGCAAAAGTTACTTTTGATGTGGAGGTAAACTGAAGGACGCTATTACTAGTATTTTGCTTTCTGCAATAATCCATTATGTTAGGTAGCCCTGGAGTATTTTCATAAAAATCATGAACGACATACGCATTGTCATAAAAAACTTTGAATCCAGATGAGCTTATATTTCCTAGTTTAGCTAACCTTTCGATAGTATCTTGACTATATACGCAACCTGTAGGGTTCGAGTATTTAGGCACACACCATATACCTTTTATGCTGCTATCATTCTTGACCAACATTTCTACCTGGTCCATGACAGGCCCTTTTTCATCCATCGGCACAGCTAGCATCTCGATACCAAATTCCTCACAAATGGAAAAATGGCGATCATAACCCGGAGATGGACATATAAATTTAACACTTTTTTGATTACGCCAAGCAGAATTTGAGCCACTCAAACCAAATTGCCATGCGAATAGCATCGTGAGGTACATCAAACTAAGGCTACTGTTCCCTCCGACAATAATTTCATTTTTGTGAACACCCAGTAATTCTGCACCAAATGAACGCATTCCTGGTAATCCAGCTATATCCCCGTAGTTTCTCGCATCAACACCCTCGATTGAGAAATAATTACCTTTTAACGCTCCATCTAAAATATTTGATAGATCTAGTTGCTCTACAGATGGTTTTCCTCTTGTCAAATCTAAATTTAAATTGCTTATTTTAAAGCTTTCATGTTTTTTTTTGAGTAATGCGTGCCAGTGCTCAAGCTCTTCACGACTCATTTGATCAATTTGCACGTTAGGACCCTTTAGTATTTAAATTTTTAATAAACCAATTAACAGTATTTTCAAGACCTTCTTCAGCGCTATATAAAGGATCATAACCGAGAAATTTTTTGGCTTTAGAGATATCAGCTAAGGAATGAAGGATGTCCCCATCTCGAAAATCCTGATAATTAGGTTTACTCTCTATAGTTTGATAATGATGTTTAGCGATATTTCGGACAAGAGTTTGGTGCAATTCATTAAGTGTTGTGCTTGTTCCACATGCTATGTTGTAAACTTGATTAACTGCGCCCATATTCGCAGAAGTTGCAGCAAGTATATTAGCTTGAATTGCATTATCGATGTAGCAAAAATCTCTGGACGTAGAACCATCTCCGTTTATGATGCATGCATTTCCAGATACCAGAGAATTTATCCATTTTGGTATTACTGCGGCATATGCACCGTCCGGTGATTGCCTAGGCCCAAAAATATTAAAATATCTTAATCCAATAGTTTCTATACCGTATATTTTTCCAAAAACGTCAGCATAAAGTTCATTTATATATTTTGTTACAGCATAAGGTGAAAGAGGCTGCCCTATTCTATTCTCAATTTTAGGAAGACTAGGGTGATCCCCATAAGTAGATGAAGAAGCAGCATAAATAAAGCGCTTTATATTTGAATCTCTCGCTGCCAATAGCATATTTAAAAAGCCATTTATATTAGAGTCATTGGTCGCAACCGGATTTGCTATAGATCTAGGTATACTTCCTAAAGCAGCTTGATGTAGAACGTAATCAGCACCATTACACACCTTCAAACAATCGTCCAGGTTTCTAATATCAGCTTCATAAAAAGTAAAATTTGACCAATTTTCTTTTATAACAGCCTGAACACTGGTTAAATTATCACCACTACTGTTCGAAAAATTGTCAAGCCCAATTACATTTTGATTTAGCTTAAGCATCGCCTCCAATAAGTTTGACCCAATAAATCCAGCAACACCAGTTATAACCCAAGTTTGAGGATTTTTTATGAGATCTTGTTTTGTTCGATTGAATGTAGACAAGACTTGTACCTTATTTTTAAATTTAGATGTATTGGCCAATAAAATTAAGATTAAATATTTGCTATTAATATACTAATATATGATACGACATAAAAACTATCCATGTAAAAAAATAAATGCTTTCTTTTATCATATACATTGATCGCATATACAAATTTTAATAGAAGATAGTTACACCGGCAGATCTTTTAATAGACTACTATTTTGATAACCTGAAACAGGAGCTAATTTCCGTTTTTCACTATTGAGTTTTTTCATATTTCTAACATCTCAAAGAGTTGCCACCGATTTGTTGATATTCACTAGTGACAACGTTTGTCACACCAATTTAGTGTGGATGACAATAGATTATAGTGGGCGGGTATGGTGATGCGGGCAAAAAAACTTGGATTATTTTGGCCTTGAAGACTCCAGTGGACTCCACTGGAGTTGGATATGGTGGCTACGGGTGGACTTGAACCACCGACCCCAGCATTATGAATGCTGTGCTCTAACCAGCTGAGCTACGTAGCCATTTAGGTAGATTAATTTTTTAAATTCTACTAAGGAAAGAGGTCGCGGATTTTGTCGATTTCACTTAGCCTTGTCAAGATTTTTTGATGGTATAACACTAAACATTAAATCTAAAGTGCACAACATCTCCGTCTTTTACGACATACTCCTTTCCTTCAAGTCTCCACTTTCCTGCTTCCTTGGCCCCTTGTTCACCATTACCAGCAATAAAATCATCATATGAAACTACTTCTGCGCGTATAAATCCTTTTTCAAAATCTGTATGAATTTTTCCGGCAGATTGAGGTGCTGTTGCACCTATTGGAACAGTCCATGCTCTAACTTCTTTTGGTCCAGCTGTAAAAAAGGTATGAAGCTTAAGGAGTTGATAGCCTGCGATTATTAATCGATTTAAGCCAGGTTCTTCCATACCCATCTCATGTAAAAACTCTAATTTCTGGTCATCATCAGTCAGTTCAGCGATTTCAGATTCTAGCTTATTGCATATTGTTACTATAGGCGCATCCTCTAATAGAGCAATTTTCTCTATAGCTTTAAGGTGGACATTATTATCGAATCCATTTTCATCTACATTGGCAATATACATAGTCGGTTTTAGCGTTAACAGGCACATTGACTTAATCATTTTCTTTTCAGTTATACTAAGATTTAACGTGCGAAGTGGTTTAGCTTGGTCAAGGTGAGGATGAATTTTTTCAAGTAATAATTTTAGATCTGCTGCCTCTTTATCTTGTCCGCCTTTTGAGGCGCGAGTCGTTCTCTCTATAGACTTTTCTACTGTATCTAGATCAGCGAGGGCTAGCTCAGTATTAATAACCTCGATATCTGCAATTGGATCTATTTTCCCTTCAACATGAGCTACATTTTCATCGTCAAAACATCTAACAACGTGAGCAATAGCGTCTGTTTCCCGTATGTTAGTTAGGAATTTATTTCCCAAACCTTCACCTTTTGAGGCCCCAGCAACCAGGCCTGCAATATCTACAAATTCCATAGTAGCTGGAAGGATTTTTTTAGGGTTAACTATATTAGCTAGCTTTTCTTGACGGATATCGGGAATTGGCACAATGCCAGTATTGGGCTCAATAGTGCAAAATGGAAAATTTTCTGCACTAATGCCAGCCTTAGTTAATGCATTAAAGAGTGTAGATTTTCCAACATTAGGTAGACCTACAATACCACAATTAAAACCCATTAAAATAGTTCTCAATATATTAGAAAGAATTTATTTATAAACTAATTACACTGTATGAAGATCCTTCATTGCCTCATTCCATTTTCCCATAACAGCAAGTGGAATAGTGTTAATACAACTAATAAGACTCTGGTGAATTAATCTCTGTTCATTTTGCGGAGCTTTTTTAAGTACGAAATTAACAACTTCGTCAGATTCGCTAGGACGCCCTACACCTATTCTAAGGCGCGCAAAATTACTATTATTGCCTAACGCCCTTATAGTGTCCTTAAGGCCATTATGACCTCCATGACCACCACCTATCTTATATTTTGATATTCCGGGGGGAAGATCTATATCATCATGAACAATAAGGACATTTTCCGGATTAATTTGATAAAATTTAGTAAAGGCAGCTATAGATTTGCCACTTAAATTCATATAGGTATTTGGTATTAATAAACGTACATCTTGAATATCTACCTTTACTCTAGCAATAAATCCAAAAAATCTTTCTTCAAGTTTTAGGTCAGAGGCATATTGTTGACTAAGAATAGAGATAAAAGAAGCCCCTGCATTATGGCGGGTTTGCTCATATTGTTGGCCCGGGTTTCCCAAACCAACAATTAACTGAACAATTTTATCCAATATCTAAACCTCTCCACTTAAATTAATAATTAGAAAATTTTTATTCACCTTTCTCATCACTTTCATTTTCCGCATTGTTTTCATCTTCAGTCTTCTCTTCACCATCTTCATCAACTACCACCTCTTCTATCTCTTCTTCTTTAGGCTTGTTGACGGTGAAAATTGGTGAATCGCGATCTTCGCCATAACTTAAGGCAACACTCTCAACTCCACTTGGAAGTTTGATGTCAGAAATGTGAAGTATCTGTCCAATTTCTACCTCTGCAACGTCCACTTCAATATATTCGGGAAGATCTGCTGGTAGACATGATATGTCTAGTTCAGTCATGCTTCGTGTGATGTTACCTCCACCAAGTTTGACACCATTACAGATATCTTCATTCATAAAGTGAATAGGAACTTTTGTAGTAAACTTCTGTGTTTTACTTACACGTAAAAAATCAGCATGCAAAATGATTGGCTTAGCTGGGTGTCGTTGAAGATCTTTTAAAATCACCTCTTCATTATTTCCTTCAACACTCAGGGTGATAATATGCGAATAAAATGCTTCATTTTGAAGCGCATGATCTAGATCTTTGTGTAACAAAGATATTTTCTGCGGTGGATTTTTTCCGCCATACACTATAGCTGGGACTTCGTTAGCTAAACGACGTAGACGGCGGCTCGCACCTTTTCCTATATCATCTCGCACTGTTACGTTTAATTTAAAATCATTTGACATAATTTTGTCTCCAAGTATTGCAATCCGCGACCAGAATTGAAATATGTTTATTTTTAACCCTTGATTGGGTGATTACTTAACCATTTATACGAGATATTTACTCTTCATCAAACATAGCACTTATAGATTCTTCATTACTCACACGACGCATTGCTTCTGCAAGCATTTTACCTATAGTTAGCACTCTTATACACCCACTTTTCCGGGCAGCAGCGGTTGTTGGGATGCTGTTTGTTACGACCATTGTATCAAGCTTCGAGGCCTCAATGTTTTTAATTGCCTTTCCGGATAAAACAGGGTGAGTACAATATGCAACTACTTGTATTGCTCCTCGTTCTTTTAGTGCATCAGCAGCTTTGCAAAGAGTTCCAGCAGTATCTACAATATCGTCAATTAATATACAGGTGCGACCCTCAACTTCACCTATTATATTCATAACTTCTGTTTGATTTGCTTCTGGTCGGCGCTTATCAATTATCGCTAGTTCAGTATTGAGTATCTTCGCCATGGCTCTTGCTCGAACTACACCACCAATATCAGGTGAAACAACTGTTGGCTTCTGATAATTTTGACGTTGCACATCATCAGTCATTAAAGGTAGACCATAAACATTTTCTACAGCACAGTCGAAAAACCCTTGTATTTGCTCTGCATGTAAGTCTACTGTCATTACGCGGTCAACCCCCGCATTAGATATCATGTCTGCGACAACTTTTGCACTTATTGGCACCCGGATAGTCCGTACTCGCCTGTCTTGTCGAGCATATCCAAAGTAAGGTATCACAGCAGTGATGCGAGCAGCAGATGATCGACGAAGTGCATCGACCATAAGGATAAGTTCCATTAAATTTTTATGGGTTGGTGGGCATGTTGGTTGAACAATAAAAACATCCTGACCGCGAACATTCTCGCAAATTTCTATATTGATTTCACCATCAGAAAACTGAGAAACAACAGAGTTACTTAAGTTGATCCCTAGAAATTGACTTATTTCTTTTGCTAGTTCTGGATTTGCATTCCCAGAAAAAATCATTAAATTCGCCACAAAGTTTTCCTAATAGTTATTTTTGTTATAACACTATACTACAGTTATGTAAAAATATGGCTGGGGTGGGTGGATTCGAACCACCGAGTGGCGGCATCAAAAGCCGCTGCCTTAACCGCTTGGCCACACCCCAACAGCTTTTTGTCCAGAAGACAATATCTCTAGTGCGGGAGATTTGTTAACTCCTCTAGCAACAAAACCATGCCACGGCTTTGGAATATTTTTGAGTATAGCTTCTGCCTCATCTTCTGCAGAAAAACTTGAGAAAACACTTCCACCTGTTCCTGTCATTCTAGCTGGAGCAAAATTAGTCAGCCATTGGCGGACTTTTTTTACTTCAGGATAAAGATCTTCGACAACTAGCTGACAATCATTTTTCCAGAAATTTTCTTCAGTGGCGCGTATTTTGATCGGATGAGTGTTTCTTGTCAAACTAGGATGGCTGAATATTTTGGATGTACTTACAAATATATTTGGCGTTACTATTAAGAACCACTTGCTTGGTGTATCTATGGGGGTTAACTTTTCTCCGATACCCTCTGCCCATGAAGTTCTCCCAGAAATAAAAACTGGAACATCCGCTCCAATTTTAGAGCCTATATTTAAAAGTTCTGCATTGGTTAGAGTTAAATTCCAAACAGCATTTAAGCCAAGGATCGCTGTGGCAGCATCGCTACTCCCACCACCTAAACCAGCACCTATTGGTAGTTTTTTTTTCAAGATTATTTTTGCTCCACAGTCACATGCCGAATAATTCTGTAAAGCTTTTGCTGCTCGTAGGATTAGGTTCTTTTTGTTTGATATACTTTTTTCAGTGGATAATAACTCGATTTTTCCAGTATTATTAGATTCAATTTCAAGGCGATCACCATAGTCAAGCATTTGAAACAATGTTTGCAAATTATGGTAACCATTTTCTTTTCTACCAGTGATATGAAGAAATAAATTTAATTTTGCTGGAGCAGGTAGCGTTAGTTTCATTTTAACTCTTATTTAATTAACCATTTTTTGATGCTTAGGTTAAATTCATAAACACCTTCTTTACCTTTTATCTTATTCGGCAGCTTAAATTTACCTAGACTTTTATAGTCAGAGAAATCTAATTTCCACCCTGCTTGTTTTAATGAAGACAGTGTCCCGTCATCATTATATCTTGATTCGATATTAGTCAAGCTGGGGGAGCCTATCCCTTTTATCCAAAATTGTAGATGTTTTATTTGTGTTCCTAACATAATAGATTGTTTCTGATAAATATCAGAATACTGAGAAATAGAGATATGATAATTCTCCGGTTGTAGCTCAGCATGATTGAAACTACCCTTAATTCTTTTTTTATTAATGCCAAACGGGCCACTTAATTCAATTTCAAATTTTTCTTTATTCTGACTCCATGATACCCAAGCGCTTCCTCCTCCTTCTGAATCTCTATAGCCAATTTTACCTTCAATAACCCAGTGGTTTAAAGACCCTAGTTGATTGAAATGGTCTTCTTTGAAGTTTTGATTTTCAGTTGTATTATTTTTATTAACAGCACATGACTCAGTTAATATTGTAATCAAAAAGAATATTGTGTACCGAATAAGCTTATTCAATCTTAAATTGCTCCATAGTTTTTATGATGATGGAGTTATTTGGATATTCTTTTAGAGCCTCATCCCATACTGACATAGCTTCCTCTTTAGTTACTTATAATTTTTTATTTTTAACCAAAAACGGTTCGCTGTTGGTTAGTAAATAGATACTCTAACAATAAAAAAAGCTAATACGCCAGTTAAATATTGATTGAATACTACTTGTCTTTAGGGCCATAGAGCTGGACAATTGCAGCTTAGTTTCATAAGTATTGAATTATGACTATTTATTCGCTTGGAGTTAATCATCGTTCTGCGTCTCTGGATATAAGAGAGAAGGTGGTCTTTGCTCCAGAAAATATGACAAAAGCTTTACAAAATTTAATAAAAACTCTTGATATTAGTGAAGCTGCAATACTTTCAACATGCAATAGAACAGAGATATACATTATTACCTCTGATGATTTTACTAACAGCAAAAACAAAGTTCTTAATTGGCTAACTGGTTATCATCAATTGATGCCGTCCAGCCTAGATGGTTGTTATTATGCATACGAAAATGATTATGCTGTAAGACATTTAATGAGGGTCGCAAGTGGTTTGGACTCAATGATTTTGGGTGAGCCACAAATACTTGGCCAGTTAAAATCCTCGTATGCTGTTGCACAAGAGGCCGGCACTGTTTCTGTAAAACTTAATCAGCTTTTTCAACAAGCATTCTCAATCGCAAAGCGGGTGCGAACTAAAACAGCTATTGGACAAAACCCAGTATCAGTTGCATATGCTGGCGTAAAGCTTTCGCAACAAATCTTTTCAAATTTTCAAGATGTTCATGTTTTGTTAATTGGGGCAGGAGAAACTATTGAGTTAGTAGCAAGGCACTTACTAGAAAAACAAGTGGGTAGTATTACCGTTTCAAATAGAACTCTACTTAGAGCTGAAGAATTAGCCAAAGAATTTAATGCCCATACAATACTATTTTCAGACATACCTGAATTTCTGGAAAAAGCAGACATTTTAATATCATCTACAGGTAGCCAGTTGCCAATACTCGGTAAAGGTGCAGTCGAATCTGCCATCAAAAGACGAAAACACAAGCCTATGTTCATGTTAGATTTGGCTGTTCCAAGGGATATCGAACCTGAAGTAGCGGAACTTGATGATATCTATCTTTTTACTATAGACGATCTTCAGGAGGTTATTCTTGAGAATATGCGTTCACGTGAAAATGCTGCAGATAAAGCTGAAAAAATCATAGAAGATGGAGTGATTGAATGGAAAAGTCATATGCAAGGCCTGGATTCAGCTTCTGTGATTCGAAATTTTCGAAAAAATACAGAAACGACTCGTGACATCGAAGTTAAAAAGGCTTTAGTTTCATTACATGCAGGCGAAAATCCAGAGGAGATTTTAAGAAGCCTAGCAAGAAATCTAACTAACAAATTTATGCATACCCCATCAAAAGTTCTCAAACAAGCTTTAGAAGAAGGCCGCCAAGACGATATTCGCTTAACAAATGCCCTGTTTGGGCTCAAGGAAATAGTTGAGAATGATTCAAAAAACAATAAGTAGTACCGTAAAGATAATCTATATAGCTAAATAATTGATAAGATAACTTGATGAAAGACTCTATTTTAGAAAAATTACAATTTATTGCTGATCGACACGAGGAAGTGGGTGTGCTTTTAGGTGAGCCAGATGTAATTAGTGATCAAAATAATTTTCGTGTACTGTCGAAAGAGTACTCAGAAAATGAACATATAGTCGAAGTTTATAAACATTATATGCAAGTTGAAAAAAGAGTACTTGAGACGAAAACGCTTCTTAGTGACCCTGATAGAGATATTAGGGAGATGGCTCAAGAAGAGTCGCATGAGGGAGAAAAAGAACTTGAGGCTCTTCTGCTAGAAATACAAAAACTTTTGTTACCTAAAGATAGTAACGATGAGAAAAACGTATTTCTCGAAATTAGAGCAGGGACAGGTGGTGATGAAGCAGCTATTTTTTCTGGAGATTTATTTCGCATGTATTGCAAATATGCTGAAAGCTGCAAATGGAAAGTAGAGATAATAAGTGAAAATCACGGTGATCATGGGGGATATAAAGAAATAATTTCTTTAATTACAGGTCAAGGAGTTTATTCAAAGTTGAAATTTGAATCTGGGGCTCATCGTGTGCAACGGGTTCCAGATACAGAGTCTCAGGGGCGTGTTCATACATCTGCTTGTACTGTAGCAGTTATGCCAGAAGTAGAATCTTTAGATGATATAGATATCAAGAAAGGAGATCTTCGCGTTGATACATTTCGTGCTTCAGGCGCTGGTGGGCAGCACGTTAATAAAACCGACTCAGCGATTCGTATAACTCATATTCCAACAGGGACAGTTGTTGAATGCCAGGATGACCGATCTCAACATAAAAATAAGGCAAGAGCTATGGGGCTTTTGTCAGCTCGCTTAAAGCTTTCCCAAGAAACTGAAGCCGCAGAAAATTTGGCTGAGGAACGCCGCTCGTTAGTTGGTAGCGGCGATCGATCTGAACGCATTCGTACATATAATTATTCTCAAGGTCGTATTACCGATCATAGAATTAATCTAACCCTGTATAAGCTGTCGGAGGTTATGGAAGGAAATCTTGACGGAATAATAAAGCCACTAATAAATGAGAACGAGGCTAATATGCTATCCGAGAGCCATAAAAATTAACAGCTATGCCATCTATGCTGAATACAACCTTTTCTAATACCGTAACGATAGCTGATATTTTGATGCGTCGTAACGAGTTAAATAATCTAAGCGATACCCCAAGACTTGACATAGAAATAATACTTGCTCATGTCCTGGAGGTAGATAGAACCTACCTGTATGCATGGCCTAATTTTTGTTTGAGCGATATTCAACAAAGTAAATTTAATCAATTATTCACCGATCGTTTGCTTGGAAAGCCAATTGCATACATAACAGAAGTCCGTGAATTTTGGTCTCTGCCACTAAAAGTTTCAACCGCGACAATTATTCCAAGGCCAGAGACAGAGTTACTTGTCGAAATAGCCCTTTCCTTGCCCTTAAGTGATAAGATATCAGTTTTAGACCTTGGAACAGGTTCTGGTGCGATTGCATTAGCGCTTGCAAGCGAAAAAAAATTTTGGGACATTAAGGCTATAGATTCTGAGCCAAATGCCCTTGAACTCGCTGAAAAAAATAGAAAACTCTTTGATTTCGATAATGTTAAGATTCAAAAAAGTGATTGGTTTTCTTGTTTAAAAGAAAGTTTTTTTGATCTTATAGTTAGCAACCCTCCATATATAAGCCCTGATGACAAAAATCTTCAGCAAGGTGACTTGAGATTTGAGCCTTTATCCGCTCTAGTTTCTGAGGATTTTGGTATAGCTGACATTCGCGAAATTATCTTTGATGCCCGAAACTTTCTTAATTTTGGTGGATGGTTAATTTTAGAGCATGCTTATGATCAAGGTGCAGAAGTGCGTCAACTGATGATTGACGCTAGTTACTGTGAAATCAAAACCTTTCCTGATATATCCGATCTTGATAGAGTTACCATCTGTAAAAAAACCTAGTTATTAATTACCTACTTTAATTGTTTATATTTGCCACCATGATAAATTAACGGTGAACCACCATTATTTTTTGTTTGTATTACACGACCCACTAGTATCATATGGTCACCTCCAGGGTACCTATGCTCTGTAGCGCAAAGAAACTGGCATGCACAGTCATCTAACAATGGTAAGCTTTTAATGCCAGGGCTCCATGATTGCTTGGAGAATTTATCTAAACTAGAACTTGCAAATAGCTCAGAAATTGACCTCTGATCGATACTGAGTATATTCACTGCAAAATGCTCTGCTTGTTGAAATAGGTCAAATAATGTTGCCTCACGACCAATACACCATGAAATAAGAGGCGGATCTAATGAGACTGTCGAAAAACTGTTGACAGTTATTCCTTGAGGTTTACCTTTAGTATCTATGGATGTGATTACGGTGATACCTGTCGCAAAATTTCCAAAAGCATTGCGTAAATCTTTTGGTGTTTTATTTGTCATATTCTGAGCCTTAAGATGTGTAATTCAATTTTATGGGTGCTAGGGTAACCCAATAATACATAAATTAAAAAGCACCTAAGGTTAAATTTCATTATAGTTAAGAATTATATTTGGAAATCGACTAGGCATATAAATCTCGTGCTACAATTACAATTGATTACAGTTTTTTTGTAATCTTGAATTTAAAATTATAAGAAAAACCATGTTCATCTTAATTGGCCGAAAATGAAAAAATTAGGTAACTCAATTTTCTTGATACAAATATATTCAACTTTACTCTGTTCAGCGCTCTTTGTTTTCAAAATAATAATATAGGGAGTATCTTCAATTGAAGAGCTGGGATTTAACTGAATTCAAAGTCGAGCCATTAGATGGCAGATCACGTTTCCATGATTTCAACTTACCTGTAATTTTGATGCATGCAATATCAGACCTCGGTTTTCAATATTGTTCTCCCATACAAGCAAGAACATTGCCATATACTCTTAGAGGACATGATATTGTTGGTAAAGCGCAAACTGGTACTGGAAAAACCGCAGCTTTTTTGACAACAATTATAACTGAGCTCCTTAACAACCCAGTTGAGGATGATTATTTTGCAGGGGAGGCTAGATCACTGATTATTGCTCCCACTCGTGAATTAGTGTTGCAAATAGCTGGAGATGCAAGAGATCTTTGTAAATATACAAACCTAAAAGTGCACAGCTTGGTTGGAGGTATAGATTACGATAAGCAAAAACGATATTTACATGATAGTCTCTGCGATATACTAGTAGCTACACCTGGACGTTTGTTGGACTTTGCAAGTAGTAGTGATGTTTATTTAGATAGAACGGAAATTTTAGTTCTCGATGAAGCAGATAGAATGCTTGATATGGGTTTTATTCCTCAAGTTAGAAGAATTGTTCGGCTTACTCCACATCCAAATCATAGGCATACAATGTTTTTCTCTGCAACCTTTACACCAGAGGTAATAGAACTTGCAAGACAATGGACTTTTGATCCAGCAACTATAGAAATCGAACCTGAGAATATTGCTACAGAGAGTGTAACCCAAAAGGTATACATCACTTCTACAGAAGAAAAATTTGAGCTATTAAAAAATATTATCCAGCTAAACGAGGTTGAAAGGGTTATTGTTTTTGCTAATAGACGTGATCAGTGTCGAGAGCTTCTGGAAAAACTTAAAGATAAAGGTTTTCATGTTGGACTCCTGTCAGGCGAAGTCTCACAAGGCAAGCGAATAAAAACACTAGAGGAGTTCAAGTCTGGAAAACTAACTATATTAGTAGCTACAGATGTGGCTGGTAGAGGCATCCATATTGATGGTATTAGCCATGTAGTTAATTATACTTTACCTGAGGAGCCAGAGGATTATGTTCACCGTATTGGTAGAACCGGAAGGGCAGGAGAAAATGGAACTTCAATAAGCTTCGCTTGCGAGGATGATGCATTTTTATTAGAACCAATAGAAAAATTACTTGGATCAAAGCTCTCTGCAGAACTTCCAGCAAAAGATCTTTTACCATAGTATAATAAATTTAATCTCAACTCCTATAGACTTGCTTTCAAAGAAAGAATGTAGAGAGACCAATACCGGAGTGTTACCCTTATGTCATTCGCTAATCTTGGCCTGTCAGCCGATATAGTTCGTGCTGTTTCTGAGCAAGGTTATAGCCAACCTACACCAATTCAAAAACAAGCTATTCCCATAGCATTGAAGGGCTCAGATATTCTCGCGGGAGCACAAACAGGAACGGGTAAAACAGCTGGATTTACTTTACCTATGCTCCAGATATTGAGCCAGTATAATCAAGAAAAAGGTTATCGACCGATCAAAGCACTAATAGTTACCCCAACAAGAGAGCTTGCTGCACAAGTATCAGATAATGTCACAAATTATAGTAAATATCTGAAAATAACATCTACGGTTGTTTATGGAGGCGTAAAGATAAACCCCCAGATTAAAAAATTACGCTCGGGTATAGATATCTTAATAGCTACACCTGGACGTCTTCTCGATCATGCTAATCAAAAAACAATAGATCTTTCTAAGATAGAAATACTTGTATTAGATGAGGCAGATCGAATGCTAGATATGGGATTTTTACCAGATATAAAGAGGATTTTAGGTCTATTACCAAAGAAACGTCAAAATCTCCTTTTTTCAGCTACTTTTTCTAATGATATTAGGGAGCTTGCAGATAGGCTATTAAATAAACCTAGGCTAATAGAGGTTGCCCAAAGAAACACAACCGCTGAAAGAATAGAACAGGTCGTTTATTTGGTGGATAAAGAAAGAAAACGTCAGCTACTTTCATTTTTGATTGGCTCTGGAGACTGGAAGCAGATTTTGGTATTTACTCGCACAAAACATGGAGCGAATAGACTTGCTAAACAGCTCGAAGTAGATGGACTGAAGTCAGCAGCTATTCATGGAAATAAAAGTCAAGGAGCAAGAACTAAAGCATTATCTGATTTCAAGAACGGAAGGATACGTGTACTTGTAGCAACTGATATTGCAGCTCGCGGCCTTGATATTGATCAACTGCCACATGTCGTGAATTTTGAGTTACCAAACATCCCAGAGGATTATATCCATCGCATTGGTCGTACTGGAAGGGCTGGTAACGAGGGTGAAGCCCTATCATTGGTATGTATAAATGAATATAAATTATTAAGAGACATAGAAAATCTTTTAAAATTTAATATCCCAAAAAAACAAATTGATCGTTTTTCACCGGATCCTACAATAAAAGCTATGCCAGAAGATGGAGTTTTAAAACATAAGGGTAGATCAAGAAGATACAACAAAAATAATCCGCAGGCAAAGCAAGATATATGGCGACGAAATTCTAAGAGGAGTTTTTAGAACAACAATAAATAACGGTTATAAAAAAAGCGTGAGAGATTCACGCTTTTTTTGCTGAGTCCAAATTTTTAACTGTAGCTAAAAATTAGCTTATTACAGTAATGTTTTCAGCTTGAGGGCCTTTCTGACCTTCTGTAACTGTAAATTCTACTTTTTGTCCTTCCATTAGAGTTTTAAAACCTTCGGCAGCTATTGCGCTAAAGTGAGCAAAAACATCAGGACCAGACTCTTGTTCAATAAATCCGAACCCTTTTGCTTCATTAAACCATTTAACTGTACCAGTAGTAGTAGACATAACTTTATCCTTTAAAATCATTAGTAATTTAAGTCTATATTAAAGACCATTATTTGCTGAAATGTGTTGCTATTACTTATGAAGAACCGGACGAGCTACTAACTAAAGGTAAGACATCGAGATGGCGTACATAAATATAAGACGTATTTTCAAGCTATAAATATTATATACCAGTTTTTTTTGGAGTCAACGAATTAAAATAATTTTTAATATAAATACCAATGACTTGCGTTTTTTTTAGCCTTCTGGAAACATAACTAGTAAAACACAACCGACCTTTGACTGGGGCACATGAGCTGACCCCTTTGGGTGATGCAAGAATGTACCGGCTTGGTGGTCTTCTCTGCCATCATTAAAAATTCCAGATAAAACATATACTTGCTCAGGACCGTCTTCATGCACATCAAGCGCTGCATAATTAGCTCCTGGTTTAAATTCATAGACATCAACACGTTTATTGTTATCTCCAGTCCAAAGATTTCTGATAGTAATTCCTGGTGCTCCTTCAATAGCCTCAATATCTCTCCAGTTGCATTTGCTTACACCTTCAAAATTCATTCCATTTATCATGTGAAACCTCTTTTAGAATTAATTAAAATATAGATTTATTGTATTATAACTAATATTAATTTTATGTATTTCTTATAAATAATAATGATAATAATTGGTTAGGAAAAGGATATGGTTTGTATCGCAGAGATACATCAATTAATCAATAAGTTGATTACTAGGTCTGGGCAATAAGTTTTTTCTTACTTAGTTTCCACCATATTTTTTCATAATTATAAAATATGGTTTTCCGTGGCGATGCTGGTTTATTATAGTTGTAAAGCTTTTCCCTGCTGCATTTTTTGCATTGATATTGTAGCCTTTCTCAAGAAAAAAACCTACGAAGGTATTAAAATTATCTATATTCATGCCTCGATAAGCTTTCTCTAGTAGGTGAAAATCTGGATTTGCATTTTGTGGCGGGTGAAAGTCTAAAAAGGTCTTAATCCTCTCATCGTCAAATACTTCGCCTAAAACTTTTTCTTTATCTTTTAATATAGCCATGTGTTTATATTTCTATTTTTTTAAAGTTCAATATTATTGATCAACTTATTAAGTTTTCTTCTTAAAACTTCGTTAACCTGCTTCGGGTTTGCCTGCCCCTTAGAAGCTTTCATGACCTGCCCTACGAAATAACCTAACATTTTTGAACGTCTAGGTTCTTCTGCCCTCAGATAATCATCAACCTGATTTGGATTAGTTTTTATAATATCGATGACTAGTGATTCGATAACACCACTGTCTGATACTTGCTTTAAACCTCTCGAACTTATAATAGTATCTGGATTACCGTCACCTTTCCACATTCCATCGAAGACTTCTTTTGCCATCTTTCCTGAAATAGTATTATCTAAGATTCGACAAATCATTTCTGCGAGATCTTCTGATTTAATAGGACATAGGGTAATAGTTAAACCAGTTGAATTAAGGCGAGCTAAAAGTTCTCCCAGTATCCAATTTGCTGCAATCTTCGCATCTCCACTTTTTTTAGCTACAACCTCAAAATATTGACTTAAAAGTTGATCGCTGCTCAATATGTTGGCATCGTAATTTGAAAGCGAGTACTGTTCTGTGAATCTTTTACGCTTTGCTTCTGGCAGCTCTGGCAAAGTACGACGTATCTCTTCGATATATTCATCTTCTATAATAACAGGTAGGAGATCAGGGCATGGAAAATACCGATAGTCGTTAGCTTCTTCTTTGCTACGAAGTGATTTTGATTTTTTAGTGTCCCCATTAAATAGCCTTGTTTCTTGCACTACTTTTTTTCCATCCTCTATTAGGTCAATTTGTCGCTGAACCTCCATATCAATGGCATCTTCCATAAATTTAAAAGAGTTTAAATTTTTAGTTTCTGTTCTAGTCCCAAGGGTTTCTCCAGGTTTTCGAATTGAAATATTTACATCAAATCGCATGGAACCTTGCGCCATTTCTCCGTCACAAATTCCTAGTGAGGTAACAATACTATACAGTTTTTTAGCAAACAAAGTTGCTTCTTCTGCACTACTTAGATCTGGCTCTGAAACAATCTCTATCAGGGGAGTTCCTGCCCGATTTAAGTCTATACCAGTCATTTCTTGAAACTCTTCATGTAGAGATTTGCCCGCATCTTCTTCTAGATGAGCATGATGGATTCTGATCGTTTTTCTTGTACCATCTGATAATTCAATATCTATATTTCCCGACCCCACAATAGGCTTTTCAAGCTGAGTAGTTTGATAACCTTTTGGAAGATCCGGGTAAAAGTAGTTTTTACGCTCAAAGATTGAGCACTTTTCAATATCGGCATTTATAGATAAACCGAACATAATTGCTTGACGGAACGCCTCCTCATTTGGAGTAGGAAGCGTACCAGGCATCCCTAAGTCTAGAGCAGATGCTTGTGTATTTGGTTTTGAACCAAAGGCAACACTCGAACCTGAGAAAATTTTGGATTTAGTGGCAAGCTGAACATGTACCTCGAGACCTATAACAGTTTCCCATTCCATTATTCGAGCCTCATTTTGCTTGTACTTTCTATCTTTTCGTCTTTAGGATAGTTTTGATGCCAATCTGTAATAGTTTGATACTGATGCGCAACATTAAGTATTAGTGCTTCTCTGAAGTAGTTACCTATGATTTGTATACCGACAGGTTTTTTATCCACTAAACCACATGGGATAGACATGCCCGGTAGTCCGGCTAGATTAGTGGCTATAGTAAAAATATCTTCTAGATACATATCAACGGGATCATCTTTTTTTGCGCCAAACTCAAAGGCTGGATTTGGACATGTGGGACCTATAATTACATCAACTTCATTAAATGCTGAAACAAAGTCTTGTTTTATTAGTCGCCGAGCTTGCTGCGCTTTTCTATAGTATGCGTCATAGTAACCAGCAGAGAGACAGTAGGTGCCTACTAATATCCTACGTTTAACTTCATCGCCAAAACCCTCGGCACGACTTCTCGTGTACATATCATTTAGATCTTTTGGGTTTTCGCATCTGTGCCCATAACGTACGCCATCAAATCTAGAAAGATTTGATGATGCCTCAGCTGGCGCAATAACATAGTAAGCTGGAACAGCAAGATGACTATGAGGAAGATTAATAGGGACTAATATTGCACCCTGTTTTTCAAGTTGAGATAGTGCGTCTAAAACTGATTTTTCAGTTTCAAAGTTAAGGCCATCCTGAAAGTATTCTTTTGGAACCCCAATTTTTAGACCATTAATCGAACTTGATATTTTTTCTGTATAATCTGGTGATATTAAATTTGCAGATGTAGAATCTTTAGAATCATAGCCTGCCATTATCTTGAGCATTAAGGCGCAATCTTCTGCTGTCTTTGCCATTGGTCCTGCCTGATCAAGGCTTGAGGCAAAAGCTATCATCCCCCATCGAGAAACTCTTCCATAGGTTGGTTTCAGCCCACTTATTCCACAAAGAGCTGCTGGTTGTCGAATTGATCCACCAGTATCTGTCCCTGTTGCGCCAGGCGTAATTTGAGCTGCAATGGCTGCGGCAGACCCTCCAGAAGATCCCCCAGGAACTGTTCTAATATCCCAAGGATTTTTTACTGCTCCAAAATAACTAGTTTCGTTAGATGAGCCCATCGCAAACTCATCCATATTAGTTTTTCCTAAAACTACAGCCCCTTCAAAAGAAAATTTTTCTACCACAGTCGCATCATAGGGAGGAATAAAATTATCCAGCATTTTTGAACCACAAGTAGTTCGCAAACCTTTCGTGCAAAAAATGTCTTTGTGCGCTATAGGAACTCCACAAAAATCTGAGAATTCACCAGCCATTCTTTTTTGATCTGCTATTTTGGCTTGCTTTAAAGCCGATTCTTCACAGACAGTGATGAAGCAATTATAGATGCCATTTAGTTTTTTTATGCGATCTAAGAAATGCTGAGTAATTTCTACACTAGAAAATTCTTTTGCATTTAACGCAAAAATAATTTCAGCAATAGTTTTTTCATGTATATCTTGACTGCTCATATATTACCCTTAATCAGTCAATTACTTTAGGTACAAGATATAGCCCATTTTCTGCTAAGGGAGCAAGATCTTGGAAGGTTTGCCTCTGATCAGATTCAGTTACTTCGTCTGCACGCAAACGTTGGAATGCATCTGTAGGATGAGCCATTGGCTGAATATCATTAGTTTTCTCTGCACCGAGTTGGTCAATTAAACAAAGTACATCTGTGATGCTTTTTGTAGTTTCTTTAATTGTTTCGTCGTTTAATTGTATGCGAGCTAATTCAGCGAGCTTCATAATCTCTATGTGATTAATTGTCATAATATTATATCTATTGGTTGTTAATAGCTTTATATTAGTAAAAATATGATTTCATTCAATATTTTCAAAAAATTTTTCAAAAATTAAAGTAAATATTAAGGTACCACATTGATTGAATCAGCGTTATTATACGTCACTGTACAAATTTTAATATTAATTTAAATTGCACTATAAATTACCTTTGAAGCTATTTTTCACAAAAAGACATATACCTTGCTCTCACATCTCGTGATTGTTAGAGTTAGATTAGTCTTTCAGTGCAATCGGAATATGTGGTATTAAAGAGAAAAAAATAAGGAGGGTAGAATGTTTAAGAGGTTGAGAGGTATGTTATCTAACGATCTTTCTATTGATTTGGGAACAGCTAACACGCTCATATACGTCAAAGAAAAAGGTATTGTCTTAAACGAACCCTCCGTAGTCGCAATACGACATTATAATGGAAAAAAAATTGTTGATGCAGTAGGTGTTGAGGCAAAGCGAATGCTTGGTCGAACACCAGGTAACATAACTGCAATTAGACCATTAAAGGACGGTGTTATAGCCGACTTTCAGGTCACAGAAAAAATGCTTCAATATTTTATCAAAAAAGTACATGCCCATAGCTTCATACCCCCAAGCCCTAGAGTACTGATCTGCGTTCCTTGTACGGCTACAGAAGTCGAGAAAAGAGCTATTCGTGAGTCTGCTTATAGTGCCGGTGCAAGAGAGGTTTATTTAATTGAAGAACCGATGGCAGCTGCTTTGGGTGCTGGACTTCCAGTAGATGAGGCTTGTGGGTCAATGGTAGTTGATATTGGAGGTGGTACCACTGAAATCGCTATTTTGTCATTGAATGGAGTTGTTTTTTCTGACTCAGCACGAATTGGCGGTGATCGCTTTGATGAAGCAATCGGTAATTATGTCAGAAAAAAATATGGTAGCGTTATTGGTGAAACAACAGCTGAGAGAATAAAGTTTGAAATAGGGAGTGCTTTCCCCGCCAAAGATGTGAAAGAAATCGATATACGAGGACGGAATTTGGCTGAAGGTGTTCCAAAAAGTATTACGATTAATAGTGACGAAATTTTAGAAGCGCTTCAAGAGCCATTGACTGGAATAGTGCAGGCCGTTAAAAGAGTTTTAGAACAATCACCACCTGAGCTTGCTTCAGATATTGCTGAAACTGGAATTGTGCTAACCGGTGGGGGTGCTTTGTTGCCTGATTTAGACCGTCTTCTTACCCATGAGACTGGTTTACCAGTGATTATAGCTGATGACCCCCTAACCTGTGTTGCAAGGGGTGGTGGTAAAGCTCTTGAGACTATGGAGCATCGACATATGGATGTTATGTCACATTAAAAGCTTTAATTAATATAATTTTTTTGAATAATAAAGACTAGCGGTGTGTCGATATAAAAAAAATTTTTTCAAATGGCCACTCAAATGCCCGACGAATGTTGATCTTGATTTTCGTTGCCTCTTTTTTACTTCTAATTGATGCTACTACGCAGTGGTTGAAACCAGTACGTGTTTGGTTTTCCGGAACCGTAACACCAGTTTACTCATTAGCACTTTTTCCTAACTGGGCTGATGGGTTGATAGATGACATTTTTAGCAGCTCGTCTCTGAAAGAAAAAAATAAGCTCCAAAACATAGAATTATTAATTTTAAAAGCACGCCTTCAAAAAATGGCAGAACTGTCCTCCGAAAACCTTCGCCTTAGGAATTTATTGCATGCTTCAGAACTATTACAAAACAATGTTTTGGTTGCTGAGTTAATAGGGCAATCACCTGACCCCTTGAGCCATACTATCTTGATTAATCGAGGGGAAGACTATGAGGTATTTAAAGGTCAGGCGGTACTTGATTCTGAAGGCCTTATGGGCCAAGTCATAGAAGTATATAAATCTAGTAGCAAAGTCCTCTTGATCAGCGATAGTTTGCACGCAATGCCCGTAAAAATTTCACGAAACGGCGTGCGTTTTGTCGCAGAAGGGAACGGAAACTTTAGAAATTTAACTTTACGTTATGTATCTCCGTCCTCAAAGATAATTGTAGGTGATTTATTAGTCAGTTCTGGTCTTGGTAAACGTTATCCAGCTGGATATCCCGTTGGTTGGATAACCTCAATAAATCCAATAAAAGGGAGTCCTTACCTGAATGTGAATGTCAAACCTACAGCGCAATTGGACAGAAGTCGATACTTGTTGTTAGTCTCCCAGAGTATAGAAAAATTTAAAGTAGGTCAGGATGAAAAATAATGGTTTTTTTTATGTTGGGATATCATTATTTTTTGGGTTGTTGCTCCAGATTTTCCCGATAAATAATGTCACTGCATTCTGGAGACCTCAGTTCTTATTAATGACCACTATTTATTGGATGTTTAAAAACCCATCCCAATATGGTGTTGGGTTTGCTTGGCTTATAGGGATAATATTAGATATATTTGCAGGAGAAATGTATGGTCGATACGCAATAGGTTTTTCATTTTGTGCCTACATCTTAATTGTATTAAGCAAACGTATACAGCACTTCAATTTGCTGCATCAAGCGCTACTGATGTTCTTTGTGGTTCTATTAAACCAATTATTGACATTAAGTGTATCTCTTTTGTACCGCCCAAGTTGGGACTTAATTGCACTAATTGCTCCAGGGATTACATCTGCATTTGCTTGGCCGATTTTATTATTATTCTTAAATAAGATTTTCAATAGATAATTAATTAAAGAAAAAATATTTTTATGTCATATGAGATAATAAATTTTGTTTTATAATTAATCATTTAGTTAAGGAGCAGTTTTTTGGGTGAAACAGTATTTTTAAAAAAAGTTACCCGTGTAATATTTTTACTATCCTCTATATTAGTTATTACTGCTACTGCAATAATTTACATAAAGAAAGATATTATTACTGATATCGATTCATATCGTCCTAAGATTGATAATTATATATCTAGCATGTTTGGCAACAGAACGAAAATTGCTTCAATAACAGGCGAGTGGAATCGATTAGCCCCACAGATTTCCATGAAAAAAATATCGATGTTCGATAGCAAAAATGACCAAGCATTGGTAACACTTGATGATATAAGCCTACATATTAACTTGATACAAAGTATTTTTTCTCGTGAACTTGTCTCTCGAGAATTAAGTATTGGCCAGATAAATATACTTATACAGGAGACAAAACAGGGTTCATGGAGTATTGCTGGAAGAGATCTTGGAGGAAAAGATACTGGGGTATTAAGAAATATTTTTAATAATCGTTATGTAGAAATTAAATCTATCAATGTAACTTTTAATTTTTTATCAGGGGTCAAGTCTACTTTAAGATTACAAAATACTAACTTAGAGAATAAAGCAAACTTTCATAGGCTAACTAGTAATGTATATCTTGAAAAGAACAAAGATCCTATTGATTTTATAATAGAGGCTAAAGGCAGGGGTCAAAATATAGCTAATTTTGATATTTTGGCTTATTTGAAATTACACCATATTGATATCAATGCTCCCTTAAAGAAAATTTTACGTGGTTTTTCTCCCAACATAGATAAAAAAATTATTGAACTTGAAGCAGCTATGAGTGGAGATATTTGGCTTTCAGCTAAGAGAAGTGAAAATTATAGACTTTACAGTAATCTTCAGCTCTATGACGTTAAACATAGTAATTTTAGAGGTAGTGGCCAGATACAAAAAGTCGATACTGATATTTATGGTTGGTACTCGTCTGGTCGAGATATGGGTTTAAGGTTTGAAAATCTTAATTTCACTTGGGATGATATCCGAGTTCAATCAACATCAATGGGTGCCTCAAAAAAAATGCATGAAGAGAAAATATTATTATCTCTTGATAAGATTGATTTAACTCTTCTAAGTGATATATCTCAAAAAATTGATGTAATCCCAAAGAATATTACTGATCTGGTTAGCAAAATTAAACCTTCAGGAATGTTACATAATTTATATCTCGAATTCACAGATCAAGATATTGACCATGATTTTCGGTTAAGAGCCAACATAGAGGATGTTGCTACACATTCATGGAATGGAAAGCCTGGATTTAGAAAAATAAATGGTTATATTGATATAAAAAGTACTAGTGGTCTCATTGAGCTTGATAGCCCAAATGGCTTTGGTTTCCAGTTACCTAACATTTTTGACGAATATATTTATCGCTCCTCAATTAAAGGGAATATATCTTGGCGATACAATAATAAAAACGGTGCTTTGAAGATCTTTAGTGGCCTAATAAAAATGGATGGAGTTGAGGGTAACAGTAGATCTTATTTTTATATGGATATTCCCGATATCAGTTCAGGGTTAGATCCACAATTATATCTCACAATGGGTATCAAAAATCTTGATGCCCGCTTTAAAGAATCTTACATACCAAATAATCTTGATAAGCGTTTGACTAAGTGGATCGATCAAGCAGTCATTAGTGCAAAAATTTCAGAAGCAGGTTTTATATGGAGGGGGCCTCTTACCAAGAAAAAAAATAGAAAATTAAAAAGAAATGCTTTAGGTGTGACGCAAGTTTTTTTAAAGACTACTGACGGCGAGCTAAAATTTCACCCTGAATGGCCAGCCTTAACTAAATTGGATGCTCTGGTTTCCATCGATTCTTCAATAGTTGAATCTACAATTTATAGCGGTTTTGTTGGCGATGCATTAGTCCTAGAAACTGATCTTAATATTAATCCTCATGTCAGTGAATTTCCATATCTCTCGATTTCTGGAACAATTGAATCAGATTTTGGTGTGGCTGTTGATTTGTTGAGAAAATCTCCGTTAAAGTCAAGAGTTATAGGTTTAAATAATTGGAATTTGTCTGGAAAAACAGATATCGCATTAGATCTAAATATACCCCTCTCGAGTCACAAGGCATTTAGTTTGCATAATGTAGATATGAAGATTAATGCTGGTTTAATGTCGTTAATTGAAACTGATATTTTTTTAGAAAAATTAAATGGGGTGTTGAGTTATAGAGATGCCCGAGGCCTATTTTCTGATTCATTGACAGGTTATTTTTTTAATGAGATTTTCGATTCTAAATTGGTAACACATGATGGTAGTCTTTTGATAGATATGAATGGACAGATATCAATGCCTTCTTTGGCCAATTTTATTAACCTTAAATCAGATCAAATATTTAAAGGAAGAACCAACTTCATTGCCAATATCAATGTCCCACTTGAAAATCCATCTTTTCCTATAGAACTAGATATAAATACCGATATGAAGAGCGCTGAGATAAATTTACCTGCACCATTTGGCAAGAAGGCTGGTATCAAGAAGGATGTCTCAGTAAATGTAATTTTTGACGAAAGAACCAATTTAATAATAAATTTTGGAGAAGATATTAAGTCTTATTTAGAGCTTGAAAAAAAATTAATTGTAAATGGAGTTCTTTCAATTGAAAGTGATCGATCAGAGTTATTAGGGGAAAACCAATTTCTTATAGAAGGGCATTTGAAAGCAGCTGATTTGTTACAATGGAAGAATCTGTACCCAAAGCTATTTGACTCAGATGATAGTAAAAATAGCCACTTAACCCCTATTTTCGATGTTGTAATTGATAAAATTGAATATGCTGGTTTAAGTATTGATGCAGTAGGTGTGAGTGGTGGTTATCAGAATGGCGATTGGATGCTAGGTATTGAGAGTGAAAAGCTAGAGGGACATTTATGGATACCGTCAGATAGTTCTCTACCCATACTAGTAGATTTAGAAAGACTTCTCCTACAGGCGCCATCAGAGAAAACTATTACAAAATATTCAATACGTCCTGGTGAATTACCTCACCTCCGATTATCAGTCAGAAATTTCACTATTGGCGATAAGAAGTTTGGCGAGTCAAAATTACTTATGGTACCCCAAGATAATGGTGTAAAAATTACAGATATAAATGTAAATCTACTAGGTTTATCTATAGGCGATAAAGAAATAGAAACTACAATTGAATGGATCGTCGATCAAAATCGTCATCATACATTTTTTAACGGCTTATTAAGTGTTGAAGATATCGGCGAAACTATGGAATCATGGAATTATCCTAAAATTATGGATAGTAAAAAAGCGCAATTTTTATCAAAACTAAGCTGGCAAGGTAAGCCTTGGGAGGTGACACCTGAATCTATGAATGGAACAGTTACTATCAATCTTAAAGATGGACATTTTTATCAGGAGTCCTCTGGAACTGCTAATGCATTAGTTAGACTGGTTAGCCTATTTAATTTCGATAATTGGATTCGTCGGTTACAGTTAGATTTTTCTGATATATACGAAAAAGGTATGAGTTATAACGAAATGAATGGCGGCTTAGTGTTTGAGATGGGCCAATTTAGCTTTGATCCTCCAATAAAAGTAGATTTACCTTCTGGAAGTATCCAGCTAGACGGATCAGCTAACTTAATATCTGAGGATATAGAGGCTAACCTCACGACAATGTTGCCCGTGAGCAATAATTTGCCGTGGGTAGCAGCTGCAGTTGGCGGCTTACCAGTTGCTACAGGCGTATTCATCACGAGTAAAATATTCGAGAAACAGGTCGATAAACTATCAAGTATCTCATACAGTATTAACGGTTCATGGAGCTCTCCAGAAGTTACTATGGAGAAAATTTTTAACATAAACACTGCTGGTCAAAAAAAATCAAAAAATGAGGATGACACATCTAAATCTGAATCCAAGGTCCGCTGATATTGAAAAATATAAAATCAAAAGTTGCTTCTATTCAAATGACGGTTGGTATAAATCTGCAAGCTAATCTAGATCAAGCTAAATCATTGATTAAGATAGCAGCAAAAAAAGGTGTAAAATTATTAGTTTTACCCGAAAACTTCGCTTATTCTGGCCAACGAAAAATAAAAACTATTGCAATTCAAGAGGAATCTGATGGGCCAGCGCGCACATTTTTGTCAGAGCAAGCAAGCGAAAATAAGATTTGGATCGTCGGAGGAACGGTTCCTGTAATAAATTCGCAGGCTAGTAACAAAAACCCGTCATCAAGTTGCTTTGTATTCGATGACTCGGGCTTTGAGGTAGCCTGTTATAAAAAAATACACCTGTTTGATGCTAAGTTAGACGATTGTGTAGGATCATATTGTGAGTCTTCTGATTATAATCCTGGGGAACAGCCAATAATAGTCGATACGCCCATCGGAAGTCTTGGATTAGCTGTTTGTTATGATCTACGTTTTCCGGAGTTATTTCGTTATCTCTCAGATCATGGTGCCGAAATAGTTGCTGTGCCTGCAGCGTTCACCTCACAAACTGGCAAATCTCACTGGACTTCATTGCTAAGAGCTCGAGCTATCGAAAATCTGATGTATGTTATTGGATCAAATATGGGAGATAGATATCATAAAAATCATCCAACTTGGGGTGGATCAGTTATAATTGATCCGTGGGGGAATATCATGAATGAGCTTGAGGAAGGTTCTGGTATTATTACTGCAGATATAGATTTAGGTTACTTAGAGAGCTTACGAAACAAGCTTCCAATCTATGATCACAGACGTTTCAGTGTATTAAAACCATAAAAATTAAATTTAAAATGATATATTTTTTAATAATAGGACTGGCACCTAGTATCGAATATATATAACATTCTAGAGTAAATCATCGTTATAAGTGACATCCATTTAAAGCTTTCCACATAAAATTTACTAATTTCTTGATCTAAAAGGCGATTAATAAAATGAAAAAATTTAAATGCAATTCTTTTAATGAACTTATCCTTTTGATAGATGAGGTTGAATTCAAATATTCTGAATGTATTGTAATGTCCGAGAAAGAGCACGAAAAATATGCTCATGTTGAATTGATTCTGAAATCACCTTGTGGGCATTACGCTGAAGCATTAGTAACCTCTGATGAAAAATTACCTGGCAAGAAGAATATAAAATCTGGAGAATACGATGGAATGCTTATTGATCAGGATGTAGCAACGGCAATAGCAAAACTTACTAAAGCATATCAAGATCGACAACAGGAAGACAGGGAAAAGCTTGAGCTTGATCGAAAAATTAAAGGTCAAATGAAAAAAAGTTAAGAAATAATTTTTGCTAACGATGATAAGGGTGCCTGCTATTAATAGTACTAGCGCGATAAATCTGCTCAACTAATAAGACTCTTGCTAATGGGTGTGGAAATGTAAGCGAGGAAAGCGACCACAAAATGTCTGCTCGCTGAATACAATTTTGAGAAATACCATCTGGCCCACCGATTAATAAGCTATAGTTATCACCGGATTGTTTCCACCCCTCTATATTTCTCGCAAGTTCTTCGGTTTTCCAGCTTGAACCACGAAGATCTAGGGCGACAACTTTATCACTAGCGCGGATAACTTTTAGCATCGCTTCCCCTTCTTGAATAACAGCTAAGTTTTCATCTGTTCCTTTACCTCTCTGTCTCATTGGAATTTCTATGATATTCACATTTAATTCATTTGGAATACGTTTTAAATATTCACTGCAAGCTACCTGAACCCAGCTTGGCATTTTTGTACCCACCGCAATAATTTTTATTCGCATGCGAATTCCATCAAAATTGCACTAATTGTCAATGACAATATTATTAGGCCTAACAGACCATAATTTTTCTAATTCATAGAAGTCTCTGATAGCAGGTTGCATGATATGAACAACTACATCTATAAGATCTACTAAGACCCATTCCCCTCCATCCATACCTTCTACTCCTAGCGGCTGAAATCCAGCTTTTTTTGAAGCCTCAATTACTGCGTTTGAAAGAGCTTTCACCTGACGATTTGTGCTGCCACTTACAACAATTACTGTATCCATTACAGCTGTTATATCTGTGACATCAAGGATGATAATATTCTTACCTTTAACTTCTTCTAAAGCCTCATTCACGATGACTGTTAGTTGCTTCATAGAGGGTCCTTTATTTTCTTATAAAGTTGGTTTTCTTTTATATATTTAATTACTTTTTCAGGAAGAAATTTATATAGATAATCTTTTTCAAATATAGCTTTACGAATAGCTGTCGATGAAATGGACATTGGGATCATTTCTGCAAGAAAAATATTTCCAGATGGAGCGGTACGAAGATTTTGTAAACTAATAGATCGATATTTTTTTATGAAATTATATACTTCACCAGACTTTGGTAGCTGCGAGCCTGGCCGTTCCGCAACTATAATGTGCGTCATGCTAACAAGATCTTTCCAGTGATTCCAAGTATTAATGCTTAAAAAAGAATCCATTCCTAGACATAAATACATAGGTACTTCAGAACCTATTTGGTTACGAATTTCGGATACAGTATCTAAAGTATAAGATAGCCCAGTTCGTTTGCATTCAATGTCATCGATAATCAAATCTTGATATTTTTTTTCGCTAACAGCTAAACTGAGCATTTTTCTTCGATCTTTCACACTAGATATTGGTGCTGATCTATGTGGTGGTCGTGCACACAATATTAGTCGCATTTCTTTTAGCTTAAACTTTTCTTTTAATTTAATAGCTGTATTTAAATGACCAATATGAATTGGATCAAAAGTTCCACCAAATAAACCAACACCATATTTTTTTTTTGATTTTAATGACATCGGCGATCACTCAATAAGGAGGATAATTATCGGATTTCGCCATGGCCAAATACAATCCATTTTTGTGAGGTTAGACCTTCTAGCCCTACAGGCCCTCTAACATGTATTTTATCAGTAGAAATACCAATTTCTGCACCCAGCCCATACTCGAAACCATCAGCAAAACGTGTCGAAGCGTTGTGCATTACAGAACTTGAATCTACCTCTTTGATGAAACGAAGAGCCCTAGATTCATCCTGTGTAACTATAGAATCAGTATGTTGAGAGCCATAGCAAGCTATATGTTTTATAGCTTCACTTATATCTTTGACTATTTTTATAGATAGTATTGGCGCTAAGTATTCAGTACTCCAGTCATTATCAAGAGCAAGACTACAATCAATTAACTTTTGAGTAGCAGCACATCCCCTTATCTCAACATTTTTTCTCCTATAGGCTTTATCTAACCGTGGAAGAATATTTTTAGCAATATCTTCAGCAATAATTAATGTTTCCATAGCATTACATACCCCATATCTATGGGTTTTGGAGTTTAATGCAATATTAAAAGCCATTTCGAGATCAGCTTTATCATCGATATATACATGACAAATACCATCTAAATGCTTAATCATTGGAATTTGCGCTTCTTGCATTATTCTTTTGATCAATCCTTTTCCACCTCGTGGAACTATTATATCCACATAGTCTGTCATGGTTACAAGCTTTCCAACTGCCTGTCTATCCGTTGTTTCTACTAGTTGGACTATTGATTCGGGTAACTTTGCGGTAGATAGCCCTTCCTTAATACAGGTTGAAATGGCTTGATTTGATTTAATTGCCTCACTTCCGCCTCTTAAAATAGTAGAGTTACCTGACTTCAAGCATAAACTTGCAGCATCTATAGTAACGTTAGGGCGTGATTCATAAATAATACCAATAACCCCTAAAGGTACACGCATTTTTCCTAGTCTAACTCCGCTAGGTCTATCAGTGAGATCAGTAATTTCTCCTATTGGGTCAGGCAGACTGATTATCTGATGAACACCATCAATCATTGCGCTAATTCTAGATTCATTGAGCTCCAGTCGGTCCATCAAGGAGTAATCTAAACCAGCACTTGCACCATTTACTAAATCTATAGAGTTAGCTTTTAAGATTTTTTGCCGATTACAATTAAGGGCTTCTGCAATAGAAGTTAAAGCTAATTTTTTAGTTTCACTATCAGCCGAAGCAATTACTTTAGAAGCAATTCGGGCTTTTTTTCCTATTTTTTCCATGTAAGAACTGATATCCATAAAACCCCATATACTAATTTTTAGGTTTTTTTAATAGCTTTACACTCCGTTATTACTACTTTCCAAGCGGCTTAAATATTAAAATTAACTTAGGTAGTAACGTCATAGATCCTAGTAAAGCTGCCAACATAGCAAGAGCAGTGAGAAGCCCGAAATATACGGATGGTATAAAGTTA